>Ga0129307_1000296_pt1 | contig 83643 bp, 79 predicted proteins | sample P1105metagenome_FD_94437 | JGI IMG/M metagenome (GOLD analysis project Ga0129307, IMG submission 94437) | Capybara group fecal microbial communities from Wisconsin, USA - P1105 metagenome | ecosystem: Host-associated > Mammals > Digestive system > Large intestine > Fecal | place: USA: Wisconsin...
ATCTCATAGTCAAAACCGCCGATATTACCTCTTGTCTGCTGGTCAGCAGCACTGACAGCGGTAGGCAGGCATGATGCGATCATCAGCGCTGAAACGGTGCCGCTGACGATCTTTTTGATTTTGGACATTTGCACTAAAATCACTCCTTTGTATTTGTCTGCAAGCCTATTGCAGCATAAATTAAGAACGTAATTTAGTAGTCCCCCAAACCGGAAATATCTATTTGTGCTTTTATTATAACATTTCCGTAGCATAAAACAAGTATTTTTTTGTCATAAAAATATACTGTTTTTATCATTTATTGCTGTTTATACAATTGGTAAAGTTCTGAACTGCCTATTGCTTTTTCTTTTGCAAAATGGTATATTAATTATTGGCGGTATTCTGAAAACGGCAGAGAATACGCAGTTTATTGCCGAAATCCATAATACGCAACCAGAGGATAAAATGAAACATTTATCGGAAATAAGAAAAGCAGGGATCGTAATAGCGGCGTTATTGTTAGCTTCCGCAGCTGCGGGGTGCAGTCACGAAAGCAATGAAGAGATCGCGGGCGCGGCTTCCGTTGAAGAAATGAAGGAGTTCTTCAGAACAGACACGGAGAATGACAAAGAGGAGATCAATGCAGAATATGCCCATGATAAGGATGACTATATTGGATATAGAGAGGCATACTGCCGGCTCAACGATGTAGAGGGACTGGAAAAGGAGCTTATGGAACTGAAATGGGTGGCCGCAGAGAAAACTGATATTACCGACTTCTATTGCTACGGCGGCTATGATGAGATCCGCATCAGTAAAAGCGGGCTTATGGAAAGAAGCGGAGGAGCTGAAAGCAGTTTTTATGAGCTGGCAAGGAAAAGAGATGTGAAAAAGCTCAATAAGATACTGGATAAGTATTTTTTCATAGACGATTACGCTCAGATTGCCATAAAATTAAATGAAAATGAATATAATTTCGATAACTTTACCGCGGATTATACCTATTCGGAACTATTCAACAGCGTAATGCTGAGCAGCCCTGACAATTACAACTATAATATCAGCGGCAGGATAAAGCGCGACGCCAAAAGCGATACCACTTACATAACCGGTGACGGTATAATCAGACGCAGAGATTCATCTATTGAGTATGCTGCCAGGGGAACAGAATGCGCCTACAGCATCTTTGACAAGGAAAGCGGCGAGACAAAATGGTATTACATGGGGGATAATACCTACGGAGAATCGAAAGATCTGCCTAAGAATATCTATTCCTACATCTATGAGGAATTGAGGATGGATCTCATGAATGCTACGTGCGTAGCAAGACGAAATGATTACGATAAGGAAAAATTACCCTTTAAGGTAAGCAAGAAAAAGGGACTTACCGAATATAATTACAGTATCCCCGAAATTCTCGGCTTCATGGAGGGTATAACTTCACACAGGATAGTTCTGAATGACAGCGGACAGCTGATCTCCTATGAAGATGACATTTCTGATGAACATAAGAAGCATTACAGGCTGGAGAACTATGAGTTTAATTCCGACAGCTTCGCTATGGAGGACGTGACAGCTATGATCGAAGACTTCAAGGAAAAAGCAGCCGGCAGCAGAAACTGACATTTTCTGCGGGGTACGGCATGAGCTCAGCGAAAAAATGTGACAGGAGTTTTTTATGAATAGGATCAACGAGCTGATAAGCACCATAGACGGTTATGTGTGGGGACTACCCCTTATAGTGCTTATCATGTCCTGCGGAGTGCTGCTCTCCGTAAGACTGGGATTTTTGCAGCTGAGAAGGCTCGGTACCGCTCTCAGGTACATGGTGAAGAACGAAGAAGGCGGAAGCGGCGAGGTATCGAGCTTTGCGGCACTGTGTACGGCTCTGTCCGCCACTGTGGGCACGGGCAATATCGTTGGAGTCGCCACTGCTGTCGCAGCGGGAGGCCCCGGAGCCCTTTTCTGGATGGAGCTTGCGGCATTTCTCGGAATGGCGACCAAATATGCGGAGGGGCTCCTTGCGGTAAAGTACCGCGTAAAGGACGAGAACGGCAATATCCTCGGCGGCCCCTTCTACTATATCGAGAACGGGCTCGGCAGAAACTGGAAATGGCTGGGAAAGACCTTTGCCCTTTTCGGACTTCTTGCGGGTATACTGGGTATAGGCACCATAACCCAGATAAACGGCATAACATCTGCGGCTAACAATTTCTTCGATCCGCAGCAGAGCCATACCGTGAAAGTGCTGGGCTTGGAGTACACATGGACTACCGTTATCGCGGGAGCCCTCATCACCCTTCTCACCGCTCTTATAATCATCGGCGGAATCAAGCGAATCGCAACGGTATCGGAAATAGTCGTGCCCGTGATGATAACTGCCTATGTTGCCTGCTGCCTGACTATAATATTCTGCCACATAAACGAGATACCCTCGGCCATTTCGTCCATAATCACGGGAGCCTTCAGCACGAAGGCAATGACGGGCGGTGCTGCGGGGACGGTGATGATGTGCGCGATGAGGAACGGAGTTGCAAGAGGTATATTCTCCAATGAAGCGGGCCTCGGTTCGGCTCCCATTGCGGCTGCTGCCGCAAAAACCAGCGAGCCTGTGCGTCAGGGGCTTGTTACCATGACGGGCACCTTCATAGACACTATCATCGTATGCACCATGACGGGACTTGCGATAATAATGTCCGGAAGCCACAACACATCGGAGCTCAAGGGCGTTATGATAACCATGGACGCATTCGGCTACGGCCTGCCCTTCAGCGAGAGGGTGTCCTCGTTCATTCTCATGGCCTGCCTTGCGGTATTCGCTTTCACCACCATTCTTGGCTGGAATTACTATTCCGAGCGCTGCCTCTCCTATCTGACAGGCGCCGGCAGAAGAGCGACGAATATCTACAGGTGGGTGTACATCGCGGCGGTTTTCATCGGCCCTTACCTTGCGGTGGAGGCTGTCTGGAACATTGCGGATATATTCAACGGCCTCATGGCTATCCCCAACGTTATCGCCATAATCCTGCTGTCGGGAGTGGTGTCCTCAGAGACAAAGGATTACTTGAAACGTCTTAAAGAGGGCAGAGTCAGGGAGTGACAGCAGTCGGCTCGGGTTTTCGTATCAAAAGCAGTCTCAGGGCTGCTTTTTTACGTTTATGCGCGGAAAATGCTGCCTGCGGGCCGGAGCTTTTTCCGTTTACCGCTTTGCTGTGATTGTTGATTAATGGGCAAAAGTGAACTTTTTTCGCAAAAATTGCGTTGACATTCCGAAGAATAGATGATAGCATAGTAAAGGATGGATATATATAAGGGGGGCGCGGCTGCCGAGGCGCTTATGTCCGACGCAGCCTGCGCATGGGTACCGCTGACTTTAATCAGCGGTGCGTTATTCTGTAAGGAGGACATGACATGATGAGAGGGTTAAAGAAATCATTGTCAGTATTTATGGCAGTACTGTGTCTGTTCGGCTTGTTGGGCGTATCTTCCTTTACTGAGGCCTTTGCGGCAGACCGCACGGAAAAAGGAGAGATCGGCGGTTATATCTATGAGGCATGGAGTAAGAACGGGAAGGGTACCCTTAGCTTTAAAAATACGGCTGACAACGGTTTTACTGCCGACTGGGATAAAGTGGAGAACGCTGCTGCCATTAAGGGCATCAGTTTTGAGGATCCCGACGATCTGACCGATGCTTCCCAACTGAGAGACTATACCGTGACATACGATGTTGACATAAATTATATGAACGGCAATTCCTATGCGGGCGCCTGCGGCAGCATGGATTCCCCTCAGGCGGAGTTCCTCATCGTGGACAGCTGGGGCAGCAAGAGACCGACGGGTAACGGAACGTCTCTCGGTACCATCAGATCCAACGGCGTGACATACGATATTTACGGCTACCCCGATCTTAACAAGACCTTGCTTACCGGTGAGACCGTATATAAGTATTTAAGCGTTTCGCGGGAAAACCTTGCGAAAAAAACCGATGATACCTGCAATGTGAAAAATTCCATAAATATCTGCGAACACTTCAAGGCATGGAGCAGTCTGGGACTGTCCCTGGGATATATGCGCAATGTCTCCTTCGGTATCGAGGCCTTCGGAAGCAGCGGGAGCGCCAGTGTGAATTCCCTTGAATGCGGCGGCCGTATCTCTGATGTGGCGGCCTTCGGACCCGAGATAAAGTATAAGAAGCATTCTCCCGCGGAGCCCGACGCATACGGAAGAACAGTCTACATAGATTTTGAAACGGACAGGGACGATGTGGGAACTGCCACGAAGTACTGCTCCGCCGAATACGACACAGACCATTCATACAGCGGCGAACGCTCCTTCCGTTTATCCTCATCGGGCAGGAGCTCGCGTTCGTTCTACTATGAGATCGACCCCTATGATTTCCGCAGCCATGAGCTGTGGGTCGGGGCTAAGGTGTTCCAGAATTCGGGAAAAGATGTGGTGTTCACTCTTTCGTATATCGATTCGGCCGGGGACATCACGGAGCAGAGCTACGGCTGGACTATCTACGAAAAGACGATACGCTCCGGAAAATGGACTGATATTGAGATAAGTCCGTTCGTATTCTATTTTTCAAAGCTTGAAAAATGCGGCCTGAAAATATCTGTTTCCGAGCCGACAGATTTCTGGGTGGACGATCTTTATATCATTGACTCGGTGAATAAGGACGACGCAGCCTTGCTGGATGATGTGCGCGGTGACCTCAACGGCGACGGCGTGATAAATGTGTTCGACGTGCTGGTGTGCAGGGAGACTCTCCTTGATCCCGAAAATATGATAATAAGCAAAAAAGGCGACGTGAACGGCGATTACAGGACCGACACAAGCGATCTTGTGCTCCTGACGCAGTTCATTCTCCGTAAAAAGACCGCTCTTCCCGACGCCGGGACGGATGCCGAGTATTACGGCGGTGATTACGCGGGAAATATAAACGGCTCCTATTTCCATGTTCACGGTCAGAAGATGAATTCCGAGGACGTGAGGACCGTGGTGCGTGAGGACGGCTCCTTTGCTGCCGAATGGCACGACATCAGAGCCTTCTATATCGAAAAGACGTCCGAGATAAAGGACAGCAGCGACCTGAAACTGAAATACTCAGCCGATATGAAAACCGTCGAGTCGGAGAGCGACAAGGTGGACGGCAAGCTTGAATTCTCGGTGAATGCAGTATTCAAAAAGGGAAATTCAGACCTTAACGTCTATATGTACGAGGGCTATGACACAAAGTACGGCTACAGCAATATCATCTTCCTCGGCGGAAGCAACGATTTCGATACCATAGAGCTGGGAGGAGAGGAGTATTACATCTACAAGGAGCGCAGCCGCAACTCCTACTATGTATGGCTGTACCGCAAAAACAGTCCTCTTGCCTGCGATGAGGAGTTCCATATCGAAAACGATGTGGATCTTTCAAAGATACTGAAGTACGCGGAAATGGAGGATTATGTCCTCAGCGGATGCAGGATCAACGTGGACACGGATATAACGGCAGGCTATGTTGCTTTCAGCGGCATGACTCTGTATTGACATTGAAAAAAGCGAAGAGCATATGCTCTTCGCTTTTTTTCATTGTTTATCCGCTGCAAGCTTTTTCATCAGCTCATGCAGCTCCCTGCGGGTGCTGAGCAGATCCCACAGACCGTCCTCGGAAAGGACTCCCCGTTTAAGTCCGTCCGGGAGCTTTCCTTTTTCGTCTGCCTCGAAGTCCTTTTTCCAGCTCCCGCTGTCAAAGTAACTTTCAAGCTTTTTTAAATCGTCTGCGGCAGCGGAATAATCCTCCAGCGCCTTCTCAAGAGCCGCTATGACTGCCGAGGCTCTGTCAAAGCGCTCCTCCATTTCGGTTATGCGCTTTACGGTGCTGTCTGAGGCTTTATCCATGCCGCTGTCTGCCTTTTTCATTTTAACTCCTCCTGTTCCGTAAATATAACTCAGATATATTATATCAGACAGCGCTTAACAAGTCAATTGCCGGGCTGCCTGTCAATAAAGCACTTGACATAAGGTGAAATATCTGATAAAGTATAGTTATGAGATAAATGACCGCAGGTCCATTCAGGAACCGGAAGTTTGGAATACAGTGGAAAAGAGGAAAAAGATATGGACGCTATCGAAAATATGATAACAAGAAGAAGCATCAGGGCTTTCAAATCGGATATGGTGCCCAAGGAGATCATCGAAAAGATCATCGAGGCGGGTAAATTCGCCGCAACAGGCATGAACCGCCAGTCTCCCATCATCATAGCGGTTACCAACAAGGAGCTCCGCGACCGCCTCTCAAAAATGAATGAAAAGATACTTGGCAAGGAAATGGATCCCTTCTACAATGCGCCTGTAGTACTCATCGTTCTCGCTAACAAGGCGGAGCCGACACATATTTATGACGGCAGTCTCGTAATGGGAAATCTCATGCACGCGGCTCATGCCTACGGTATATCCAGCTGCTGGATACACCGCGCCAAGGAGGAATTCGAGACCGAGGAGTGCAAGGAGATACTCAGGAACCTTGGCATAATCGGAGAGTATGAGGGCATAGGCCACTGTGTGCTCGGATATGCGGACTGCGAGGATCCCGTACCTTCGCCGAGAAAGAGAAATTACGCATACTGGATCGAATGACGGATAAGCCGCAGGAATTTTTGAAAAACAGGTCCCGTAAGCAGCGGAAAGGCTGCCTGCGGGACTTTTTGCATATTAAGCTCTGCCGCAGCCGCGTTCCTTCGATTGACAACCGCAGGGCAGTGAAGTATAATGAAAGTACTCGGAAGACAGGGAGAAGATGCAATGAAGGAGATAATCGTTAAAGACGACGCTTTCGCATACGGGGGCTTTACCTCGGGCGGCAGCGGTATATGGACGCGGCAGCAGCCCGACGATCCGCCTGTGGATGACTATATCGCTCTCGGAAGACGGCTCGGCAGAGAGCTCTCCGACGTGGTGCGCCCCTATCAGGCAAACGGCAGCAGGGTGGCGGCAGTCGGGAGAGAGCACGGCGGCAGCGGCGTTATAAAGGACAACGAGCTGAAAAGAGTGGACGGTCTTGTGACTGCGGAGAGAGGCATAGTCCTCAGCATTATCGCAGCGGACTGCGTTCCCGTATATCTTACTGAGCCCGTGAGCGGAGTGATAGGTCTGCTCCACTGCGGCCGTCAGGCGGCGGGAGATATACTCCGCAGCGGTGCGGAGCAGATGAAGGCTCTGGGAGCCTGTCCGCAGAGGATACATATGCATATCGGTCCCCATATCTGCGGGGACTGCTATGAGGTGGGAGAAGATGTACGTGCGGAGCTTGCCGGGAATTTTTCTCCTGCGGAGCTCAAAGCTGTATTTTCCCTGCGGGGAGGTAAGCTTTATCTTGACCTTTCAAAGGCACTGAAGCTCAGGGCTGCGGCAGAGGGCATAACCGATGACAGGATAACGGAGACAAGGGTCTGCACCTTCTGCGACAGCTCCTTTTATTCCTACAGGCGCGGCGACAGGGGAAGGCAGAACCTTGCTTTCCTGATGATGAAGTAAATTATGACAAGGAGAATAAAATGATACAGGATATTTTTCCGAGCAGACTTGACAACAGCTTCTCGGAGCATAGCATGAACGACCGGGACTTCCTGCTGCATTTCGACAGCGAGGGAAGGCTGCTGGTCTCGGCGGAGGACGGCAGGATAAGCTTTACAAGGAGCTCTGACGCTTCCTGCGACAGGACTGTGTATCTTTTTTCGCTGGACAGCAAGAGGTTCTTCCTTGACCTTGACGGCGAAGACGTCTCCGTCAGCGGCTTTGACCGCCTTACCGTAAGGGAGCTTCGGGACCGCTGCTGCGGAAAGGAGCTTTTTGCGGCCTTTACCGCTTATCACCTCTGGAAGTGGTACAGCGACAACAGGTACTGCGGAAGGTGCGGCGGAGAGCTCCTTCTCAAGGAGGACGAGCGTGCCCTGAGGTGTCCCTGCTGCGGAAATGTGGTATACCCGAGGATAAATCCTGCGGTGATAGTGGGCGTAGTCAGCGGAGACAGGCTGCTTGTGACCCGCTACAGGAGAGGCTATGCCCATAACGCGCTGGTGGCGGGCTTCACCGAGATAGGCGAGACCCTCGAGGAGACCGCAGAGCGCGAGGTCATGGAGGAAACGGGCATAAGGGTGAAGAATATCAGGTACTATAAGTCCCAGCCATGGGGAATGGCTCAGGATATTCTCGTGGGCTTTTTCTGCGAGGCAGAGGGGGACTGCACGATAAAAATGGACGAAAACGAGCTCAGATATGCGGAGTGGGTGCCGAGAGAGGAGATAGTCCTCCAGCCAAACGCCCTGAGCCTTACCAATGAGATGATGATGGTATTCAGGGACGGCGGCGTTTACTGACAGCCGTAAAAGCATGGGACCGCTGCTGCGGTCCTTTTGTATAAAGTTAAAAGGAAAAAATAATTTTTCCGGTGTTATGTTCGGGCTGTACAGGGACAATAGATACAGTGAAAGCAGAAATAAATGCATTTATCAAAGCTTGAAGGCGGTGAGGAAAATGGCGGTAACTGACGAGCGCGAGCAGAGAAGACTGTTCGATACGTATTGCAACTACGTGGGCACCATAGTTTTCAACAGGCTACGCAGCTGCGCGGGACGTGAGGATATGGAGGAATGCCTTTGCGACGTGTTTGCGGAGGTCTATCTGCACTACGACAGCGAAAAGGCTGCGGGCGGCAGCGAGCAGGGCTTTATCGGCACTGTTGCAAGGCGTAAGGCTGCGGCTTATTACAGGAGGGCTGTCGCTTCGGAAAGGACGGAGAGCGGGGAAGAGCTGCTTAATGCGGCAGACCCCGCCGCCGATACCGAAAGGGAGCTTGAGAGCAGGGAACTCCGCAGTATGCTCCTGGACAAGATAGCCGAACTGGGGGAACCGGATTCGACTATCATCATGCAGAAATACTATTACGGGCGCTCCGCAAGGGAGATCGCCGCAATGACGTCGCTGACCCCGGAGAATATAAGGGTGCGCAGCGGACGTGCCGTCAGAAAACTCGGGGAAATGCTTGAAAAAGCCGGTATTTCCCTATAAGGAGGGTTATCTATGGATAAAAACGATCTTGACCTCAGGGCACTGGAAAATGCAGATAATGAAGCTATTGAAAGAATGTCGGAGAGCTATAAGGCTGTTGCGGACAGCGACAGGGACAGGCTTTTTGAAAGGAGCGTCAGGCTCTTTAACGAAAGAACAGATGAGATAAGCGATACGGAGAGCGGCAGCACCGTAGTCTCGGGAGTAGAGCCGTACCGCAGGCCGCTGTGGCATAAGCTCCTTGCGGCAGCCTCGGCACTGCTCATAGTTGCAGGCCTCGGCGCAGGAGGAGCTGTTATGCTGAAAAACAGGAAGAACAGACCAGATGTGAATTTTAACGACAGCAGCGAAACGGAGGCGGGCTCCGAAGCGGCCGCTGTCAACGCTCCATTCGGGGACATCTCGGAGGCGCGGGTACGTTTCACGAGCCCTGCTTATGTTCCGTATCTGTACGAGGCGGATGCCGATGAGGTAAGGAGCCTTGCAGAGGTCTTCAACCGCTCTCAGTGGGAGGAGGCGGACGCCGACGCACCCCGTCCCGACGGCGAGAGCGCCCTCGTCTACGTGAACAGCGGCGGGCAGACCTTCAGCCTCGAATTCTACGGCGATAATACCGTTGCCTGGGAGAACGGTGGAGCTGTTACCAGATACAGGGTGTCGGAGGAGGCAAGCGCTGCCGCTTACAGCGCTGCAAATCCCGAAGTATTGCAGGGACGGCTCATATGGAGCAGGATCGAGGACCTCAACGCCGATGGGGTATGGAAGAACAACGAGCCCGTACCGGAGAAGATATTTGAAGAACCTGCGGTCCCGGAGGAGCTGAAAGGAAAGACTATAAAAGTATACGAGCCGCTGTATGAATTTGCATTCAATTTCAGCGGTATCGAAGAAGACGCGGCACACTCGGATAATATCATAATCGGCAGGGTTGACAACATATATGATTACGTAGTCAGCGGTATCGGCAGGGGGACCGGAGCCTCGGGCACGGCATACACTGTCATTGAGATTACCGTTACCGGGGATATAAGCGGCGTGGTTTCGGCAGGAGATAAGGTGGCTGTGGAAATGATAGGCGGATATATCTCCATGCGGGACCTGAACGGAGATACGCTGGGCATGAGAGGCGGAAAGTACGGCGACGGCTCAAATATCACCGACGAGGAGATAGACAATACCTATTACTACATTAAATGCGAATACAACGGCCTGCCAATTGTCGGAAAAGAATATGCCTTCTGCGTGAACGGAAAGAGCGACAAGGGCTATCCGCTGGTAGGACAGGGCTACGGTATGCTTTACAAATGCGATAATATCTATATACAGCAGAACGCCGACGGCTTCAGGTATTATGAGCTCGGTGAGCTTGAGGAGCTTCTCGGTACGGAGCTCCCGTCAGACCATATCCCCGGGGAGAGCTATGAGATGATCGAGAAGGCTTCGGTGGAATGAGTATGCGGAAACTGATATAACGTAAAAAGCAGTCTGTTTATGACAGGCTGCTTTTTTTGTGCGGCAAAAATTGCGCGATCCGACGGATATATGCGGTAGAGACAGCGTGATGTATGCAGAAAGCTTTTGTTTACGATGAAAAAGAAAAATCGGCAAAAGGCAAAAAAAGATTAGACAAACCGTTTTTTTTGTGTTATAATACTATAGAATATAGTTATCTGCCGGAAGACTTTGCGCTTTTGAGCAGAATATATTCATCAGACGTATTTTAATCAAGACATTATTGAATGGAGGGTTACTTATGAAACTCAAAAGACTTATTTCACTTCTCACAGCTTCGGCTATCGGTTTTTCCTGCGTTCTGACTGCTTCGGCGGCGGCACGGGAAGATCAGCTTTCCGGCAGCGCTGCCTACGGTCAGACGGACGGACAGAGCTCAGCACCCTTCGGCGGACATAATTACCGGCTGAGCTATAAAAACAGCTTTCCGGAAGGCAGTTCTCAGATCTGTGCGGTCATAAAGCTCAGCGAGCCCTCGGGAACGCTGACATTCATGGACAATATGCCGGCAGGCAGACCCACGGCTTCTTCATATTATACTGGAACCGTGGAGATCGGGGACGAGGTATACGACATTTACCGCGGCATGCTTTCCTATTATGATACAATTTATGAAATGCCCAATAATTATAACATAGTCCGCGCTAAGAAAGAGGACGAGGACGTATCGCGTACGGTATCAGTTCCCGTTTATGCTATCGCAGAGGTTTTAAAGTCCTTCGGCTTCCGGGAGGGAACGGTTACCGAGATCACCTGCGGAGAGTGGGACGGCGTAAAGGCCGAAATTACAGAAGATGAAACATCTGTCCTTGACGGGGAGGAGCCCTACAGAGTATATGTCGACATGGCAAAGAGAAGCTCCGGCAGCAATATTTATTTCGACGGATATGATTTTTATGGTGATTCGGACGGCTATTACACCCAAGGACCGCAGATGATCGCATATCCTCAGGGTGCATTTTCGGTAACGGTGCCGGATGGCTGCCGGGTATATCAGCCTTGTATGATGTTTTGCGGAGAGAAGCGCTATGAAAGAATCAATGCTTCGGCGCTGCAGCTCAGTGACAACGAGGATATTGTCATAGATCACAGGATAAACGACAAGCTGGAAGGCAAATACTCCATAGAGTGCATGATAGAGCTTGTGGGAAATGGCATTGAAATGTCCGGTGCTCTCAAGGTGGTCGAAAAGCTCTCGGGCATGGAGCCTGAGGAGTTCTTTAAAGCTTCGGATTACAATACGACATGGATTGACGGTTTCAGATACAATTCGGGCGAATTCATAAAGACATATACGGCGGACGGACGCAAATACGATCTTTATAAGGTAGTGTACCGTAACGGCTGGACAAGAAACCGAGAGGAATATGTTGCAATAAGACAGAAACAGCCCGGAAAGGGCGAGATCATCGAGGGCAGCGTATCTCTTAACGAGCATATGAACAATATATTCGATGACTATAAGCCCTCGGACTATACTGTGATCTCGGCAATGACGGACGTAAGAATGGTGGAGAACACCGGTTCCTGCGACGTACTGAAAAACGAAGTCAGGGACAGCAGCACTGCTTATGACAGTTCGTCCAACTGCTGCCTCGATTACGAATATACCTACACCGGTGACAAGACAGACTGCTATGCAAAGGTGTCGTTAAAGGAGCCCGACGCAGAGCTCATATTCTATGAGAATCCGAATGATCTGTCAAAGTCAAATCGGAGTTATGATTTACAGTATTATGTGGGAACTATAGAGCTCGGCGGTAAGATATACAATGTATACCGTAAGAGTTACCTGAGTTACTATGAGAAGTACGATGAGTTACCGAACGATTACAGTTTTGTATGTGTGACCGATCCCAACAATGAGGACGACCCGTCAGCGGTCAGAAAGGTATCGATCCCGCTGTATGCTCTGACAGATGCGGCAAAGGCCTTCGGCTTCAGAAAGGGAACGCTGGCAGGCTTTTCCGTTGAATCGTCTTCGGATACGGAAGAAGAAATGAACATCCTGAAAAAGGAGATCACACTTGATAAGGAGTCCATACTCGACAAAGAGGACGCATATAAGGTTTATTCCGATTATACTGTCAATAAAAGAGAGTCTGCTTTTCTGGACGGATATGATCATGAGGGAGAGATCTATACAAGAAACGGATATATTGAAACTGTAGCAAAGAGAAACGGCTGTTTCTCCATTAAGATACCTGAAGGCGAATCAGCCGGAAGATATCCGTGTGCGCTGACAGGAGCGGGTATAAACAGGGAAAGGTATTCCTTCTATGATCTTAACTGCCATAACGATGTGACGGCCGATTACAGCATAGACAACAGCCTTGAAGGCAAATACGGCATAGAATACCTTTTCGAGCTTTACAATCCCGGGCGTCCTTATATTATGACAAGGTACAATCTGAAGGTCGTTGAAAAGATGTCAGGCCTTGAGCCAGAGGATTACTGGAACGCTAAGGACGGACTGACACAAATGAGTCATGACGCATCAATTTTCCTCAGACAGCACAGCTTTGTAAAAACGTACACTGCCGGCGGTCATGAGTATGACCTGTATGAGGTCCGGTACAGCGGAAAGGCGACGCTTCTGTATGAATATGTGGCGATAAGAAAGGATCAGCCTGAAGACGGCACCGCCTTTGAGGGTTCTGTATCCATGCAGGAGCACCTTAACCGGATTGATGATTATTTCTGCTCCGAAAATCAGGTGATGTGTGCGAAGCTGAATCTGAGAATGGTGGAGACCGCAGGCTCCTGCGACGTACTTAAAAACGACATCAGGTTCGTGGACTACGGCGAGCCCGAATTTATAAAAGGCGACTTCAACGGAGACAGGATCGTCAGCGCTATGGACGTAATAGCTGCAAAGAAGCTCCTTGTTTCCCAGAACGCCGAAGCGGACGAGTATACTGACCTGAACGGCAGCGGAGCTCTTGATGTGGGCGATATTGTTCTGCTTCAGCGCTTCGTTCTCGGTTCTTCAAAGAACTTCTCCGCTACAGAATAAAACAGTATAATTTTTATGAAAGGGAGGATAATCTCCACATGTTAAAAAATATCATAAGAAAGATCACAGCATTTTCCGCAGTCGTATGTATGTGCTTTGCGGCAGGATGCAGCAGCTCAGACAGCCCCTCCTCGGGTACCCCGTCACAGGAGCCGACATCCGGCGGCGAGACTCAGGTATTTACCGAAAATATCACAGGCTCGGCGGACGGATACGACTATGAGCTGTGGAAGGACAGCGGAAATACCACATTCAATGTCGAGCCCGGCGGCGGAACTTTTTCCTGCGAGTGGGACGACATAAACAACGCTCTCTTCCGCCGCGGAAAGAAGTATGACTGCACACAGACATACCAGGAACTCGGAAATATCTCTGTTGACTACGGTGTGGATTATCAGCCCGACGGCAATTCCTATATGTGTGTTTACGGCTGGACAAGAGAGCCCCTCATAGAGTACTACATAGTGGAATCATGGGGCAGCTGGAGACCGCCCGGAGCTCCAATCGCTCTCGGTACGGTCACTGTTGACGGCGGTACATACGATATTTACAAGACCACAAGATATGAGCAACCGTCGATCGACGATACCCAGACCTTTGACCAGTACTGGAGCGTAAGACAGGTAAAGCCTGAGGGCGACGGTACAAAGATAGAGGGCACTATCTCAGTATCCAAGCATTTTGACGCATGGAAGAAGTGCGGACTTGAGCTCGGAAAGATGTACGAGGTGGCGCTGACTATCGAGGGCTATCAGTCAAAGGGCAAGGCAGAGATCTACAGGAACGACCTCAAGGTGGAGGGAACCTACTCCGAGGCTACGGACATCGAGGTCAAGGTGGATGAGGACGCTATCGCAATGATGGCAAACACCAGCACCGAGGCTCCCAAGGAGGCAGGCTTCTTTGAGATAAGCTTTGAGGACGGCACAGAGGGCTGGATACCGAGAGGCGGCTCAATGGTCACCGTAGACAAGGAGAATGCTTCCGACGGAAAGCAGTCCCTCTACGTAAGCGGAAGGACGGATAACTGGAACGGCGCTACGATAATGCTCAGCAGCGATACCTACAAGCCCGGTCAGGCATACCATTTCAGAGCAAAGGCCATGCAGAACAGCGGCAGCGACGTTACCATGAAGATGACCATGCAGTATAACATGGACGGCGAGAAGTACGACGAGATCGCACTTGTTCCCGCAAAGAGCGGCGAATGGATAACTCTTGAGAATACAGCTTATGTTATCCCAGACGGCGCCGAGAATCTTCAGCTCTATCTTGAATCTCCCGACAGTCTTACCGATTTCTATATAGATGAGGTATCCGCTTCGGACAAGTAAAAAGCATCAGAAGGCAGCCGTAAGGCTGCCTTCTTTAATGTAAATGCTTTTCAGAAAAATTCTCAGCCGGTAGGGAACGCCAGCCCCTACACTCTTAGTTCTTGGCACTAAGCTCTAATCACTAAAAACTAATCACTGACACAATGTCTTGACAAACACAATATAATCGTGTATAATATTAAAGTATTCAAAGGCGATGATGAAGAGGAGTACGCAGGATACCCGATTTTCAGAGAGCTGCCGCAGGGTGAAAGGCAGTATGAGGGACTTGCGGAAGTAGCTTCGGAGCTTCGTGTGCCAACGGCTTATGCTCAGTAGTATGCGGCGTGATCCTCACGTTACAGGGGAAGGAGCTCACAGGCTCCGCAGAGTGCGGGATAATTCCCGAATTCAGGTGGTAACACGGACTTAGTTCGCCCTGAACCTTAACGGTTCAGGGCTTTTTTATTTGCTCTGACCGAAAAAAACACAGTGACGGCGGCTGACTGTCACAAAAAGGAGAATGAAAATGGCAAAGGAACTTGCAAAGGCTTACGATCCAAAGGATTTTGAGGACCGTATCTACGCCGCATGGAACGACAAGGGCTGCTTCCGTGCTGAGGCTGATCCGAAGAAAACGCCCTACACTATAGTTATCCCTCCTCCGAACATCACGGGACAGCTCCACATGGGACACGCTCTCGACGAGACCTTGCAGGATATTCTTATCCGCTGGAAGAGAATGAGCGGCTACAGCGCACTTTGGCTTCCGGGTACAGACCATGCTGCTATCGCTACAGAGGCCAAGATCGTTGAGGCTATGCGCAAGGAAGGCGTTACCAAGGAGGACCTCGGCAGAGAGGGCTTCATGAAGCGTGCATGGGAGTGGAAGAAGCAGTACGGCGGACGTATCGTTGAGCAGCTCAAAAAGCTTGGCTCCTCATGCGACTGGTCAAGAGAGCGCTTCACCATGGACGAGGGCTGTTCAAAGGCTGTCAAGGAAGTTTTCATCAAGTACTATGAAAAAGGTCTCATTTACAGAGGCGAGCGTATAATCAACTGGTGCCCCAAGTGCCGCACATCACTTTCCGACGCTGAGGTAACCTACGAGGATCAGGCTGGTCATTTCTGGCACCTCCGCTATAAGATAAAGGACTCCGACGGCTATCTGGAGCTTGCTACCACCCGTCCCGAGACTCTCCTCGGCGATACGGCCGTTGCCGTAAACCCCAAGGACGAGCGCTACACGGCTCTTGTAGGCAAGACTGTAATTCTTCCTATTGTACACCGCGAAATACCTATAGTTGCGGACGATTATGTTGAAATGGACTTCGGTACAGGCGTAGTTAAGATAACTCCTGCTCACGACCCCAACGACTTCGAGGTAGGTCTCCGTCATAATCTGCCCGTTATCAATGTAATGAACGACGACGCTACCATAAACGACGACTATCCCGCATACGCAGGCATGGACCGCTATGAGGCAAGAAAGAAGATAGTTGAGGACCTCGAAAAGGAAGGCGCTCTCGTCAAGATAGAGGAGTACAGCCATAACGTAGGTACCTGCTACCGCTGCGGAACTACCGTAGAGCCGAAGGTATCAACACAGTGGTTCGTTAAGATGAAGCCCCTCGCAGAGCCTGCTATCGCTGCCGTAAAGAACGGCGATACAAAGTTCGTTCCCGAGCGCTTCGACAAGATATACTTCCACTGGCTGGAAAATATCAAGGACTGGTGTATCTCCCGTCAGATATGGTGGGGACATCAGATACCTGCATTCTATTGCGACGAGTGCGGCGAAATGGTAGTTACAAAGGAGAGCAGTGCGGTTTGTCCTAAGTGCGGCAAGCCTATGAGACAGGATCCCGATACTCTCGATACATGGTTCAGCTCTGCACTCTGGCCTTTCTCAACTCTTGGCTGGCCTGAGAATACTGAGGACTTAAAGTACTTCTACCCAACAAACACTCTTGTAACAGGCTATGATATCATCTTCTTCTGGGTAATCAGAATGATGTTCAGCGGTCTGGAGAACATGGGCAAGGTACCTTTCGATACAGTTCTTATCCACGGTCTTGTACGTGACGCACAGGGACGCAAGATGTCCAAGTCGCTGGGCAACGGTATCGATCCTCTTGAAGTTATCAACGAGTACGGTGCTGACGCTCTCAGATTCATGCTTGCAACAGGCAACTCACCCGGAAACGATATGCGTTATATCGACGACAAGGTAAAGGCTGCCCGTAACTTTGCAAACAAGCTCTGGAACGCTTCACGTTTCATTATGATGAACCTCCCCGAGGACTTCGAGTTCAGGGGACTTCCTACAGAGCTTGAATTAGAGGACAAGTGGCTGGTAAACAAGTTCAATCAGCTTGCAAAGGAAGTAGGCGAGAACCTCGACAAGTACGAGCTTGGCGTTGCTTCACAGAAGATATACGACTTTATCTGGGACGTATTCTGCGACTGGTATATCGAGCTCACAAAGCCCCGTATTCAGGCAGGCGGCGAGACAATGGCAAAGGCTCAGGCAGTTCTTGTATGGGCTATGCAGGGCATGCTGAAGCTTCTCCACCCATTCATGCCCTTCATCACCGAGGAGATATGGCAGGTGCTCAACAACGAGAAGTCCATGATAATCCTCGAAACTTACCCGACATACGACGCTTCTATCGACTTTACAGCCGAGGAAAAGGCATTTGAGAAAATAATCTCGGCTATCAAGGCTGTAAGAAATACACGTACGGAGATGAACGTACCTCCGTCGGTAAAGGCTAAGCTCTTCATCGAGACCGCAGACAAGGAGCTCTTCAACTCCTGCGCGGTATTCTTCGAGAAGCTGGCTTCCGCTTCCGCCGTTGAGACAGGTGACAAGTTCGACATTCCCGACTCTGCAAATGCAGTTACGGATACTGCACGTATCTTCATTCCCATGGATGAGCTGGTCGACAGGGAGAAGGAGATAGCGCGTCTTGAAAAGGAAAAGGCAAAGGTTCAGAAGGATATAGACTTCCTCAGCGGAAAGCTCAATAATCAGGGCTTTATCGCAAAGGCTCCTGCTCAGCTCATTGACGCTGAAAAGGCGAAGCTTGCAAAGGCTGAGGAGAAAATGGCTAAGATAGAACAGTCTATCGCAGCCTTCAGAAAGTAATAAAAAATAAGCTCCCCGAAGGGAGCTTATTTTTTTATCTGAATGATAGGAAATAGGATAAAAAGCTGTTTATTCTTCTTCGTCGGCGTCTTCGAGGATATCGTCCAGTATGTCATCCATGGGATTTGTCTTTCTTTCAATCTTGCTGCTCTTCTTGTCCTCGCTGTCCTTCTCGGCCTCGGTGGCCTTTTCGGACTTGTCTGTGTCCTCGTCTTCATCTTCGTCGGACGACTTCTTGCCGCTCTTCTTGGAGTCTTCCTCCTCCTGCTCGTTTTCCTTTTCGTCAAGAGTTACCTTTACGGTCTTTTCATCGCCGTTTCTGATGAGGGTCACCTCCATTGTATCGCCTGCAACGTGCTTGTTGAGCTGTGCGATGAGCTCGTCGTTTGAGGTCACCTTTTTGCCGTCGACTTCAACGATGATGTCGTTTTCTTTTATGCCTGCCTTTTCAGCAGCGCCGCCCTCGTTTACCTTCTTTACGAATACGCCCACAGGCATATTGTACATCTCTGCGGCAGCCTCTGTAACGCCCTGGCAGTATATTCCGAGATAGGGCTTTCCGGTAACGTAGCCGTTCTTCATTATATCGTCAACGATCCTTGATGTTACATTGGAAGGGATAGCAAAGCCGATGCCCTCGATGGATGCTCCCGACATTGAATATGAGGAAGACATCTTGGAGGAATTGATACCTATAACCTGACCGTATTTGTTGATAAGGGGACCGCCGGAGTTACCGGAATTGATAGCCGCATCGGTCTGGATAAGGTTCATGGCCTTGTCGTTTATGGCAATATCTCTGTCGAGACCCGAGATCATACCGCCTGTTACGGTGTTTCTGAGGTCGAAGCCGAGAGGATTGCCGATAGCGATGACAGATTCTCCCAGCTGGAGCTTGTCGCTGTCGCCGAATTCGGCAGCGGTAAGACCTGTCTCGTCAATTTTGAGGACTGCAAGGTCGCTGTCTGTATCGTAGCCGATGATCTCGGCTTCATAGGTCTTGTCGTCGTCAAGGAGAACGGTAACTTCCTTTGCCTTGCCTGCGCCGTACTCGTCGTCGTATATAACGTGAGCGTTTGTAACGATATAACCGTTATCCGATACGATAACGCCTGTGCCTGTGCCCTTGTACTCATTGGACTGGGGCGATGAATCGCCGAAGCCGAAGTTGCCGAAGCCGAAGTTGAAGAAGTCGTCACCGAAGGAGGACTGTGCCTGCGTTTCCATTTCAAATGAGGATTCAACGCCGACTACCGATGGGAGAAGCTTCTTTACGATCTCCTCGTTTGAAAGCGCCTTGCCGTCTGCTTCGACGGGCTCCACGATGCTGACTGTCTTTGCGGTAAGGCTGTCGCCGTCCTTGTCCTCGGAAACCTTTGCCTTGTTATCGCCGAGCTCCTCAATGACCTCGTTCTTATTGAAAAGCTTTCCGTCAAGATTACGGTATATGCCGATAGAGCCTGCCGACACAAGAGCCATGGCCATTATGAAGGCTATCACCTTTTTGCCCGTATTCTTCTTGGGCTCCTTGGGAGCCTTGCCGCTGTCGGTGCTGAAGCCGTTGTAGCCCTCGGCGCCGTTTGTCTGCTCGTTATTATTGTATGTGTAATTGAATTCACTCATATCGATCACGTTCCTTTATATTTTTTTCATGGCCTTTTCCTCAGCCTGTGACTATATTATATTCGGCTTATGTGAAATCAGTTTGCAGTAATTGTATAGCTTTTGAGAAGTTTTTGTGTAAATTCTATCACAATTCTCCGCCTTATGTGAAAAATGTGAAAACAAAGCGATCCGAATAGACGGTCGGTATTGCGGAAATTAACGGATTATTCAGCAAAAAAGCCTGTTTACACAGCAGATTGAACAATTAGACTGCTCATTTTCAGAAAAATGCTTGACTTAAAGGCGTGAAAGTGATAGGATAACATATGTGGAAAAAAGCGGCTTTGTGAAAAGGCGCTTTGATAACGGAAAAAACTGCGGCGTATTACTATTATATTCAGGTATGCGTTCTATTATCGATCGGAGGGATATTTGTGAAAAGATACTTTAAAAAAAGGGCGGCGGGGCTACTTGCGCTCACTGTCCTCGGCGGAGCACTTTCCGTTTCGGGAAGCTTATTTGCGGCAGAGCCCGTCCTCAGGGCAGCTGCTGATGAAAAGCCGGCGGTCTATGACGAAGGTGCAGGCAGCCTCGTCATAAAGGGTCGCATAACAAGGAAGGACATTCTTCCTTATGCGGACAGGCAGCTCAGGACGATCAGGGCGGAGAAGGGAGCAGTCCTTCCCGAGGACAGCAGCCGCCTTTTCAAGGACATTTCAGCTTCCGTGATAGACCTTTCAGAGGTGGATTCTACGAAGGTAAAGAATATGAAGGAGATGTTCTCGGGCTGCACCGCGACAGAGACTATCGACCTCGGCGGCCTTGACACCTCTGCGGTAAAGGATATGAGCGGTATGTTCGAGAACTGCACGGCTCTTTCCTATGTGGATCTCAGCAGCTTCGAGATGAAGCCCGATACAAAGATGGACAATATCATATCCAACTGTCCCGGGCTCCTTTCGAGCGTGAATACCCTCAAGGGAGCAAGCATAACCCTTGACGGGAATATAGGCGTGAATTTCATCGCCGACCTGAGCAGCAACGCTGCAAAGGCGGTCCTCAGCGGCCCGCAGGGCGACGTGGTATATACCGACTTCAAAAAGCTGAGACTGAGCGGTAATCAGTATAAGTTCACCTACAAGGTCAACGCACTCCAGCAGTCGGATGACATAACACTGAGGCTCTATGATGATAAGAACAGGCTCCTGATACTCCGCAATTCCTCGGGAAGGCTCCGCAGCTTCTGCTGTGAGGACTACAGCGTAAAGGACTATATCAGCTCCTCCGCACTGTACTCAACCAACGAAAAGCTGAACGTGCTGTTAAGGGCACTGGACAACTACGGAAAGGCGTCGGAGAACTATTTCGGCGGCGGCAGCGAAAAGTATACCGTAGAGGGCATATCGGATGTGAGAGCAGCGGACGTGGCGGAATACGCACCCAACTTTACAAAGGATCAGGCAAAGCTTTCGCTGGTGCTCAATTCCGAGACAGCCATAAGACTCTACGCAAAGGGAGCTTCGGACGGCACCAGCAGCTACGGAAGCTACTGCGAGGTAACGGGGCTTGCAGCCCACAGGCTCATGAACGAGCACAAAGTGGTAATAGACGGCAGGACTTACAGGTTCAGTGCCATGTCCTACGTCTACCGCGTACTGACAGGAAAAACAGACAAAGAGACTTCAGAACTGGCAAGAGCGCTCTATGTATATGCAGAGGCTGCAAAAGCTTACAGGTCTTGAGATAACAGCAGGCAGCCTTAAAGACTGCCTGTTGCATTTTGTGAAGCTTTGTGATATAATTTGAATAACCGATGAGAGAGGAGATAATTATGAAAAAACTTATACTTGTACTTGCCGCGTCGGCGCTTCTGCTGGCGGGCTGCGAGGGCGGCGGCAGCACCGAGCCCAACAACAACCCATACTCCCGTTCTGCCAAAAAGACTACCGAGAACGTGAACAACGAGACTAAGGAAAAGTCAAAGGCACAGGAAAAGGAGAAGGAAAAGAAAAAGACCGAAGAGGTACAGAAGACAACTCCCGAGGCAAATGCTCAGGTGACAGAACTCGCGCCTGTGACTGCGCCGGATATGGAGCTCCCCGTTCAGGGAGCCCAGCATAACGAGCAGGGAAGTCAGACAGAGGAGAACAGCGCCCTTCAGGAGCAATACGAAAATCAGACGGCGAACGACGAGGTCATCGAGCTGCCTGTGATACCCATAGATTAAGGAATGTACAGGGGCAGATACAAAATGGCCGAAAGGGTGGTGGAGGTCATCTCCATATACCCCAAGGTCCATGAATATTGCAGGGATTATGCCGCAGAGGACGAGCCCGCCGATTTTACGGCGGAGGTTTGTCAGGCGGATATAGACTTTGAGCGTGAGCGCTCCGCAAGGGAGGATATATGTGAGGGCAGAGCCGTCACTGAATATCCCGACGATTACCTTGAGGAGCTTGCCGTATACCGCAAGATAGCCGAAAAAATGCCATACTACGATACGGTGCTGTTCCACGGCTCGGTGATAGCAATGGACGGACAGGGCTTCCTGTTCACGGCGAAATCGGGAACGGGGAAGTCCACCCATACGAGGCTGTGGCGGGAGTGCTTCGGAGAAAGAGCGGTAATGGTCAACGACGACAAGCCCCTGCTCAAGATAACGGAGAGCGGAGTTATCGCATACGGCACGCCCTACAACGGTAAGCACGGACTGGGCTGCAATATGTCCGTGCCTCTCAGGGGACTGTGCATACTTACCCGCGGCGCCGGGAACAGGATAGCTCCCGTTGCCAGATCCGAGGTCTACAGTATGCTGCTCCAGCAGGTGTACCGCCCCGCCGATCCCGCGGGCATGGCAAGGACCCTTTCACTTGTGGACAGGCTGGCGGAAAATACGGGACTTTACAGGCTGGCGTGCAATATGGACAAGGAGGCGGCGGAGGTCGCCTATAACGGTATGAAAGGCTGATAATTATGAGACTGAACAGAAATTTCATAGCCCATGACGACGGCAGTGAAAAGCTGCTGGTATCTGCGGGCGGCTCGGATTTTTCGGGACTGGTCCGCGGCAATTCCACAGCGGGCTTTATAATGGAGTGCCTTGAAAACGATAACACTGAGGCTGAGATAGCTGAAAGGATGAAGGAAAAGTACGACGCTCCCGCCGAGGCGATAGAGCGCGACCTGAAAAGAGTGCTCGCTCAGCTCAGGGAGATCGGCGCGATAGATGACTAAAACGACATACGAGGAATACCTCGAAAGAAACGGTTCCATGACCTACACCAACGTGGGAGTAAGTATGCTCCCTCTGCTGAAGCAGGGCAGGGACCTTTTCACGGTATGCAGGAAAAGCGGCGAACGCTGTAAAAAGTACGACGTGGTGCTGTACCGCAGACCCCCCGAGAGCTATGTGCTCCACCGCATAATAAAGGTGCGGGAGAAGGATTACGTGATACTGGGGGACAACTGTATAAACAAGGAGTACGGCATAACCGACAGCGATATAATCGGCGTTATGACGGGATTTGTCCGTAACGGACACGAACGCTCCGTGGACAGCTTCGGCTACCGCCTGTACAGCCGCATATGGGTCGCGCTGACTCCTGCAAGAGTATTCCTCAAGAAGATCAGATACAGGATCAGAAGGCTGTTCAAACGATGAAGAAGAATGCTGTAAAATGGCTGTTTTCCGTAACGGGACGAAAAAAATGGAATATACTGTGGCTTGTGCTGGTGCAGTCGCTGCACGGCTTCAGCGGAGTCCTCTACGCCCTCCTGCTGAGAAGCATCGTTGACAGCGCCGTGGCAAAGGACCTCAGCGGTTTCAGGTCATATGTATGTCTGATATTACTGCTGGTGCTGGCTCAGGTTGCTATGAGAGCCGTTATACGCTGGCTGGAGGAGCTCTCCCGTTCGTCGCTGGAGAATCTCTTCAAGCAGAGGCTTTTCGATAATATACTCCGCAGGGACTTCGGTACGGTGAGCTCCGTCCATTCGGGAGAATGGCTGAACCGCCTTACAAATGACGCGGTGGTTGTAGCCAACAGCAGCGTGGAGATACTTCCCGGAATGGCAGGCATGATAGTGAAAATGGTCAGCGCCATCGCTATGATGATAGTGCTTGACCGCCGCTTCGCGCTTTTAATGATACCTGCGGGCATAGTGCTGTTCATAGCCACCTACGGATTCAGGAAGGTGCTGAAAAGGCTCCACAAGAACATACAGGAAAAGGACGGAAAGCTGAGGGTGTTCCTACAGGAGCGCCTGGGAAGCCTTATGATGATAAGGTCCTTTGCTGCCGAGGAGCAGACCGAGCAGGAGGCCGCGGAAAAGATGGCGGCTCACAAGAGCGCCCGCATGAGAAGAGTAAGGTTCTCGAATTTCTGCAATATCGGCTTTCAGACCGGTATGCAGGGAATGTACGTGGGCGGAGTCATATATTGCGGCTACGGTATACTGAAAGGCACTCTGAGCTACGGCACACTTACCGCCATAACCCAGCTCGTATCCCAGATACAGTCTCCCTTTGCAAATATCACGGGCTATCTTCCAAAGTACTACGCCATGACGGCAAGTGCGGAGAGGCTGATGGAGATAGAGAGCTTTGCGGAGGAGAGCTCCGCCGAGCCAATGGACATAGATCAGACCCTTGAATTCTACGGCGCCGGCTTCGGCTCCGTAGGACTTGAAAAGGCGGGCTTTGCATATTATCCCGCCGGCGAGAGCGTAAGGGCGCTGAGCAAGGACGATATGCCCGTAGTCCTTGAGGATATAAGCCTTGAAATAAAAAAAGGGGAGTATGTGGCCTTTACGGGCCACAGCGGCTGCGGAAAATCCACGGTGCTGAAGCTCCTCATGTGTATATACAGACTTGACAGCGGCGAAAGGTATATCACCGCAGACGGCAGAAGGCAGGAGCTCACTCCCGAGTATCACAGGCTCTTTGCCTATGTGCCCCAGGGAAATCAGCTCATGTGCGGCACTATCCGTGATGTGGTGAGCTTTGCCGACAGGTCGGGCGCAGGCGACGACGAGCGTATAAATGCAGTTCTCAGGATAGCCTGTGCAGATGAGTTCGTATCGGAGCTTGACGACGGAGCCGATACTCTTCTCGGAGAGCGGGGAACGGGTCTTTCCGAGGGACAGATGCAGCGCATAGCCGTTGCAAGAGCCGTGTATTCCCGCAGTCCCATACTGCTGCTGGACGAGGCCACAAGCGCACTTGACGAGGCTACGGAGCAGAAGCTCCTCAGCAATCTGCGCAGCATGACGGACAAGACAGTAGTCATAGTCACCCATCGTCCCGCCGCCCTTGAGATATGCGACAGGATACTTGAATTTACCGAAAACGGAGTTGCAGAGCATGGACGTGAATGAATTCCGCAGGAATGCGGCAGATATGATATATCTTACTGCCTGTGCGATAAACGGAAGGATACCCGATAAGGAGCGCACCGCCTCTCTTGACCTTCCGGAGCTGTTTGAGGTGTGTCAGGCTCATATACTCACAGCCTGCACCGCATACGCCCTTGCAGCGGCGGGAATAAAGGACGACAGCTTCACTCAGGCAAAGGAAAAGGCAGTAAGGAAAAATATACTGCTGGACGCCGAGAGGAAGAAGATAGTCCGCCGCCTTGAAGCTGAGGGGATATGGTATATGCCTCTGAAGGGCGCTCTGCTGAAGGACTGGTACCCGAAGCTGGGCATGAGACAGATGTCGGACAACGATATGCTAATCGCTCCGGAGGGTCGGGAGACTGCCCGCAGCATAATGAAGGAGCTCGGCTTCACTCTGAAATGGGAAAAGGAGAACGTGGACGAGTATATAAAGGAGCCTGTGTACAACTTCGAGCTCCATGAGAGCTTTTTTCCCGATATGGACAAGTACAGCGGAAAGGGCTTCACGGATTATTACAGGAATGTAAAGGAAAGACTTGTGAGCGAAGATGGGAACGGGCTTTCCCTCCGTTTTACCAACGAGGATTTTTATATCTATATGATAGTGCACGAGTACAAGCACTATCACGACGGCGGCACGGGAGTCCGCTCGCTTCTTGACGTGTATGTTTTCATGCGCAGGTTCGGCGGGGAGCTTGACCGCAGCTATCTTGACAGGGAATTCTCAAAGCTGGGGATTGCCGATTTTGAGCGCGAGAACCGCCGGCTTGCCGAAAAGGTGTTCGGTATGGAGAAGCTTTCGGCCGAGGACGAAAAGCAGCTCGACTACTATGTGACATCGGGAGTATACGGCAATGTGGAGAACTATGTAAGGAACCGGATGAACGGTCAGGGCTCGCGCCTGCGGTACATAATGCAGCGTATCTTTCTGCCCATGGAGCAGATAAGGAGCGGCTACCCCTTCTTTTATCGCCATAAGCTGCTTATACCCCTGCTCTGGATAAGGCGTATCTTCCGTGTGCTGTTCAGGGCTCCGAAAAGGCTTGCAGCCGAGCTGAAAGCTATCTTCAAAAAATAAAAGGCCTTCCGTGGCGTAACCGCGGAAGGTCTTTCTATATTTCCTCCATGAATAAATGGCTGCCCTTTTCTATACCGTTTTCGCTGAGAAAGCTGTCGGCCAGCCTTATCTGCTTTTCCGAGCCGTTTTCACCGCGCAGCAGCACCGTACACATAAGCTCCTCATTTTCGGGAATGCCCTCGCAGCCGTAGTCATCTTCGGTTATTCCGATTATTTCGTATCTCATTGCAGTTCCTCCCTTAAATGTCTGAGAAGTCCGCGGCAGCCTTCCTCTATATCCTTGTATGCAGTTTCAAAATCGCGGCTGTACCACGGGTCGGAAACGTCCCTGCCGCTGCCCGCAAAGGTCATGAGCTTATATATCTTTCCCTCGGGGTCTCCTCCGAGGATATGGTTCATATTGCGGATATTTACGGTGTCCATGCCGATGAACAGGTCAAACTTTCCGTAGTCGGATTTTCTGAGCTGTACAGCTGTCTTTCCCGCGCAGCTTATCCCAGGTAGGACATTGCCTTCAGAATTCTTCTGATCAACAAGCCTTTCCGCCGTATGATCAAGAAGCTGTATTCTATGCCTATTTTCGATAATTATTCCATTCAGACCATATTCAATGGAGAAGACGAAAGTGAAAATTTCGTTATCAATCTTGTCAGACATGAGCAGTATAACGGCGCAAGAATACCTGTAATCGAAAAGGAATTAGTCTCCGTAGGAGAAATGGGGTTAGTTCGCTATATACAGCCTCTGTCAATAACAGAATACTGTATGTTATTGCAGACGACATGGGCTACGAACTCCAAAAGGTCTATCGGCTCCATTATCAGTGAAATGAAGCTCAATGATGAGTTTATGTATGTTAAACCTGAACTCGTTTATGATGAGTTTATAATGAGTGCTCTTGCAGGAGTGATATACCGTGAGATGCGTAAACAAGATTCAAACAAGCAGTAATAGTGAACCGCCTTTTTAGGCGGTTCTGCTTTATGTATTTACATTATATCGTTATTATGCTATAATTGGTGATAAGAGAAATGATAGAGGAGTTACATATGGCAAATCAAGAGATTATTGACAGAGATACCTATAAGAAGATCAAAAAGATGAACCGTGAGGAGCTTACAAAGTTCATACTTCAATATGGAGACGAGCTTCTTGGGGAACAGGGCAAAACCATTGATCTCCCGGATCTTGAGGCAGAACTCAGCAAGATCAAAGGTATCGGCGATAAGCGCCTAGAGGAGATAATGGTCGTTATAGAAAAATTCTTAGATGTTGAATAGACAGGAGGTACACTATGAATTGTAAAAGAATAATAGCAGCGTTGATGTGTGCTGTAATACCGTTGGAAACGACAGCACTTACGCTGGGAGTACCTTTAACTCTTTCGGCTGAAGCTGCAACCATAGTTGACAGCGGCAACTTTGGTGAGAATATCAAATGGCAACTGGACAGTGACGGTACCCTGGTAGTCAGCGGCAAGGGAGATATGGGCGATGTAGGTCCTGTCAAAAATACTCCGTGGGTAAAAGAAAGAGATCTTATAAAAAAGGTGGTCATAAGCAATGGGATAACAAGAGTCGGAGATCAGAATTTTAATACTTGTAAGAAACTTGTGTCCGTTACCCTTCCCGATACTCTGAAAACCATTGGCTTTGTTGCGTTTTCTGAATGCAGCGCTCTCACATCCATCGTAATACCCGCTTCTGTGACGGTAGTCGAACATGAGGCTTTTAAGTCCTGCAGTAATGCGGAAATAACGATCTCCTCAACAGCCACAAAGATAGAAGGCGGGGCTTTCTCAGGCACCAAATGGGAGGAAGAGCAGCTTGAGAAGTCGCCTTTTGTGGTAATAAACGGTGTTCTTCTTGCTGCAAGAATCGATACGGAAAAGATTGTCATACCTGACGGAGTTGAATGTATAGGTCGGAGATGTTTTCAGGGTTGGGGACATTGGTCAGTAACAGAGGTCGTTATCCCTGATTCGGTGAAGATAATAGAAAGCCGTGTTTTTGAGGGATTCAGATCACTGAAATCGGTGACAATACCCGAATCGGTAGAGAAAATAGAACCGAGTGCTTTTCAGAACTGCGATTCTCTTGAAAAGGTCTGCATACTTAATCCCGAATGTGATATAAGCGACATGAATTCGACCTTTACCAACGGTGCCGGTTATGCCTATACAGGTATTATCAAGGGATACAGAGGCTCTACTGCCGAGGCTTACGCCAATAAGTACGATCGCATCTTTGTACCCGTTGATTCTGACATGGGAGATGTGAACTTTGACGGGTATGTGAACGCAGTAGATGCTTCCATGGTGCTGGCATATTATGCCCGTGTATCGACCAATCAAGAAGGCGGATATAATGAAGAGGAAATGCTTGCAGCAGATGTAAACCACGACGGAGATATCAATGCCGTTGACGCATCGAGTATTCTTGCATACTATGCGTATGTATCTACTACAAAAGAAACCCCGATGTCAATGGAAGAATATATGAAAAAGAATTAAGAAAAATTCCTAATATGATGACCGCCCTTCACGGGCGGTTTTCGTTTTGTCTTGACTAATATAGTTAATTATGATACAATTAAGGGGTCACAACACTGGCTGTACCGAATGCAACGGCTCGAAGTGACTATAGGCACAAATAATGACAAACAAAGCTTTTTTTACAGGAGGAGGCTTATTATGATTTCAAAGAGAATATTCTCAACCATGCTTAGTGCGCTTGTTATTACTTGCTCTATTTCAAACTATAACACTTATGAAAAAACAGGAACTTTAGTGGCTGAAGCAGAAGATACATCAGTAAACACTGGAACTTGTGGCGATAGTGCGACGTATTCCCTTGACGCTGCAGGAAATCTGACTATCAGCGGAAATGGTGCTATATCCGATTATGTGGATGGAAAGAACCCTTTTGCCTATGATGCTCGGATTAAGAAAGTCATTATTGAAGAAGGAATAACTCATATAGGTAATTATGCTTTTTCATCGTGCCATGACATTCAGTCAATAGAATTGCCTGAATCATTGACCGGTATAGGCGAGTATGTATTTGAGAACTGTACTTCACTTACAAGTATCATCATTCCTGATTCGGTAACAAGTATCGGTCAGTATGCTTTCAGCGATACAGCTGTTAAGTCAGTAGTCATTCCAGAATCAGTAGTAACAATGGATACAAACAGTTTGTTTATGGGTTGTAAGAAACTGGAATCTGTTGTTCTTCCTCAGTCTGTAACAGTGATATACAGCAATGCTTTCAAGGATTGTGAAATGCTTAAGGAAGTTGATATTCCTGATTCAGTAACTGCGATACAGAATGATGCATTTTCGGGTACAATGTTTACTTCGCTATTTATCCCTTCAGGGGTTACTATGATAAACGGAAATGCTCTCAGAGGCAGCAAAATAGACACAATTTACGGATTCAAAGATTCAGCTGCGGAGACTTTCGCAAAGAAGAATGGGCTGGATTTCATTGAAAGTGAAGAAAGAGCTTGGAAAAGAACTGACATCCTGCCTGTTGCAGGTGTTTATAAGCTTGAATGCGATGTAGACGTTAAAAGCTATATAACAATAAGCGGAATGCTTGATCTTGACCTGAACGGCCATACAGTAAAGATCCCAGAGATAATATGCAACAGCACAAGCAATGTTATAATCAGGGACAGTGATCAGCAGAAAAAAGGTACGATCATTTGCACAGCGGATAGCAACCTTATAACATCATATAATAAACTGACCATTTATGGCGGCAACTTTTATGGATATGATAAGAAAACAGTTTGCGCTACAGTAAGGATCAATGACGGTAGTTTTGATTATTACGGCGGTGAGATCATCGGATACTACAGTCATGCTCTTTCTTTAAGAACCAAAGATGGCATCATAAACATTATGGGTGGAAGACTGAAAGCTTCCTCTGCTGAAAACGGAAAAACCAACGTTTATTCAATATGGCTTGCTGATACATTTGCCGGTACTCTCAATATATCAGATGGAGAGATGCACTCAGACATTGGAGCAGCTGTCAGCGGCTCTCCTTCAGACTGCATAGTGAATATATCAGGCGGTAAGATAATAAGTGATAAAGATTATGGTTTAAAGTGCTTGAAAAATGGTACGGTAAATCTAAGCGGTAATATCTGTATTAAAGGCGACAAGGGCGGTATTTACGTACCTAACGGAAAGTCAGTAAATATTACCGGTGCTATAACAGGTGCTGATGTAAGTGTTTATGCTGAAGCATCAGGTATTCTTACGAACGGACTCGGTAAGTACATCAGCGATTCAACACTGAAACGATATCTGCCATATATAAAGTCAAATGGTACGATTTCAGTAAATGATGATGGAGAACTGATAATAGATGTTCCTGCTGTTACATCAACAACATCAGTATCAGGTTCTGCAACTTCAACAACTACTACAACATCACTTACGTCGACAAACACTACAACAACAAACTCAACTACCACAACAACCAAGGAAACGACTGCTACGACTACAACAAATACTACCTCAACATCAAATAATACAAACTCAACGACTAAGAACACGTCTACGACAACTGCAATTGGCTCTACAACAACTGCGACATCAACGATAACAAATACAGCTCAGTCCACAACAACGACAACAGCTCCAGTAAAACCTGTAACCTACACACTTGGAGATGTGAATAATGATAAACAGATCAATGCTGTTGACGCTTCATCAGTTCTTGCGTATTATGCTATGATCTCAACAAATCAGGATGGTGGATATGATGAGAAACAGAAGCTTGCGGCAGATGTAAATCATGATGGATTAATCAATGCTGTAGACGCTTCCAATATTCTTTCGTACTACGCATATGTATCGACTACAAAAGAAACTCCGATGTCAATGGAAGAATATATGAAAAAGAATTAAGAAAATCCCCTAATATGATGACCGCCCTTCACGGGCGGTCCTTCTTTTATCTTGACAAATGTATCTTCATATGATATAATCAAAACAGAACATACATTCCGTTCACGCTTGGAGGTGAGTTACATGTGTATGTCTCTGCGTATAGAGCCAAGAGAAATGGCTAAAGTTCTCATAAAGATAAGGAAAATGTCCTTTGCTCAGGAAATGTCGATAAAACTTGGTAAAAGCCTGATTATGTCAGGTGATTTATTCCCGTCAGATATAGCGCCTGTTCTTGCACCGAATAAACATGGGCAAATGGCTATATTCCCTATGGCATCGGGATTTACACATCAAGCTACTACCAAGCCTCTTGCAAATTGCCGTGTAGAGACTGCTGATACAAAAGCACTTTGGAAAGACTCCTGGTACAGACGAAGGTGCGTCATCCCTGCATCATGGTACTATGAATGGGGATATCCTTTATATGAAGACGATAGCCGTAGTATAATAGAGCATAGGAATGCAAAAAAGATTAAGTTCGCTATACAGACGGAGGGCTCTGACATAACGTATATTGCAGGCTTATACCGTTATGAGGATCATGGAGGTATGCAGGTACCTATGTTCACTGTGCTCACCAGAGAAGCTGCAGGCACAGTAAAGGATATTCACGACCGAATGCCTGTTATACTCGGAAGAGATACTCTTATGGACTGGATACGTCCTGACGTAGATCCCAGTGCTATAGTTGAGAAAGCAATGACAAATATGTTCTTCGAAACAGCAGTTGAGTATCACAGATCTCCGACGGAGTTTATAACGGTATAATTCCAATAAAACATGATTTCATGAAAACGTCCCTGCAAGCAATTGCAGGGACTCTCCATATCATTTTTTCATAAGTTGTTGATTTATCATGTTACTAATCAAAATCAGAATTTACCAACCGATTTCTGCTGCAATTTTATCTCCTTCTTCAAGCAGATAAATCTTTATACCATGCAATAAGGCTTTTTCATTTTTCGTAAAAAACGCATCCATGGATTCTGATATTTCATCAATAGCAGCTGAATCAGGCGAATCACTGTATACAAGCGGCATTAACGTTCTATACTTTCCCTTCAATCAGAATTAAACACGTTAAAAGCTGCTGAACAAATACCGGAAGAAGATATAGATGATGGATATACATATCATCACCTCAGTTATATAATACGGAAAGGCGTGGGAATTTTTTTGTACATCGTTTATATTATTATTTATTCATAGAAAGTCGTTGAAAGGACAATACTGACGTGATATAATAAAAGCAGAATAAACTTAGGAGGTGTTCTTTTTGACATTTGAAGAACTTAAACAAGAAGCTACCAAAGTTGAGAATCTTGATGAACTTTTTAATATCTGGAAGGAAGCTCATTCCATAGAAAGCGAAGAAGACTGGGAAAAAACAAAAGGTTATTCCGAGAACATTCCAAAAGGCAATTTTATAGGTGACGGTATTATTGAACCTGAAGTATTCAAGAGGGAAAATTAAAAATCCTTTTTATATCTAACGAAGCTAATATTGACAAGCCTATATACGAAAAAGCTGGGGATAGGCGAGATGATTTTAACGATTATTATTTTTATCCAGAAAATAATAAGTGGAGAGGCAAAATGCTTGAGCGTGTTTGTGCAATCTATAATGAAATCATTCATGCTCCTTCACCTAAGTATTATGAGTCAGCAAAGTGTTTTGCTTTCATGAACATTAATAAACGAGGCGGCAACAATCAAGTGGGCAATGGCACGCATATAAAGAAATACTGCGAATTATACAGAGATTTTATAAAGAAGGAAATTGAAATGATAAACCCTGAACTTATAGTGTGGCTGGGTATAAAAACTTATAATATGAATCTTCTGCACAATATCGGCGCCAATTATAAAGATAATATTTTATTAATTAACATTAATGGGAATGATGTACCTATAATGAAAATGTGGCATACGTCCTATTATCGTGCTAGAAAAAAATGTCTCAGCAACTATAATGAAGTCGAGAAAGAGTATATGTCGATTGGAATAAATAATGAGCTAATTATTAAATTAGCAGCCAAAGCACGACTTGAATATGATTTGTTGAATAAGTAATTCTCTAGCATTTTGAAGAATATGGCGATAAAACAATTTTACAAAATGTATAATATAAAGGAGCGGATAACCGCTCCTTTTTCATTTACTGTAATTATGTATTGCATTTTTCAGCGCTTCAACAACTCGCTCCCTCAGCGAAACAGGTGATATGACAGCAGCATGGTCGGAATACTGCACAGCCCACTTGAACATATCTTCCTCGCTGACACGAACTCTGACAATGCAGTCGTTATCCGTAACATCGGTTATTTCCGCAGATTTGCCGAAATAGTCGATAACGTCGTTGATGATATAGCGGTTGGCGCGAAACTTCACCTGTATAACATCGCTGCTGAACATATAAATGTGCTCGGTAACGTGTTCCGAGAGATCAAGCCCATCCGCAATTATAACAGTGGCTATAGAGATGCAACTCCTTCTGTATGGAATGATATTGAATTAATAAAGTACACGTTTAATGGACAAACCATTACTTTTACCAAGGTATTATAGATTAGAATTTGAAATACCATAATAGCCAATTTGTTAAAGGCGGTATCAGCCCAGCGGAATATCTGGAGGAGTATAGTAATGGCCAAATCCGTTGAATCAACTTTTGTTAATGAATATTATTATATAGAATCAGCTCCCTTATGGGAGCTGGCTTCTTTTAACGTTTATACCACCTTATGACGTGTGAATTTCGTGTGAAAACGTGTGAAAAACGCCTGTTATTTCTTCGCACGGAACTGCAAAATTGCAGTTGAAACTGTTTTCTGTAGGTAACAAAAAAGCCTGTATTTCGGTGTTCCCTCGAAATACAGGCTTTTTAATTCTGGCGGACAGAGAGGGATTCGAACCCTCTGATATGATTTTAGAAATTTAAATCTTTTTGTTGAATTATATATTAAAATAATGATTTTGACCATAAAAATTGAAATAATACTGTTGAAAAATATATGCAAGTTCGGGTCAATTCAAGCGTGGAAAAACTGTGGAAAAATCATTTTATTCATCGCCGTAAATGGCTATATATAGGTGAATAATTGCTGCTTTTGATTGGGATGCCGTGGCAGACGAACATAACCTTTATCATAGGAATAAACCTCCGTAATTTGCCGTGATCCGAGTACAACGTCAGCAGAAACCGTGACAGCTTACTGCTAAGGCTTTTTGTGCGCTGTCATTCATCTGTGATGCTTGGATCTTTTCTGCTCATATTTTCCCGATGTCTTTTTGGTTTTCTTTTTTGATTCCGGTTTTCTGCTGACCAGTTTCGTCAGATAAGCTTCGGCTTTTTCATCGCTGTCAAATTTGGCAACGACCTCAGCCTTTCCTCTGCACGTAAACCAAACGATTCCGTTATCCACATCATAGTGGCATTCCGTATCTCCATAGTGTTTCATATTATGACCTCCTATCGTCCGGTGACAACGTACTGTGAATGATTAAGCTATTACCATTATAACATAATCCTTCCGTTTCATCAAGACAAAAAGTAAAAAACAGCGGCTCAATTTGATGAGCCGCAAGCGCATCAGACTGCTTATTCTTTTGTCCTGTCCGATTTTTGACGGGCAATCTGAATTTGTACATGGTTTGTTGATATAAAAAAGTTCTCACGGTACGGACCGTGAGGACCTGTATTATCCGGGTATACGCCTTAATGCTGATACCGGTCAAGCGCAGCGGTTTGTTCTATCGTATTCATACAGGTGTATGGAAGTATCCGATAAGCAGGCTCTTGTAATAGCAAACATACCTGTTTATTGCGCCTTTGAATTCGTAAGGTATTATGATAGATTTGCTGACCTATACATCATACTTATCTTACAGCTGTTCCGCCTGTCAGCGTACCGCCGTATGCAGCGAGCTGTGTCTGATCAAGCTGCTGGAAGTAGGTGGAACCGCTGAGAGTTCCGCCTGTGAAGAAGGACGCTCCCGATGTATTTGTGCCTCCTGCCTTGAGCTGGCTGACAGCCTTGTCAACTATGAACGAAACTATGACCTTTCCGTCGCTGCCGATAAGTGAAAGTCTTGTATTGGCGCTGACACTGGAAGAAGCCGTTACGGAAGCCGTCATCTCACTGCCGCCCATGCTCATGCCGCCGGAAGGACAGTTGGATACCCATGTTCCGCCTTTTACCGTGATAGAACTGCCGCCGTCGCCGCAGTCAAAGGGCTCGTTGCCGTTTGATATGATGTAGCCGCCGTTTATCTCGATATTTCCGTTGGAATCATAGCCGTCATGGTCGCCGTTTGCAGCATTGACTATAGCAAAGCCGCCGTTGAACTGTATGAGGTAGTCTCCTGAGCTGCCGCCGAAGCCGCCTCTGCCGAAGCCGCCTCCGCCCTGTCCCCAGGGCATACCGGGATTGCCCATGCCCGAACCGTCGCTGCCGCCTGCTGCGTTGAAGCCGTCGTCAGTTGAGTTTACAATAACAGAACCGCTGTTCTGATATATCTTCTGGGCTTCTATACCCTCATAGCACTTCTCGACGTATATAACGATGTCGTCGTACATTCCGCTGTTCTTTGTGCCGATGGTGAGGTCGTGGTCTGCGTGAACGCCGTCATCGGCAGAGAAAAGCCTGAGTCCGCCGCCTGTGAGAGTCATGCTGCCTCCGCAGTGAATACAGTCGTCAGAAGAATCAACAGTGATACTGCCGCCGTTTATAGCTATATCGCCTGCGCTCTGCCATGTGGTGCCTGCTTCGTCATAAAGACCGACTGCCTTTATGCCCTTGGCGGAAATATCGGTCTTGTTTGAGTTCCCGTCCATGCCGAAGCCTCCGAAACCGCCTCCGCCGCCGGGTCTGCCGCCAAAGCCGCCCTGCTGATCGCCTGAGGAAGTACCCGTGAAGGAGCTGCCTTCATAGGTCCTGATATTGAGCTCACCGCCGTTCATAACGAAGTACTGCTCGGCTGATATGCCGTCTGCGTAGGAGTCAATATTTACAGCACCGCCGTTGACAGTAACGATTCCGAGCTGCTTTGCTGCCGAAGAAACATCTGTTGAAGTAGCCTTTATACCGTCGCCTGCCTTGGCATTTACGGTAACCGAGAGATTTGAGTAATCGGTCTCTGTACCGTCCGACGACGTATTGCCTATGGTAACGCTGTCCTTGCCGCGGATTCCGTCGTCGGCAGCGTTGACTGTCAGAGTGCCGTTATATATCTTTATATCGTCCTTGCCTACTATACCGTCGGCAGCGTTGCCGTTTACGGTCAGACTGCCCTTTCCCTTGAACTTTATATCGTCCTTGGAGTAGACAGCTCCCGTGTCGCCGTCAGCATTGGTGTAGCTCTCACCGTCTGAGATTGTATTTTCCGTACCGTTTTTAGCGGTGATAACAAGCTCGTCGGCAACAGAATTCACATAGATCGGAGAATCCTTGGTATTTGTCAGACTCATTCCGCTGAGGACCAGCTCAACGGAGCCGTCGGGATAGGCTGTCTTGTCGACATCAACAACTATCTGTCCGCCTGTCATTTCGCCTGTTACCGTAAAAACGCCGGGCTGAGTGATAGTGCAGACGTTATTCTCTACCTTAGCTTCGGAAGAAGCATTGGTGGCCATTCCCGAATCCGAAAGAGTTATTTTAAGCTCATCGGTACCGGGGTCGGTCACTGTACCGCTGCTGCCGCCGGAAGGATCAACATTGTCGAATACATTAACTGTAGGATTGAGCTGGAACAAGGTCTGCTTTCCGTCTGTATGAGTAACCGGATTACCTGTAGACAGGTTCGTAAGAATTCCCGAGCGCATTCCGTTGATCTTGGTATCGCCGCTTATGAGCACATACTTGTACTTCTTTGTGAACTCTATCTTGTCGCCGCCGCTGATAGCGTTAGACTTCTTCCATGTGCCGTCCTTTTCGTTGGTCGGGTCATTGACACAGTTCAGAAGAACAGTGGTCTGTGAAGCTGTAAGGAGCTTTGTATCGACCTGATTATCGGTAGCTGTAGCGTATACGATACCGCCTGTGATGTTGATGCCTGTAACTGCGGTAAGTCCGCGGTCACCGCCTGCAACGAGCTTTCCGTCGCTGATATCGATTGTGGTCTCAGCCTGAACAGCGTCATTGCCTGCCTTTATCTTAGTAGTGCCGCCTGCGAATACAACAGCGTCCTTTGTGGACTTGATACCGTCGCCCGCAGCGTCGATTTCAAGACTGCCCTTTACGGTAACGGACTTCTTGGCTTTGATTCCGTCGGTCTTGTTATCGGTATTTTTAGTGGTTATAAATATCTGACCGCCGGTTATTTTAATATCGTTGTTGCAGGAGATACCGTCCTGTGTATTGGCGGTAAGGGTAAGGGTTCCGTCTCCCTTTTCGCCGCCCTTTATGGTCAGATCGTCCTTTGCCTCGATAACCGCCGACTTTGCAAAGTCGCCTTCATAGGCAGTCTCTCCGTCGGATATGAAGTTCTCTGTGCCGTCCACAAGGTTGACGGACGTCTTCTCCGCATTTGTAACAAGTATAGCAGGAGCGCTCTTTCCTGTGATACTTACTCCGTTGAGGAATATCTTTACCGTATCGGGATCGGCAGTCTCATCGGCTATATTGACGTTGATCTGACCGTCGTCGAGAGTACCGTCAACGTAATATTCACCCGAATGAGTGATTGTAACGGTAGTTCCGTCAACTGTGGCATTATCGCCCTCAACCTCTATAGAGGTGTTCTTGAGATGTATCTTTGTGGCCTCGGTCACGGGATCGTTCTTGCCGCTGCTGAGCTCACCTGCGCCGAGGAGGTATTTCTGTATGGCAAGGGCGTCCATATTTGAAACGCCGTTGGCAGTGCCGTCGCAGTCCGCGTTGGCCCATCCGGCCTCTGTGATAGCATTCTTGTCGGATCCCCCGATACCGTACTTATTTGGATTTGAAAGCGCCTGCATGATAAGAACGGCGTCAGACATATCGATTTCGCCGTCGCAGTTTGCGTCACCGACAGTTTTCTGGGCAGCAGTCTCCGCCGCGAAGCCGACAACGGGAAGTGAATAAGCTGCAAGACAGACGGACGAGAGCCCTGCAAAGAGTTTTTTTAGGCCTTGTTTTTTCATAATTATCATTCTCCTTTTTTAATATCGCCGAATCAATAGTCCGGAATTTGTGACATTGATTTGCCCCTGTATTTTTATTATACCTTAAAATGCTGAATTGAAGCTTAAAAAAGTGTGTAAAATATGTAGAATATATGTGAAAACTGAGCGGAACAGAACAGCTGAACAATAATATTCGGAGCTTTCTTCTGTTTGACTTTTTTCTTCTGCTGTGGTATAATTCTGATGCAGGGGAAGCAAAGGCTTTCTGCTGCGAAGGAGGAACAGCAAATATGCAAAAGAAAATTATATTACTTACTTTATGCTTGGCGTGTGCCGGGTTATGTGCCTGCAGCACGAAAAATGAAAATACCAGCGCAATGCAAACCGAATCTGTCACTACAACCGGGAATGAACAGGCAAGCAAACCAACAGAGTCTGCTCAGTCTTATGAAACAGAGACTGCTCTGCCTGAACAGACTGAGGCTGCTCAGCCCGACAAAACCGAGGCTGTCTCGATCGGGCAGAATGAAAGCGGGTCAGAAGTTCTTACAGAGGAGCAGGCATTGGCTGCGGTCAGGAACTATTGTTTCATAAACAATCCTGATTTGAAAAAAATGGCTGAATCGGATGAGTATACTATTTACTGGGATGTTTCAACCAATGATAATAATGAGATAGTTGTTTTGTACAGAGCTTATACCGGCGCACAGATACGCTATTATATTGATCCTGTTTCCGGAGAAGCATATGTTACCGAGCTGGTCCCGGGAATAATAGATGAGGAACAACGCACTGAGGAAAGCTTTAATGTAAGAGACTATTCAGCATAACAGATTTTGATTCGGTATATTAACTGATAATACAACAGGCACTTGCTATGGCAAGTGCCTGTTTCTTTCTGTAAAGGTTACAAGTCCGTTCGCAGCATCATATATGACATTCCGCATCTCCATGGCTTTTCATATCCTGATCTTCTGCCCGTTCCCTGTACTTATGGAGTCCTGCCTTTTACTTCCAGTATGAGAGCTTATCGGGATCCAGACCGATGTCTGCTGCATGGAATTCCGGATTTTTACCCTCTTTTTTCTGCTTCTCATAATCCCTTAGAGCGTGGACGACCTGTTTTGACAGCAGGAAGCAGCAGGGGATATTTATCAAGGTCATGCAGCCCATAGTAATATCCGCTATCGTCCATGCGAAGCTCATCTGCATGAGAGCGCCCGCAAATATCACAAGAACGCAGATGGTGTAGAATACGGACATGAATCTCTTTGAAGGCTGCTTTTTTCCGTTCAGATAGATCAGTGCATTATCCACATAGTAGAGGTTTCCGAGAAGGGTCGTAAAAGCAAAAAGCACCATTGCAGTGGTGATGAAGACGGGACCCAGGCTGCCGAATACGGTGGAGATAGCATTCTGCACGTACATTGCTCCCGAAACATCTTTATTGTATGGAGTCCCCGAGCTCAGACACATGAATGCAGTTGCGGTGCAAAGGAGTATCGTGTCGATATATACGGAAACAGTCTGTACAAGGCCCTGTTTGACAGGATGAGTTACGTCTGCTGAAGCGGAAGCATTGGGTGCAGAACCCACGCCGGCTTCATTTGAATACAGTCCTCGCTTTATGCCCAGCACCAGACAGCTTCCTGCAAGGCCGCCGAATATGGAACGGAAATCAAAGGCGTCACGGAAGATAAGGGCGAACATATGCGGAACATTTTTGAAATTGAAGCCGATGATGACAAGAGAGATCAGCACGTAGGCAATACCCATAAAGGGCACTATCTTCTCGGTCATTCCGATTATTCGTTTGCCGCCGCCCATGATACAGAAGCCTACAAGTACGGCAAGAATGATACCGATAATGACGGGCGTAGTCTTTGCATTGTAGAAGCTGTACACCTCAAAGCTGGACTGCAGATTGAACGAGCACAGCAGATTGAAGCCGAAAGCGTATGTTGCTATAAGGAAAACGCAGAACACCGCTGCGATAACAGGTTTTCCCAGAGCCTGCTCAATATAATACGCGGGACCGCCGTAGCAGCCGCCGTCCTTATTCTTTTTCTTGTAGATCTGAGCAAGAGTGCTCTCCATGAAAGCAGACGACGCACCGATTATACACATCAGCCACATCCAGAAGCAGGCTCCCGGGCCGCCGAGACAAATGGCAGTCGATACTCCCACGATATTTCCCGTACCTACACGGGAGGCGGTGGATACGATGAGTGCCTGGAAGGATGAGACCTTCTGATCGCCCCTTGGCTTTTCAACGATAAGCCTGCATGCCTCCCTGAACAGTCTGAGCTGGACAAAGCCCGTCCTTGCCGAGAAATACAGTCCTGCCGTCGCCAGTATGATTATCAGTACGGGATAATACATTACATCGTCTACAGCATTGAAAAAATCCATTATTTTACTGATCATTTGTTACCTCCGTTATTGATGCGGATCGTTTTATCTTACATTGAGCTGCGAAACTTTTCGGCGTTCCTGCGGTTTGTGTTCACATAATCGCGGCACGCTGCGCAGTAGCACTGATATGCCTGATACAGCTTTACGTCCTCGTCGGGGTCGATGTCGGGATCGGTTATCCAGAGCTTCTGTTTTGCCGCATATCTGTAGGCGTCGTCGTTCAGGCTGAAGGTCCTGCCCGATTCAAGGTAAAAGGTGAGCCTTGCGCGGACCCGGGGCGGCCGCGAGGGATAGTCGTCACGGGGGATCACATAGCGGAATAATCCGCCGCCGCTGTCGTTGTTGTTGTCCCCGCCGTCATAATAGTGTGAATATTTTGCGTCGGCGATCTCATAGAAGTGGAACTTCCTGCGCCGCAGCAGCATTCTGATCTTGACGTAGTCCTTTTCAATGATGATCTTTGCGCCGAAAAATTTCTCGGCAAGAAACAGGATGATGAATATGACTTCAATGACTGCCAGGACTGCCGAGAGCCCGATCATGATCAGCGTCGGACGCTCATAGGTGACATTGTAATCCAGCAGCAGGTATACCGCTACCGCGGCAGTGGCAGCTATCCATGGGGCGATGATCCCGTAGTAAAACAATTTAGTCTCATGGTTTATCCTGAATTTCATATATCCGTCCTCCTTGAAACGATTTATCTGGCAATGCGTACAGCTAATGTATCAGTTTGGATTTTTCTCTCTCCATTTTGCGGCTTCCTGCAATAAGCGGGCGACTGTCCCGCTCTTTTTTTCCGTATACAACTCCCTGTCGTCGGGATAAAGCTCTGCCAGCTCAAGCTTTACAGCTTCATATCTGCGAGCGGCGTTCATGTCTGCATTAAGATAATCCCTGAAATTCAGGTAGTTTATCCATTCACCTGAGCCTTTCCGCACAACATGGATATGATGAGTTCTTGTATCGCGTTCAAGGTCACCCTTTACATAGAGTAAATGGACAGGCCTTTCGTCAAAGCGAAAAATTATGCCGTATTCCGCCAGCCTGCTGCTGCGGGCGACAACTTCGTCAAGGTCGTCTGCGGCAACGGCAATATCTATTATGGGCTTTGCCCTTATAGCTTTTACAGACGTGCTGCCGACGTGCTGAATATCGGCGTCCAGACCGCTCAGCGCCTTATGCAGCTCTGCGATAGTTTCCATTGCGTTCTGTTCCCAGGCTGTCTGATGTTCCTCAAGGTAGACTGTCCCGCGTTTCATTCCGATACTCATAGTGCCGACCTGCCTTCTGCTGTTATGTTTGTCTACGAACATTATAGCACAGATGTACAGAGCCGTCAATCGGAACGGCAAAATACGGCGGTTTCCTTGACATTTCACGGCGCCGGTGATATAATGGAAGTGCCGATATACGGTGGATTAATAAGATGAAAAGGAGAGATCGTATGAAAGATCGGGACGTTAAAAAGAAGAAAAAATGGCCGAAGGTGCTTCTGACAATAGTTCTGCTGATCGGAGCCCTTGCGGGATTTATCGCCTTCAATGCTTCAAAAAACATGGAGGTCATGAACAGGACCCTCGATTCGGGCATGAAAACGCTCTCTGAGTACGCCGAGGTCACGCCTGTGGACGCAGGGGAGTTCAGCGAGATAAAAATGTACGGTCTTATGAAATTCAAGGTTTCCCAGTACGACGTCAGGGATGTGGGCAATCTTTCAGTGATGACGGTAAATATGGGCTTCATGCAGATGGTTTCCTATGTTATCACACCTTATGACAAGAATATGCCGCTGATGTCCATGGACTTCATGTATATCCTCGGAAACCGCAAGGCGTATGTGGAGTTCTACGATCTTGTTTCCGACAGGAATTCCGACGAGTACGTTGACGTGCTTGCTTCCATAAAGGAATTTGAGAAAAAATACAGCAGTCTTGAGGATATAGAGACAGCTCCCGCATGGTATGACGAGCTTATGACGGTAGTTCTCCACAAGGCAGGCAAGCGTGCGGACGATGAAAAGATAGAGGAGATGTTCTGCGACGCTGTCCGCTGCTATATGGAAAAGGCGAATGAGCTCGGAGAGCTTTCCGAGGAGGAAAAGGCTGAAAAGCTTGCCCTGACACAGGAGTATTCCGACAATCTTATCTCAAAGGGCGGAGTATCCACAGACGTGTTCAAGAAGGCGCTGGGCGAGGAAAAGACGAAGGAGTTCTTCGACAAGGTATTCTTCGGAACAGAAAGAAGAAAATAACAGGCCTATGTCCGCAGGGACAGCGTCTGATATAAAAGCAAAACAGTCACAGCACCGTTAAGGAGCCGTGACTGTTCTTTTTTAATGTCATTTCAGCCGGAAGAATCACCTGTTGTCCACGCTTTCGGGATACATATCGTGGTGAGCCAGCCTGTCCCATGCCAGCTGCTCCCATTTGGTGCCCTTTATGCCGTAATTGCAGTAGGGATCTATGGAGATGCCTCCTCTTGGCAGGAACTTTCCCCACACCTCAATGTATTTCGGCTCCATGAGCTTTATGAGGTCGTTCATGATTATGTTCATGCAGTCCTCATGGAAGTCGCCGTGGTTGCGGAAGCTGAACAGGTATAGCTTCAGGGATTTGCTCTCGACCATGCGCTCCGCGGGGATATAGGATATGTAAATTGTTGCGAAGTCGGGCTGACCGGTTATGGGGCAGAGGCTTGTGAACTCGGGACAGTTGAACTTAACGAAGTAGTCCCTGTCCGGGTGCTTGTTGGGAAAGGTCTCCAGCACCTCTGGGGAGTAGTCTGCGCTGTATTTTGTATTATTGTTTCCGAGAAGGGAAATGCTGCCTCTCTCGCTGTCGTTTCTGCCTGTCATGTTATACTCCTTTCATAAGGGGGTCGGTGAGGCCGTTGGCTCTGAACGCCGCTGCTCTGTCGCGGCAGGTGCCGCACTGACCGCAGGGCTTGTCGCCGCCCTCATAGCAGCTCCATGTTAGCTCAAAGGGCACGCCCAGCTCTGCTCCCATACGCACCACGTCGGCCTTGGTAAGTCCCACGAAAGGAGCTTCTATGTGCAGCTGTTCGCCGCTGCCCGTGAATATCGCTTCGTTCATGGCGCTGTTGAATTTCTCCGAGCAGTCGGGATAGGCGTTGCCTGCTGCGTCGTCGCTGTGGGCGCCGTAGTATATCACTCCGCAGCCGCAGGAAAGGGCAATGCTCGCCGCAGAGGCGAGGAAAAGTCCGTTGCGGAAGGGGACGTAGGTGGATACGGGCTTGCCGTCCGTATGCAGGAGCTGCTCCGCATAGCTTTCCTTGGGTATATCCCTGTCCGAGCCCGTCAGCAGCGAGCAGTCGGAGTCCGCGAATACAGCCGCAAGATCGAGAGCTTTCAGCTCAATGCCGTAATGCTCCGCCACAGCCCTTGCCGCCTTTATCTCCTTATCGTGTTTCTGTCCGTAGTATATGGAAAGGGCGGTGACGTTCTCCCTGCCGTGCTTTTTCACTGCAAGGGCGAGACAGGTCGAGCTGTCAAGGCCGCCGCTGAACAGTACGAGTGCTTTCATGGCTGCTCCTTTCAGTCAAGGAGCTTTTTCAGGTCGCTGTCGGATCTGAAGGCTCCGAGATATGTCCTTGTTTCTGTATGGGAGGTGGGGTTCTTAATGCCCCTTGCGGTCATGCAGCTGTGACAGCCGCTGATCTTCACTCCCACATCGGGAGTACCCGCCGCCTCGGAGATTATCTCCGCAATATCCCGTCCCAGTCTCTCCTGGAGCTGAAGACGTTTTGCAGCCATGTCGCATATACGGGCTATCTTACTGAGCCCCAGCACCTTTCCGCGGGGGATATAGCCTACGTTTACGGTCATGTCGTACATAAGGGCCATGTGGTGCTCGCAGTAGCTGAATACGGTAATATCCTTCATGATTATCGCCTGGTCGGAGTCTCCTTCTCCGGCGGTAAAGGTCTTGCCGAACATCTGCGCGATCTCGTGGTTGGAGTACCTTGTGCCCTCCAGTACCTCCTCGAACATATTGGCGACTCTTGCGGGAGTATCCTTGAGTCCCTCTCTTTCGGGATCCTCGCCTATGGCCTCCAGCAGGCCTTTTATGTGAAATTCTATCTTCTGCTTATCCATTTCATACACCTTTCTTGTCAGGGTCCCATATATACTTGTGCAGCTGGAGCTGCAAACGCACGTTGCAGAGCTTGTTTTCCAGCATGAATGAGACCATTTCTGCGGGCTCTATCCTTCCGAAGACGGGACTGAGATATACGCGGCACCTGTCCGCAAGTCCGTATTTTTCGATTATCTGCTTTGCTCTTCCGAGATCGTCCCTGCCGGACACCACGAATTTAACGGCGTCGCTTTCGCAGAGGTACTCATAATTCTCTGTGAGCATGGCGGTTTCCATGCCGCTTCCGGGGAGCTTATAGTCGAGAGTGAAGCTGGGCCGGCGTTCCGAACTGCTCAGCTCCTTAATGGAAATGCTGCCGTTGGTCTCTATCTCCACTCTGTGTCCGTGAGCCATGAGCATTTCCGTCAGCTCACCAAGCCCGCTTTGCAGCATAGGCTCTCCACCTGTAAGGGTAACGTCTGTTATGCCGGTGCTGTCGGCGTAATCGGTGATCTCCTCCGCTGTCAGCTCCTGAGCAGCGGCGTCCCGGCTGTTGGCCCATGCGGTGTCGCAGTAGGAGCAGTTAAGATTGCAGCCTCGGAACCTTATGAACACGGCGGGCTCGCCCGCTCTTATGCTCTCGCCGTTGATGCTGACGAATTTTTCAACTACGGGGAAGCTCATTTTTACACCTCGTACACCGCGCAGTTCTCCTCGGTCTCGTACACGGTCACGGAGCTTATCTCAAAGCCCCGTCCCGAGAGCGCGTCAAAGAAGTACCTTGCAAGGTTTTCGGCAGTTGGACGGAAGGGCACCTCAGTGAGACTGAAGCCCTCCTCCCTGAGGGCAGTCAGGGTCGCAGGCCTGAGGCTGTCCTTTTCGTAGATGAGGGTGTGGTCAAGGCTGTCGGCAATGCTGCGTACCTCGTTCTTGAGGTCGCGGAAGTCGATGAGCATACCCCGTTTTTCTCCCTCCGGGCAAAGCTCTCCGCCCTGTATCTTCACCTCGACTCTCCAGCAGTGACCGTGTATATTGGCGCATTTTCCGCTGTATCCCGAAAGGAAATGGGCGCTGTCGAATGAAGCTGACGTTTTAAGATAATACATTTTCTTCCTCCAAAAAGAAATGCGTCTGCTGAAAGCAGGCGCATCTATACGTTCATTGCGGGACAGCAGGAGCTGCTCCGCAGTAAATACATATGTAATGCCCTGGTTTTGTTTAACGACAGGATGGCGCAAGCGAACTGTCGGACTCTGTACATTATATCATCAAAAGAGCCTGATGTCAATAGCGGGCTCATAAAAAGAGCGTCATGGCTGTTTTTTGTCGAAATGCCAGTTGGGTATGCGTACGAAGTAGGACTCGTCGTCCTCGTGGTGTATGCGGCCTCCGTTGTGGAGCATCACCTTGAGTGAGGCGGGGTTGTCCTTGTGTACTCTGAGGTAGATCTCGTCCTCGGGCACTATTTTCCTTGCCTTTTCCAGTGCGAGCTGGAGCCCCTGTGTGCCGTAGCCCATACCGCGGTACTCGGGAGATATATAGTAGCCTATATGTCCTGCCCCGTTTTCAAGGGACTCGCACAGACAGTGCCGCACGTTGAACTGACCGATTATCTTGTCGTTCTTCCACAGGAAATAAGTCGTAGCGGGAACATATCCTTCGGGCAGCCGCAATCCTCTGGAGTTCATGATAATAATGTCGAGAGCGTCATCGAAGTCCTCGCGGCTTATGCCGTGGTATTCGTTTATGAAGCCGTTTTCGTCCTCGGGAACGTCCCTGACGAAAAGGTATTCCTTTTCAATATCCTCTCTGTTGGCTGCTTTAAGACAGAGCATAAGTACCTCCTCATTTTTACGGTTCCAAAAATGATGTGAGTGTCAAGGCCACGGCAAGTACCGTCCGCGGTTATCGAGTACATTTTTATTATACTATATCTGCCGTTGAAATGCAAGCATATTATATGAGAAAAGGCAGCCGTAAAGGCTGCCTTTTTCTTTCATCTGTTACTGGGGCTCAACTTCGGGCACACCGTTGCTTGCTGTGATAACGTCTTCGTTCTCGAAAGCGATGATCTCTACTTCGGGAGCTGTGTATCTTTCCTTCATGTTTTCCCTCTCCTTTCTTTAAGATATGTATGCTTTTGCAGCATTCGCGTAGATGTAGAAAGCCTTTGAAAGGCTGACAAGGTTAGCCTTGTCAGTACTGAGCTCTTCGCCGTTCTTGTTGTATCTGTTAAGAACGCGGTAGCAGTAGGACAGAGGACTGAAATAGTAATCCTTGCCGTCTATGGTGATCTTGTGGCTGTTAGAGAGATCCTGAGCTGTAATATCCGAGATCTCGTAGTATTTTCCGTAATTTCCGGTATGTGCAACAGCCTTTTCACTGTTATCGTCGATAAATACGTTATCGCTGTCGGTATAGATCCTTACTGATGAAGCGGAGCCCAGCAGCAGTGAGATCCTCACGTCGTCCTTAAGGGTGGGCTTAGCGTTGTCAAGGTCGCTGTTTTTCACGCTGTCGATGCCTTCGATCTCGTTCTGAGCGCCGTTGAAGTAATTCTCGGCAGCCTTGCAGTAGTTATCGAGGGCGGAAACGAGAGCCTTTTCCTTGTCGGAGCTGATATACTCAAGAGAATCCGTAACGTAATCTCTTACTGAATAGCTCTTGGAGCTCTTGCTTACGATCTCACGGCTTGAATTCAGAAGATTGATCTTTCTGCCGTCAGCATCGTAGAAGCTGAATGATACGGGCTCGTTGGCCATAAGGGCGTTTACATAATAGTTAACGCTGTATTTTCCGCTTGCGTAGGCGGTAAGCTCGGATATATCCGCCTTCTTCTCGCCGGCGGGGCCGTTCATGACAACGGTCCTGAGGTCGGCGTTGGTAGTGAAGAAGAGTCTGAGGCCGATCCTTCCGTGATCGAGAGTGAGTCCTGCGTCCGTATAGGTAACGTTGTATGCGGTACAATCCTTCAGTATATCGCTCTGGTAGTCGTAATTTTTGTTTACGTAGCTTGTATCGAAGCATGTGACGTCAAGCTTTTTCAGCTGTGTGCAGTCACTGAACATAGAGCGCATATCTATGACATTGCTTGTATCGAAGCTGCGAAGATCAAGGGAAGTAAGAGCGGTGCAGCCGCTGAACATAGAGCTCATATCTATGACCTTGCTTGTATCGAATGAAGAAATATCAAGGGATTCAAGAGACTTGCAGTCCATGAAAGTTGCGTGTAGATCAGTGACATTTGAGGCATCAAAGTTTTTAAGGTCAAGGGATCTGAGAGATTCGCAGCCCTTGAACATCCTGTTCATTGTCGTGTTACTGCTTGTATCGAAATTGCTCAGGTCGAGCTTTGTAAGAGAAGCACAGTCGCTGAACATTCCGTACATGTTAATGACATTTGACGTATCGAATTTACTTACATCAATGGAATCAAGCTTCTTGCATGACCCAAACATACTGCCGATGTATTCTGCATTTGAAGTATCAAAATTGGTGACGTCAAGAGTCGTAAGAGACTCGCAGAAGCAGAACATACCGTCGAAATTTGTTACCTTTGAGGTTTCGAAGCCGCTCACATCTATAGAAGCGAGCTTCTTGCACACACTGAACATACTGGACATGTTGGTGACCTCAGAGGTATTGAAGCTGCTGAGATCAACAGCGGCAAGATTTTCGCAGCTGGAAAACATTCCGTACATGGTAGTGACATTTGACGTATCGAAACTACTCAGATCGAGAGCTGTCAGAGAACGGCAGCTGGCGAACATATTCTCCATTTTGCGTACACCTGAGGTATCGAAATTGCTAACGTCCAGCTCGGTAAGACCGGCGCAGTTTGAGAACATCCACTTCATGTCCTGAGCTCCCGAGGTGTCGAAACCGCTTACATCAAGCTCGTCAAGACTGTAGCAGTTCGCGAACATCCAGGAGAAGTCATATACGCGGGAAGTATCGAAATCCTCCAGATCGATAGCTTCAAGCTTGCCGCAGTTTCTGAACATATATGACATATCTGTAGCGCCCGAGGTATCGGCACCGGTGAACTCGATCTCATCAAGATTCTCACAGTACTCGAACATATGGCTCATGTCCTTTACTCCGCCTGCACCCGAAAGGTCGATTTTGAGGGACTCAAGGCTTCGGCAGTTCTTGAACATGGCTTCCAGTCTTGTGGTCCCCGAAAAATCCGCTCCCGAAAGATCCATTTTGGAACATTCAAATCCAGTGAAGAGCTCGTAGCAGTTTTGGGGGAATTTGGCTCCCGTAGCTACAACGTAATCAAAGCTTGAATCATTGCGGAATGCAGTAATTTCATTTCTTGTGAGATCACCGCTCAGATATAGAGTGTTGTTCTCAATATATGCGTTGGGGTTTTCCTCAGCCCTTGCCGTTAAAATGCTGCTGAAAAGAGGAGCGTTTCCAAGACCTGAGGGAATTGCCCCGTAAGAGAGGGTCAGCGCAGCTATGGCAGCGATGACCTTTTTGGCGGTCATTTTCATTATATCCTCCTGTTTTAAAATTTGTAAAATGGTGGTTAAACATTACAAGAAGTATAATAGCACATTTTGCATAAAAAGTCAAGGCAATTCTTGCGATTTGTTATCAATTATTCAGCGGGGTGTTCTTCGAGGTATCTGTCCAGTATCTCTGCGGCGGTGCGGACGAACTTTATGCAGGGTCGCACCTTGTAGTACTGCTCCGTGCGCCTTTCGGGCTCGGGAGTGCTTGTGACCTTCAGTCCCTTCAGCAGCTCGAGGCAGTTTATGGTCTCATGCTTTTCCCTGAACTGTGCCGCGAGCTCCTGTATCCGCTTGTAGTGCTCGGCCTTTTCCTCGTGGGTGAAGCTTTCGCCGGGACCGTAAAGCAGTCCTGCGATCATGAACATGGCCGAGCAGGTGCCGCAGACCTCCCTCATGCGTCCCATTCCTCCGCCGAAGGAGGAGGAGAGCTTCACGGCGGTCTCCCTGTCCATGCCCGTTACGTCGGCGAATGCAACAAAGACCGACTGTGCGCAGTTGAGTCCGCCCGCAAAAAGGCGGCAGGCTTCCTCGGTGTGATCGTATTTCATAGATATTCTCCTTTATTTCACGGTACCCGCCTTGTAGGCTTCAAGGAGAGCACGGAGATCCTGTATCCTTTCAAGCAGCTCCGCACCCTTGTCCGTATCGCAGATATTGGCGCGGTGCTCGAGCTTTTCAACAAGGTGTATGGTGGGAGTGAGCTCGCTCTTGCCCGCTATGAAGGGCTTATGCTCGGCAAGATTGAGACTGTGGGAGTCGTAGATGAGGGTATATCCCGCAATGCCCGTGGTGGACTGATAGGCCTTGGATATGCCTCCGTCGATGACAAAGAGCTTGCCCTCGGCCTTGACGGGGCTTTCGCCGTTCTTGATCTTTACAGGCACATGGCCGTTGATGATGTGTCCTTTTTCGGGATCCAGCCCGAAGTGCTCCAGCAGGGACATACATACCTCCTTTTTCTCCGAGAAGGTGTAGTAAGCGTTGTAGTTCTCGGCGTGCAGGGACTTGTCCGCCAGAAAAGCGCGCTCGAAGAAAGCCATTTTATCCTTGCCGTAGAGAGGGGACTTGGGCCCGCACCACAGGTACCACATGAAGTCCTCCGCGTACTCCTTTTCCTCGCCCTTGTCGAGAAAATATGCCTGATTTACCAGCTCTCCCAGCTTATCGAGGAGAGCCTTTCCGGAGAAGAGCTGTCCGCGTATGCTTACGCTCTGGAGACTGCCCTTTTCGTCCATGGGGATACAGCCGTGGAACAGCAGGTTGTTGTTGCAGGTCTTGTACATGGCTCCTCTTGCGTAAATGAAGCGGATATGCCTCTGAAGCTTTTCGCTGTGCCGGAATGAGGCCCACAGCACCTGCATGAGCTCCTCCTCGTCCCCGGAGAGGGTAAGGGGGGCTTCCGGGTCAACGGTGGGGAAGCTCCTGTCAAGGAGCTCATGTACCTTTCCGTCAACAGTGACCGTACCTGCTCTGAAATCCGTCCTGCCGAAGAGATCGCGGTCCTGCATGTCCCATTCGGGGTGCTTTGCGATGAGCTGCCCCTCCAGCTTCATCTGTATAACGGCTATGGCCTTGTGCATTTTGGCGCCGAGGCTCAGATCCACGGGGTCGTAGATATTGTCGTCAAGGGTGCTGGGCATATACAGGGTGCAGGGGTCGTCCTTGTAGACCTCGTTGGCGAAAACCGCCAGTGCGCGGAGGTTGAGTCCGTAGCCGTCCTCCAGCACGTCGAAGTTGTTGTACCTCATGGCTATTCTTATGACGTTGGCGATGAGAGCGCGGTTTCCCGCGGCGGCGCCCATCCATGAGATGTCGTGGTTGCCGAACTGAATATCCACGTCGTGGGTGTTCATAAGCGCGTCAAGTATCTTGTCAGCGCGGGGACCTCTGTCGAATATATCGCCGATTATGTGCAGCTTGTCTATGCATACGGACTGTATGAGCCTGCACAGGGAGGTGATAAAGGATTCGGCAATGCCCGTATCTATTATGGCGCTGATTATCTCGTCGTAGTAATAATCCTTGTTCACGTCATCGGTGACGTTGAGGAGTTCGTCGAGAATGTACACCATATCCTCGGGGATGCGCTTCCTTATGCGTGAACGGGTATACTTTGCGGAAACGGTCTCGCATACAAGTATAAGGCGGTATATGCTGAGCCTTTTCCACTCGTCGGACAGCCCGCCGCAGCCCGAAAGCCTTGTTATCTCCTTTTCAGGGCAGTATATTAGCTCCGCGAGAGCCTCTCGGTCCGCTGCCGAAACCGTTTTTCCGAGGACAAGGTCTATCTTTATCTTTATCATGCCCGAGGCGCTCCTGAGCATATGGAGGAAGGCCTCGTATTCGCCGTGGATGTCGCTGAAGAAGTATTCCGTGCCCTTGGGCAGGCTCCTTATGGCGGAAAGGTTTATTATCTCGCTTGCCGCGCTTTCAATGGTGGGGTACTCCTTTGCAAGGAGCTCAAGGTATTTTTTATCCATATCAGTTCTCCTGTTTCAGCTGCCCGAGCAGACTGTATATCATTTCTCTTTTTGCAAGCCCCTCCGAGAAGGCGGTGGCGCCGCCGCAGGCTGTACCGAGCCTCAGGGCGTAGTCGTGATCTCCCTGTACGATGCCTGCCAGAAAGCCCGCCAGCATCGAGTCACCCGCGCCCACTGAATTCACTGCCGTGCCCGTGCAGGCTCCGCAGACATGGAGCTCTCCGCTCTCGTCAAGGAGCGCCGCTCCGTCCTCCGCCATGGAAACCAGCACGTTCCGTGCGCCCATGGTCTGCAATTCCGCAGCGCACGAGGCTATATCCTCGGTGCTGCCGATAGCGGTGCCGAATATCTCCCTGAGCTCGTGTATATTGGGCTTTATGACGAAGGGACGGTATTTCAGTACGTTCAGCAGCAGGTCGCCGGAGGCGTCTACGGCTGCCGTTATTTTTCTGTCCGTGAGCCTTTCCAGTATCCTTTCGTATATATCGGCGGGCAGGCTTTTCGGAACGCTTCCCGCCAGCACCAGGGTATCGCCGACCGCAAGTCCGTCAAGCCTTGCGAAGAGCTTTTCAAGGGAGGCCTCGTCTATATCTGGACCCTGCCCGTTGATCTCGGTCTCCTCCGAGGCGTGTATCTTGACGTTTATGCGGGAATTTCCGCGGCTCAGCCTTATGAAGTCGGCGTCTATGCCCATTGCCCGGACTCCCTTTTCTATCGCTTCACCGGTAAGGCCCGCGGTAAAGCCGAGAGCCTTTGACGGCACGCCCAGCTCCGCAAGCACAGCGGAAACGTTTATGCCCTTGCCGCCGAAGTATATGTCCTCGGACAGCGTGCGGTTGACGCAGCCGGGTATAATGTCCGCCGTACGTATTATGTAGTCAATGGCGGGATTGAAGGTAACAGTGTAGATCATGCCGTCAGCTCCTTTTCGTTCGTAATAGCAGTGTGATACCCATATTATACCATAAACTTGCGGAAACGGCAACAAAACACGATAAAAAGTTTCATACCGCCGCGGTCATGTAGTCGCCTGATATATTTTTAACGCTCATTGGGGCGGCATTTCGGGTAAAATGGACAAACCTCCCCTGAACAGGAAAGTTTTTTGGAAAAAGGTCTTGATTTTGTGACGAAAAAGTCGTATTATATATTGTAGGTATGTTTTGTGCAAAAGGGATGCGTTCGCACCGTATCCGCACAGATCAGCTCATAAGCCGGAATACGGCTGCCTAAAAACCGAAAGGAGTATTTATAATGATTTATTCGCACGAAGTTGAAACAATGTGCCCCATCGCACAGGGCGTTGCTCACGGCGCTGCTCCGATCCCCGAGGAAGCAAAGTGGGTAAAGGCTAAGGAGATAAAGGATATTTCCGGATTTACACACGGTATCGGTTGGTGTGCACCTCAGCAGGGTACCTGCAAGCTCACACTCAACGTTAAGGAAGGAGTTATCCAGGAGGCTCTTGTTGAGACTATCGGATGCTCGGGTATGACTCACTCTGCCGCTATGGCTGCTGAGATCCTTCCCGGCAGAACTATCCTTGAAGCTCTTAATACAGACCTTGTATGTGACGCTATAAATACAGCTATGAGAGAGCTGTTCCTCCAGATCGTATACGGACGTTCACAGTCTGCATTCTCCGAGGGCGGTCTCGTAATAGGCGCAGGTCTTGAGGACCTCGGTAAGGGCCTCCGTTCACAGATCGGTACTACATACGGTACGCTCAAGAAGGGTCCCCGTTACCTTGAACTCACAGACGGCTATATCACAGGTCTCGCTCTTAACGAGGACGACGAGATCATCGGCTACAAGTTCATCAATTTCGGTAAGATGATGGACTTCATCAAGGCAGGCGATGACGCAAACACTGCATTCGAGAAGGCACAGGGCCAGTACGGCAGAGTTGCCGACGCAGTAAAGATCGTTGACCCCAGAAAAGACTAAGGAGGACTTGTAAAATGGCTTTATTTGAATCATATGAGAGACGCGAGAAGCAGATACTCGCTGTTCTTAAGGAATATGGCATCGGCTCTATCGAGGAGTGTGCCGACGTATGCAAGGCTAAGGGACTCGACATCTACAAGCTCGTAGAGGGTATCCAGCCTATCTGTTTTGAAAATGCAAAGTGGGCTTACACAGTAGGCTGCGCTATCGCTATAAAGAAGGGCTGCAAGAGAGCTGCCGACGCTGCTGCAGCTATCGGTGAGGGTCTCCAGGCCTTCTGTATTCCCGGTTCTGTTGCAGACCAGCGTAAGGTCGGTCTCGGCCACGGCAACCTGGGCAAGATGCTTCTTGAGGAAGATACAGAGTGCTTCGCATTTCTGGCAGGTCACGAGTCCTTCGCAGCTGCCGAGGGAGCTATCGGTATCGCAGAGAAGGCAAACAAGGTTCGTCAGAAGCCCCTCCGCGTTATCCTCAACGGTCTCGGCAAGGACGCCGCACAGATCATCGCACGTATCAACGGCTTCACATACATCGAGACAGAAATGGACTACGCTACAGGCGAGGTAAAGGAAGTATTCCGCAAGGCTTACTCAGACGGTCTCCGTGCAAAGGTTAACTGCTACGGCGCTAACGATGTTAGAGAAGGCGTTGCTATCATGTGGAAGGAGAACGTAGACGTTTCCATCACAGGTAACTCCACTAACCCCACACGTTTCCAGCACCCCGTTGCAGGTACATACAAGAAGGAGAGAGTTGACGCAGGCAAGAAGTACTTCTCAGTAGCTTCAGGCGGCGGTACAGGACGTACGCTCCACCCAGACAACATGGCAGCAGGTCCTGCTTCCTACGGTATGACTGATACACTCGGCCGTATGCACTCCGATGCACAGTTCGCAGGTTCATCTTCAGTTCCCGCTCACGTTGAGATGATGGGTCTTATCGGTATGGGCAACAACCCGATGGTTGGTGCTACTGTTGCTTGCGCAGTTGCTGTTGAAGAGGCTATGAAGTAATAGCTGAACGGCTATAATACAATAAAAACTAAATCCTGACAGGTTTTATGACTTGTCAGGATTTTTTGTTTTTCAGACGGTAATGTGTTTTATCGCCATGGGCTTATATGGGCTACACATATATGCCGGTTCATCAGAAAGGGCTGAACGAGCCGCTGATACCTGATGTATACATAATGAAAGCTCTCTGTTCAGGAGAGCTTTATTCTTTATAGACAATTTAATCAATATTTACGCTGATACTTCCATTTACCGTTATTTTTAGAACTGCCGAAAACATAATACTGTTCGCTTAGAGTCAGATCACCGCTATTTGTAACTGTTGCAATATAAACTTTTTCTTTTTTTCCGTCACCATCCATGTCTGCTGTTTTACTGTACTCCCAGACACCTGCTTTTCCTTTTCCGGCTCCGCTTATTACTTCAAAACGATGAGTCAATGTGCCTACTCTGACTTTATTGCCGCCGACTGTTTTGTCACAGCCTGTAAAAAGTGATGCACAGGATGCGGCGAGGATTGCTGTACAGATGATTCTTTTGATTCTTGTTTTCATTATGATCGTCCTTTCTGAGTAAAAATAAACTATAAACTGCATGGTGAAAAGAATAAAGCTCTCTAAACATCATTTTAGCACGTTTGTAAAAAATGTCAAGTTTTTTTAAAAAAATCCGATAAAAAACTATTGCATACAACCTTCATGGTCGATGAAACCGTTGCTGTTGAAGAGGCTGTGAAGTGATTAATTACCGAATATAACGAAAGAGCAGCCCGCTTGGACTGCTCTTTGCTTTTAGTTAAAGACCGCAGGCTGACCGTCGCTGTCGGGGAATGTGAGATTTGGCACAAGGCTGCCGTAGCCGTAGCTGTCACCCGAGAAGCTGCTGCTGCACATGGGAATGATACTGCCGTAGACAGAGCTGCTGTCTGCTTTTACAACCAGCAGCAGGTCGGGAGTTTCCTTTACTGTGTAGACACTGTCATCGGGATTGATGCGGTAGTTTACAGTATTGCCATAATTCCCTGCGAAGTCGCTTACCCTGCCGATATATCTGTCCTGTGTGAAGGAGGATATGTTCACGGTGCTGTCGTGGTAGCTGACACCGTTATAGGTAATGCTGCTTACAAAGATACACCAGAGATTGGCATGGGGATCTGTGGGCGTTTCCGCAGCTGTCGTAGTTGTTTTCGCTGTTGAAACCGTTGTCTCAGTAGTAACCTTTGCCGCAGTCGTCTTTTCCTCTGCGCCGTTTTTCTCCTCGGGAACGTCTGCACCGCTTTGTTTTTTTTCTTCGGTACCGGGCTGTACCTCGGGGTCGGAAACCCCGTCGGCCGCTTCGGAGGATTTATCTCCGGGTCTGTCAGCATTGGATACGGCGACGTGAGTCTCCATGGTCATTTTCTTTTCCGGAGAGTCCTCACCGTAGGTAACTGCATATTTTTCTCCAACTGCGATAGCATTGGTGGATGTGTTTTTCAGAGTCTCGGGATTCTTCCCAAGAACTCCGCCGCCCCACAGGGCGAACACCGCCGCACCTGCGGCGCACAGCGGACACAGGGCTAAAGCCGCCCTTTTATATAGCTTTCTTCTGTTCTTTTTCTCCGTCTCGTATTCGTCCATACGGCGGAAAACGTTATTTTTCATTTCATCATAAGTCTTCATATTCAAAGCCCTCCATTTCAAGCTGTTTCCGAAGTGCCTTACGTGCGCGGCTGACAAGGGTCTCTATGCCGTGCACACTTTTCTTCATAACTGCCGCAGCCTCCCTGTTGCTGAACTCCTCGAAGTATATCAGCCACAGCACCTGTCTGTACTCGGGACTTAGCCTGCGCATACCGCGGTGAACGGCGATCTTCCGTTCCTCCCGCAGATAAGCTTCCTCGAGGCTGTCCTCATCGCTCACAAGCTCGGGAGCCTCCTCCACCGACACCTCCGCAGTCCTTCTGCTTTTTCTGAGATAGTCGATAGCGAGATTTCTTCCTATTGTATAGAGCCATGTGCGGAACCTGCCGCTGCCCTTGTCCCTTGGCTTTTTTGTGCCGAGCAGTACAAAGGTATCCTCTGCCAGATCCTCGGCGGTATGGATATTGCCGACTATGCTGCACAGATAGAATATAAGGCCGTCCTTGTAATCTCTGATGATCTCGGCGAGACCGTCCGTATCGCCCTCATCGCGGAAACGGCGGTAGCTACTTGCACCGTTGTCCATTGAACTGCTCCTTTCCGAAGGAAATTTCATTGCCCTTCACATATTACACGAAAAAACGCGCTCAGACCTCACACCAATTATATCACTTACGGAAAAATATGGCAAATCCGCGGTGCTTGGTCACTTCCGGAGGAGTACCGGCTGCTGCGGGAACGAGCGGCGGTGAAAAGGGAGCGGACGGACTTGACATTGACGGCGGATGTGATATAATAATAAAGACTAATATGAAAGTCATTCTCAAATTTGCACGAAAGAGGTGAGCGTTATCAGGACTTTAAGGTCGAGAGCGGCTGTGACTGCCGCTGCTTTTATGTTCATGCTCGTGCTGATATGCTCGTCTGTTTTTCTTGCGGAGCATACCGCGCATGAGTGTACGGGCGAAGGCTGTGCCGTATGTATGGAATTGTCCCGGTGCATGAACAATATCCGTACACCGGGGACCTCTCTGCCTCACATTATAATAGCTGCCGCCATAACGGCCGTTACGGTATTATATGTAAACAGCACAAGAGAGGCAGCGGGATGCGCAACACTTATCTCCCTAAAGGTGGAGCTCCTCAACTGAATACCGCTCACTTACAAGGATACAGTGCGGCAGGGGAGCGCAGCTGCTCCGCTTGCTGCAAAAGCGATATTCATTACGGAGGAAAATAAAATGATGATAAATAAAAGTACAAAGCTGCTGGCGCTTGCTCTTGCGGCAGCAATGCCGCTTACGGGCTGCGGAGCCGAAAAGCAGGGCGGCAACGGTGCAAATGCTGCAAGCAGCGGCTCCGGAAAGCTGAGCATAGTCTGCACCATTTTTCCCGAATACGACTGGGTAAGATCGGTAATGGGAGACCATGCGGCGGAAGCCGATATAACGTATCTGCTTGACAGCGGCACTGACCTGCACAATTTCCAGCCAACCGCAGCGGATATGCTTAAGATAGCCACCTGTGATCTCTTTATCCATGTGGGCGGAGAGTCCGACAAATGGGTAGAGGATGCCCTCAGCGATTCCGAGAACAAGGATATGAAGGTGCTGAATCTCATGGAGCTCATAGGCGATTCCGTAAAGGAAGAGGAGCTCAAGGAGGGCATGGAGAGCGATGAGCACGATCATGACCACGATGAAGATGACCACAATCATGAGGAAGAGGAGGGTCCCGAGTACGACGAGCATATATGGCTGTCGCTCAGGAATGCCAAGGCTGTATGCGCAGGCATAGCCGACGCCCTTTCGGAGAAGGACCCGAAGAATACCGGGGACTACAAAGAAAATCTTGCCGCATATTCGGCGAAGCTTGACGAGCTTGACGGGAAATTCTCCGATCTCACATCGAAGGCTTCAAACAAGACCCTGATATTCGGCGACAGGTTCCCCTTCCGCTATTTTACCGACGATTACGGACTTGATTACTATGCAGCGTTCGTAGGCTGCTCTGCGGAGAGCGAGGCAAGCTTCAAGACCATAAGCTTTCTTTCGGACAAGCTGAAGGAGACAGGCTGTCCCTGCATATTCACCATAGAGAATTCCGACAAGTCCATAGCAGAGGCGATAATCAGGAACTCGGGCAGGACTGACTGCGAGACAGCGGAGCTCAACTCCATACAGTCCGTGGCTTCTGCCGATGTTAAGAGCGGAGTTACATATCTTTCCCTCATGGAGCAGAATTACGACGTGCTCGAAAAATATCTGAGCTGAGATACAATATATAAATGACATACGGAGGAATAATTATGAGAGCATTAAAAATAACAGCGCCTCTTATGGCGGCAGCAATATGTCTTTGTTCATGCGGAAGCAGTGCAGGCGTCAGCTCTGCGGGCAGTCAGACTGTACAGCAGCAGTCGGCAACTGAGGCGCCCTTCGGCGGTATCGCGCCAAAGGAGGAGGCCTTTGCGGGAAACGGCGAGTACGACGTTGATCTTACAGACCTCAGCGCTACAATGGTATACGCTCAGGTAAGCGATATGATGACAAATCCCGACAGCTACAAGGGCAAGTCTGTAAGGGCAAAGGGAACATTCTCCTATTTCAAGGACGATGCGACGGGCAAGGAATATTTCGCGGTGCTGATACAGGACGCAACGGCCTGCTGTGCGCAGGGCATAGAGTTCGTACTGAAGGGCGACTACAAGTATCCCGAGGATTATCCCGAGCAGGATACGGAGATCACCGTATCGGGCAGATTCGACTGTTACAGCGAGGGCGAATATTCGTACATACAGCTGCTTGACGCTGATATGAAGCTCTGACGGATATTCCCCGCAAAAAAATGTAAGAATACAACAAAGGCTCCGGAAACTGCTGTGTTTCGGAGCCTTTCATATTGCGGCGGACTGTTTCTATTGACAAAGGAGCCGTATAATGATATAATTTTCTGTGTAAAAAACTCCGCAGAGGCGGAAATGAAGATAAAGATGATCTGAAACGAGGAATTTTTTGATGAAAACTGCGGTAATGACCGATACCAACAGCGGGATAACACTGGCCGAGGGAAGCAGTAACGGTATTTATGTATTGCCCATGCCTGTTATGATAGACGGAAAGGACTTCATGGAGGAGCTCACTCTCGGCAGCGAGGAGCTGTACAGGGCTCTCGGCGAGGACAGGGAGATAGTGTCCTCACAGCCCTCTCCCGGAGATCTTACAGCTATGTGGGAGAAGATATTCTCCGACGGCTATGACGAGCTGGTATATATCCCCATGTCCAGCGGACTGAGCGGCTCCTGCAATACAGCGAAGGCACTGGCTGCGGACTATGACGGCAGGGTAGTGGTCATAGACAACCACCGTATTTCCATAACTCTGCTGGATTCGGTCTACGACGCAAAGTATATGGCGGACAGCGGCAGCAGCGCCGGCGAGATAAGGTCATATCTTGAAGAGAACGCCTACAATAATGATATATACATCACTCTCCAGACCTTAAAGCGTATAACAAAGACAGGGCGCATAACTTCTGCTGGAGCTGCCATAGCAACGGTTCTGAACCTCAAGCCCATACTGAAGATACAGGGCGGCAAGCTTGACGCATATGCAAAGGCAAGAGGAATGGCGGCTGCCGAGGAGAAAATGCTTGAGGCAGTACACAATGACCTTGAGAGCAAGTACGCGGGCATACCAAAGGAGCACCTCAGCATAGGCGCGGCAGGTACCATGGAGACTGCTGAGGAGATAAATCGCTGGGTGGACATAGTTCAGAACGAGTTCAAGGGTTACAAGGTGACCTACAGACCGCTGTCATGCAGTATAGCCAGCCATGTAGGCACAGGCACACAGGGCGTAGCCGTGGGACTTACAGCACGCCCCCTGAAGATAGACTGATGACTTGTATGGACGCGCACTGCGCGTCCTTTTTAATGCGTAATTCGTAATGCATAATTAAAGGCGAACCATGAGGTTCGCCTTTTTTACGGCTTTTTCTGCTTTTTAATCACTAAACACTAATCACTAATTACTACAATCACTCGGGTGGCGGAACGCCGCCCCTACAGGCTAAGGGCTCATTTGAGGAAGCCGTTGATTATCTGTTCCTCAGCCTCAGCTTCGGTAAGACCTAAAGTCATGAGCTTTATGAGCTGCTCCCCTGCGATTTTACCGATAGCAGCCTCGTGAACAAGAGCTGCGTCGATATTGTTTGCTTCAAGAGAGGGGACAGCAAGGATACGTCCGTTGTCCATGATAATGGAATCGCACTCGGTATGACCGCTGCAAGCCGCGTCGCCGATGATACAGAGGTCGAGCTTCTGATAGGAGTCATCCCTTGCCACTGAACGCGATACCACGTCTGCGCTGGAGCCGTCCCCCAGCAGGCTCACCTTGTAGATACTTCCCGCCTGCTGCTTTCCGTGAGTCATAAGTCTTTCACGGACGATGAGCTTTGCGTCACCTTTGAGTTCGGCAATAGTACTCCTCTCCGTGGAGTCAACGCCCTTTATCTGCACCATTTCCATTTCCATGGTGCTGCCCTCATCCATATACACCTCGGTAACGGGATTGAGTATGCGTTTCCCCGAGCCGTCTCCCGAGCCGTAATGCTTTTCAACGTACTTCACACGGGAATTCTTTCCGATATAGAAACGGTGTATGCCGTCGTGCTCCGAGTCCTGAGAGCCGCAGTTGTCGATACCGCAGCCTGCAACGATGAGTACGTCGCAGTCTTCGCCCACAAAGAAATCGTTGTAAACGCTCTCTTTAAGACCGCTCTGACTGAGAACAACAGGGATATGAACGCTCTCGTTTTTTGTGCCTGATTTTATGCGTATATCTATGCCGCTCACATCAGTTTTGGACTGTATGTCGATATTGGCGGTAGTATTCCTGCCTATGGCTTCTCCGTTGGCGCGGAGGTTATAGGCTCCCTCGGGTATACCGTGAAGATCGGCTACCTCTTTGAAAAGCCTCTGCTGAACTGCGTCGATCTTGTCCATACGGCTGCCTCCTTACTTTATCCTGCCGCAGACGTCCACGGCGCTCTCGGTACCTGTGATCTCGGGGAGCACAGCTTCCCTTGCGCCCTGCTTCACGATCCTTCCGTCTGCGATGACGATTATCTCATCGGCGATATTGAGTATGCGCTCCTGATGAGATATAACGATTATGGAGCGTTCCTTTCCGGAGCTGCGCATCTTCTCGAATATACGGATAAGATTATTGAAGCTCCAGATGTCTATACCGGCCTCGGGCTCGTCGAAAATGGCAAGCTTCACGTCTCTTGCCAGCACTGTAGCTATCTCTATGCGCTTGACCTCGCCGCCCGAGAGAGAGGCGTTTATCTCGCGGTTGATGTATTCCTTGGCGCAGAGCCCCACCTCCGAGAGATAGTCGCAGGCCTCGGAAACGGAGAGAGCCTTTCCTGCCGCTATCCTGAGTATATCCAGCACTGTCATGCCCTTGAAGCGTACAGGCTGCTGGAATGCGAAGCCGATACCCAGTCGGGCGCGGTCGGTTATGGACATATCTGTTATATCGGTGCCGTTGAAGATGATACTTCCCGCGGAGCATTTCTCTATACCCGCAATGAGCTTTGCGAGGGTGGACTTTCCGCCGCCGTTGGGACCGGTGATGACGATGAATTTATTCTCCGGGATATTCAGGCTTATACCGCGGATGATACCCTTTGTATCCCCGTCGCTCTCGGCACTGAATGATATGTTTTTCAGTTCAAGCATTTACATTTCCTTTCTTTCACAGTCTTGGCAATTACTTGATGAACATACATTGTTATTACATTATCAATTATACCACACAGCTTCCGTAAAATCAACAGAATATCACCCCTGTTTGTGGGAAAAGGCTGAGACGGAACGTAAAATGCCGTAATACAGCCTGAAATTTGGTTAACAAGTACTAACATATAGTATTGTCAAGGGTGGGTAAATGTAAACTTTCTGTGAACTTTTTGCAATATACAACCGTTTCTGGTTGATTCCGGCCCTTTTTTCGCCCCCTTATGAGAGCGTTCTTTTCTAATGAAAGGAGCATAATATGATAACTATTTTAAAAGAAAGATTCCAGAGCTTCAACGGCTCCCGTTCCGTAGTTGTCGCAGAGCTTGCGGCTGATACCATATCGGAGCTCCCCGCAGCACAGGGGATAGACGGCAGGGTATTATCCCAGGGAAGCCTTGCGTGGGTGGTTTCCACGGGAGACATCTTCGGCTTTTCGGGAAGCGGCAAGTGGATCGACCAGAATACGGGCGAGGAATATGATCCCGAGCCGGAGCCCGAACCCGAGCCGGAGCCGGAGCCCGATCCTGAGCCGGAGCCCGGGGAAGAGGAGTGATGTCAATGCTCTGGGAATGGATCAAGGCAGGCGGAAAAGGAGGGATAGCGGGAAGCATAAACGAAGTCATGCTGGGACGCAGGTTCATGGACGTCAAGGGCGGCATGATAAGGGAGCTTTCGGGCATGGTGCCTCTGCAATTCCGCTCCGACGGCTCTGCGCTCCTTGACTGGAGCATAACAGGCGCGGAAGGAGGCGTGGGAAGAAGCGGCGTAAACCGCCTTAAACAGGAAGAAAAGTCAATTGACAATATGTGCGGCAATGCATCTCTCCGCGGAAACGTCAATATTGAATTCTATACCAATAACAACTTTCTCGATATACCGGACAATAATAACAATCCCTCAGACTACAGACAATGGCTGAGGGTGACCTATGACAAGTATATTATTGACGGGCAGAATCACAGGCTGTTCGTTGACGACCGTCCCGAAAGCTTTTATTATTCACAGTTCAGGACCCGTCTGAAGGCGGGAAGCTACAAGCTGATCTTCGAGGGCTACAGCACGTCAAACGGCAGCACGATCAACTGGAGCGGCGTGCCCCTGACAAGATACGGCACTCCCTACAACAGGCCGAATGCTCCTGTTGTGCATCTTTACACCGCTTCGCAGGACAATGTTATAAACAATACCTTTGATTTCTCGGACTGGGCCGATGTTGTGATGCTAAATACCCTCGGTACCGGTACGGGCGGTGTGGATAACGGGGACGGGACCTGGGGAGACGGCTGGTTCACCATGACGAAAAACAGCAATACAGGGTGGCTGTCGACGCTTTCGGCCTACAATACCCTGACCACCCAGTCCTCAAAGATACCGACCATACCCCTTCAGCATGACGGAAACGTCAATAACTACGCCCTGAGGTTCCATGTGGATACCTCGATAACCGACCTTCACCTTGAGACCCGCATAGCCAAGGGTACCTCAAAAAGCTATCTGCATACCGCAGAGCTGACTCCCGATGCAGACGGGTACATAACCGCGTATTTTTCCACTAATACGGAAACAGTAAGCATTGGTCTGGCGGTAAACAGTCAGGCATACGGGGTCACCGAAGGGGACTATATCACCGTAAGCGAGATACAGATATACAAGCTGGGCGAGGGAATTGCGAATTACAGGCTCGATGCTTCGGCGCATACGCGCGATAAGTTCATACACGAGGAGCTCCCGTTCACTCTGAGCGAGGACGACGATGTGGGAGTTTTCTTCCTCGGAATGAATTCTTCCGTCTGGGGCTGCCGTTTTATGATAGTTGATGCCGACGTTGTATCGCAGCCCTTCGAGATAGGCAATATTTCCGGCGTTTCCTGCTGGGAGCCCACTAAATATGTGCTCCCTGTCAGGGTAAGCTGCGGCGGTGAAGCTGCCGAAGCAGTCATAGAGCTGGGAGCTTCGCCTCTCGGTGCAGAGGACACTATAACCTTTGCGGGAAAGGGAACGATCATACCCACATTCGGCGGCAGGAACAAACTGACCGTCGATTCGGAGACGCCGCCCTCAGAGGTGTATATCAAGTATAAGGGCTGAAAGATCTGTAATTTCAAAGCCGTATAAAAATATCCCGAAGGCAGTTTCTCTGCTTTCGGGATTTTTTGTTATTTTAGCTGTGAATTTCCGGCGCATGGTGGATCACCGCGCTCCGGAGCATGATCATCTGCCCTTCTTGGTTATGAACGAAAGCAGACTGAATATAAAGAACACTGTTATATCTGCCGTAACTATCGTTGAGCCGACGGGAGTTCCCGCCAGTATCGAGACTATTATTCCCAGTCCCGCGCAGATGAGGGAGATCACCACCGAGCATATTATAACGCTCCGGAAGCTCTTGAACAGCCTCATTGCCGAGAGTGCGGGGAATATGATAAGCGCCGATATGAGCAGCGAGCCCACGAAGTTCATGGCGATTACGATTATAACCGCTATTACTACCGCTATGAGCAGATTGTACATATCCGAGCGTACTCCCGTGGCTTTAGCGAAGTTCTCGTCAAAGGTAACGGCAAATATCTTGTTGTAGAACACAAGGAATACCGTTACGACTATCACAGACATCACTATACATATCCATACGTCCGCAGGTGAGAGCGTGAGTATGGAGGTGGAACCGAACAGGGTGCTGCACACGTCTGCGGAGACGTTGCTCGACGTCCTTCCGCCCTTCTGAGAGGCTATATTCATCAGCATATAGCCCAGTGCCAGAGCTCCCACGGAGATCATGGCAACGGCCGCGTCACCCTTTATCTTGGTGTTCTGTCCCGTTCTCAGCAGCAGCACCGCCGAGATTATGGTGACGGGCATTATTATGAGCATATTATTGGTTATTCCCGTTATGGTGGCAACTGCCATTGCACCGAAGGCAACGTGTGAAAGTCCGTCGCCTATGAATGAGAAGCGCTTCATGACGAGAGTTACTCCCAGCAGCGACGAGCAGAGCGCGATGAGCAGTCCCACTATCATGGCGTAGCGCACCGACGGCAGCTGGAAATACATATGGAGCTTGTCGAATACCTCACTCATCCTCATCACCTCCCATGACCGAGAGGAAGGCCTGACCTGTCTTGCTGGTCATGTAGTCCTCCTTGGTGCCGAAAAACAGCTGCTTTCCGCCGACGTGCAGTATATGCGTGGCGTATCTTACGGCTGCGTTCATATCGTGGGATACCATGATGACGGTTATGCCGTCCTTCTGATTGAGTCCCGCTATGAGCTCGTACATCTCGTTGGCAGCCTTGGGGTCGAGACCGGTTATAGGTTCGTCAAGGAGTATCATCTTCCTTGCGGAGCAGAGCGCCCTTGCAAGGAGCACACGCTGCTGCTGTCCGCCCGAAAGCTCCCTGTAGCAGCGCTTTTCAAGGTCGGTTATCTCAAGGCGTTTCATCATGTCCTTTGCAAGCTTCTTTTCCTCCCTGCTGTAGAAGGGACGGAGCCCGCAGCGGTTCATGCAGCCCGATAGCACTATCTCCTGCACGGAGGCGGGGAAGTCACGCTGCACCATGGTCTGCTGGGGCAGATAGCCTATCTCGTTCTTGCTTACCTCTCCGCAGAACGTTATATTTCCGCTGAGCTGAGGCTTCAGACCGAGAAGAGCCTTTATAAGCGTACTCTTTCCCGAGCCGTTCTCGCCGACTATGCAGAGATAGTCTCCGCTGCTGACGGTGAAATTAAGATCCTTTGTGACAACGCTGCCCTCATAGCCGAGGGAAACGTTCTCGCATCTGAGCAGTATACTCATTTCAGTAAAGCACCTTCTTCAATGTTTCAAGATTTTTGCGCATTATCGATATATAGGACGCGCCCTTCCCGATGTCGTCCCTGCTGACGGACTGTATGGAATCGAGTGTTTCGATGCCTGCGGAGGTGTTGCCCGAGTTGGCTATCACCGACCGCGCTATGGAATCGTCCGAATTTTCGATTATGAATACTGTATCGAGCTCCAGCTCATTCAGCTTTTCCGACAGCCTTGCTATGGTGTCGAAGCTTGCCTCCGTTTCCGCGGAGCAGCCCGGGAATGCCGCATAGTAATCAAAGCCGTAGTCGTCCGCAAGATAGCGGAAAGGGAAGCGGTCGCCGAAGATAAGCGTCCTGCTGTCTGTTCCGTCGGACACGGTGCGGTATTCCTCGTCAAGAGCCCTGAGCTCTGCGCGGTATTTATCGAGGTTTGAACGGTATATCTCGGAGCTTGCGGGATCAAGTCCGCAGAGGGCATCGCATATGCTTACGCATATGGTGTCAGCATTCCTCAGGGAGAGCCATATGTGTTCGTCGTACCCGGAGCCGCTGTCATTGTGGGAGCCGCCCTCATGGTCCTCCATGACGTATTTCAGCTCCTCGGTCTTTACGCTCTGGCCCAGTACGTCAAAGAGCCTGAGCACCCTGCGGCCGCTGCCGGATGAGTTTTTCAGGGCGTCGTCCACCCAGCTCTCGGACTCGCCGCCCACGTATATGAACAGGTCGCAGTCCGCTATTTCCAGCATATCCTGTACGGAGGGCTGGTAATTATGTATATCCGTGCCGTTCTCAAGGAGATACCTTACCTCGGTGTCCGCAGCTCCCTCGGATATGGCTCTTGTCCAGTCATACTCGGAAAAGTCGGTACAGATTATATTCAGTTTGTCACTGCCGTCCGTGTTTGCGGGAGCGCTCCCGCAGGAGACAAGAGAAACAGCTGCAAGAAGAGCAGCTGAGGCAAAACATATTAGCTTTGATACCAATGACATAACAATATCCCCTGTTTTTGAATTTGATAATCATTTTCAAATCTTATTATACTTTATTTATAAGTCTGTGTCAAGCGTGGAAAGTTAATTTCACATAATTTTCATATTATATGTGCGCAGCTTCGCGGAAAAGCCACTCATTAATAAACAGTGAATTTTTATGCGGCATACTTGACAATATCCGCGTTTTAATGTATAATATACTCGAAATATTGATATAGGGGGGCGATATTATGCCAAAAAACGATAAGGAAAAAGAGCTGGATAAAATGTACAAGGATCTCCTTGAGACCCGCGACAAGGCAAGGGAGGCTTCAAAGGACGAGGGAAACCGTCTGCTGAAATTCTTCGTTGGTCTGCTCATGCTGGGCGGAGGCCTGTTCATGATATTCCAGAACATAAGCGTTACCAGCTCATGGGGCTACGGCGGATACTTCTTCAGGATAGGCGGCTTCGGACTTCCCAACGGACTGATAATGCTGCCCATCATTGCAGGTATCGCAATGCTTTTCCTCATGGACAGAAAGATTTTCGGCTGGGTCGTTCTTTCAATAGGTATCGTTATCGTGCTGCTGAGCGTCATGCTCACCACGCACCTCAGATGGAACACCACCAATGCGTATGTTTTCATCGTAATGTTCGGTCTGACGGCTGCCGGCGGAGGACTCGTCCTCAGGGAGCTGTTCAGAAAAGATTAAAAAACAAAGACCGTATCTCAGGATACGGTCTTTTTTATGCTTATTTGCCGATGTATTCGACGATGGGGGCGATATATTTCGGGTCCGATATGTCGTAGGACTTCGATACCATTTCCGCCATCTGCTTTTCATCCTCGGTCTGGTTCTTCCTTTTTTTCAGAAAGGCTGCATACGCCTTCATTGCCAGCTTTGAGCCGAGGGACATCTTGTCATAGTCAAGTCCGCCCTGACAGTAGAAAGCTTTTGCGTACTCCTTCTGCTCCTCCGTAAGGAGCTTCCCGATCATCTCGTCTGCGTGGGGACTGTCGTTGGGACTTGCTCCCACACAGAATATGGCAAGCTTCTTGCCCTTCCATTTGTCTATCCTGTCGGTGAACCATGCGGACTTGTTGACCTTTCCCGATACCGCCCAGCCGCCGTAGATTATGGCGTCAAAGGGTTCGAAAAAGTCGTCGGTCTTCTTTAAAGCCTTTTCGAGGGGCATTGCATTGCCCTCAAGAGCCTTTGCCAGCCAGTGCGCGTATTTCTTGGTAAAGCCTGTCTGTGATGAATAAACTACGATAGTTTCCATAATGCTCTCCTTTTACTGCAATGACTGAATATCTGTCCCTCAGTCGAGTGCCGAAAGAGCCTGCCTGAGGTCGTCGAGTATATCGTCAACGTTCTCGAGTCCTACGGAGAATCTTACAAGGCCGCCGTTGATGCCTGCCGCTGCAAGCTGCTCGTCTGTGAGCTGACGGTGTGTTGCGCTTGCGGGGTGGAGCACGCAGGTGCGTATATCGGCAACGTGTACCTCATTGGAGGCGAGCTTGAGGGAATCCATGAACTTTACTGCCGCGCTTCTGCCGCCCTTGATGATGAAGGAGATGACTCCGCTGGTGCCGTCGGGGAGGTACTTCTTTGCAAGCTCGTGGTACTTGTTTCCTGCAAGTCCGGGATAGTTGACTGATTCGATATGCTTATCGGCTTCAAGATATTCAGCAACTTTCATTGCGTTTTCGCAGTACTGCTTCATGCGTATGTGAAGTGTCTCAAGACCTAAATTCAGGTAGAATGCGGACTGCGCCGAAGGATAGCAGCCGAAGTCTCTCATGAGCTGCATCCTTGCCTTGATGATGTAGGCTGCCTTGCCGTAGGTCTTGGTGTAAACGGTTCCGTGGTAGCTCTCGTCGGGCTCGGTGAACTCGGGGAATTTGCCGTTTGTCCAGTCGAAGTTGCCCGAATCGATGATAACGCCGCCGCCCTGTACCGCATGGCCGTCCATGTACTTTGTGGTGGAGTGAACGATGATGTCCGCGCCGTACTCAAAGGGCCGGCAGAGTATGGGGGTGGGGAAGGTGTTGTCGATGATGAGCGGAACACCGTTTTCATGTGCTATCTTTGCGAATTTCTCTATATCGAATACCGAAAGAGCGGGATTTGCGAGAGTTTCGCCGAATACTGCCTTTGTGTTGGGCTTGAAGGCTGCTCTGATCTCCTCCTCGGGAGCGTCTGCGTCAACGAAAATGCACTCGATGCCCAGCTTTTTCATGGTGTATGCAAAGAGGTTTATGGTACCGCCGTAAATGGTAGCGGCCGAAATGAAGCTGTCGCCTGCCTGAAGGATATTGAGCAGGGAGAGCAGTGAGGCTGCCTGTCCGCTGGAGGTACACATAGCGCCGATACCGCCTTCGAGAGCGGCTATCTTGTCCTCAACAGCCATTACTGTGGGGTTCTCGAAGCGCGAATAGATGAGGCTTTTGGTAGGGTCGTCGAATACAGCTGCAACGTCGTCGGTGGAATCGTAGACGTAGGTGGTGCTCTGAACTATGGGCACAACTCTCGGCTCGGTATTCTTTGGGGTGTAGCCTGCGTGCAGGCATTTGGTTTCGATCTTCATTGTAGGATACCTCCTGTGTGATATATATTACTGTGTTTTACCGCGGACGATCCGCTGCACCTTAGGTACGCAGAATTCGAGAACGGCACAGTATTTGTCGATAACGGATATTATGTATGTCTCTTTGTATTTCGGCATGGATACGGTAACGGGCCACATATGCTTCTCTATCATGTCTCTTTCAAGGTGGGTGAGCTCGGTCACCACTGAAGCGTTTACGCAGGCCTCGAGTGAGTGGTAGCGGCTGTGGGAGGGCTGACCCTTGCTCTTTGCGGAGTTGTACTCCCTGCGGTCGTAGTAGAACAGGTCGTGGAGCAGTCCCGCTCTTGCGGCGGAACGGGCGTTGAGCCTGAATTTCCTGCATACGAGATAGCTGTAGTAGGATACGTTCACGCAGTGCTGGAAGCGGGTGGTGGAGACATGATGGGTTATGTCCTTGAGCCCGTTGAGCTGTGAGCAGCCGATTATATCGCTCACACAGTCGTAATAGCTGTTGACTGTGAGATCCTTTGCCGAGCATATAGCCTTTAGCATTCTATTTCCCCCTCGGTATCGTGTACCTTTTCGGGCAGTTATTCTGCCTATATGGATATTATACAGTATGTTGAGAAAAAAATCAATATATGTGCGGAAATTTCCCTGTGGTTTTTATGTACTTACTGTTATATCAGTAAACTTTAGCTAACATATCCGTGGCGCATACACAGCCAAAAAAGAGTTATCATGGTCAGTCTGCACAAATGTTGGAGAATTATTTGTGCGCTCGGCACTGAAACAGAAAAATTTATAAATTCAAAGCAATAAAGTATTGCAAAATACAGGCCGCAGTGATATAATTTATTGTGAACTGCGTGTACGCAGAATTTTGAAAGGAGGTTTTTTAACAATGGCGTTAAAAAATCAGTATCTTATCGATCTTTTAGAAACAGTTAAGAAGAGAAATCCGGGCGAGCCTGAGTTCATTCAGGCAGTTACAGAGGTTCTTGAGACACTTCAGCCCGTTGCAGAGAAGAGACAGGATCTTATCGACGCAGGCGTATTCGAGAGAATAGTTGAGCCCGAGAGACAGATCATCTTCCGTGTACCGTGGGTAGACGACAACGGCAAGGTACAGGTAAACAGAGGCTTCAGGATCCAGTTCAATTCCGCTATCGGACCCTACAAGGGCGGTATCAGACTCCACCCCTCGGTATACCTTGGTATCATCAAGTTCCTCGGCTTTGAGCAGATATTCAAGAACAGCCTTACAACTCTGCCTATGGGCGGCGGCAAGGGCGGTTCCGACTTCGACCCCAAGGGCAAGAGCGACGGAGAGGTTATGCGTTTCTGCCAGAGCTTCATGACAGAGCTCTGCAAGCACATCGGCGCTGACTGCGACGTTCCCGCAGGCGACATCGGAACAGGCGCAAGAGAGATCGGCTTCATGTTCGGTCAGTACAAGAGGATCCGCAACGAATTCGTTGGCGTTCTCACAGGCAAGGGCCTTACATACGGCGGTTCTCTTACAAGAACAGAGGCTACAGGCTACGGTCTCTGCTACTTCACAAACGAGATGCTCCAGGCTAACGGCAAGAGCTTCAAGGATCAGACAGTAGTTATCTCAGGTTCGGGCAACGTTGCTATCTACGCTACAGAGAAGGCTACTCAGTACGGCGCAAAGGTAGTTACTGTTTCCGACTCAAACGGTTATATCTACGATCCCGACGGAATCGAGCTTGCTCTCGTTAAGCAGATCAAGGAGGTTGAGCGCGGACGTATCAAGGAATATATCGGCAGAACCTCACACAAGAACGCTGAGTATCACGAGGGCAGCGTATGGACACTCAAGTGCAATGCAGGCAGCATCAAGCTTGACATCGCTCTTCCCTGCGCTACACAGAACGAGATCAACGGTGACGGTGCTAAGGCAATCGTTGCTAACGGCGGTTACGCTGTAGCTGAGGGCGCTAATATGCCTTCAACTCCAGAGGCTATCGAGACATACCTTTCAAACGGCGTTCTCTACGGACCTGCTAAGGCTGCAAACGCTGGCGGTGTTGCTACATCCGGTCTTGAGATGAGCCAGAACAGCGAGAGACTCAGCTGGACATTTGAAGAGGTTGACGAGAAGCTCCACGGCATCATGAAGTCTATCTTCAAGGCTTGCGACGATGCTGCTAAGGAGTACGGCATGGCTGGCAACTACATGGCAGGCGCCAACATTGCAGGCTTCCTCAAGGTTGCTGAGGCAATGAAGGCTCAGGGCTGCGTTTGATAATAAACTACTGACGGTGACTCATCAGTAGAGCAGTAAAGCAAATATGTCTCCCGTTGTGCTAACCGACGGGAGACTTTTTTATTTTAAAAAAATGCACAAATCAGGTAAAATGAATTTGTTGAAAATATAGAATTTTGCTATTTTAACAATTGTTGCTGTGTATTTACTTGAAATATGTGCAAAATGTGATATAATACTAATGTAGTTATTTTATCAATATCAGTATCAAATCACATTTTACGGGGGTATAAGCCGATGAAAAAGACTATAATCACTATTGAACGCCAGTACGGGAGCGGAGGAAGCGCCATCGGCAAGCTTGCCGCAGAAAAGCTCGGCATAAATTTCTATAACCGTCAGATACTTGAAATGACAGCGGAGAGATGCGGAATAGCTCCCGAATATCTCGAGACCGCCGAGGAGAACGTGCCCACCAGCTTCCTGTATTCGCTGCTGCTCTCGGCCAATCCCGCAAGGACTATGGAGGAGAACCTTCCCCTCTCCGATAAGGTCTTCCTTATGGAGAGCCGTATCATAAACGAGATCGCAGACCGTGAAAAGAGCTTCGTGCTGGTAGGAAGGTGCGGAAGCTATATTCTCGAGGAAAGAGGCTGCTTCAGCGTATTTATCTACGCAGACCCCGAGTACAGGATCAAGCGTGCTGTGGAGCAGTACGAGGTCAGCGAGAACAAGGCGGAATCCATTATGAAGAAGGCCGACAAGCGCCGTGAGACCTTCTACAGCGTTAATACCGGCAGAGGCTGGCAGGACAAGGATCAGTATTCCCTCTGTCTCAACAGCGCGGAGCTGGGCGACGATCTCTGTGCGGAGCTGATCGTACAGGCGTATAATGAATATAACAGGCATTTTGAAGAATAATGACAAGGTCCCGTGAAAACTCACGGGACCTTCCGTATATATGGGCTCCTTTGCGGAAGAATAACTGCAAAGGAGCTGTTTTCATGTGCGTTGTTCTTATACGTTCGGTCATGCTTTATGTACTGGTTATCTTTGCGGTAAGACTTATGGGAAAGCGGCAGCTCGGGGAGCTTCAGCCCTCGGAGCTGGTCATAACCATTCTCGTGTCAAATATTGCCACCCTCCCCATTGAGGACGTGAATATACCTGTTATTGTGGGAGTTACGCCCATACTTGCCCTGGTCTGCTTCGAGGTCATAGTGTCGTGGATAAGTCTGCGGTTTCCCGGCCTCAGAAGGCTTGTATCGGGGAGCCCGAAGATAATAATAAGGGAGGGATGTATCGAAAGAGAGGTCATGCGGGAGCTCCGCTTTTCGGCGGACGATCTGCTCATGGCGCTGAGAAGCAAGGATATATTCGACCTTGACGAGGTGCAGTTCGCCATAGTTGAGACCACGGGAAGCGTCTCCGTTATGAAGAAGCAGAGCATGGAAACGCCTGCGCGGAGGGATATGGGGATAAAAGGGGAGTGCTCCGACCCGCCTGTGCTCATTATAGCTGACGGGCAGTTCATAACGCAGGCAATGGAAGCGCTCAAACTCAGCAGGAGCAGCGTTGAGGCGGCGCTCGGGGCTCACGGACTGACCGCAGACGAGGTGTTTATAATGACGGCGGACAGCTCGGGGAGCTGCTTTATTGCGGATAAGCAGGGGACTCCGCCGATAAAGCTTACCATAGGAGGGGAAAATGACAAGAGTTAAGATAAGCGCGGTAATACTGCTGCTTCTTGTGGGGACAAGCGCTTTTTCGGGGGTATGGGTGAACCGCCGGTGCAGCAGGCTGCTGAGAGAGATAAAGCTTATATCTCAGTCCGCCGACGCGGAGGAAAAGGCTGTCCTTGCGGAAGAGATGAACGAGGACTGGGAGAGCTTCCGTGAATGGGCTTCTGTACTGCTGAAATACGACAAGCTTGTGGAGATTGACCGACTGTGCTCGCGGATAGTTCACCTAACCGGAGAGGAGGGCACGGAAATGGAGGCGGAGCTTGCAGAGCTCCGCGATATGCTTGAAATGCTGAAAAGCGGCGAAACGCCGCTTTGGAATAGTGTTTTTTGAATGAGTTATCAGTTTTTAGTGCTTAGTGCATAGAAAAGGGACGCCGCTGGCGTCCCTTAAAAATGTAACTGTTCAGTACCTTTTCATTCTTTGCTTATATATTGCTCACCATCATTATCGATACTTTTAAAGCCACTAATAGTAAATGTCTCCTTGTCACTTATAAAATAAACAAATTTCTGATTCCGAGCAAGAATATAATAGTCTCCGGATTTGACCTGAGAATCATATTTGGTTTCAAAATACTTATAAACCGTTACAGCATCTTCCTTGTTTAATCCATAACATATATCTATATACTGGTTTCCTTTTTGTGCAAGCACTCTTTCTCCGGAAACCTGTAAATCGTATATACTATCAAATTCAGATACTTCATATCCGGCGGCTTTAGTATTTTCAATCAATTCTGTTTTTGAGGGAACTATACTTTCAGCTCCATTATTCACAATATCAACTTCAGAACTGCTTTCACCTGAGCTGTTTTTTTCACAAGAATATGTTAACATACATATTGTCGCAGCAAATATTATACAAAGTATCTTTTTAAGTTTTTTCATATTATTATTACACCTATAATAGATTCCGTATTATTTTTCAAGTGTTCCGTGAGAGAGCGATTTCAGATAAGCATTGATGAAGCCGTCGATGTCGCCGTCCATAACTGCCTGTATATTGCCGTTTTCAAAGCCTGTACGGTGATCCTTTGCAAGAGTGTAGGGCATGAATACATAAGAACGTATCTGCGAGCCCCATGCAATCTGGTTCTGGACGCCCTTGATGTCCTCGATCTTTTCAAGGTGCTCGCGCTCCTTGATCTCGATGAGCTTTGAACGGAGCATCTTCATGGCGTAGTCCTTGTTCTGGTACTGGCTTCGCTGAGTCTGACAGGAAACAACGATACCTGTGGGCTTATGGATAAGACGTACAGCGGAGCTGGTCTTGTTTACCTTCTGACCGCCTGCGCCGCTGGAGCGGTAAACCTCCATTTCGATGTCCTCGGGACGTATATCGACTTCAATGGAGTCGTCAATCTCGGGCATAACTTCAAGAGCGGCAAATGAGGTGTGACGTCTGCCGGAAGCGTCAAAGGGCGATATACGTACAAGTCTGTGAACTCCCGATTCCGACTTCATATAACCGTAGGCGTTGTCGCCCTCGATGAGTATGGAGGCTGACTTCATGCCTGCGTCGTCGCCGTCCAGATAGTCAAGGAGCTCCACCTTGAAGTCGTGGCGTTCAGCCCAGCGGTTGTACATACGGTAGAGCATCTCTGCCCAGTCCTGAGCCTCGGTGCCGCCTGCGCCCGCGTGAAAGGTGAGGATAGCGTTGGCGTTGTCGTATTCGCCCGTAAGGAGAGTGGCAAGCTTTTCGTCCTCCAGCTTTGTCTTGAAGGCGTCGGACTCCTTCTTTATCTCCTCAACGTCGCTTTCGTCGTCGGCCTCTATTGAGAGCTCGATGAGAGTGATTATATCCTCAAGATTTTCGTTGAGCTTGTTGAACTTATCTATCTTCCTTTCGAGAGACTTCTGCTCCTTGAGCACCTTCTGGGAATTTTCGAGGTCGTCCCAGAAACCGTCCTTGGCAGTCTCCTCGCCAAGCTCCGCAACTCTTTTCTTTGCGGCTTCTATATTCAGAACGTCTGCGAGCTCCGACATTTCCTTGCGGTAGCCCGTCATTTCTACTCTGAGTTCGTCAAGTATTATCATAGTTTCAAATCCTTTCAAACATAGATATATACATTATATCACACTTTTTTTATTACTGCAAGGGCAAAAACGGCTTTTTTAAGCTTTTTGCAAAAATATGACCGCTTATACTTGCATTATTTGGCAATGTATGATATAATAAACACATTATATATAAAGAAAGGGATAATATGGACAGTTCAGATATATGGAAGATAGTCCTTGTCATCGCTATGATGATATTCTCGGCTATCTTTTCGGGTACCGAAACAGCTTATTCCAGCGTGAACAAGCTTCGTCTGAAAAATTATGAGGCGCAGGGCAGCAAAAAGGCTAAAAAAGCCCTTAAACTTGCCAACCGCTTCGACGAGGTGCTCACGGCGGTGCTTATAGGCAATAATATCGTAAATATCGCCACCTCCTCGGTGAGCACCATAATCTTCATAAAGCTTGCAGACAGCAAGGGCCCTGTCATATCCACTATCGTGATTACCGCGCTGGTCCTTGTGTTCTGCGAGGTTCTGCCGAAGTCCTACGCCAAGAAGAACGCGGAAAAGATAGCTCTTGCATTCGCTTCGCCCCTGACTTTCCTTGTGGGATTGTTCAAGCCCATCGTGTGGCTGCTCAACAAGGTATCGTCCCTTGTGTCAAAGGGGGACGAGACTCCCAGCGTTACCGAGGACGAGCTGAAGTACATGATCGACGAGATCGAGGAGCAGGGAGTCATCGAGGAGCAGGAGAGTGAGCTGGTGAAGAGCGCTCTTGAGTTTGACGAGATAAACGTTAACGAGATACTTATTCCCCGCGTAAAGGTAGTGGGAGTGGAGGTCGGCTCCACTATAGACGAGATCAAGGAGCTTTTCAGCAGGGAGATGTATTCCCGTCTGCCGGTATATGAAAAGAGCCTTGACAATATCATCGGTATCATCACCAACAAGGCCTTCTTCAAGATGCTGGTGGAGGGCGGCAGGGATATAACCGCTATCATTCAGGAGGTCCCCCATATTGCCGACAGCAAGCTCATAAGCGAGGCTATGCGGGATATGCAGCGCTCAAAGGTGCATCTTGCAGTCGTTATCGATCAGTACGGCGGTACCAAGGGTATCGTTACCCTCGAGGACATCATCGAGGAGCTGGTGGGCGAGATATATGACGAGGACGACGAGATCGAGACCAATATAATGATGCTCGCTCCCGACAAGTACGAGGTCGCGGGCGATATGAGCATAAGCGATATGCTGGAAATGCTCGACCTTGACGAGGATATGATAACCACCGATTATACCTCCGTGGGTGGCTGGGTAACGGACGTCATGGAGCATATCCCCGAGGCAGGAGAGACTGCCGAAAGCGGTATCTTCCGTATAACAGTCGCCGAGGTCAACGAGCAGACCGTGGAAAAGGTCATCATAGAAGTGCTTCCTGTCGATGACGATGATGACGATGAAGATGATGATGAATAGTATCGAAGGGCGGCTCCGCTGCACTATGCACTAATAACTAAAAACTCCCGGAGAGTTAAGACAGATGCCAATATAGAAGTTTTGCCCCGAAGCATTTCAAGTGCTTCGGGGCATTGCATTTTATATAGCTGCTCAGTTAAATCAGAATTTGTTGTCATATTATAGAATGATAAAAAGTTCAAATTGTGTTGAAATTTAATCTTTCACAGGACAGATCATCTGAAGGTCAAATGGTTCCTCTTCAGCAATTTCTTTTATAGGATCACTTGTCAAGTCACTCCCCATTGCTCTGTAAAATGCGATCGTCTCCTTTGAAGAACAAGCAGATATGTACAAAGCTTCCGCACCGTTTTTTCTTGCTTCATCCTTCCCTGCTTGAAATAATCGTCTACCAATACCTTGTCCTCTGCATTCAGAAGATACCTGCATCATATCAAGAATCATGTACGGACCATTTAGTTGCTTTAATAGACTTATAAAACCAACAACTTTATCATTATCCAATGCAATGTATGTAATATAATCATCTCTGCTTATTTGCTTTGCTACAGAACGCTTTTTGTTTAGATTCCAATCTTCGGTATATTTGCATTCAACCAATATAAAGTCTCCGCCTATTCTGCGATATACCATATTTACATCCTGTTTTCTATTATATAAATCCAATGATTCTATACAGAAATTTGTTTCTGATAATAATTCGATTTTTATCAAATGATAAACCTCCTTATGTTATATGATTTGCTCTTTTGATTTATTTTCTTTATTATCATTTTCATACGCAACACCTCTTTCACAGTCAAAGCCTGATTTATGTCAGTGACGATTATAGCACAATATAACTGCGCTGTCAATAGAAACGCCATAGTATTTCTGACTTGAGACCAGAAATACTATGGCTTAAAACTTCTATATCAGCGCCGCACATACCTCTTCGGGAGTTTTACTTATTCTACAGTACCCTCGCTTCTGCCGATCGTCAGGACAAAGCCCTTGTTCACAGGCATTATTCCCTGCGGTTCAACGGTCTTTACCGTATTGTCGGGGAGCTTTACGCTCCAGGTTTGCTCTGACAGATTGCGGAGAGCGTGCTTTGAGGGATCCTTCTTGTTGCGGACTACCTCTCCGATCACCTTGTGGAAATCTCCGTCGGTATCTCCCGTCATGCCCTCATAGAGCTTTGCGCCGCCGAATGCGGGAAGCTCGAAGCGCTTGAACTTTATCACGTCGGTGCAGGTGAGCTGACCGCCGCAGTACATACAGTTCACGGAATAGCCGTGGGCGATGAAGGTCTCCTTGCCGCAGTGAGGGCAGGGGACGGTCTCGCTCCTGAGCTTTACGAAGGCGTCGAGCCACGTCATTTCTATAACGCGGTCGTAGGGCGGCTGTACCGACTTCTTGCCGAAGGACTGTATGAACAGGTCGCGTATATAATCCGGGTATATCTTCCAGAAGCGGAGAGTATTTGTGTTCAGCTGATTGTTTGCGGCATTGCGGTCGTCCTCGGGATCGAGAACAAAAACGGGATCGCTGCCGTAGAATTTCTTTTCAAGCTCAGGCGTCATGCATGGGGGTGTGGAATACTTGCCCTCAAGCGGGTGCTCGATGAAAAGCATACGGAAGAGTATGACTGCCAGCGAGAAGCGGTCCGAGCGCTTGTCGGGAGCTCCGCCGAGAACTACCTCGGGCGCCATATAGCGCTGCTTGCCAGCGATACCGAAGTTGACTCCGCGCTCGGAAACATTGTCGTTGTCGCATATGAGCACGTCGCCGTTCTGCGGATTTATGAAGAAGTTGCCGTTGTTGAGGTCCTGATAGCTGTAGCCGTCATTGTGGAGGGCGCGGAAGCCCTCGATGATATTGATAGCTGCATTGCAGCGTGCCGTTATGTTTGCGAAGCTCGCCTTCATGCGGCGGGTCTTGAGGTCCCACAGCAGGAAGCGGGTCAGCTCCTCGTAGCCCTTGGGACGGAGCGCCATGATGTAGCCGAAGCTGCCGTCTATCCAGTTGGTGAGCTCCTCGGGCCAGAGAAAATTCTGTGTGGGAGCGCCCTTCTTTATATTTGCCTTCAGGTTCTCATAGAACTCCTGAGGGTTCTTCATCTTGTCAATGGTGGACTTGTGATACCATTTAAGCGCCATTTCCCTGCCGCCGCATTCCACTCTGTAGACGTTTCCCTGTCCGCCTCCGCCGAGGAATTCAAGGATAGTGAAGGTGGTATTGTATATTGTCCTGCCCTTGTAGCCGACTTTAAGCTCTGCCATGGTGTTCTTCCTTTCTTTACTGCTGTACGGGCGGGGCGGCTGAGTAAGCGCCCTTTGCGCCGTATATGCTACTGATTTGAGAATTCTTCGTTCTGGGGTTTCTTGTTCTGCGTTGTGGTCTCTGCTTCTGCTGCGGCTTCCGACGCAAATGTGCTGCTTTCCTTTGCAGGCGTACTGCCGTCGGGGAGGACTGTATTTTCACAGAGCCAGTCCGTCCACGTTATGTAATACTTTGCGAGGACATGGGTGCCGTCGCTGGTGAAATCAGCGGTGAGGGCGCCGTTTTCGTCGTCGAAAAGGCTGTTGACTTCAAGATAGAATATCTTCTTGTAGTCCGCAAGCTCGCGGATACGGCTGTTGAGGAGATCTATCCTTGCGTTGGATATGATAGATGTCTCGGCATAGGAAGCAACGTGGAGGTTACCCTGTATGTAGACGAGAGCGTCGGGCTGTACCTCGCGGATACCGTCTATGAGCTTCCTGAACTTTGCAAAGGTGCCGTCTATGTCGTTGCCCACTTCGTTTATGCCCAGCATAACGTAGATCTTGCCGTACTTTTTGGCGTTGAGCCTGCCCCATACGGTCTGGCCGTCTATGGTGGTGTTGTCTATCTGATAGGCTGAAAGGCCGATGTTACAGAAATAATCCGCATTTTTAAGTCCGCCGTAGTCGCGTATGCCGACTGTACGGGAATCGCCTATGAATAGCGCGTCGTTGAAGTATTCGGGGCCGCTGCTGACATAGGTCACGGGAGAAGCCTCGGTGGTAGGCTGGGCTGCGGGCTCCGTGGTAGTACCGGGATCGGCGGTGGCAGCGGTATTGCCCTGTCCGTCCGTGGCAGCCGTTGCGTCCTGAGCGTCCGAGGGCTTTTCGGCGGGCTCCGACGCGGATACCGAGGGTTCCTTTGCGCCGGCCTTGGGCTTCTTTACCTGGCTGCTGTCCCATATCTGCTTATATATGAACGGTGAAGCCATAAGACAGGTGAGCAGCAGTATCACCGTATATATGCATTGTTTTAACTTGCTCAATTCTTTCTCTCCTTAAAATCTGAAATACATGAACGGGTCGTCAAGTCCCTTGTACATACAGTAGACTGACGCCCAGAATACCGCCAGCAGCACCAGGGCTGTCAGCACGGAATGCTTCATCTTTTTGTATATCGCTTCGGGCAGCCTTGTGGAGAAGATGATTGCCGCCGTAAAGTATTTCCAGTAGGTCTTCCAGTGAGTGATGTAGTCGTCTGCCTTGACGGCTATGCTCTTCTGCGGAATGAAAGGCAGGAGCCTTTTGAAGTATATGCCGAGCTGGTGGAAATCCGTTACGGCGAAAAGCAGCCATGTAAGCGGGATTATCAGCAGCATATAGGCGTGTCCCAGGGGCTTTATCCTGTTCAGAGTCTTGCCTGTCCAGAATTTTTCCGTCATTATAATAATGAAGAGCACCAGTCCCCACAGTACGAAGTTCCAGCTTGCGCCGTGCCACAGACCAGTGAACAGCCATACCACGAACATATTGAATACCATTCTGCCCTCGCCCTTGCGGTTTCCGCCGAGGGGAATGTATATATAGTCCCTGAACCATGAGCCGAGGGTCATGTGCCAGCGCCGCCAGAATTCCGTCATGGTCAGCGACATATAGGGATGATCGAAGTTCTTCGGGAGCTCGAAGCCCATTATCTTTCCGAGGCCGATCGCCATGAGGGAATAGCCGCAGAAGTCAAAGTAAAGCTGGAAGGAGTAGGCGAATATGCCCATCCACGCGAGCCTTGAGGAGATGCTCTCGTAGCCTATCATGGATATGTCGCTCCACAGTCCGCCTATCTGATTGGCGATGAGCACCTTGTAGCCGAGACCTATGGTGAAGGTCTTGAGGCCGTCCTCCACCTTCTGTACGGTGTGGGTACGGCTTTTCAGATTCTTTGCAACATGGTCGAAGGTGACTATGGGACCTGCGATGAGCTGAGGAAACATGGTTATGTAGGCTCCGTAGCTTACCAGGTTCTTTTCCGCCTTTGCCTTGCCCCTGTATACGTCTATGATGTAGGAGACGTTCTGAAAGGTGTAGAAGCTGATTCCAATGGGGAGGATTATGTCCTTTACCGTAAAGCTCTGGTGGAAGAAGTGATTGATGTTCTCGGTGCCGAAGGTCCAGTACTTGAAGAATATCAGCCACCAGAAGTTGAACAGTATGCCGAAGGCCAGCCACGGCTTTTTCAGGTACCTGCTGTGCTCTATGAACTGTCCCACTATGAAGTTGAGCAGCACCGTCAGCAGGAAAAGCATTATGTAGACGGGCTTTTTAACGCCGAAGCTGTAGAAGACGACGCTTCCCGCAAATATGACAAGGTTACGGTAATTCTTCTGTGAAGCTATGTAGGCTGCCAGCGCGACGGCTATGGCCGCAAGTATAAACAGGAATACGTGCAGGGGATTGTGTATGCGGAGGGCGCGGAAGGTAACTATTCCCGCGGCGATGCTCCCCGCAAGTATGAAAAAGTCTCTGATCTCTTTTCGTGATGCCGCATAGGCTATCATAAAAACAGGAAGGAATATGAAGATGAATTCCAAGCTGCTGAATACCAAGCATACCACCCTTTGTAAAATCTTTTGTTTGTATTTATATCAATATGCTTTTCTTTCCGAACTGCGAAAAATAGCATTATAAAAACTCATACACTACTATTTTACACGTTTGATATATAAATGTCAATACCTTTGGAATAATGTAGCAATTTGCAATAAACAGCCGCTTTTTAGCGATTAGATATTAGTTATTAGTGATTAGCAGAACTAAGAGCTAAGAATGCAGGAGCGCCGTTTCGGCGCCCGTGCAAAAAAGGAACGCCGAGAACGGCGTTCCTTACAGGGAGTTTTTAGATATCTGTTACAAATGGCGTGATAAGTATCATTATCATGCATATCGGGCATACCGCCTTTATCATTACGCTGTAGAGGAGCTTTGAGCGGAAACTCTTTTCGCCGAACATGACCTCCTCCTCGATATATCCGGTCTTTACCGTATATCCCACAAGTATGCAGGTGAGGAATGCAAGCACAGGCATCATAAGGTTGTTGGTGATAAAGTCGAAGAAATCAAGTATCTGCATACCAAAGACCTTTACGTCAGCCCATATGCTGTAGCCCATTACTGAGAGCATTCCCATGATAAGGGTGAACACTATTACGATACAGCAGCTCTTTGCGCGGCTGAGTTTGAATTTCTCCATAACTACGGCAGCTACTGTCTCCATAAGGGATATGGAAGAAGTAAGGGCAGCCAGAACTACCAGTATGAAAAAGGCTGCGCCGATAAGCTTTCCTGCCGGCATTGACGAGAATACCTTGGGCAGGGTGATGAACATGAGTCCCGGACCTTTATTGAGGGCGGTCTCGTCTCCGCCTGAGAATACGAATACCGCAGGTACAATGATAAGTCCTGCAAGAAAAGCAACAGCGGTATCGAATATCTCTATCTGGCGGACTGAGCTTTCAAGGGAGTCCTCTTTTCTCATGTATGAGCCGTAGGTTATCATGATACCCATTGCTATTGACATCGAGTAGAACAGCTGTCCGCAGGCTGCCGCTATGGTTTGCAGGAGCTTTGGCAGCGTGAAGCCCTCAAAATTGGGGAGCAGGTAGTATCTGAGTCCCTCTCCTGCGCCGTCAAGGGTAAGGGTGTATATTGCAATGCCAACTATGAGCAGCAGAAGTACGGGCATAAGGAATTTGCTCACAAGCTCTATGCCCTTTTCAACGCCTATGAATACGGCTATAGAGGTCAGAAGCACAAAGATTATGAAGAAAACAGCAGGCTGTCCCAGCTGACCGATGAAATGCTCGAAGAATGTGAGCTTAACGTCAGGTGAAGAGCCTGTGTATTCGGCTTCGGCAGCAGCCTTGCCGCCGTTTGTGATGAATACTGTCATATATTTCAGTACCCAGCCGCCTATAACGCAGTAATAGGGGAGTATCAGCGCAGGGATAACAGCGGCGAGGACTCCGAGGAATGAGAAGCGCTTGTCCACTGCCTTGTATGCGCCGATAACGCTTTTGCCTGTGCGCCTGCCGATAGCAATTTCGGTGAGCATAAGGGTGAATCCGAAGGTCAGGGCAAATATGAGATATACCAGCAGGAAGAAGCCACCGCCGTATTTAGCGGCAAGATAGGGGAATCTCCAGATATTGCCAAGACCTACCGCAGAGCCTGCCGCGGCAAGTATGAAGCCTATTTTTGAACCAAATCCGCCTCGCTCGGAGGCTTTTTTCGTATCATTCATGTGAATATGTCCTTTCATTTGGTCGTAATAATGCAATACAAGTATAATTATAGCATTAGTAATAGGAAAAATCAATATCAAGTCCTGAATAACATCAAAAATCATAACCACCACTGAAGTGGTGGTTTGCACAGCCCCTAAAAGGGGCGAATACAGGCTCACCCACTAAAGTGGGCACTGAAGGTTTGACATTGCATTACTATCTCGAGCAGCCGCTTCAA
>Ga0129307_1000297_pt1 | contig 83600 bp, 73 predicted proteins | sample P1105metagenome_FD_94437 | JGI IMG/M metagenome (GOLD analysis project Ga0129307, IMG submission 94437) | Capybara group fecal microbial communities from Wisconsin, USA - P1105 metagenome | ecosystem: Host-associated > Mammals > Digestive system > Large intestine > Fecal | place: USA: Wisconsin...
ACTACTACTACTACTACTACTACTACTACTACCACAACAACTACCACTGCTAAGCCCACTACAACTACCACGACTACTACAGCCGCTCCAGCGACTACAACTGCTGCTCCTGTTATTACTACGGCAGTGTCACTTGTTTTATCGGCTCCCGCAAGCACCGTAGGAGTTGTTACTACTACCACTCAGACAGAGGCGGAAACGACCTCCGAGGAGTCAACCACGACAACACGCCTTGGCGACCTCGGCGGCAGTTACCTCAACGGTATCGACGTTTCCGAGCATCAGGGATATATCAACTGGGATAAGGTCGCTGATACCGACGTTGACTTCGCTATTATCCGTGCAGGCTACGGCAAGGAGCTCGACCAGCGCGATGCTCGTTTTGACGAGAATATGAAGAATATTCAGAATACCGACCTTCACTATGGTATTTACTGGTTCAGCTATGCGCTCAGCGTTGAGGATGCTCTCAAGGAAGCCGAGACCTGCTACGAAATGATAAAGGACTACGACGGCTATACCTACCCCATTTACTTCGATATTGAGCTGACATCACAGCGCGACTGGCTCACGACCGCTCAGGTATCCGCTATGACCGAGACGTTCTGCTCGTACCTTCAGGAGAGGGGCTACTGCGCAGGCGTTTACAGCTACTCGAGCTTCCTCCAGACCAAGCTCTACAAGAGCACCCTCGAAAAATATCCTGTCTGGGTCGCTCAGTACGGCGATACGATCACATGGTACACAGGTGAATACGGTATGTGGCAGTACACCAGCAACGGATGGGTCGATGGCATAAGTACCCGCGTTGACAAGAACTACTGCTACCTCAATTACCCTCTCATTATATCACCCGATACATACTACGCTACATCAACCTCTGCTCCGCAGGAGGTCACAGACACGACAACTACGGTTATTGCAGAGGTCAGCGGCTCAGGTGAGCCTGCTCCTGATACAACGACAACGACCACAGCTGCTCCTGTGACTACGACGACTACGACTACTGCTCCTCCCGTATTTGACCCCTATACATACAGCGCAGCGGGAGTAAGCGTGTCCGAGGATAATGGCTACATCGACTGGAACAATGTGAAGTCGGCAGGCTATACGTTCGGTGTTATCCGCGCAGGAAGCGGCGATGACTTCGAAAAGTCCGACCAGCTCTTCTATGTGAATATGGAGAACGCCAAGGCGGCAGGTATCTACTGCGGCGCCTACTGGCAGGTCAAGTCGACCACCGAGGAAGATATGCTCAGGGAGGCTGAGGCTTTCTACAGCATTATCAAGGATTATTCCTATGAGTACCCGATATACCTCGACATTACCGATACTGCTGTCACTGAGGCGGGTCTGTCAAAGGAAGAGTATTCAAAGCTCATAACTGCTTTCTGCTCTTACTTCGAGGATATGAGATACTACATCGGTGTCCGCGCAAACGAGGATACCCTCTGCAATTCGCTTGAGGACTCAGTATTCGCGGCTTACGACGTCTACCTCGTCAATTCGGGCGACAAGCCTGTATTTGACGGCAATTACGGTATCTGGCAGCACGGTCAGGACACAGTGCAGGGCGTGCTCGGTACTACCGACGTGGCTTACTGCTACAGGGTTTATCCCTCGGTAATGAGCTACTACGGACTTAACGGAATGTATTAATACTGATATGCACACTCTTGCGGGTGTGCATATTTTTGCATGGAGATTCATTATGATAGAATTCATCATCGGTGCTTCGGGCACAGGAAAAACTACCGAAATGTTCGGGCGTATACGTGATGCGGCTAAGCTCGGAAAGGTGCAGTGTATTCTCGTCCCCGAGCAGTATTCGCACGAATTTGACAAGAATCTGTACTTCTTCCTCGGAGCTAAGGCTTTCAATGAGCTCCTGTCGCTGACGTTCAGCAGTCTCGCGCGTCAGCTGTTCCAGCTCTACGGCGACCCCGACCGCAAAGGCGAATACGCTGACGATATGGCGCGTATGATACTCACCTATCAGGCTATCGAAGCCGCTTCAAATAAGCCCGAGATGCTCCGTTATTACCGCCGCACTGCTGAACAGGCAGGCTTCGCTGAGGAGATGATGAAGCTCATCGCAGATATGAAGCGGGCGGGTATTACTCCCGATCAGCTCACCGAGCACGCGGAGCTCCTCGACAGCCGTCTGCGAGACAAAACTGCCGATGTGGCTTCCATTTATTCCGAGTACGTTCGCCTTATGAAGGAGTACGGCTTCAAGGACAGCTATGAGAATATCCGCTTTGCCGCGCAGATCGCCAATATGCAGCGTTATTTCAAGGGCAAGCACGTATACCTCGACGAGTTCGAGAGCTTTACGGGCGACCAGCTCGAAATGCTTGAGGTCATATTCTCGTCAGCCGAGAATGTTGTTATAACGCTCCGCACCGATGATGTCTCTGCGGGCGAGTATACGCTGTTCGAGACCGTTAATTCGACGTTCCGAAGGCTCGCGGCGATGTGTCGGGAGCTGAATCTGAAATATACGGTCACCAAATGCGAAATAAGCCACAGATTCGCGTCCCCCGAGCTGCGCTTCCTCAGCGAGAACGTTATGCGCAACCTCAGACCCGAACCCGAGAATGCTCCCGAGGCGCATAATATCCGCATATTCGAGGCGCGTGATATGTACAGCGAGATCGAGTACATCTGCGCCGAGATTAAGCGCCTCGTCGCAGCCGCGGAAGGGCTGAGATACCGCGATATAGCAATAATCTCCAACGATATCACAGGCTACGCAGACCTGCTTCGCGCCGCATTCACACGCTATGAGATACCGTTTTTTCTCAGTATTGAGCGTCCGGTCAGCCATACGGCAATAATGGTGTTCTTCATCTCGCTTCTCGACCTGCTGACAGCCAGAAAAATCAGGAGCGAGCAGGTGTTCCGCCTGCTCAAATGCGGTATCCTCGACGTCGAGCTCACGGACGTGTCGCTCCTTGAGAATTACTGCTACCGATGGTCGATAGACGGCGATATATGGCTCTCGGAGTTCACTGCCGAGGACGCCTGCCTCGAAAAGCTCGAGGCTCTGCGTGAGAAGGTCATCACGCCGATTGTTACGCTGAAAAAGCAGCTTGCGAAAAAGCTGCCTGCCTCTGATATCTGCGGGAAGCTCTACGGCTATTTGCGGGAATGTGATGCCGAGCGAAATCTCGCCGCACTAATGGGTCGGCTGATAAAGAACGACCGCGACTACGAGGCAGCAGAGCTCAAACGCCTGTGGAAGTGCCTGATGGATATTCTCGACGGCATTGTCGCGACGCTCGGGGACGAGGAGGTCTATTTCAGCCGCCTCGCCGACATCATACGCTCGCTTATCGCGCGTATCACCTACTCCGTCCCGCCGCAGACACTCGACGCGGTTATTGCTGCTTCGTCGCGGACTGCACGTCTCAACTCGCCGAAGGTCATCTTTGCCGCGGGCTCGACAGAGGGCGACTTCCCGAATCAGGTCACGCTCGGCGGTCTGTTCACCGACAGCGACAGGCAGAAGCTCTCTGACAAGGGTATCGACCTCGTGCGTCCGCTCTCCGACCTAATTGCCTCGGAGCGGCTCATCGTCTATAAATCGCTGTCTACAGCCTCGGAGAAGCTATACCTCACCTATCCCCTCTCCGACCTCGCGGGTCAGGCAAAGTACCCGTCGCAGGTCATAGACCAGATAAGGAAGATGTTTCCTAATGAGCTTCTTCTCACTGAAGGCGACCTTACGCCCGAGCACTACGCAGTGACCTATCACGCGGCGTACTACCATTATATGCAGGACAGAGCTGCAAATACGCCTGTAATTGCCTCTATCGGCAAGGTGCTCCTCGCCGAGCCCGTGTATAACAGCCGAATTCTTTCCGTGCTCAACCGCTCGGGCAGCCGTACCGAGCACACGATAAGCTCCGATGTTATGCGGAAGCTCAAAAGCTTTGAGCCGCTCCGTATCTCGCCGACCGCGCTCGAAAACTACAATAACTGCCGCTTTATGCACTTCTGCGGAGACTTCCTGCGCCTGCAGATGCCCGAGAAAATGGAGCTCGACGTGCGTATCGCGGGCGAGCTGACACATAACTGCTTCTGCTCGCTTCTTGGTAAGCGCAACAAAGCGGAGTTCGTGCAGCTCGGCTACGACAGGCTCACCGAGGAGATAAAAGCGGAGGCTGAGCGCTACAAGGCTGAAAAGCTTGCAGGCGATTTCGCAAAAACTCCGCGGTTCGAGCTGCTCTTCAACAAGCTTGAGGAGAGGCTGACCGAGGTCTTCGTGCACACTCAGCAGGCTCTTATGGCAAGCGACTTCGAGCCCGTCAGGTTCGAGTACGACCTGCGCGGGAACAACGCTCTCAGTCTGCCGTTCGGTGACGGCTATCAGCTCCGATTCGGCGGTATCGCAGACCGTATCGACACCTGCAATGTCGGCGGTACGGACTACCTGCGTGTCATAGACTACAAGAGCTCCGAGAAGACTATCGACGATTTTTCACTTGCAAGCGGGCTGAATCTGCAAATGCTGCTCTACCTATTCGCCGCTACCGAAAAAGGCGGTGAATTCGAGGGCTTCGCTCCTGCGGGTGTGCTCTACACACCTATACAGATAGGCGAGCTCGACGCCGAAGAATCGAAGGATAGTACCTTTAATCAGAACGGCGTGGACTCGAAGCTGCGCACGCGCGGTCTGCTCATCGACGATATTTCCGTAGCTCAGGCTATGGAGCACGATGTCGGCGGGCGCTATATCCCCGCTAAGCTAACAGCAAAGGGCGCATTTGTTTCGCGCTCGTCCGTGATACCGCAGGCTAATATCAGCCGCTTGCGCGAGAATGTGTACAGCTCGCTCGTATCGGCGGCGGAGGCTATGCTCGGCGGTCACATCGAAGCGGTGCCGCTCAGAAACGGGAAAAAGGTGCCGTGTACATACTGTAATTTTATGGATATATGCGGGAATCACGATGGCTCGGTCTGCCGTGTGCCGTCGGAGGAGAAGCTCGCGGAGGCTGCCGATATCCTCGGTAAATCAAGGAAAGGAGGTAAGAAGTAATGGCTTGGACCAAGCAACAGCAGAATGCCATCGACGCGCGTGATTCGTCCATAATCGTGTCGGCGGCGGCAGGAAGCGGAAAAACAGCAGTCCTGACAGAAAGACTCGTACAGCTCCTATCCGACCCGATGTCGGGTGTACGCGCGGACAGAATAATCGTCGTGACGTTCACCAACGACGCCGCGGCAGAGCTTAAAAAGCGTCTCGAATCAAAGCTCCGTGCGCTGATAAATGAGCGTCCTGACGACGAATACCTCCTGAAGCAGCAGACGCTCCTGCAAAGCGCCAAGATATCCACGATAAACTCCTTCTGCTTCGACCTCCTGCGTGAGAACATCACCGATGAGGGCATAACCTCGGGCTTTACCGTGCTCGAAGAAACAGACAACGAGGTCATTCGCTCACAGGCGATGGAGGAGCTTCTCGACCGATACAGCTCCGACGACTATGAAACTATCTCTTTCCTGTACGATAAATTCTGCCTTAAAGACCATGCTCCGCTGACGAGGATAATCAGCGAGACCGACAGGTTCCTCTCGTCGGTAGCGATGAGCGATATATGGCTTGATACAGCCGTTTCCGAGTATAAGAAGCCGTTTGCCGAGACCATCTACTACAAGCAGCTTTTCGGCAGTATCGAGCGTACTGCAAACGCTGCGGTCGCACTCGCCGAGGAGAACTATGCCGCGCTCCGTGACATCTTCCCCGAGCGCGGTCAGCCGCCCGTTGAGCAGTCCTATGTCGTTGCCGACCTCGACCTCCAGCGTGCGGAAAAGCTCAATGAGCTCGCCGTGAACAGGCGCTATCCCACCGACGATGAGCTCGCATTTATCACGGGCTTCGACTCGCTTCCGACCGTAAAAGCAAGCTTTCCGCATAATGTCGCGCTCCGTGACCTGTACAAGGCTCGGCGCGACAGGATAAAGGATATGGTCAAGGAAGCCGTCGGGCGGCTGAGCTCCGCGGAGAGCGACTTCGCTGAATCGGGCGAGGTCACTGAAAAGCTTGCGGCTGTTGTCAGGAAGTATCAAGAGCTCATATGGGAGCGCAAATGTGCCCGAAACGCTATCAGCTTCGATGACGGCGAAAGGCTCGCGCTCGGGCTGCTCGCCGATGTCGGCGAAAACGGAAGGATAGTGCAGTCTGAGACAGCAAAGCGCACCGCCGAGCAGTACGATATCATAATGATAGACGAATATCAGGACTCCAACAACAAGGAAGATCTCATTTTCAAGCTGCTGACGAAGAATTTCCGATATTCCGACAGCGGAAAGCCGATGTACGGTTATAATGCCTTTCTCGTCGGCGACGTGAAGCAGTCTATCTACCGATTCCGACTTGCGAATCCAAAGAATTTCATAGAGACGATGAAGAGCTCCGAGCCGTATGAAAGCGATTCTAAAAACAGGTATATCCTGCTGAACAAAAATTTTCGCAGCTCGCCCGAGGTGATCGATTTCGTCAATTACGTGTTCGGGGAGATAATGTCCCCCGACTGCGGCGACATCGACTACAATGACGACGAGAAGCTGTATTTCGGCGCCGAGGGCTACGGAGCCCCGAACGCGGACAGGCTCACGACCATAAATTTCATCAATACCGACCCCGTTGATTCCGAGGAGGTCGAGGAAGTGCCCGAAAGTCCCGAGGCGGAGGCTACTGCCGCAAGAATAGCGAGAATGCTCGCGGAGGGCGCTCCCGTAACTGAGGCGGACGGGAAGATTCGTCCGTGCACACCGAAGGATTTCTGTATCCTCGTGCGCAATAATAAGTTCACGAAGGCTTATGTTACTGCGCTCGCAAAGCGCGGTGTCCTTGCAAAGGGCAGCGACGAGAAGGGCTACCTCAAATCGCAGGAGATAGCCATTCTCACCGACCTACTGCGTATCATCGCCAATCCCCTGCTCGACGTGCCGATGGCGGCTGTTATGGTGTCGCCGATGTTTATGTTCAGTATCGGCGAGCTCGCGTATATCAAGTCCTACGACAACAAGGCGGCGCTGTTCCCGCTTATGAGGGACGCTGTTGACGGAAGGCTCGAAGGCTTTGACCCGTCACTCGCTGTGCGCTGCCGCGAATTCCTCGAGACCGTGGACAGGTTCCGACTCGACTCCGTAACTATGACTATCGGCGAGCTGATAGCTTCTATCTACGACGCGACTGACTTCATTCCCGTTATGCAGCTTAAAAGCGATGGCGACAAGAAGCGTGCGAATCTCCGTGCGCTGATAAGGTACGCCGAGAATTACGAGGCTGCAGCTGCTGCGGATGGCAGCGGCGGTCTGACGGGATTTATCCGCCATATCGACCGCATTCTCGAGAACGGCGACTACGAGCAGGGCAAGGTCTCGGCGGCTTCGGGCGACTATGTAACGGTGCAGACGCTCCACAAGTCGAAGGGGCTCGAATATCCGTTCGTTTTCATCGCTGAGACATCGGTACAGTTCAAGTTCGACTCGAAGTCTGTGATGTGCAGCGACGACGGTAGGATAGGCTTCACGCTTTACGATAAAAAGCTGATTCGTAGATACAAGACCTTCCAGCAGAAAATGCTTCGCACTGAGAGTGAGAACGACTCCCGCAGTGAGGAAATGAGGCTGCTCTACGTCGGTATGACAAGGGCAAAGCAGCAGCTCTTCATCAACCTCTCATGCGGCGAGAAATCGCTGAAACGCGTGCGCTCTCTCGCGGACAGCTGCGTTATAAACGGAAGCAGTATAAGCTCGCTCGTCCGTGAGGCGAAATCCAACGCCGACTGGCTGTGGCTCAGTCTGATGATGCACGGGCGCTTTCCCGAAATTGCCGAAAATGTCGGGCTGGCAGACAGCTCCTTCGGATTTCCTGCGAGCGATACCTCAGAGGCGCTGTTCACGTACAATGTCTGCAATATTGAGGAGCTCGCTATCCCCGAGATAAAGGCTGAGGAGCCTGCTGCTCCCGATAGTGAGATAGTTGAACGTATCAACAAGATGATTAGCTCCAAGTACGACGACTCGCTCACAGATGTGACCGCAAAGCTCAGTGTTACGCAGATAACACGCAAATTCCGCGACGATGAAGAGTTCGACCTGCGCCTCGCACGTCCGCGCTTCATCACTGGCATAAACAAGCTCACGGGCGCTGAACGCGGTACGGCTATACACACGTTCTTCCAGTACTGCGACTTCGACAGTGCGGCTGCCGACCCTGTCGCCGAAACAAAACGTCTCGCGGAGCTCTGCTACCTCGACCGCGCTCAGGCAGACTGTATCGACCCGCAGAAAATAGCTGCTTTCTTCAGCAGCGGACTGTACCGTAAGATAAGTTCAGCTAAAAGCTGCCAGCGTGAGAAGAAGTTTATGGTCGCGGCGGCTCAGCTAAGGCTCGAAGGCGAGGTTTTCGAGAGGATAAGCCGCTCCGACGGTATGATAAAGGGCATCATCGACCTCGTTTACGAAACGGACGATGGGCTCGTCATAGTGGACTACAAGTCCGACCGCGGTATGACGGCGGAGGAGCTCCGTGAACGCTATACCCGACAGCTTGAGATATACAAAGCCGCGATGGAGCTCACGACCGAGAAAAAAGTCGTGGGACTGGCACTGTACTCAATAAAGCTTGAACAGGAAATAATAATTGCATAAAGCCGAAAATCGCGGCATAGCTATGCTTCTTCACAGCTATGCCGCGATACGTCTGCGCGGACTCCGCGCAAAAAAAGACTGCCATTGGGTAACCAATGGCAGTTAAGCATTTATAGGAGTTTATATTATGAAGCTTATTCGGTTGCTGCAGCCTTGCCGCCTGCGCCTACCTCTGTATCGCGGGCTATCTGCTTGTAGTCGCCCGATGCTTCTGCACTTACGAATTCAAGTGCATTGCTGTCGAAGTAGAACCAGATAACGAATGCAACAAGTCCCGTGTTGTTCTTGACGTTGATGTAGCAGTCGATAGTATCACCCTGCTTGCAGGCTACGTTGTTTCCGTAGAATACCATTCCGCTCTCGCCCGATACGTCGATAGCGTCAATAGTGCCCTTGTTTACGCGGACTGTACCATCGATGACCTTGCTCGGATATACAGCGGTACCTGCTACGTCAGAGAGGTCGGGTGATATCCTTATCTTGTAGTCGCCGTCGGGGATATTGTCCTTAACCTTGAATACCATATGGAGGAAGTCGTCCTCAAAATAGAAGTTCTCGTCCTTCGAGATGTCTATCCACATCGCGTATCTGCCGTCCTGCTTGGACTCGTACTTTGCAGTTGTGGAAGTCTGCTCGGCAGGCTTGTTAACGACAGTTGTGACATTTACCATCGTAGTTACAGTCTCGCCCGAAGCGTCCGTTACTGTTGAGCCTGCGGCGTCAGTTACGACAACAGCTGTTGTCACGGGCTGACCGTCAGCATCTGTCACGTCCTGTATCTCGGTGGTGTCCTCAACATCTGCTTCAGTGGTCGCTTCTGTTGCTATATCGGGCTCTGTACCCGGTATGCTCCCGCTCTCGGCTTCGCCGAATTCAAGCGGTACCTGCATAACTGCCTCTCCGCTTGAGGACGATCCCGATGAGCCGTTCTTATTATCTCCACAGCCTGCAAGGCTTGACATAGCCACGCAAACGACCGCAAATACTGCAATGATCCTTTTTGTCAGTGTTTTCATCTGCTCCAATTCCTTTCAAATACATATGACTGTTTACGGCAGTCCTATCTGCCTACTTTATTATACACAACCCGTTCATTTTTGTCAAGCAAGCCTGCAAATTCTAATCAATTATTTGGGAAAAACACACTTATTCATCACATATATTCATAAATTCATCACATAAATATATTTATAAGCTATTGATTTTTATGTTGATTTATTGTATAATATATATAACGGCACTGCCGAATAAAGACAGAATGGAACAACAAATAATGCTTAAAGCTATATGCTCGAAAAAAGAGCTCTCTGACAGCGCTTACTATGACTGCGTAAGCGATATCATCGACGCTCCCGAGATAGAGCGTTTAAAGGACATCACTCACCATATCTCGACCACCCGCTATCAGCACTGCGTGAATGTGTCGTACTATGGCTTCATCGTGTGCAGCAAGCTAAGGCTCGATGCGCGTTCTGCCGCAAGAGCAGGTCTTATGCACGATATGTTCTACTACGACCGCAAGGAGTTCAACTCCGCACGCGAGAAGGGGCAGCTCAGGCACAGTGCTATGCACAGCCTTATGTCCGCCGAGAACGCCGCTATGCTCACCGATATATCCGAGAAGGAAAAGGATATGATAGAGAAGCATATGTGGCCTATGACCCGTCCCATGCCAAGATTTAAAGAGACCTATATCATCACTTTCGTCGATAAGTACTGCGCGCTACTCGAATTCTGCGTACCAAAGGTGAAGAAATTTGTCTCCAAGAATAAAACTAATTAATCTCAGGAGGAACCCCAACAATGAAGATCGAAACCAAATGCCTGCACGCAGGCTATACCCCCAAAAATACCGAACCAAGAGTAGTACCTATAGTTCAGAGCACTACATATGTCTATGACTCGACCGACGATGTTGCGGCTGTTTTCGACGACCCCACCAAGAGCCTTATCTACTCGCGCTTCGAGAATCCAACTGTTATGGCTGTCGAGGATAAGATCGCCGCTCTCGAGGGCGGTATCGGTGCAATGTGCACATCGAGCGGTCAGGCGGCTTCGCTGCTCTCTCTGCTCAATATTTTACAGGCAGGCGACAGCTTCATCTCCGCGGCTACTATCTACGGCGGTACTGTGAACCTCTTCGCCTTTACGCTGAAGAAGCTCGGCATCGAGTGCATTTTTGTAAACGCCGACGCTTCCGAGGAGGAGATACAGGCAGCGTTCAAGGACAATACAAAGGCTGTTTTCGGTGAGACTCTCGCCAACCCCGCTCTCTCGGTGTTCGACATCGAGAAGTTTGCTAAGATAGCCCATAAAAACGGTGTTCCGCTCATCATTGACAACACCTTCCCGACTCCCTTCCTCTGCCGTCCGTTCGAGTTCGGTGCGGATATTGTTATCCACTCCACTACCAAGTATATGGACGGTCACGCTGTACAGGGCGGTGGTGTTATCGTTGATTCGGGCAATTTTGACTGGACGAGCGGCAAGTTCCCCGAGTTCACAGAGCCCGACGAGAGCTACCACGGCACTATATACACCAAGGCTTACGGCAAGGCTGCCTACATCATCAAGGCGAGAATGCAGCTCATGAGAGACTTCGGCTGCTATCCGTCGGCTCAGTCCGCATTCTACCTCAACCTTGGTCTTGAAACTCTCCCGATAAGAATGGAGCGTCACTGCGAGAACGCTATGAAGGTCGCTGAATTCCTCGAGGCTAACGAGCACGTGGAGTCAGTTAATTATCCCGGTCTCAAGAGCAGCCCCTATCACGAGCTCGCGCAGAAGTACCTCCCGAATGGTACAAGCGGCGTTATCTCCTTCGTTATCAAGGGCGGCAGAAACGAGGCTGTGAAGTTTATGGATTCACTCTCGCTCGCTTCAAACGAGGTGCACGTTGCTGATATCCGCACCTGTGTGCTCCACCCCGCAAGCGCTACTCACCGTCAGCTCACTGACGAGCAGCTCGTTGCGTGCGGTATCGAAGGCGGTATGATTCGTCTCTCCGTTGGTCTTGAAAACGTTGAGGATATCCTCGATGATATCAGGAACGGCTTCAAAGCTCTCGAAAAGTAAGGTAAAAAAGATATCCCCGATTCAGCGCTGAATCGGGGGTTTTTACTTGCGTACGAAATAAAGTATGAATGCGATAGTGTAAAGTATCGCGAAGAAGGCGACAAAGCCCACTCCTATTTTCTGCTCCACACAAAGGGTCATATTGCAGATGAAGAAGAAGATGCCGCTGAAAAGCTTCAAATCGTCGGTGAGCTTGACAAGAGCCCTTTTCTGCGACTTCATCGCCCTTACAGATATTACCTCGATGACTATGAGTACCACAACTGTGATCATCTGCGGGATAATCAGCCAGCGCTTGTCGAGAAAGCGGTCAAGGTTCGCGAAATAGGCAAGTCCGTAGTAGTCGGGGTCGAAGTAATACTTCTCGTCTGCGGGGTGGCGTACCCAGCTCTCTGCAAGCATCCACACTCCGCCGAAGGTCAGCAGCCAAGCTATCAGGCGGGCTAACCTGTGGAGGAGCGTCGAGTCCTTCTTCTCGGCGGACTTGTCCCTGTGAATGATACAGGTGATGACCTCGGATACGATTCCAACAGCTAAAACAGCGAGTATTATCAGCGAAATGTTGCCGACGAAGCTCTGAGCTATCGGCACTTGCAGGCTGACCGAGCGCGTCCACACGGCTACCAGTGCCATGCAGTACATCAGGAAGAATTCGAGCGTAATGATCAGCTCGGACTTGAATATCGCCTCGCCCTTGTCGGTTATCTTGAGTCCCGTTTTTCGCTTTCGGACGACTATAAATGCGACTGTCATTCCCGCTAAAACTATGAGTCCGATTACGTGCGGATAGAAGCCGAATACCTTCGCTGCGACGACGTCGAAATCGCCGTCGGCTCCGAAGTGAATGCCGATATCGCTCGGCAGGGTGCTCCACTTCGAGATGAAGAAGCCGACGCTCCCCAGCCAGATAAGCACGTTTATTGCGTAGAGTATGCGGTGAATCGAAAGAATTGCTTTATTCATAGCGTATTCCTGTTACAGCGACATATACTCGCGGACACGGAGGATATGCTCTATCTCGGCGACTATGCGCTCGCTGTCGGCGCGTCTGCGGACTGCTGCTCCGAAATAGCCCTGTCCGAGACCGTTCACGTCGGCAAAGCTGCGTATGCGTATGCCGCGCTTTGCAAGGAGCTCGTCAAGCGGTAGCTCGCAGTGGAAGAGCAGGAAATTCGCCTGCGACGGGTAGACCATAATGCCGATACGCGTGAGCTGCTCCGAGAGGAATCGGCGCTCGTCGGTGAGTATCCTGCCTGCACGTTTGAGGTAGACTTCGTCGTCGAGTGCGGCTGCTCCCGCGAGCTGTGCGGGCGTAGATACCGCCGGAGTGTGACCTGCGGCTGAGACTATGTCCGCTATCTTTTCGGCAGCGAATACCGCGTAGGCAAGCCCTAAGCCTGCCATACCGAATGAGTCCGAAACCGAGCGCAGCACGATTATATGCGGACCTGCGCAATGCTTCGCGCTGAATCTGTCGCTGTTGCGGACAAGCTGCAAATAGCGCTCGTCACAGACAAGTATTGTGTTGTTCTCGCGGCAGCGCTCCGCTATGATACCGAGGGTGTAGGGCGTGATGAGCTCCCCTGTCGGGTAGTTCGGGCTGCACACGATGACCATATCCGTGTCGCGGCTGATGTAGTCCGCAAACTCGGTAGTAAGGGCAAAATTGTTCTCCTGCGGGAGCATATACTCGGACACGTCACATCCGTTTTCGAGCAGTATCTGCCTGTATTCGCCGTCGGCAGGAGCGCAGATAAGCGCCTTTTTCGGTCTGAGACCGACAACAGTCCTGTACACGAGCTCGGCCGTGGTATTTCCGCAGACGATGTTCTCGGGCTGAACACCCTCGAACGTGGCTATTTTTTGGCGTAGCACGGTACAATTCGGGTCTGGCTCAGTCGTGAATATGCCCGTATCAGCGAGCACTCGCGCCGAGCTCTCGGGCATACCGAGCGGGCAGGAATACGATGAATAATCATACCTGATACCGCGCTTGTTCGGGGAAAAACTCATTCTTACACCTCACTTTATCTGCTTCATCAGCGCTGTGGAAAAGTCCGTAAGCTGCTGCATATCGAGCGCTTCTATCCGCGATGTCTCGGGGAGTCCGAGTTCACGGAGAACCGTATATACTGTTTCCTTGTCCGCACCGAGCTGCGAGGACAGGGCGTTAGCAATGGTCTTGCGCCTCTGTGAGAAGCCTGCCTTCACGACCTTGAAGAAGAAGTCCTCCTCTTCGCCGCCAAGCCGCGGCTTCTTGTCTATGTCTATGCGTATGACCGCGGAATCCACGTTCGGCGAGGGCATAAAGCTCCCGCGTGAAACGTCGAACAGCTTGCGGACAGTGCCGTAATAGTTGACGCCGACGGTTATCGCTCCCGACTCGCGTGAGCCGACCTTCGCGCACAGGCGCTGTGCGGCTTCCTTCTGCACCATTACCGTTATCGACTCTATCGGCAGATGGCTCTCAAGCAGGAGCATTATTACGGGCGAGGTTATGTAGTACGGAAGATTCGCGCACACTGCCGCGTGAAGACCCGCGAAATCTCGCTCGATTATCCCGCGGAGGTCTGCCTTCATTACGTCCTCGTTGTATATCTTTATGTTGTCGAATTCGGCAAGCGTCTCTTCAAGCACGGGGAGCAGACGGGTGTCTATCTCCACAGCCGAGACCTTGTCCGCACGAAGAGCAAGCTCCTTCGTCAGTACGCCGATACCTGTGCCTATCTCAAGTATGCCCCAGCCAGCCTGTGCATTTCCCTCTTCGGCTATCTGCGGGCATATCGTCGGATTGACGATGAAGTTCTGACCCAGTCCCTTCGAGAAGCTGAAGCCGTGACGGGAGAGTATCTCCCTGACAGTTCCGATGTTAGTAAGCTCCATTATTCGTCCTCTCCGACACCGTGGCGCTGTTTCTCGGAGAATTCCTTCTTCTTCGCGTCGTTGAGCTTGTCCATATTGTTCACGAGATAATCCGCAGAGCGGTAGGCGTGCTGAAAATCAGTGTCCTTGAAGTAGGTCTTGATGTCCACGAACTCGCCGTCGATTATGATATCGAGCTGGCGAAGCTGCCTGCCGGGGTACTTTTTTCCTACGTAAGCGATGTACTCGTCTATCTCGCGCGGACTCATCTCGCCGCCTATTACATTGACTTTCATATTATGCCTCCGTTCATTTTTTGTATTACAGCCTCCGCGCACTTCATTCCGTCAACTGCCGCGGAAACTATTCCTCCTGCGTAGCCTGCACCCTCGCCGCACGGGTAAAGTCCCCTCACGGAAAGCGATTGCAGGTCGTCTCCCCTGTTTATGCGCACGGGAGAGCTGCTGCGGCTCTCGATACCTGTGAGTACAGCCTCACGGTCATCGAAGCCGTCTATTTTTTTGCCCATTTCAGTTATCCCGAGTCTGAGCGATTCGCATACGAAGTCGGGCAGATACTCGTCGGGAAGAGCCTTCCTCACAGCGGGCGTATATGACGGAGCAACACGTCCGAAGCCGTTGCCGAGCTGTTTGTCCATAAGCTCCCCGACAGTACACACCGGAGCACTGTAGCCTCCTCCACCCGCATTATAGGCGTTTTCTTCAAGTCTGCGCTGGAAGTGCATACCCGCGAGAGGGTGGTCACTGCCGTAGTCCTCACTGCTAACGTTCACGAGCAGTGCGCTGTTCGAGTTGACTGCGTCGCGTGCGAAACAGCTCATACCGTTGACCGCGAGTCTGCCCTCCTCCGATGACGCAGCCACGACCTCGCCGCCGGGGCACATACAGAAGGTGTACAGCGCACGACCGTTCGGGAGGTGGACAACAAGCTTGTAATCGGCGGCTTTCAGCGCGGGGTGTCCCGCGAAATCGCCGTACATAGCCTTGTCGATATCAGTGCGGAGGTGCTCGATGCGAACTCCCACTGCGAAATTCTTCTGTGAAAGTTCGATACCGCGCTCGTAGAGGAGCTCGAAAACGTCTCGCGCGCTGTGACCTGTAGCAAGGATAATGCTGTCGGTCGAAATCGTGTGCTCGCCGCCGCTGTCGTTGTATATCGCTGCGGAAATGCGATCATTCTCGGTCTCGTAGCCGCTGAAACGCGCTCCGAAGCGAACCTCTCCGCCAAGCGATATCACGCGCTTGCGGAGCTCCCTGACTGTGCCGCGGAGCTTGTCCGTGCCGATGTGGGGCTTTGCCATATATAGTATCTCGTCGGGCGTGCCGAACTCCACGAGCTTTTCAAGGACGTAGCGTATTCGCTTGTCCTTGATACCTGTCGTGAGCTTGCCATCAGAAAACGTGCCTGCGCCGCCCTCGCCGAACTGGATATTACATTCGGGGTCGAGCCTGCCCGTTGTGCGGAACTCCTCGACTGCCTTGATGCGCGAATCCACGTCATAACCGCGCTCGAGGACTATCGGGCGTGCTCCCGCCTTAGCAAGAACGAGCGCCGCGAACATCCCCGCAGGGCCGAAGCCTACGATAACAGGTCTGCTGCCGCCGCTGACCTTCGGGATATCGTAGCTGTACTTCTCCACTGGAACGGCGTTTTTCAGGCGTTTCAGCAGCGCCGCCTCTCCCTTTGCAGAAATGTCGAGCGAGATGTTGAAGTGGATGTCACTCTTCTTTCGCGCATCGACCGACTTCTTCGACAGCTTCACGGAGCGGAGTTTGCTCTCGGATATGTCGAGCCTGTCCGTGCAGTAGCGCTCAAGCCGCGCAAAATCGAAGTCGAGCGGAACTTTTATGTTGCCGACTCTTATCATTTTTTACCGCCTTTCAGCGACAGAGCCGCGTGTTTTCCTGCCCACATTCCCGACGACCAAGCCCATTGGAGATTGTAGCCGCCGCAGTCTCCCGTAACGTCGAGTATCTCGCCGCAGAAGTACATTCCGCGATATTTCACAGAGCCGAGCTCGTCATTGACCTCGCTCGCCGAAATACCGCCCATCGTGGACTGCGCATTCTGCCACGGTGAACAGCCCGTGACATCAAACTCCACGGACTTTATACCCTTACAAAGCGCATCGATGTCCCTGCCTGAAATGCTCTCTATCGGCTCGGAAGGCGACCTGCCGAGAACGTTTTTGATCAGCCACACCGCAAGATTCTTCACGAAGAAGCCGCTCAGGAGCTCCTCTGCCGTGCAGCCGCGGCGGTCTGCCCGAACTGACCTGAAATAAGTCGCGAGCTCCTCCTTCGTCATATCGGGAGCAAGATCGGCGCGGAGCGTGAGTCTGCCCTCGTACTGCTGAAACAAATAGGCGAGGTTGAACACGCAAATGCCCGAGATATTGTTCTCGTTGAACTGGAGCTCTCCTCTCTCTCGGCGAAGCTCCCTGCCGCCTGAAAACGCGGCTATCTCGCCCTTTATGCGGACTCCCTTCAAGCCCTTCAGCCTGTCGGGGCTGACCCTGAGCGGAGCTACCGCGGGGCATATCTTCTCGGACCTTATTCCCATATTTTTAAGTATGCGGAGCATTCCGCCGTCCGTACCGAACGACGGAGCGGCGTATCCGCCCGCCGCGATGATGACCTTGCGGCAGTCTATCACGCCGCCGCTGTATATAAGCGTAAAGCCGTCTTTCGCAGGCTTTATCTCGGTTATCTCACAGTCGCAGAGCTCCGTTACACCGAGCGATGCAAGCTTCAGACGTATAGCGTTCAGCACAGTAGTAGAGCTGTTGCTTCGAGGGTAAACACCGCCCTCGCGTCCCTCGCTGCCCGTAACACAGGCAACTCCAAGCTTCTCGGTGAAAAGCGCATGCCAGTCGGGAGTTTTGCCTATTATCGCCATTGCGTCTATACTTCCGTGGAAGCTGCGGCTTGCGAGCGATATATTGCTGAGATTGCACTTGCCGTTGCCCGTTGCGATGAGCTTCTTGCCCGTCCGCGGGAGCTTCTCGGCAATGAGCACGCTCGCTTCGGGAGCTGTCTCCTTCGCTGACATCGCCGCCGCAAAGCCCGAAGCTCCGCCGCCGATGACTACTATGTCCGCCTTCATCACGACGCCTCCTTCTCGGGAAGCATGTCGATGACAACGACCTCGGGACGGTTGTTGAAGCGCACGGGATAGGGCGAATCGCCAAGTCCCGACGTAATGAACATCGCGCCGCCCACGTACCGGAACCATCCTTTGTCAAAGACGGTCTTATCCGTCAGTATCTGCGGAAGCCACTGGTTCGTGTCGTCGGGGTCAACGAGAGGTCCGAGGTCGAACGGAAGCTGGAACATTCCGCCGTGAGTATCAGCGCATATAGTCAGGTCAGTGCCGAAATCCGCAAATTTCTCGTAATTGGGGATATGCGCAAGAAGTATGCTAAGGCAGCTGTCATCCACCGTGAATTCGTTGCGGAGGTCGAATGTAGGCGAATAGTAGACGTTGTCGATGCCTATGAGCTGCACCCTGTTGCCCTTGACCTCAATAGTCTCGCTCCTGTAATTCATAACGTTGACACCCGAGTTTTCAAGGAGATTAAGGTAGCTTTTGTCCGTGTCGTGCTCGCCGCTGACAAAGTACGTGGGATAGCCCTCTGCGGCAATATCAGTCACTGCCTTTGCAGCCATCGCAATGATCTCATCCGAGCTTCCCGTCGTGTACATATCTCCGAGAACGAACACCAGATCAGGGTCGGCGGCACTTATCTTGGCGAGTACCTTTTCGCCGCTGATACCGCCCTCGCGGACGTGGAGGTCGCTTATCACCGCGACACGAAAGCGCGTGCTGACCTTCTCGGTCATATATGCGTTCTTGTTTACATTTATGGTGTAGTTGTTGAACCACCATATTGCCACAAGCGCCGCGAATATGTAGCAGAGGTGCCACCAGCGGAACCTGCGCTTTTTCTTTTGTTCTTTTTTCTTTTCTTCCATATTGTCTCCGTTTTATTTCATATGCACGTCAAGCTGGCTGAACGGTATCTCTATGCCGTTTTCGTCGAATGCCGCCTTGACTTTTTCAAGCAGGTCGTATCTCGTGGAAATATAATCTGCATTCTTGACCCATACAAGAGCGTCTATCTCTATCGAGCTCTCGGCGTGACGTCCCATTCTCACTATGGGACAGGGTATCGACTGTATGAGCGGCAGGGTGTTGATGACCTCACCAATAATAGCCTGCGCCTTGGCAAAATCCTCGCTGTAGCTTATCACGAAGGTGAGGTCGATACGGCGGAGCGGGCTCTCCGTGTAGTTTATCAGCTTCGCGTCCGAGACCTTGCCGTTGGGGATAAATGCGGTCTTGCCGTCGAAGGTGTCAAGCTTGGTGTAGAGTATACTTATCGAGCGGACTGTCCCGACTGTGTTGTCGAACTCTATAATGTCCCCCGTGACGAATGGCTTAGAGAAAAGGATTATGAAGCCGCCAGCAAGATTGGACAGGCAGGTCTGCAATGCGAGGCTGACGGCAAGTCCCGCCGCGCCGAGTATCGTGATTATCGAGGATATAGGTACCTTCAGCACCGACAGCGCCATTATCAGCACGACCGTATAAAGCGCTATCCTTATGAAGGAGAGCAGGAAATTCTTTGCTCCGACTTCTATCTTAGAGCGCTTCATTGCGCGGTCGATTATCTTTGTGATCAGCTTGGTGAAGATGTAGCCTATGATCATTATTACAAGTGCAACTACTATCAAAGGCAGGAATTCTATGACATAATCACCGATTTTCGACATAAAATCAGAGGCATTGTTCACCTGCTCCTGTATGGTGTCAACGGCTTTATGAGCTGTTGTGAGCGCTGAGGTCGCCATTGCTATCAACTCCCGAAAAAACTTATTTTTATTATAACATATAATCTTATAAATAGCAAGATATGGAAATAAAAAATCGCGGCTCAGGAAAACTGAACCGCGAAACTGCGTGCGCCCGCTTATTAAATAAAGTGTACTCAATAACCGCAGTTAGACGGTTATTGCCCCGAACTACGTTCGGGATGCGCAAATTCTTTGATTATATATGGAATTTGCGCTTCACATTAAATAGAACTAACGAAGTATTTTTAGCTAAATGCGCGGATATAACTAACGCTCCGCTAAAAAGCGGAGCGCGAATCGGAGGCGGCGACACGCCGCTGGCGTCCCAAAGAGGAGTCGAACCTCCGGCCTACTGCTTAGGAGGCAGTCGCTCTATCCTACTGAGCTATTGGGACATCTTTTATATTTTACCATATTTGAACCGCTTTTGCAACCGATTCTATTATATTTTATATATTTAACTATATAAGAAGAGGTTTTCAATGGTTTTTTCTCAATTATTATCAAAAAATATCAGTTTTTCATTGAAATTCGTCTCTGTATGTGGTATAATGTGTATATATTTCACTACTCGGAGGCAATTATGCTTTTCAAGGAATTAGACAAAATCAAACGAAGCGTCATTATGACTTCGATAGTTCTTATGTTCGCGGGACTTCTGCTCCTGCTGCTGCCATGTGAGTACGTCCCCTTCCTAAGCGCGGGACTCGGCTTCGGACTGCTCGTGACAAGCGTGTACTCGGTTTTTGCCTTCATAGGGAGCTCAAAGGTGATCATGCGGTACGCCCAGCTTTGCCTCGGGCTCGTGTCGGGTATACTCGGTATCGCCCTGTGGTGCTACGACAGGATGTTTATGGAGCTGCTCTCCTACGTTGTCGGTATCGTGCCGATAGCGGTCGGACTATATGGCATTTTCCACGCTATCATCTACGCAAAGCGCTCGCATAGAAAGGGCTGGTGGATTATGGTGCCGCTTTCTCTTGCTCTGCTCGCTTTCGGCATTTTCATCTTCGTTGAGCCGCGTATGCGCACAGAGGAAGTCCTTATGCAGGTCACTGGCGGAGTTATGATGAGCTGCTCGCTTATCAGCACTCTGAGGCTGATATGGCTGTTCCCCGTAAGGGTCTGAGGGAGGAGTGTCTGTATGAGTAACGAAAAGCTCGGAAAGCTCCGCAACCTCAGAAGCACCGAAATTCTCGCCGTCTTTACGCGGCACAACTTCTACGCCGACGGCTTCACTCCCGAGGAGATGCGTACCACCCTCGAGGATCTCGGTCCCACGTATGTCAAGCTCGGACAGATTATGTCGAGCAGAACTGATATACTGCCCGAGAGCTACTGCAGGGAGCTGCAGAAGCTGCGAACTAATGTCCGCCCGCTCGAAGCCGAGACTGTACGCGCTGTCATTGAGCAGGAAACAGGCAAAAAGATAGACGAGATATTCTCCGAATTCCGCGACGAGCCTCTCGGTTCGGCTTCCATTGCGCAAGCGCATTACGGCGTTCTCAAGGACGGCACGCGCGTGGTAACCAAGGTCCAGCGGCCGTATATCGCTGACACCGTCCGCAAGGACTTCATTCTGCTGAAAAAGTTCGCAGCGGTGGTGAACGTAGTCACCGAGACCGAGGACGGAAACAAGGTCGTTGACTTCAAGTCCGCAATAGAACAGCTCGAAAAAGTCACAGAGGAGGAGCTCGACTTCCGCGTTGAAGCCGAGCATACCCGTACCTTCCGAAGACTGTGCATAGAAGACCGTTATAAGATATCGTGTCCCGATATAATCGACGAGCTCACGACCGAGCGTATACTCACGCAGACCTTCGTCGATGGCTACTCGCTCGAAAAGACCGATAAGATCGAGGCTGACGGTATCGACCACGTCCGCGTGGGAAAGGCTATAGTCGAGAACTACGTTCATCAGGTGCTCGACGTGGGCATATTCCACGGTGACCCTCATCAGGGCAATATTATGCTCAGCCACGGTGTCCCCTACTGGATAGATTTCGGTATGATAGGTCAGTTAAACGAGCGCGATATCTCTATGATAGAGGATATCGTCCTCGCTTTGCTGCAAAAGGATTCGGACAGGGTCTGCACTATCATTCTTGCGATGGGAGTGGCGAACTCCGAAATAAACAAGCCGAAAATGATAGAGGATATCGACTATCTCACCGAGCGCTACCTGTCTATGAAGGACATCTCGGGAATGGATATGGGCGAGCTGCTCGCCGACCTAAAAAACATACTCGCCAAGCATAATATCACTATGCCGAGCAGATTTACAATGCTCGTGCGCAGTCTTATCACCATTGAGGGTGTATTGCAGGAATTCTGTCCCGAGCTCAACCTATTCGACTACCTCACGCAGAAAATGCTGAGACGTCTCCGCGAGAACTTCGACCTGCGCGAGAAGCTTCACGATACGATGAAGGAGGCAGTGTCGTTCGGGCTCGATGCAAAACAGGTGCCTGCGGCTCTCGTTAATCTCCTGCGCAACCTGTCAAAGGGAAAGCTCAAGGTCGGGTTCGAGCTTATGGGCTACGACGACCTTGTCACGCGGGTGCAGTCAACCGTGAAAAATCTCACGCTCGCTGTTATCGCGTGTGTGCTGTTCATCGGCTCGTGTATGCTGTGCACGACCGATATCAAGCCTCAGGCAAACGGTATCCCCTTTATCGCGATGATCGGCTTCGTTATCTCCGTTGCACTTGGTATTTACGCCGTAGGACAGCTCAGCAGGTACAAAAAGAAATAGTCTTTTTGCATTTTTATACTCTCGGTTATTGCATTTTTCTTTCAAATCTGATATAATCATAATACAGCTTCTTACCGCATTCGGCGGAATTCTGTGAAAGGAGGTCTGCGGCTTGATAGCGACCTATTACAGCGTGCTCTTTCTGCTGTCTGTAATTCTGCTCTTTGTTTATGTCTGTATGTGGCACAAGCACTTCGACATCACGCTGACTATGATATTCACGTTCGTTTCCATAGCCTGCCTCGGTTACGTGATGTACTCGCACTCCGAGACGATAGGCGAGGCTATCCTCGCAAATAAGATCGTCTATCTCGGCGCGAGCTTCCTGCAATACTTCATTATGCTCAGCATTATGAATATGTGCGAGATAAAGCTAAGCAAATGGGTCAAGGACGGACTTTTCGTATGCAGTCTCCTGCTGTACGGCTCGGTGCTGACGATAGGCTACACGACGATGTTCTACAAGAGTATGTCCTTTGAGATAAAAGACGGAGCTCCCGTGCTTACCCGTGAATACGGGTTCATGCATACAGTTTTCCTCGCGATGATCGTCATCTTCTTCATCATCAGCCTTGTTGCGATAATCTACAGCTTCTTCAAGAAGAAGCAAGTCCCGCGAAGCATTATCTATCTGCTCTTCCTGCCGTATGTCTTCTCGATCCTCAGCTACTTTGTGGGCAGGACTCTCGTTAAAAAAATAGATATCATCCCTGTTGCATACATTCTCGCAGAAGTAATTTATCTGCTCATTTCGTACCGTCTCTGCCTCTACGATATCGACGACACTGTCGTTGACTCGCTTGTACAGAACGGTGAGACGGGCTTCATTGCGTTCGACCTCAAGCAGAAGTATATCGGCAGCAACGGAACAGCGAAGAAGATACTGCCCGTGCTCGGAGAGCTTTACGTTGACGAGAAGATAAACAACAAAAAAGCAGACGATATCCTCGGCTGGCTGACTTCTTTCTCCAAAAACGAATATCAGCACGAATTCCTGTATGAGCTTCACAGCGAAGATGAAGGCGACCTTATATATATCGCGAATGTCAGCTATCTCTTTGACGGGGTGAAAAAACGCGGATATATGGTCACTCTCACGGACGATACGCAGAACAGGAAGTACATACAGCTCCTCGACCACTATAACGAGGACCTCCAGAACGAGGTCGATGAAAAGACCCGCCATATCGTCGAGATGCACGACAACCTCATTATGAGCCTTGCGGCTATGGTCGAGAGCCGTGATAACTCCACGGGAGGTCACATCAAGCGAACGAGCGTCGGGGTACGCATACTCATTGACGAGATACAGAAGAGCGGCGGTATGAAGCTCTCCGACGAGTTCTGCCGCAACATCATCAAAGCCGCTCCTATGCACGACCTCGGCAAGATAGCCGTTGACGACGCTGTTCTCCGCAAGCCTGGGCGCTTCACTCCCGAGGAATTCGAGAAGATGAAGCACCACTCCGCTGAGGGTGCACGGGTCATCCACGAGATATTGCTGAAAACGGACGATGAAGCGTTCAGACACATAGCCGAGAACGTCGCGCACTACCACCACGAGAGATGGGACGGCTCGGGCTATCCCGACGGGCTCAGGGGTGAGGATATACCGATCGAAGCGCGTATTATGGCTATCGCTGACGTGTACGATGCTCTCGTCAGCAAGCGCGTCTACAAGGACAGTATGTCCTTCGAGAAGGCGGACGGGATAATCACCGAGGGTATGGGCTCGCAGTTCGACCCGAGCCTGCGTCCATATTATGAGAGCGCACGACCTCGTCTTGAGGAATATTACAACAGCATTGAACACTAAAAAATCGGTCTGGATAATCCCAGACCGATTTTTTTATGTATATGTATCAATTATGCTTATCGTCAGGTCGTAGCGCGTGGTATCGCTCGAACAGCCCGAAACAAGCGTGATATATGTCCTGCCGTTTTTGTTGAACGCCGCAATGAGGCAGGTGCCCGCGTCTGCGGTGGTACCCGTCTTTATGCCGAATGCGTCCGAACGGTAGTATTTGCTCGAAGTGTCAAGAAGATAGTTCGTGCTCTTCCAGTTGAAGACCTGTCCCGAGGAAATGGTGACGGTCTTCTTTGCAGTACCCGTTATCTCACGTATCTGCGGCACAGTCAGGCTATATCTCGCAAGGCGGAGCATATCTGCGGCGGTCGTGTACTGACCGTTGGCGTCATATCCGTCGGGATTGACAAAGTAACTCTCGTGCATATTCAACTCTGCCGCAAAGTCGTTCATCAGACCGCAAAAGTACGTGACTGCTTCGTTGTCGGACATCTCTCGACCCGAAACAGTCCGCGCGGTATTGACTGCGGCTGTGTAAGCGGCGTCATTTCCCGAATTCAAGAGCATTCCTGTCAGCAGGTCATAAACGGTCAGCCTGTTTCCCTTTGCAAGATAGCAGACACTCGAATACGGCTGGACGAGGTCCTGCTCCGAGCCTACGGTCACGACAGTGTCCAAGCTCATATATTTCAGCACGACGGACGCCGTAAGGAGCTTCGTGAAGCTCGCGGGCGATATGCGCTTGTGTATGTCGTGATAGGAGATGAGGTGCTCGTCGCCGAGGTCGTAGAGCAGATATGTACTGCTCCTGTAGTAGGTGTTGTACTCAGCTGAGGACGTGCTCTTGTCGATGATGTAATCGGCAAACGTCTCGTAATCCTCCGTAGAGATGAACGAATAATACGCAAGTATAGACGAGGCGTCGCTTGCGTCTATCAAGCCGTCCCTGTTGATGTCAGCGGCTCTGCGCTGAGACTCCGTTAGGTTGAGCTCTCCGCCCGATGATGCCTGCGAATAGCAGATGAGCACATCTGAGGCGTCAATCGCGTTCACGTAGCCGTCGGAATTTACGTCTCCGAGGGTGTAGTCTGCCGAGGCCGCATTTATCGTGGGGCTATGCCCGAGCAAAAGCATCAGACCCGATATGAGGCAAAGGAGCTTCAGCCCGATATCACGTGTTCTTGTCAACATTGTGGAACTTCTTGAGGTTGCCTATCTTCTCGTTGCGCTCGTCAAGAACCTTCTCGACGTCCGACCACTCAAGTCCCTGATTCGCACAGAGCACCATTACGTGGTAGAGGAGATCGTTTATCTCGTTCATAAGCTCGTCGTTGTCGCCGTTCTTAGCCGCGATAACAGTCTCGGTAGCCTCCTCGCCGACTTTCTTGCATATCTTGTCCACGCCCTTGTCGAAGAGGTAGCAGGTGTAGGAATTCTCAGCCGCAGTACCGTTCTCGTACTGCTTCTTCCTCTCCTTGATTACCTCAAATATTTCCTCGTATACTGTCATTTTTCATTCCTCCGTATTGTAAATCTCGTTGAAGAAGCAGCTGTAGCTTCCCGTGTGGCAGGCAGCTCCTGTCTGCTCGACGTTGACAAGCAGTGTGTCGTTGTCGCAGTCGCCGTATATGGATACGACCTTCTGGACGTGTCCGCTCGTTGCGCCCTTGTTCCAGTACTCCTGACGCGAACGGCTCCAGAACCATGTATAGCCCGTTTCGAGCGTCTTTTTCAGGCTCTCCTTGTTCATATACGCGAGCATAAGTACCGTCTTCGTGTTGACCTCGTAGCATATCGCGGGGATAAGCTCCCCCTTGACGAAGAACTTGTCGAGGTCGTTGATGTCTATCTTTATCATTTTTACTCCTTTGTGAGCAGTGCTCACATATCAAGTCAGATTTTTCAGCGGTGATATTTCAATGTGGAATCAGTAATCTATCCACCATTCGGGAGTTATCTCCCCGAGCGTGATGACCGTGCCCTTGCTGTAGTCGAGCATTATCTCGATGTCCTTGTAGCTCTTGGGCATAAGCTGCACCATTAGCTCGCGGCAGGCTCCGCACGGAGCTCCCTTCCCCTCAACGGGCGGTATGCAGAGCACTCTCGCTATCTCGTTCTCGCCGTTGGTTATCATATTGAAAATGGCGTTGCGCTCGGCACAGATACCGAGTGTCGAACAGGTGTCGATACATACGCCCGTGTATATCCTGCCCGACTTGCTCAGCACAGCCGCCGAAACATCGCCAGCCGAAACGAACTCGGATATCTGCCGCGAAGCCATAACAGCCTTCGCCGCCGCGTACATCTCTTCCCATATCTTATCCATAATTACCTCACTATTACGCCTTTTCCTCGGCAGTAGTCCTTGACCTCGCCGACAGTGAGCTCCTTGAAGTGGAAGAGCGACGCCGCAAGAGCCGCGGTAGCTCCCGTCTTCTCGAAGACCTCGTAGAAATCGTTTATCTTGCCTGCTCCGCCGCTTGCGATGACGGGTATGGAGCAGTTGTCGCAGACAGCTTTCAGCATAGGGATATCAAAGCCCTCCTTAGTGCCGTCAGCGTCTATGGAGTTGAGGCATATCTCGCCCGCTCCGAGCTTTTCTATCGTGTGAACCCAATCGATGAGGTCGATGCCCATATCGACTCTGCCGCCGTTTATGTAGACCGTCCACTTGTTGTCGGCTATCTTCTTGGCGTCGATACCAACGCAGATACACTGGCTTCCGAAGATATCTGCTCCGTCCTTGACGAGCTGAGGGTTCTTCACAGCCTGAGAATTCACGGAGACCTTGTCGGCTCCCGCACGCAGAGCCTCGCGGATATCGTCAACGGTCTTGATACCGCCGCCTACTGTCAGCGGGACAAAGACTTTTTTCGCGGTCTCGCGGACAACGTCGAGGAAGACTCCCCTGCCCTCGTAGGAAGCTGTTATATCGTAGAAAACTATCTCGTCAGCGCCCTGCTTGTTGTACTCCTCGGCGCACTCAACGGGGTCGCCGACATCGCGGACACCCTCAAAATTTACGCCCTTTACCACCTTACCGTTGCGCACGTCAAGGCACGGGATTATTCTCTTTGCAAGCATTATTTACCACCTTTCTCAATTACCATATGACACCTGTCCCACGATTCGTCCTCGTAGGAAAAGACGTTTTTATCTGCACCTGTCTCAGTGAATCCAACACTGCCGTAGCATTGCTTTGCTCTGTCATTCACGGATAATACGCAAAGTCTTACCCTTTCAGCTCCTGTAAACTCAAAGGCGTAGCTAACCGCAAGCTTCAGCATCTCTTTCCCGTACCCTTTACCGCGATGTGAAGGGTCTATCATCACGAATTTGAGCATACCCTCGTTTGTCACGGTATTGACTGAATAGCAGAAGAATCCGACAGGAGTGCCATCCTGTGCTGTCGCTACGAAAGGAGAATCTCCGCATCTGACAGCGATATCGTCAAGCAGTCTCTGAAAGTCCTCGCTCTCTATCGGAAACTTTGTCCTTCCCGCGCACCACATTGCGTGTTCGCGCGGCTGAGTTATCCAGCTGCTGATGATTTCAAAGTCAATGCTTGGGATATAGGGTCTCAGTCTCATATTATTACTTAGCGTAGCTTATAGCTTCACGCAGGTCGAGAGTGCCCTTGTAAAGTGACTTGCCGCAGATAGTACCGTAAAGTCCCATTTCCTTGCAGGCTATGATGTCGTCCATTGTGTGTACACCGCCGCTTGCGACGATGTTGGCTCTGTCCTCGGTAGCGTCGGCGAGCTTTTTGAGCTGTTCACGGTTCACGCCCGAGAGTGTGCCGTCCTTCGATATATCAGTGAAAATGAAGTATCTGACGCCTGCGTCTTCTATCATCTTGTTGGCAAGGTCGATATAGTGCACATCGGAGCTTTCAAGCCAGCCCTCGGTCGCGACCATTTCATTCATCGCGTCAATCCCAACAACTATCTTTTCGCTTCCGAACTTCTCGACCGCATCGCATACGAGCTTCGGATTTTTCAGCGCTACAGAACCGAGAATAACTCGCGTGATACCCATTTCGAGGTACTCGCGGATAGTCTCAAGACTCCTTATGCCGCCGCCGAGCTCGACCTTGAGGTCTGTCTTCTCGGCTACGTCGGTATAAATCTTCGTATTGACGGGTCTGCCCTCTTTCGCGCCGTCGAGGTCTACCATATGTATCCATTCAGCACCTGCCGCCTCGAAGCTCCTTGCAGTTTCGAGGTAGTCGGAGGCAACCTTCTCAACGGTCGAAAAATCGCCCTTGAAAAGGCGGACGCAGTTGCCGTCCTTTATGTCGATAGCAGGAAAAATAATCATACATTTTCTCCTTTTGAATTAAGCTCCGCAAAAAGCGGTTCGAGGTATTTCTTGTCAGTCCAGTCACACTTTTTGTCCTTTGCTTCAAGGAAAGGCTTCTCCCACGCCTTGATAGTTGACGGGTCTTTCTTGTCGAGCATTTTCACGTACATCTTGCACATTGCCTTGTCAGTGAAGTTCATACCCTCCAAGTCCCACATTCCCTGAAAATAGAAGCACGGAACAGACGAGAGCTCGCCTTTGAGGTTCTTGTCCCTGACTATCTGAAGAATCTCGTCATCGTAGGGCGCGGCACCGCAGCAGAATACGATTATCTGCTTGTCCTTGAGGGCGCTGTAGTTCTTTTTCAGAAACGCGATGCCGCCAATAGACGAAGCATAAACGCCTCCGCCGATAATAACTGTATCGTATTTCGCGACCTCCTTTATATCGGCGTTCTTGGTATCAACTACCTTAAAGCCTGTCTCCTCGGATATCCATTCCGCGTACTTCGCAGAGCCGCCGTACTTGGAACGGCAAAGAATTATTCCACTCATTATTATACCTCATTTAAGCTTAGAAATTATTGCTGTGTATGCAGACTGCCAGTCTGTCTGCGGGTCGACTATTATAATGCTGTCGATATCAAGTCTGCCGAGTATAGCAAGCTCGCGGCGCTGTCTCTCTTCGAGCGCTGATATGTAGCCGTCAAAGCCGCTAAGACCTTGTGATTTTCCGTATTCGCCGCTGCAGTGATAGTCGATTACCGCGTTGAGCCAGTCATCGCCGCGTTCGGCGGAAGCTTGCTTCACGCTGTCATATACCTCGGTGTTGCGAAGGTACACAACGAACGGTGAAAGCGGCTTGATAATATCGCATATCTCGCGGATATATGCCTCGGAGGCAGCAGCGTCAAAGCCAAAGCGCATCATAGTCTCACTCATCGGATTCTGCAAAAGAACGCAGTTGAAGACATAGCTGTCATTGCAGTTCTGCGTGAATTCACGCCATTTGTCGAGCATTACAGGACGCTCGATCTCCCACGGGAGGAAGTCGTATATCTTGTAATGCAGCAGCTTATCGAACAACGCGCCGCTGAATCCGCCGAGAGGTACGATGTACCCGCCCGATTTTTCGGTACCTGCGGCGAGTATCTTCTGCTGCTCGTCGGAGCTGAACTCCGCCATATCCTCGCGTGTAAGGAATGCGTGAAACTCGTAGTCAGCAGGGTGAGCACCGCTGCCCTCGTCAATGAAGGTCATACCAAGCTGCTCCGCGATATATTGGGCAGTAGTGCTTTTGCCCGAGCACGGCAGACCTTCGACTATTATCAGTTTTCTTTTCATATGTGACCTCTCAGTCAATGAGCTTGATTCGTATTTTTTCGGCGTGTTCAGCCGAAAGCCCGATTGCTTCAAAATAGCTTGAAACCGAACCGTAACGCTGCGTGAACAGGGCAATAAAGCCATTCATGCTCTTTTCGTTTGCGAGGACGATGTTCCTGTCAACTTCGGGATGAGCCGCAAGAAACGCTTCAAGGCGAGTATGGTTGTACTCGCGGCTGACGACGTAATCGCGCACGATAGTCTCGCGGTCAACTCCGCAAAGAAGCAGAATTATCGCCGACACAACGCCCGTCCTGTCCTTGCCTGCCGTGCAGTGGAACAGCACGCCGTTTTCAGCCTCAGCCATTGCGCGAATTACGCTCGGCATACCCTCAGCCGCCGCGATTTCCATATACGACAGCGGTACGGCTTCGAGGCTCGTGGGAACTCCGCTCCCCTCGGTTATAGGAAAATGAAGGTACTCAATGCCGTCGATACCCGCAAGTCCGCACGGTTTTTTAAGCCGCTCCTCGTCTGTGCGCATATCAATTACCGTCGTTATATGAGCAGTACGAAGCTTTTCCAAGTCCTCGGCAGTCATCTCGGACAGAACATCGCTGCGCCAGAATACGTTGTTTTTGGTCAGCTTGCCGTTGGCTGTAGAGAATCCGCCGAGCTCGCGCGTGTTGTATGAGCACGAAAGCAGGCTCTTGTATGTCATATGAGCTCTCCGAAACTGCGGAGTATCTTCAAGCCTGTTTCTCCTGATTTTTCGGGGTGGAACTGCGCTCCGTAGACGTATTTCCCGTCGTATACGAGAGCGGGAACTCTGCCGCCGTATTCGCTGTAAGCCGCGATATTTTTATCATCGCACTGAGCCTTGTACGAGTGAACGAAGTAGACATACTCGTTGTCACCAACATTTGCCAGCAGCGGACAGTCGTTGAGCTTTTCAAGCTTGTTCCAGCCCATGTGCGGGATTATGAGGTCGGGCTCGTCCATTTTTATCACGGAGCCGCCGATAAGTCCCAGTCCGTCGCACTCCTCGAACTCGTAGCCCTTCTCAAAAATGAGCTGCATTCCGAGGCAGATACCGAGGAAGGGCTTCCTTGCGGCTTCCTCTTTGATAGTGTCTACAAGACCCGACTTGTTCAGCATTTCCATTGCAGCAGGGAACGCGCCGACTCCCGGAAGAATGACAGCGTCTGCCGCCTTTACGGACTCCTTGTCCTTGACAAGAGCGCTTTCAAGCCCGAGGTGGTCGAGCGCATTCTTCACGCTGAAAATATTGCCTGCGCCGTAGTCGATTATGGCTATCATCACAGTACCCCTTTCGTGGAGAGCGTCGAGCCGTCGTTGTTCGGCTGTACAGCGACCTTGAGAGCGTGTGCGACCGCCTTGTAGACAGCCTCACACTTGTGGTGGTCGTTCGTACCGTAGAGCAGGTTGATGTGCAGAGTTATGCCCGAATTGAAGGCAAACGCGCGGAAGAACTCCTCCGTCATACAGAGGTCGTAGCCCCCGCAGCTCTGATTCGTAAAGTCGCAGTTGAACACGAGAAAGGGTCTGTTCGAGAGGTCAAGGCTTGCCATAGCGAGGCTCTCGTCCATAGGGATATAAGACGTGCCGTAGCGGACTATGCCCGACTTCGCGCCGAGTGCCTGAGCAAGCGCCTGTCCGAGCGCGATGCCCGTGTCCTCTATCGTGTGGTGACAGTCCACCTGCAGGTCGCCCCTGACCTTGACTGTCATACTGATACCGCTGTGTACCGACAGAGCCGTGAGCATATGGTCGAAGAAGCCTATGCCTGTATCAATTTCAGCCTTGCCCTTGCCGTTTATGTCAACGTTTACGAAGATGTCAGTCTCTTTCGTCTTGCGGACTATCTCGCCGCTTCTTTTAAGGTCAGCCATTCAGTATCTCCTCCAATGCTGAGAATAACGCGTCCATTTCCTCGCGTGTGCCGATCGATATTCGCAGATAATCCCTGATTATCGGCTTGTTCCACCAGCGCACGAATATACTGCGTTTTTTGAGCTCTGTGAATACGTGCTCCGCTGACTTGCCCTTCGGTGAGGCGAAGATGAAATTGCTCATCGAATCGGGGAACGTAAAGCCGAGCTCCGCAAGCCGCTTCTTCGAATATTCGCGCGTATCGATTATTTTCTGTACGGTCTCGCGGAAGTAGCTCTCGTCGCGGACTGCCGCCGCTCCGCATATCTGCGTGACCGTGTTCATCGTGTATGAGTTTATCGAGAACTTTACGTCGTTCATATACTGTATGAGCTTTTTGCTGCCGACAGCAAAGCCTATCCTCATTCCCGCCATTGAGCGCGATTTTGAGAACGTCTGTATCACGAGCAGATTCTCGTACTTCTCGACGAGCGGCAGACAGCTCTGACCGCCGAAGTCGATGTACGCCTCGTCTATCATCACCACGGAATCGGGGTTCGACTTCACTATATCCTCTATCATTTTCACGGACTCATATACGCCCGTCGGAGCATTCGGATTCGGGAAGATGATACCGCCGTTCTCGCACTTATAATCCGCGGGGTCTATCGTGAAGTCCGCACGGAGCGGCTTTTCAACGTAGGGTATGCGGTAGACGTCCGCCCATACAGGATAGAATGAGTACGTGATATCGGGGAAAAGTATCGGCTTGTCCGAGTTGAAGAATGTGAGGAAAGCCATTGATATTACGTCGTCCGAGCCCACTCCCACGAATACCTGCGCGGGGTCAACGCCGTATCTCTCAGCGATAGCTTTAGTGAGCTCCGAGGCGTCAGGCGTCGGGTACAGCCTCATGCGCGAAACGTCGAAGCTGTCGAGTATCTTCCTAACCTCGGGAGCGGGCGGATATGGGTTCTCGTTGGTATTGAGCTTGATGACGTCCGTATTCTTCGGCTGCTCGCCGGGAACGTAGGGTACTACCTTGCGGACAGAGCTCTCCCATTTATTGTTCATAGTTTACACATCCTTTACGAGCTGTATTTGCCAAACTGTATTTTATTTGTTTTCTTATCGATTATTAATGCAGAGCTTGAGGGATGATTAAAGTAATGTACTGCTGAGAACACATAGACTGTAGCATTCTCCTTGTCAGCTCCCCAGAAATCCTCGTCAAAATATACTCTCAATGTGGTATCGTCTTTAACTTCCTGTATTGCCTCAGGACTTACGGTTTGGGGTGTAATATTGGCTCCCTTGGAAACTTCAAACGTATAGATAGCATCCTTTGAGTATTCTTTTATGTACTTGTCAACCAGTTTATCATCAGCAATAAAGCTCAGGCTTGCGTGACCGTCTCCCTGCATTACAGCTTTCTGATAATCAAAAGAGTAATAGCTTATAAATTCAGGCAGCTTGTCGGGAAAGTAATCAACGTATGAGCTTCCCGAATTTTCAATATACTTCTTCTGGAATCCGTATCTCCATTGCGTTTTCGAGGAAAAGCCCGTAGACCATGCAGACAGGAATGTGCTCCCGATGAAAATCAAGAATACTTCCAAGAATATAAATCCCCAGTGATGCTTTGGACCAAGTATAAGCATGAAGAAATAGTATCCAAGACAGCAAAGGAACATCCCGAATCTGATAAGTCCCACACCTGTTAATATGAAAAGCAGCAGGTAGTTCAGTGTAAATGCCAAGAAGATCAAAGTCGAGATGATCGTTGCCACCACACTCACCCACTGTGAGGCGGTAGTTGGTTGGTTTATCCTCATAGAAATGCTCCTCCCTTTATCCAAGCTGGGTGAACTGTACCTTTGTGTGGTCTTTGCTGATTATGACCGCACTGCTGTGCGGGTGGTTACTGTTATGAACAGCGGAGAGTACGTATACAGTCGCGTCCGTGCTGCCCCAGAAGTCTTCGTCCATCCATACCTTGAGCGACTTATCGGTGTCAGACCACGTTTCAGCTTTATCGCTAACCTTATCCACGTTAGTTGAGTGGTGATCCTTGAAATCGCTGATTGGAAGGGTGTATATCGCCCTCGGAGCATACTCGCTCTCGTACTCTTTTATTGTGTCGTCAGAGGTCTCAAACCGCGCCGAGCAGTGACCTGCGCCCTGCATAATGTGGGGAGCAAAGTCGAATTCGTAATTCCTGATATCCTTCGGAAGATGTGCGGGGAAATCAGGTGTTGTTCCCTGACAGGACACTACGATATACGAACGCTGAATGTTGTACTTCCACGGAGAAGTCGAATGGATATACGGTCCAAACGTCATTAAAAAGAGAATACAGCCCATTAACGGGATGGAAATAAGCCATACTGCAAGTCCTATGGTGAAAAAGAGCTTCTTTTTCTCTGCAAATACTACCACGGCTATCAAAAGCCATATTAGAGGTATCGCGAGAACTATACCTGACGTAAGGTTGAAGCCTACAGCTATCAGATTCCACAGCATAAATAGCAGCGGAATCAATGTAAGAACGCCGAATATCGCGGTAATAATTCGTGAAGATCTACTTAATTCTTTCATTCAAATCTAACTTTTATCGCATTAGCGTGAGCTGTAAGTCCCTCACGCTCGGCGATGAGGACGATATCATCCTTTGCGGCGCGGAGAGCGTCCTCGGTGTAGTATGTGTAAGCCATACGCTTCGTGAAGCTTGCAACTCCGAGCGGCGAGAAGAATCGAGCGGTACCGCTCGTAGGAAGCACGTGGTTCGGACCCGCATAGTAGTCTCCGAGAGGCTCTGAAGCGTAGTTGCCGAGGAATACCGAGCCCGCATTCTCAATCGCTCCGAGGAGCTCGAACGGGTTCTCCATAAGGACTTCGAGGTGCTCGGGAGCTATCTCATTGGCAAGCTCCACGCACTTTTCGCGGCTGTCGGCAATGATTATCGCACCGTAGCCGTCAAGCGACTTCTCAATTATGTCCTTGCGAGAGAGATATTCCTTCTGACGCTCTATCTCGGCGATAGTTGCGTCCGCGAGCTTCTCGCTCGTAGTTACCATTATTGAGGAAGCGATAACATCGTGCTCCGCCTGCGACATAAGGTCGGCGGCTGCGAACTTCGGGTCGGCGGTGTCGTCTGCGATGACAAGTATCTCGCTCGGCCCCGCAATCATATCAATGTCAACTACGCCGTAGAGCAGCTTCTTGGCCGTTGCAACGTAGATGTTTCCCGGTCCGACAATTTTATCGCACTTGGGTATCTCCTCTGTGCCGTATGCGAGAGCAGCGATAGCCTGTGCTCCGCCCGAGAGGAACACGCGGTCAACTCCGCATATAGCAGCGGCTACGAGTATATCCTTGTTGGGAGTGCCGTCCTTCTTCGGAGGCGTTACCATTATGATTTCCTTGACGCCTGCAATTTTAGCGGGGATAGCGTTCATCAGTACGCTCGAAGGGTAAGCCGCTGTGCCGCCCGGAACGTACAGTCCCACGCGTGAGAGACCGCGCACCTTCTGTCCCATAATGCAGCCGTCAGCCTTGGCGTTGATGAAGCCCTGCTCGACCTGACGATTGTGGAAGTCGGCTATGTTCTCCTGCGCGTTGAGAAGAGCGTCCACGAATTCCTGATCCGCCTCGGTGAGAGCGTCATTGATGACCTCGCGGGGAACCTCGTAATACTGCGGGAGGTTACCGTCAAATTTGAGTGTGTAGTTCTTGACGGCAGTGTCGCCATTAGCTCTTACGTCCTCTATTATAGCGGAAACAGTCTCGGTCACCTTCTTGTTCGTCTCGCCCGCACGCTTTGAAAGCTCGGCGAGGAAGAGCCTCTCGTCCGTTCCGTTTGCAAATATCTTCTTCATATCTATCTCTCCTGTTTACAGATTTGCCTGTATCTTCTCGATGAGCCCCTCAATCTCAGCCTGACGCATTTTCAGGCTTACCGTGTTGACGATGAGTCTTGCGGAGATGGGCGCTACGTCCTCGATGACCTCAAGTCCGTTCTCCTTCAGAGTCGTACCCGTTTCGACTATATCGACTATGCCGTCCGCAAGCTCAAGGAGCGGCGCGAGCTCCACGGAGCCCTCTATCTTGATTATCTCGGTGTCCATGCCCTTCTTCTCGAAGAAGCTGCGGGCAACATTCGGGTACTTCGTAGCTATGGTCTTGACACCGTAGCCGCGATAGAAATCGTAGCCCTTCTTCGTGGCGAGCGCGAACTTGCACCTGCCGAAGCCGAGGTCTACGAGCTCGAAGAACTTGCCCTTCATCTCCATTATCGTATCCTTGCCGACAACGCCCATATCGCACACGCCGTGCTCAACGTAGGTGATGACGTCGTTAGCCTTTGCAAGTACGACCTCGAGGTTGCCGTCGGGAATGGGAAGAATGAGCTTCCTGCCCTTCTCGCGGACTGCTGTACAGTCGAAGCCGAGCTTCTCGAAGAGTCCGACCGTATCCTTTTCAAGTCTGCCCTTTGTGAGGGCTATTCTGATAGGCTTATCCATTATTCTTCCTCCCTGCTCGAGCCGTCAACGACTACGACCTTTGCTATCTTCTTTTCCTTAGCATATTCACGGACTGTCTCAATGTCGTCGAACAGCGCATTCTCGACAACGAGTCCCTGCTCGCGGAGCTCGTTCGCAGCCCTGACAGCTACTACCTCGCAGCCCTTCTCGGCATAGACGATAGCATCTATCTTCGGCATAGCGGGGAAAAGTCCGTTCTTCTCGATGACCTTCTGTATAGCGTTCACATTGACAGCAAAGCCTACAGCGGGGATATCGTAGCCGAACTCGGAAATGAGCTTGTCATAGCGTCCGCCTGAGAGAACTTCCTCGCCGTGTCCCTGTAAATAGCCCTTTATGATAACGCCTGTGTAGTAGTCTGTCTTGTTGACAAGTCCGAGGTCAACGGTTATATTCGTATCGGATCCGCAGAGCTCGGTCATATCGCAGTAGAGCTCGCGGAGCTCGTCGAGGATATGCTTCACGTTCTCGTCGGGGATAAGCTCCTCAGCCTTGTCGAATACCTCCATACCGCCAAACAGCGCGGGGAGCTTCTTCAGTGCCGCTATAACGGAGTTGCTGCCGAACGAATCAAGCAGGTCGTTGAGCGCGGGGAAATTCTTGCTCTCGATGAGCTTGCGGATACGCTCCTTGTCCGAATCGGAAACTTCGAGCTTGCCGACGAGCTCCTTGAATACGCCGATATGACCTATTTCAAGCGAGAACTCCATACCGAAGGCTTTGAGCGAGTCGATAGCCGTCGATATTACGTCAAGGTCTGCCATTTTCAGCTGTGAGCCGATAAGCTCGATGCCCGCCTGTACTATCTCATCGCTCCTGCCCTTGAGAGCAGGCTCGGTGCGGTATACCGTCTGATTGTAGAAGAGCTTCAGCGGGAGTATAGCGTCACGGAGACGTGTCGCAACTACTCTTGCGATGGGCATAGTGGAATCGGGACGCATTACGAGCAGTCTGCCCTTGCTGTCCGTGAGCTTGTAAAGGTTCTCCTGCGGGAAGTAGCGGGAGTTGAGGTTGAATACATCGAAGAATTCAAGCCCCGGAGTTATCATCTCGCTGTATCCCCTGCTGCTGAATATGCCTCTGAGGGTATCCTCGATGTTTCTGCGTATGATACACTCGCCGAAGAGAAGATCCTTCGTGCCCTCGGGAGTGATAAGATCGTAGTTTTTCATAATAAAACTGACCTCCGAACTATTCGCTTTAGTTTGCTAACGTGTTACTATGGTAATATAGTAACATATTACCATAGAAAAGTCAAGTTAAAAGAAGCTCATCTGTGAAGATTCGGGCAAGTCGCCGAAAGCTCCTATGCTTTTCAACATATCTATTGTAGTTTTTGACGCACCGCTCATATCCTGAAACTCCTCTATCGAGATGAAGCCGCCCTTCTGCGCAGCCTCACGAAGTCCCTTTGCAGCATTCTCGCCGACTCCCGACATTGCCGAGAAAGGTATACGGAGCTTGCCGTCCTCTATGAGGAAGTCCTTCGCGTCTGATTTGAACAGGTCTATCGGCAGGAACTCATACCCGCGCGAGAGCATCTCGTTCGTGATGAGCAGGATATCGTACAGGTCGCTCTCCTTCTTGGAGCGGTCGTTGCCGAGCTCGCGGAGCTCCCTCAGCTTCGCACGGACGACGTCCTTGCCCTGTACTGCGAGCTCTGCGTTGAAGTCCTCACCGCGGACGGAGAAGTAGGTCGCGTAGTATTCGAGCGGCATATGCAGCTTGAACCAGCCGAGCTTTATCGCCGCGATAACGTAGGCGGCGGCGTGCGCCTTCGGGAACATATACTTTATCTTCAGACAGCTCTCGATGTACCACTCGGGGACATTGTGATTGCGCAGCATTTCGATAATTTCGGGCGTAAACTGCTTTGGAGCCTTGCCCTTACGTGTCCACTCCATTATCTGGAACGCCATTTTCGGCTCAACACCCTTATAGAGAAGGTACGTCATAATGCTGTCACGCGTTCCGATAACCTCGGATATCGTGCAGACGTTGTTGTCGATGAGGTCCTTCGCGTTGCCCAGCCAAACGTCTGTACCGTGGGAAAGTCCCGATATCTGGAGGAAGTCGCTGAACTTGGTCGGCTTCGCGTCAAGAAGCATCTGTATCGTGAAGCCCGTTCCCATTTCGGGGATTCCAAGGCTTCCCGTCTTGCAGAATATATCCTCCGCCGTAACTCCGAGCACCGAGCAGTCCGTACACATACGGATAACATCGGGGTCAGACGTGGGCACGTCCTTTATCTTCATTCCCGTCAGGTCCTCAAGGTGCTTGTAGAGCGTTGGAACTACGTGTCCGAGCTCGTCAAGCTTGAGAATGGTATCGTGCAGGGAGTTGAAGGTGAAGTGGGTGGTGATTATTTCCGAATCAGCGGTATCCGCGGGGTGCTGAACGGGGGTGAAGTCGTAAACCTCGTAGTCCGAGGGAACGACAACCATTCCTCCGGGGTGCTGACCAGTCGTGCGCTTGATTCCCGTGCAGCCTATAGCAAGGCGGTTCATCTCGGAGTTGTTGAGCGTGATACCGTTGTCCTCGCAGTATTTTTTTACGTAGCCGAACGCAGTCTTGTCCGCGACAACGGAGATAGTTCCCGCCTTGAAAACGTTCGATTTGCCGAAGAGCTCCTCCGTGTAGCGGTGAGCCCAGAACTGGTACTCATCGGAGAAGTTGAGGTCGATATCAGGCGCTTTGTCGCCGTCGAAGCCGAGGAAGGTCTCGAACGGGATATCATGACCGTCACGGTTGAGGTCAGCGCCGCATTTCGGGCACTTCTTGGGCGGCAGATCGAAGCCAGAGCCGTACACGCCGTCCTGAAGGAACTCGCTGTACTTGCAGTCGGGATTCGGGCAGACATAGTGCGGCGGGAGCGGGTTTACCTCTGATATTCCCGCCATTGAAGCCACGAACGACGAGCCAACCGAACCACGCGAACCAACGAGGTAGCCGTGGTCAACGGAGTTCCACACAAGCTTCTGCGCGATGATGTACAGTACGGAGAAGCCGTGCTTGATGATCGAGCTGAGCTCGCGGTCGAGGCGCTTATCAACGAGCTCGGGGAGCGGGTCGCCGTATATCTCGTGCGCCTTGTCGTGGGTGATACGCGTGAGCTCCTCCTCCGCCCCCTCGATGGTGGGAGTGAAGGTGCCCTTGGGTATCGGGCGCACGACCTCAATCATATCCGCGACTGCATTGGTATTGGTGATGACTATCTCCTTCGCCTTGTCCTCACCGAGGTAAGCAAATTCGCGCATCATTTCGTCGGTCGTTCTGAAATAGAGCGGAGCCTGATATTCCGCGTCCCTGAAGCCCATAGTCGTGAGGATTATCTTGCGGAAGATAGCGTCCTTGGGGTCGATGAAATGGACGTCGCAGGTCGCGCATACAGGGATATTCAGCCTCTCGCCGAGCTTTACGATGTCGGAGTTGAACTCGCGCAGCTCGTCGTCGCTGCGGACAGTTCCCTCACGCACCATGAACTCGTTGTTGCATATCGGCTGTATTTCAAGGTAATCATAGAACTTCGCAAGCTCGTCGATGAAGTCCTGCGAGCGCAGGTCAACCATCGCGCGGAAGAGCTCTCCCGATTCGCAGGCGCTGCCGAAGATAAGTCCCTCGCGGTGCTGTACAAGGACGGATTTCGGGATAAGCGGCTTCTTGTAGAAGTATTCGAGGTTGCTTATCGAAACGAGCCTGTACAGGTTTTTCAGTCCCGCCTGATTACGGACGAGGATTATCTGATGGTAGGATTTGAGCTTTTTCTTCTCTATCTCGTCAACAAGGGTATTGAGCTGCTGTATCGTCGCAAACGAGCGCTCGTTTTTGAGCCTGCCCGAGAGCTCGATGAATATCTTCGCGAGCATAAGTGCGTCGTCGGAAGCGCGGTGATGCTCGAAGTTGCCGAGCTTCAGCTGCTTAGCGACAAGATTGAGCCTGTGGCGTCCCATTTCGGGGAGCATCGACTGGCACATAACAAGGGTGTCCACCCACGTATACGGGAAGTCAATGCCGTTGCGCTTGCAGACCTGATTTATCATATTCGTATCGAAGCGGGCATTGTGCGCGACGAGGACGGGCTTGTCCCCGCAGAACTCCATAAACATCCGCAGAGCCTCTGCCTCTTCGGGTGCATCGGCTACGTCGGCGTCGCTGATGCCCGTCAGCTCGGTTATCTTCTCGGGAATGTGGAATTTCGGGTTTACCTTGGTGTTGAAGCTGTCGATGACCTGTAGATTTTTAAGCTTTACCGCGCCTATCTCGGTCAGCCTGTCGTGGCGAAAGCTCAGGCCTGTGGTCTCGACGTCGAAAACGATTATCTCGTCATCGAGATTGCGGTCATCATCACCGTAAACGACCATATCACGCTCGATATCGTTTACGACGTAAGCCTCCATACCGTATATGACCTTGAAATTCTTGGGCATATTATACATACAGTCGGGGAAAGCCTGCACATTGCCGTGGTCGGTTATCGCCATAGCCTGATGTCCCCACTCGGCGGCACGGTTTATGAGCGTAACGGGATCGGTAACGGCGTCCATAGCCGACATATTCGTATGGCAGTGGAGCTCCACGCGCTTCTCGGGGTAGGTATCTGTTTTCGGAGTGCGCTTCACCTTTATGAGCGAGTTAGGCATTATGCAGATGTCCTTCGCGAACTGGTCGTAGTCTATCTTGCCCGCAATAAGGAGAGTAGTACCGTTCTTGATGCCCGTGAAGAGCTTCAGCTCGTCCTCGTCATTCTCCTTGACGAACGCCTTCACAAGAAGTGAGCCGCTGTAATCGGTGACGTTGAACGTCACGACTGTCTTGCCGCTTTTCAGCTCCTTAGCCTCGGAGGCGAACACGTCTCCGACGATGACTACGCGCTCGGACAGAAGCTTCACAGCCTCGGATATGGATATCGGCTTCTCGCGGATAGGACGTCCCTTAAGCAGCTCCGCGGACTCGGCGTCGAAGTCCATATTCAGCGATGTGGTATCCACGGAGCGCGTGGGCATAGCCGCAAGTATCTGCTCCTGACGCTTTTCTTCCTCGGACTTCTCAGGCGCGAACTGGTCACTGTAATCAGGCAGCGTAGCCTCGACCTCGGCGGTTATAGTGTCGAATTCCTCAGAGGTGATAGCCTCGCCGCCGAGGAGCTCTATCTCGAAGCTGAGTCCGTACATATTGTAAATGAGCTGGCTGAGACTGCGCGAAAAGCGGAAGTGCTCAAGTATATCCCTGCCGCTGTGCTTGAGCCCGATACTTATCTTGTTTTCGGAGCGTCTTATATCGGCGTCGTCGAGGAAGCCGTTTACAACAGACACGTCTCTTTTCAGCAGTATGAGTATGTCCGTGAACTGTGACATCTCAAACAGCGCTTCCTCGTACCTCGGATACAGGCGAACGGAATCAACCTTTATTGCTGCAGCAAGTGCGTTCTCGAACGCGAAAATGTCCGCCGACTGAACGTATGCCGTGAACCTCACAAAGAAGCCGAAATGCCTAAGGTCAGCGGAATACGTCATTTTATATATCTCGCCCGCACCCACAGATTCGGGGAGCTCGGCGCAGTATTCCTTTAAAAACTCGGATAAAACAATGTTCATATATACAACTCCGTTAAGGGTAAATCAAGACTTCAAGGGCGAACAGAGTCCGCCCTTGCACATTAAAGCTTTTCTACCTCGGCAAGAAGCTCGGGGACTATCTCCGCCTCGCTTATCTTGCGCTGAGTGCCGTCTTTCTTGAAGATGATAGCGCAGCCGTCACCGCCCGCGATACCGATATCAGCTTCACGAGCCTCTCCCGGTCCGTTGACGATACAGCCCATAACTGCGACAGTTATGTCCTTGTCCAGATCCTTGAGCGCCGCTTCGACCTTCTTAGCCGTACCGATGAGGTCGATACGCGTGCGGCCGCAGGTCGGACATGAGACGAAGCGTACTCCGCCGCGCTTGCCTATACATCTGAGGATATCCTTCGCCGCCTCTATCTCCTTGACAGGGTCATCGGTAAGGGAGACACGGATAGTCTCGCCGATACCGTCACACAGGAGTGAGCCGATACCGACAGCGGACTTGATAAGTCCCATACGCTCGGTGCCTGCCTCGGTTACGCCAAGGTGGAGCGGATAATTGCACTTCTCAGCCGCAAGGCGGTAGGAAGCTATCATACGGTTAACGTCCGAGGACTTGATGGAGATAACGATGTCCTCGAAGTCGAATCTTTCAAGCAGAGCCGCGTGTCCCATAGCGCTCTCGACGAGAGCCTCGGGCGTGGGAGAGCCGTACTTCGCAAGAATATCCTTTTCAAGCGAACCCGAATTAACGCCGATACGTATGGGCAGACTGTGAGCGCGGCAGGCGTCAACTACTGCCTTTACCCTGTCCATATCGCCGATGTTGCCGGGGTTGATGCGTATCTTGTCAACACCTGCGGCGGCAGCTTCGATTGCGAGCTTGTAGTCGAAGTGGATATCCGCAACGAGCGGTATCTTCACCGCTTCCTTGATAGCGGGAATGAGCTTTACCGCGTCCATATTCGGGATAGCCGCGCGGATTATCTCGCAGCCCGCCTTTTCGAGCTTGACTGCCTGCTTCACACTGCCCTCGATATCATCCGAACGGGCGTTCAGCATCGACTGTATGTATATGTGCTTTCCGTCGAGGACACAGTCCCCCACCTTTACAGGTCTGACATTTCTCATAGTTAACTCTCCTCTATGTAGGCGGCACAGCCGCTGTTATTTGTTGATTATGCGCATTACGTCGTTGAATGTGGCGAATATCATAAGACCGAACAGCAGAACGATACCCGCAAGGTGCACATAGCCCTCGTGCTCGGGCTTGACGGGCTTGCGGCGTATCAGCTCGATGAAGCAGAACAGCAGTCTGCCGCCGTCGAGTCCCGGTACAGGCAAAAGATTAAATATGCCGACGTTTATCGTGATGAGCGCCGTCATATACACAAGCATAAACACGAGGTCCTCGGTGGACTCCGCCTCCTGCGTCGTCTCGTTTATCGAGGTGACAACACCGACAGGTCCCGATATCTGTTCCTTGCTGAGCTTACCCGTTATCATCTGCTTGATTGACAAAACAACAATATGGCCCATGGAGAGAGCAGTCTCTCCCGAGCACCGCATAACGCTCAGAACGCCCTTGTCATCGGTGACAAGACCGAAGTCCATCATCTCGCCCGAGGCATCGTCATGGAAGGTGACATTTTCAAGCTTTACGCGCTTGCCGTCACGCTTTACAACTACGTCGTGCGTCTCTGACTCGAACGTCGCGAACATATAGTCAATGTCGAGATAGCTGTATATCGACGTGCCGTCTATCTTAACTATCTTGTCTCCGTGGCAAAGACCACCTGTCTGACAGCTATGTGCATAGTAGGTCTTGGTACCGTCATCTTCAAGCTTACCACTGAAACCGCTTATCTTAGTAGTCGGTATGACCTCGAACATACTCACCATTATGGTGCACATCACAAATCCGAGCAGGAAGTTCATACAAGCGCCCGCAACGAGCACGAGCATCCGCTTCCAAAGCTTGGCATTGCGGAAGGAGCGCGGATTGTCCTCGCTCGAATCCTCGCCCTCCATGGCGCAGTAGCCTCCGAGCGGGAGAAGTCTCAGCGAGTAGGCTGTCTCGCCGAAGCGCTTTTGCAGGAGCTTGGGTCCCATGCCGACTGAAAATTCAAGCACGCTGATACCGCTCAGCTTGGCACATATAAAATGTCCGAACTCGTGTATCGTGACAATGAGCCCGAATATGATAAGTGCAAAAACTATTCCTTTACCCATTTGTATCCTTTCTTTCTCTTCTCTCAAATAAGGCTTCTGACGTACTCTCTTGCACGCTTGTCAGCCTTCATTACGTCCTCGTAGCAGTTTATGTCCGAATAGTCGAACTTTTCGAGGACTGACGATACTATCTCGCCTATCTGTATAAAGCTTATCTCGTCGTTGAGGAAGGCGCGTACAGCCTCCTCATTCGCAGAATTCACGAGGCAGGGATAAGCTCCGCCGCGTGTTATCGCATCAATTGCCGCACCGAGGCACTTAAAGGTCGAATAGTCGGGCTTGGCAAATGTAAGGGTGCCGTAATCCGTAAGGGACAGTCTCTTTGTCGGGCACTCGAAGCGGTCGGGGTAGGTCAGCGCGTACTGTATCGGTATCTTCATATCGGGCACTCCGAGCTGAGCAATGACTGCGTAGTCGTTGTACTCGACTGCGGAGTGGATAACGCTCTGACGGTGAACAACAATGTCTATCTGGTCTGGCTCAAGGTCGAACAGCCACTTAGCCTCGATGAATTCAAGTCCCTTGTTCATAAGTGTCGCGGAGTCTATCGTTATCTTGTTGCCCATATCCCAGTTCGGGTGCTTGAGAGCATCCGCCTTGGTGACATTTTTGAGCTGCTCATAGCTATAGCCGTAGAAGGGTCCGCCCGAAGCCGTGAGGATTATCTTCGACACCTGACTGCGCTTGTTGCCCTGCAAGCACTGGAATATCGCCGAATGCTCGCTGTCCACGGGGTAAATTTTCACGCCCATTTCAGCCGCATTCGCCATAACGAGGCTTCCGCCCGCGACAAGGGTCTCCTTGTTCGCGAGGGCTACGTCCTTGCGGGCTCCGATAGCTGTCAGTGTGGGAAGAAGTCCCACCATACCGACAACGGAATTGAGCACGATATCGTTCTCCTTCACGGAGGCGATACGGCACAGACCGTCCATTCCGCAGAGTATCTCGACGTCCATATCGGCAAGGCTCTGCTTCAGCTCAGGGTACTTTTCATCGTTGTAGATGCACACGTACTTGGGCTTGAACTTCCTCACTTGCTCGCTCAGGAGCTTCACACTGCTGTGAGCCGCAAGTCCGACGATATTGAAGCCCTGCTTCTCGCAGACCTCGAGAGCCTGCGTTCCTATCGAGCCTGTCGAGCCGAGAATAGAAACATTTTTGTTCATTATATTATATCTCCTTTATGTCGTGAAAATTCACGTCGGGCGGAAACAGCAAGATTCCGCATAAGCACAAAAGGGACTATCCGCATACACGATTAGTCTCCTTTCGTTGATATTACTGCACTCCCACGAGTGCGATAAAGGCATAGAATGTCGGAAGCACGAAAAGCACGCTGTCAAAGCGGTCCATAAGTCCGCCGTGACCCGGCATTATCTTTCCGTAGTCCTTGAAGCCTATCTGACGCTTCACCATAGAAGCCGAGAGGTCGCCTATTGCTCCGACGACAGCACAGACAGCACCCGTCACGAATGCGATGACAGCTCTCTTGGGCGTAAAGCCGTAGAAAAGCGAAAATGCGACCGCATATACAACAGCGGTAGTCAGTATACCGCCGACGAAGCCCTCGATAGTCTTTTTCGGGCTTATCTCGGGACAGAGCTTGTGCCTGCCGACAGCCACGCCCGTAAAATACGCTCCCGTGTCGGCTATCCACGCTCCGCACAGAGCCATTATCAGCAGGAACAGACCGTTCTTGCTGTCCATACGTTCAATGCGTATCATCGTGGTCATCGCCTGCGGTACGAGTATCATACACGCGAGCACGAAGAATACCTGATCGTAGCGGATGGTCTTGTGCTTTTTCAGCCATGTCACGAATATCACGAAAGCCGCGGCGAGCGTGAGTGCAAATACAAGGAGCGAAGGCGACGCCGACCAGCCGAATATCTCCACCCTCTCGACGGGAACAGTTGTATCGAACGGAACGGAATATTCGTCGTGCGAGGTAAAGAGCTCCGTGTAGTCAACGTAATATGTAAAGCAATAGATAAGGGGTAAAAGCACCCCGCAGAGCTCAGCGGAAATAAGTATCGGAAGGCATTTGTGGAGCTTCACCGCCCGAAGCAGCTCGAACAGCATTACTGCGGTCATCGCCGCGACTGCTATCGGGAGAAGCACTGTGCTGTGAAAATACAAGACTACCGCCAGCAGAGCCGCGCCTACAGCTCCCGAGATTATCCTTGTAAGCATCAGACGCCACCGAATCTGCGGCTGCGGTTAGCGTAGTCGATTATCGCGGCGTTGAGGTCCTCACCCGTGAAGTCGGGCCAGAGGATATCGGTGAAGTAATACTCCGCATAAGCGCACTGCCAGATAAGGAAGTTCGAGAGGCGGAGCTCGCCGCTCGGGCGGATAACGAGGTCAACATCGGGGAAGCCCGCTGTGTAGAGACCGTCAGCGATAGTCTGCTCGGTTATATCCTCGGGCTGAAGCTCGCCGTTCTTTACCTTTTCGGCTATCTTGCGGCAGCTGTTGGCGATATCATCTCTTCCGCCGTAGTTGACAGCGAGGAAAACTATCATCTCGTCGTAGTCCTTTGAAGCCTCCTCGACCTCAATCATCTTGTTGCGGAGCTTCTCGGAGAAACGAGCCTTGTCACCCATAAATATGAGTCTTGTCTTCTCCTCGTGGAGCCAGTGAACATCTCCGAGGTAATCGTAAAACAGCTTCATAAGACCCGCTACCTCGTCCTCGGGACGGTTCCAGTTCTCGGTGGAGAATGCGTAGAACGACAGGTGCTTCAGACCGATGTCCTTGCAGTGACGGATTATCTTCTTGAAGGTCTTGGCACCCTCGATATGTCCCATAGGACGGGGAAGTCCGCGCTTCTTAGCCCATCTGCCGTTTCCATCCATGATTATGCCGACGTGCTGCGGAAGCACCTCGGGGAGCTCTGTCAGGAGCTCCTCTTTCTTTTTACCGAATAAAGCCATTGTTTCACCTCAGACAGTCATAATCTCTTTTTCTTTATCAGCTACAGCCTTGTCTGCGTCGTTGCAGCACTTGTCAGTGATATCCTGCACCTTCTTCTCGCAGTCCTTGAGGTCGTCCTCCGTTATCTCGGAGTTCTTCTGCATCTTCTTGAGCTTTTCCATTGTGTCGCGTCTGATGGAGCGGATAGCTACCTTGCAGTCCTCGCCGAGCTTCTTTACGCCCTTGCAGAGCTCCTTGCGGCGCTCCTCAGTGAGCTGAGGGAAGGCAAGACGGATGACGCTGCCGTCGTTGGTGGGATTGATACCGATATCGGAAGCCTGTATAGCCTTCTCGATAGGCTTGAGCTGGTTCTTCTCCCAAGGGGAGATAACGAGGATACGTCCCTCTGATACAGAGATAGCCGCCATCTGATTGATGGGAGTGGGAGTTCCCCAGTAGTCAACGTTTACCTTGTCAAGAACGGCGGGATTTGCACGTCCTGCACGGATAGCCGCGAGCTCCTTGTCGAGCGAGCCGAGGCTCTTGGACATTTTTTCCTTAGCGTGGTCAAGTGTTTCTTTCATTGTGATACATTCCTTTCTATGCAGAAATTTAATTTCGTGTATTTTCAGTCCTCGTATACGACCGTACCTACGTCCTCGCCCATAACAGCGTCATAGATGTTATCGGGACGGCTGAGGTCGAATACGAGCATCTTCATCTTGTTATCGCGGCACATAGCAGCGGCAGTGGAGTCCATAACGCCGAGCTCCTCACCGATGACCTTGGAGAAAGTGAGTGTGCTGTACTTCTTCGCATCGGGATACTTGTGGGGGTCCTTGTCGTATACACCGTCAACGAGCGTAGCCTTGAGGAAGATGTCGGCATTTATCTCGGCAGCACGGAGCGAAGCAGCCGTATCCGTCGAGAAGAAGGGGTTGCCAGTACCGCAGCCGAAGATGACTACCCTGCCCTTGTCAAGATGACGGACAGCTCTGTTGCGGATATAAGGCTCAGCTACCTGCGACATATTGATAGCGGTCTGCACGCGGGTATCGCAGCCGAGCGATTCGAGCACGTCTGCAAGCGCAAGAGCGTTCATAGCAGTTGCGAGCATACCGATGTGGTCGGCTCTTGTTCTGTCCATAGCACCGCTCGAGCGTCCTCTCCAGAAGTTGCCTCCGCCGACAACTACAGCTACCTGTACGCCTGCGTCAACGACCTTCTTTATACTCGTGCATATCTCGGTGATAACGTCGTAGTTAAGACCTGTTTTCTTGTCGCCTGCGAGAGCCTCGCCGCTGACCTTCAATAATATTCTTTTGTATTTGGGTTCCATACTCTCCACCTCGCAAAAAATTACTGTATCTATTTTACACTAAAAACGCATTTCTGTAAAGTGCAAATTGCCAGAAAAACACCAAAACCGCATAATTTTATTTATTTTACTAATTATTTTCAGTCAATTCTTTTGATAACAGAGCCTCTTCGTCAAATCAAACAAAATTGTTGACAATTTCTTGTAGCATTCTTTGCCTTTACCGTCCTTGACAACTAAGTCTCTCTGTGGTATAATAATAAAGCTGACTAATCAAACTCAGCCATTTTAAATAATGGAGAGGTATCGAAGCGGTCATAACGAGGCGGTCTTGAAAACCGTTTGACTTAACGGTCACGTGGGTTCGAATCCCACCCTCTCCGCCATATTCGCCGATTTATCGTCGGTTTGCGGATTTACCCAAGTGGTGAAGGGGCTCCCCTGCTAAGGGAGTAGGTCGGGAAACCGGCGCGAGAGTTCAAATCTCTCAATCCGCGCCAGCACGGTGTACGTGCAGCCAGATTCGCGGTTCAGTTCTTCTGAGCCGCAAATTTTTTTGCGCTTCATAGCGTATCTTAATCGGTTCAGCTGCATAATCGCCGCAGGATATCCTGCGGCGTTTTTTATATGCAAAAAAAGCTCCCGCTAAGGGAGCTTTTCTTACTTTATCTTCACGAGCAGTACACTCCTGCGACCGCACATAGCCTCGCCGTCAACATGGTACAGCGGCGTTGGGGAAGCCGAGCTCTTGTCAGCGTAGACGTCACCTGTCGCGCTGACCTTCAGGTCGTGACAATGCGGGTTCACAACGAGCATAAACCGCCCGATATATGCGATAAATGCTCCGTTCTCAAGGTCCCGGAAGCTGATGAGCGCACGTATCTCCGAGCCGTAGCGCAGCCTGAACTCCGCAAACTTCCTGCGTATCGCGATAAGTCCCGCGTAATATTGCTGGGGCTCGCGGTAATTCGTGAGTCTGTCCCATTTTATGCTGTTGACGCTGTCGGGAGAATTATAGCTGTTATGATCGAAGCCTCCGCTCGGGAGCGGCTTGCTGCGCAGGAACTCCTGTCCCGCCTGTATGAACGGTATGCCCTGCGAGAGGAATATCAGTGCGGCACCGAGCTTGTCTGCGGCGATAAGGTCCCAGTCAGAGGCGCCTTTCATCGAAAGTATGAGCTTGTCAAAGAAGGTGAGGTTGTCGTGAGCCTCGACGTAATTGATTATCTGGCACGCAGAATCGGCAATTGAGCCGTTCATCACCTGCTGATGTCCCACCCAGCCGCAGATCGAAGCCTTTATAAGCTGCGCCTTATCATAGGAGCAGCCGCCGTTTACGTAGCCAGCTGCCTCGTCGTGAAAAACGCTGCCCTTGACCGTATCGCGGAATTCGTCCGAGAAAACGGCAAATTCGGGCAGTCTGCGGATATTGTGCTTCATCGCGCGGAGTGAATCGTCGAGCGGCGAGCCTCCGCCTGTCCAGCCCTCGCCATAGAGGATAATGTTCGGATTTATGCGGCGCAGCTTCTCGGATGCACGGCTGAGCGTCTCAATATCGAGGAGTCCCATAAGGTCGAAGCGGAAGCCGTCGAGCTTGTAGGTCTCCGCAAGGAAGCAGAGGCTGTCAATGATGTATTTGCGCGCCATCTTGCGCTCGGAGGCGAACTCGTTTCCGCAGCCCGAGCCGTTGGAGTAGTTGCCCTCCCAGAGCCTGTAGTAATAGTACGGGAAGGTCTTGCTGAACGACGAATTTTCGGTATTATAGGTGTGATTGTAGACCACGTCCATTATAACACCGATGCCCTTTCTGTGGCAAGCCATCACAAGCTGTCGGAACTCGCGCACCCTGACCTCGCCGTCAAACGGGTCGGAGCTGTATGAGCCCTCGGGGACATTGTAGTTGAGCGGGTCGTAGCCCCAGTTGAACTGCGGCAGACTGCTGCTCTCGTCCACGGTCGCGAAGTCAAAGACGGGCAGGAGATGTATATGCGTAACTCCGAGCGAGGCGATGTAGTCGAGCCCTATCTCGTCGCCCATATCGTTGGTGACGCCTGTCTCGGTGAACGCAAGGAAGCGTCCCCTGTTGCGGAAGTGACCGCTTCTGTCTATGGAGAAGTCCCTCACGTGGAGCTCATATATAATGGCGTCTGTATACTTTTCGAGAACGACGGGCTCGTCAAGCTCCCAGCCGTCGGGCTCAGCCGCGGAAAGGTCGAGCACCATTCCCCTCTTGCCGTTGACGCCCGCAGTTACAGCGTAGATGTCGATAGTCTCGAACTCCTCGCCGTCGATGTGGACCTCATAGGTGTAGTACACGCCGTCAAGGTCGTCGCACACGATAGCCGACCACACGCCGTCCCTGCACTTCATAGTCACAACCGCGATAGGCGAGCTGTCCTCGCCGTCGGGGTAGAGCCTTACCTTTACCTTATCCGCACAGGGCGACCACACCCTGAATTCCGTCTGGTGGCGGGAGTATATCGCTCCGAGCCTGCCGCCGTAATAATATTTATCATCGATCTCGTCAAAGTTCCTTATTGTCAAAGAATCTCACCTCAAAATGTTCTGATCATCTTCGGAGCACCCTTACAGCTCCGATATATTGTCAGAGTAGTACATACTGCGGTACTGCCCCGGCGTCATTCCCGTTATCTTCCTGAATGTGGACGTGAAAGCGCTCTGCGACGAAAAGCCGAGCGAGAGCGATATGTCCGAGAGCGGAAATGACGAATATTTAAGCATATTCCCCGCCGTCTTTATCTTTGCGCGGATAATGTAGTCCTTGAGCGTCACGCCCGTCTCCTTCGCAAAAAGCCGTGACATCGAGCTCGGGTGCAAGCCCTCCCTCTCCGCGAGCATTTCAAGCGTGAGGCTCTCGTGGAGGTGGTCGTAGATGTAGTCTATCGTGCGCCTTACGTGTACCGAGACAGCGCCTGTTTTCTGCGTTTCGCGCATACGCTGTGCGAAGTCCACCTGCATCTCGCCGAGCAGGTCGAGCACCTCGTCGGGGTCGGTACACTTGTCAGCCTTACGGATATATATGTCGCTGAGCGTGTACGCGACGTTGTGTTCAAGTCCGCCGTCTACGCAGATACGCGCCACAATAGCCGCGCAGACCACAAGGTGGTATATGTTGTTGCGCAGCGGGTCGTCCGAGAGCTGACCCTTTCCCTTGTAGAAATCGAGCCGAGCCTTGGCATAGTTGTCCTTGACGAGAGCGACATCGCCGCTCCTTATCGCATAGTATTTCTCGAATTCGCTGTGTATATCCGTGCGGGTGAAATCGTTCTCCTTCTGGATAAACAGCCTGTAGTTGAGGTCGCGGTTGGTATTCAAGCCTACACCCTCTTTCAATCATACTCAACTGTAGATATTGTACCACAAAAATGTAAAAAATGCAATACTTCTGATATAAAAGCGGGTATATATATTGTATAATGGTCTCAGAAAGACAAACAGGCATCGACAGAAAAGGAGGTAAATCTATGGCAAAGACGTCAGACCTCACACAGGGAAAGGTAAGCAGGCTCATTCTCGCGTTCTTTTTCCCGATGCTTTTCACAAATATGCTCCAGCAGGTTTACTCGCTCGCGGATACAGCAATAGTCGGCAAGGGACTGGGCGACAACGCCCTCGGAGCGGTCGGGAATATGGGCTCGCTCTTCTTCCTGATAGTCGGCTTCTCAATGGGGCTTTCCAACGGCTTCTGCGTTCTCATAGCACAGGCTTTCGGCGCCAAGGACTACGATAAAATGCGCCGCACCACAGCCTCCGCGGTCAAGCTCGCGGGAGCCATAACGGTCATTATGACTGTGTTCAGCCTCGTATTTCTGAGGACTGCGCTTGTACTGCTCCGAACCTCGGAGCTCATCATAAATGACAGTCTGCTCTACGGCTACATCGTGTTCGGCGGACTTGCCACAGCTATCGCATACAATCTATGCGCGGGAATACTCCGTGCTCTCGGCGACAGCAGGACACCCTTCACCGCAATAATGGTATCCACGGCAGTCAATATCGCACTCGATCTATTCTTCATATTCGTGCTGAAAACAGGCGTTGAGGGAGCAGCTATCGCGACCGTTATCGCTCAGATAGTTTCAGCGGCTATATGCTTCGCAAAGCTCCGCAGGATAGAAATAATCCGCCTCAGCAAGGCTGACTTCACATTCGACGGCGGCTTATACCTCGCGCTCCTCAAAAACGGCGTACCTATGGCACTTATGAACTCAATTACGGCTGTCGGCTGTATGGTCGTACAGTACTTCGTAAACGGTCTCGGCGTAGCTTACACCTCCGCTTACTCGGCGTGCAGCAAGTTCATCAACATCTTTATGTCGCCCGCTTTCACGGCTGGCTTCACGATGTCCTCCTTCACGAGCCAGAATTACGGCGCAAAGGAATACGGACGCATCAGAGAAGGTACGAAGGTCTGCCTCGCTATTGCCCTCATCGCTTATCTCATATTCGGCTCTGCTATGGTATTTATCCCGCGTCAGCTTGCCTCGCTTATGCTCAACGGCAACGAGCAGATATCACTCGCGGCTCAGTTCCTGCCCATAACGGGAGTTATGCTCTTCGCGGTGGACTTCCTCTTCGTTTTCAGAAACGGCGTACAGGGTATGGGCTCGCCCTTGATCCCGATGTGCTCGGGCATACTCGAAATGGTCGTCCGCGTCGCTGTTATCGCACTTTTCATCGGCGGGCTCGGCTTCAAGGCTACCGCCTATGCAGAGATACTCGCATGGATCGGAGCTCTGCTGATGAACGCTTCCGCATTCGTATTCCTGCTCTCGCGAAAGCTCAACGAGCAGAAGGTCAGCAACGCGGTACAATACCGCAGGCAGTGATCTGTAAATAATGCTTTGTTCTTACTCCTTACATACCTGAAATGAAAAGCCGTTCTCATACGAGAACGGCTTTTCATTATGTTTTTTCTTCTGTTCTTTCAGCCTTCGATGTCGTGGAAGTATTCGACGTTTTCGACCTTGTACCCCGTTACGACCTTCTGCTCGCCTGTTTCGGAGTTTGTCTCCGTCTTTTTGTAATACAGAGGTGTACCGTAGTCGTCTATCGTAAATTCGATATTCATTGTCGTTAACTGGTCAAGCTCTAATATAAGCGTAAAGCTCTTGGAAACACCCTCTTCAGTTAATTTACAAGTCTTGGAGCGGATATTTGTAGTCCGCAGATTGCCGAGTATGATCTGCTTCAGGTCTACAGCATCTGTCTCTATGACCGAAGCTTCCTCGTAGGTCATATCAAGCGGAAGCACATCACATCTCATTGAGGTGTAGTTCATCTTTGATGCAAGTAGCAAATACTGTGCATATGCTATATTGTCACGTTTCAGCGAGCTTTCGATAATGCCGAGCATTTCGTTTATCTTGTCGCTCTCGACTGCGTCGAAGAGCTTGCCGTCGTCGTGATCGTAGACGCGTCCGAAGCGGTCAAACGTAAATCCGTAGATAGTAAACACGTCGTGCGACATATATTCGTCAGTTACCGTATTCGGACTTTCTTCCCATGTCGTGCTGTCTATCACATCGAGAAGTTTTTGCGTCTCCTCGTCACTCATACGGAAAAGAACATCTATTTTTTCATCGTTCTCGACGACATTATATGCGGGAAGGTCAAACTCGGTATCAACTGTCGCCCAGTGTTCACGTATTCTCTCGGGGAGCGCGCCTTCATGCTCGAATGTCCTGCCTGTGCTGAGCTTAAGGTAGTTCAGTAGGTCAGTGTATACCGAGCTGCCCAAGCTGTAGTAATACTTTCCGCCCGATACTCTGTCATAGTAAGCATTGCCGTTTGTATCAATTTTCAGTATGCCGTCACCAATGAAGAAATCAAACTCATTCTGCGCGTCGTAGTCTCCCTCGGACAGACCCGTATCAGTCCAGTCGAGCTTATCAAAATATGCCTTGTACCAGTTCTCGGCTCTGATATGATACGTGTGCTGACAGCCGTCGTGGTAGAAGGAAAGGCTCGCGGTGTCATCCCAGTCTGTACCAGCCCACGGAGTAGACTCGTTGCTTTTATCTGTCAGGATACCGTGTATCTCGGTGCATAGCTCCTGCGGAGCATTGAAAACGTAGGTGTAGCCTACTCCGCCCAAGCTGAGGTAGAATATCTCAAAGCTGCCGTCGTCGTTGATCTTTACAATGTAACGGTTATCTATCAGCATTGAAGCGTAATTTCCGAAAACGATAGGAGAATAACCCATACCCTCAATTTCTCCGATATCCATGATATCACCACTGCTGAGAAGCGGGTAGCCATCGGAGGTATAGTCAAGCTCGATGCTGTCGGCGTATTTCTCGAAAGACTCACGTGCTTTCTGCTTCTTGTCGTTACTGAGAGCCTGCATATCCACTATGCTGAGAGTCTCAAAATTCAATGTCTCGCCTGTATCATACATTACCTCGTTTGCAGATAGATCGGCATATATGATATTCTTGGCAACCGCACCCTGTATCTTCGTATAGATGTCTTCGCAGGAATACCACTGAGGCTCTTTCCTCGTCGCGACCGTGCAATACTCAACACCATTTGGATATACAGCAAGCTCGAACTGCTCGTCACCGTAGCAGGTTATATGAAAAGGCTCTGTTTTATCATACTGACCGTCTGCTTTTTCGACTTCCAGATGTACAAATTCGTTATCATTCAGCACCTGTGCTATATCCCCTACCATCGACGCGGGTGCGTCCATCAGGGAAAATCCGTTTTCGCCGTTAACAGTAAGCATCATCTTCGACACGTCGCCGAACGGCGTGGAAAAAGTCTCCCTTTCGGGTTCGGTGGCTATAATGTCAGGCGGCAGCTCCTCATCCATACTGCTGAGATAGTGATATGCTCCCGTACCCGCACCACCTATGAGCACTACAGCTGCTGCCGCAGCAGCCACGGACTTTAACCAGTAACGCTTCGGAGCTATCTCCACCGAGCTGACGCTGTCCTCATAGCCTTCGGGAACTGCTCCTTCGGGTACAGACAGCATTTTCTCCATTTTATCTTTGAATTCGTCGCTGCACTTTATATCGTCAAGCGCACGTTTGTAGTCTTCCTTCCTCATAAAGCTCCCTCCCTTTCAAGTTCGAGCCTTAACTTCTCCCTGCCTCGGCGCAGGAGCGAGCTGACCGTGTTTTCGCTCTTGCCCTGCATTTCGGCAATTTCCCGCGTGTTATAGCCCTCATAGTAGTAGAGGTATATCACCGAGGCGTACTTCTCGGGAAGTGACCGTATCTCCGCAAGAACAGAGCTCTCCTCCGTTTTTATCTCGTATGAAGCTGATTCTGCCTCCACGTTATCAAGCGAGCTCGTGCGGCTTATCCTGAAGCTGCGTTTCAGATTTTTGCACTTGTTTATGGCTACTCTGAGAAGCCACGCTTTGAGGTGCTCGTCGTCGGTGAAGCTCTGCGGCTTGGTGTGAAGCTGTAGAAATACGTCCTGAGTGATGTCCTCAGCCTCTGCGTAGCTGCCGCAGCAGGTGTAAGCGGCTCTCAGGACTGTATCGCCGAATTTACGGAACGCATACAGTGCAATATTATCGGTATTGTCCATTCCTGTCGCCTCCTTTCACTAATAACACACTTGGGAAGTTCATTTCCGTGCACCGCTATAAATAATTTTATTTTTTACATAATAAAAAAGGCGTTCCAGTTAAACTAAAACGCTTAAAATAAGGCAATATTTGAATTTTTACATTAACGATTTGAACTCGCTTCCGTGCGCGAAAGCAAACAAATACTTTCGTTCAGCGTAAGCGAGCTTGCGAACGGCAACGCGAACTGCGCGCGCCCGCTCAAAACAGTATAACGCACCGACTTGGATTCATTACGTTACGCGGGAAAAGATTTGCGGCTCAAATAAACTAAACCGCGAAATCGGGAGCGGCAACACGCCGCTGGTGGAGGCGAGGAGAATTGAACTCCTGTCCGAAATTCTATCCATGCAACTTTCTACGAGCGTATCCTACCTATTATGATTCCCCTGTCAGACCGCCGATAGTCGGGCTGTAGGTCAGGGTAGTCCGTATACATCGCGCGGACACGGACACTTCCGTGCGACGTTCACCGCTCATCAATGCCCAAGCGAAAGCCGCGGTACTCTTTCGGTGGACAGTAGCTGACTTAAGCAGCTACCAGTTCGCTATTTCTAGTAACTGTAATATTATTTCTTGCGTTTATATTTAAACGTGGCGACGGTTATGGAGCTCACGCCGTACTCCGCTCGCTTATCACACTTCAAGGACCCCGTCGAAACCTTTACGCCCCCGTATGTGTACACTATATTATATACCAAAGTCACAGATTTGTCAACGGGGTTAAACGTGAAAAACTTGTCAAACTCCCGCGAAGACTGTAAAATCGGCGAAAGCACGATATATTGACCAAAAGTCATAAAAAATGCTTTGACATTTGATTATTATTGTTGTATAATGAGAATAATGAATAATTGTGTCGGGAGGTGCGGGATAATGAAGTATTTCAAGACTTGGAAAATGAAGATATACTTTGTCAAATTCGCGTTCCGCCTCGCCGCTGTCATAATAATGGTGTACCTCTACCTCCGCGATAAGGAGACGTTCTATGAATACACGATAACACCCGTAAAGCGCGGCTTCAACTTTATGCACCTGATGTGGCTCGTGTTTATGGGACTGATGTCACTGCATATCATACCGCCGAGGTTTATGACGATGGGCGCGGGCAAAAAGAGAAAAGTAAACTATGTACCCGTGGAAGGGTACTCGGAGCTCGAACTGCTCAAGTACGTGCAGAACGAGAACAAAAAGGCATGGCGCTCGATGCTCGCGTGGCTGGGACTAAACTCCATATTCGCCATACTCTTCTTCACGGGAGTCATCGGCAAGCCTGAGCTTGTCCTGTTGACGGCAATATACTTCCTGTGCGACTACATATGCATACTGCTGTTCTGTCCGTTCCAGACCTTCGGACAAAAGGACAAGTGCTGTGTCAACTGCCGAATCTACGACTGGGGACACTTCTTTATGTTCACGCCGATGCTTCTGCTGAACACCTTCTTCGGCTGGACGCTCTTCCTTATGGGTACAACGGTCATCATCACGTGGGAGTTCGCGTGGACGCTCCACCCCGAACGCTTCTGGGAGGGCTCGAATCAGATACTCCGCTGTGCTAACTGCAAGGACCAGACCTGCACCGTAAAGCGCAGAAACACAAGAGCGCTCCTTTCGCTCCTCAAAAAGTAAGAACAGCGACCTCCGAGATTCGGGGGTCGTTCCTGTAACAGCAAAGGAGAATGACATATGGAACTTTCTTCCGTTAAGAGGGTCGCGGCGGCAGTCAATGCCGTCATACTTCTACTCGTTTTCGGACTGATGGCGTTCTTCGCCTTCATAGATGTGAAATTTCTCGTTTATTTCAGCATACCCACAGCTCTTATCTATATTGTAGGTTTTTTCCTCATATTCAAGGATAAGCTCGACTTCTACGTATGGCTGGTTTACTGCTGGCTGACGCTCTATATGGGGATCACTACAGTGTGTCTCGGCTACGGCTACGGGTTCCACCTGTACTGCTTCTCGATGATTCCCGTAATGTTTGTGACCGAGTACATCTCATACAAGCTCAAGCGCCGCAGTATGAAGGCGATCATCGTAAGCTTTGTCATCGCTGTATTCTACATCCTGTGCACTGGGTATGTGGCGTATTTCGGTCCTGTCTATGAACGCGGACAGCGTGCCGCCGCATTCTTCTGGATATTCAACGCTCTTATTGTTTTCAGCTTCCTGATATACTACACGAACTTCCTCATCAAGTCTGTGATAGACTCCGAGAAAAAGCTCATCGAAGCCGCTCACATCGACCGACTTACAAAGCTCTACAACCGCCACTATATGATAAACAGGCTCGAAGCGCTTTATTCCGAGGGAGGAACAGCCGTTCTCGCTATGGCTGACATCGACAGCTTCAAGCACATCAACGACACCTACGGTCACAACGCAGGCGACGAGGTGCTGAAAGCCGTATCTGAGCGAATGAAGCAGGTGTGCTCGGACTGCGAGATATCGCGCTGGGGCGGCGAGGAATTCCTCATCATCTCCCGCAAGCCGCTGAACAGCGCAACAGCTATGCTTGAGGAGCTGCGCAGGGACATCGAGCTCTCCCCTGTCCGATTCGGAGACACGGATATAAAGGTCACGATAACAGTCGGCGCTGCGGAGAGAACGGACGGAAACGGTGTCGATGCGTGGATACAGCAAGCCGACAGAAAGCTCTACTATGGTAAGAACAACGGCAAAAACTGCATAATCAGCGAGCCTGTCACAGTATGAAAAACGGATACGGAGGCTTGATATGAGTATCGTACTGACTGACGAAATAAGAAATATGCACTTTCCGAAGCCGCTGAAGGCTGAGGAGATGAAATACTATACCGAGCATTTCGCACTCGCTGTACTGAGATACTGCTTCGACTGCTACGACAGCTGGCAGGCTGCGGACGCTCCCGACCTGCAAAGCGAGGACGGACACGCAGGCATCGAGGTAACAGAGCTCGCGATAAGCCTGAACAAAGCCATTGTCGGGGACTGCCTCCACTTCTGGGAGACAGGCGATGTCCGCTACAAGAACAAGGCTGTGTACCGCGGAGCACGTGCGGGCGAGGAGTTCTATATTCTCCCCTCGGTAGACTCAAACGACGAGCTTGCCGCACTGGAGACCATCTTCCGCAAGAAGCTCAGCAAGCTGAGCACCTACAAAAAGCGCGGCATAAACACCTTCGGACTCGTTATGGTAATGGACGGTATGCCGCTCCCTGCTACAGCCGAAAACTGGGCGGAGGTCGTGCGCGTGCTCCAGTCCGACGCTGAGGAGAGGTACGACAAGGTGTTTTTCGCGTACAGCTCCGCGCTGAGCTACTACAACGCCGTGACAGATACCACCACAAACTACGCCATAGACAGAGACGACTACGACGCACTCGAGAGATACGCCCGATATATGGCTGAAAACAAATAAACGTGCCTGTAAGGACAACCTACAGGCACGTTTTTCTTATACTATTGCCGCTTTCATCTTAGCCGTGAATTCTCCGACGGGAGCAGCCGCTTCCCTGCCGTACTCGGCAATCTGCTTGACTATAGCCGAACCCACGATGACACCGTCCGCATACTGCGACATCTTCGCCGCCTGCTCGGGATTAGAGATACCGAAGCCGACTGCGCACGGCACATCAGTATTCTCGCGAATGACCTTTACTATCGACGATATATCGGTAGTTATCTGCGAGCGTACACCCGTAACTCCGAGGCTCGACACGATGTAGATGAAGCCCTCAGCCTCTTTAGCTATCATTGCGATACGGTCAGCTGAGGTCGGAGCTATCAGCGAAATAAGGTCAACTCCGTATTGCTTGCATATTGCACTGAACTCGTCCTTCTCCTCGAACGGAAGGTCGGGAAGGATAATTCCGCCCACGCCTGTCTCGCAGCAGCGAGCCATAAAGCGCTCTGCGTCATAGGAGAAGACAACGTTCGCATAGGTCATAAACACAAGCGGTATCTTCACATCGCGGCGGAGCTCCGCCACGAAATCAAATATCTTATCGGTGGTGACTCCGCCTGAAAGTGCACGGATATTTGCCGCCTGTATAACGGGTCCCTCGGCAGTCGGGTCGGAGAAAGGTATGCCGAGCTCTATGAGGTCAGCGCCATTTGCCGCCATTTCGCGTACAAGCTTGCCCGTCGTTTCGAGGTCGGGGTCTCCGCAGGTTATGAAAGGTATGAATGCCTTTCCGTTCTTGAATGCGCTTGCGATATTACTCATAGATATCCTCCCCTCTGTAGCGTGCGATAGCGGCACAGTCCTTGTCACCCCTGCCCGAAATCGTCACGATTATTATCTTGTCCTTGTCCATTGTCGGAGCAAGCTTCATCGCATATGCAACAGCGTGTGCTGACTCTATCGCGGGGATTATACCCTCTGTGCGCGACAGGAACTCGAATGCGTCAACTGCCTCGTCATCAGTTATAGGCACATACTCAGCACGTCCGATGTCATGGAGATATGCGTGCTCGGGACCAACTCCGGGATAGTCAAGTCCAGCGGAGATAGAGTAAACAGGCGCTATCTGACCGTACTCGTCCTGACAGAAATAGCTCTTCATTCCGTGGAAGATACCGAGCCTGCCCGTGTTGACTGTAGCCGCAGTCTCGAAGGTGTCGATGCCTCTGCCCGCAGCCTCACAGCCGATAAGGCGGACGCTCTCGTCGCCGATGAAGTTGTAGAAGCTTCCTATCGCGTTCGAGCCGCCGCCCACGCACGCGATGACCGCGTCGGGAAGCCTGCCCTCGTATTCGAGGATCTGTTCACGAGCCTCCTTGGAGATAACAGACTGGAAGTCGCGCACTATCGTCGGGAACGGGTGCGGTCCCATAACCGAGCCGAGACAGTAGTGGGTATCGTCGATACGTGATGTCCACTCGCGCATAGCCTCGGAAACAGCGTCCTTGAGGGTAGCCGTGCCGCTTGTTACGGGAATTACCGTAGCTCCGAGAAGGCGCATACGGTAAACGTTCAGAGCCTGACGCTTTGTATCCTCCTCGCCCATAAAGACCACGCACTCCATGCCGAGCAGAGCCGCCGCTGTCGCCGTGGCAACTCCGTGCTGACCAGCGCCTGTCTCCGCGATAAGACGGGTCTTGCCCATTTTCTTCGCGAGAAGTGCCTGTCCGAGGACGTTGTTTATCTTGTGCGAGCCCGTGTGGTTGAGGTCCTCGCGCTTGAGGTATATCTTCGCGCCGCCAAGCGTGTTCGTGAGTTTCTCCGCGTAGTAGAGGAGCGACGGTCTGCCTGCATATTTTTTCAGCAGGTCGTCGAGCTCGCGGACAAAATCGGGGTCATTCTTGTAATGCTCGTATTCCTTTTCGAGCTCTATAACGGCGTTCATCAGCGTCTCGGGAATGTACTGTCCGCCGTGTACGCCGAAGCGTCCTTTTGACTGTGACATATTATCTTTCCTTTCGTTACTTTTGTTTCTTTCGGAGTATATCCAATGTATGGTCTGAAATGCCGATAATGTCCTGTCTTTCGCAGGTGGCAAGGTGGTACTCCGTCCACTTGCCGAAGGTATATTCGTCCATTTCGTCAATCTTATCTCTGATATAGTTCGTTGAACCGTCAGTAGCAATGAGCTTTAACCTCTCCACGTCGAGCTTGCTGTCAAGCTCGGCTATCTCCTCCGTGCGGACTAGCTCGAAAAGCTCTTTCGGCGTGCTCTTGCAGTGCCAGCTCCCGTCTATCATATCAATGGTATCTTTCAGGTTATCCTTGCCGAAAACATAGCGAATTATGACGGTCTCGTTCATACAGTAAGCGACCATTACAATGCCGCCCTGCTTGGTCACGCGCACTGCCTCGGTCAGAGCCGAGAGCTTATCCTGCTTCGTGTAGAGGTGGTACATCGGACCGAGCACCAGCGTCATATCGAATGTTCCGTCCGCGAACCGCGACAAGTCGAGGGCATTTCCTTGGAAGACTTCGAGGTCTTCACTTCCCGTCAGCTTGCTGTTCAGCACATCGATATTGTGCTGTATCAGTTCGACTGCGGTGACTGAGTGTCCCTCCTGCGCGAGAGGTATGCTGTAGCGTCCCGTTCCTGCGCCGACTTCGAGTATTTTCGCCTTCTGTCCGCGTTCGAGGTAATCGCGGATATACTTCATCGTCGTAATGTACTCGACCTGACCGTGCTGAGGAGACAACCGCTCGTCCTCGTTGAAGCTGTTGTAGTAGTTTTCAAGGTAGTCCATATCAGACACTCCTTACAGCGCTGACAAATACAGTCATCTTCGTTTTATCCTTTATGCCGTCCGTTTCGAGGGAGCTGCTCGCATCGACCGCAAACGGCTCAAAGCGTGTTATCGCCTCGCCTACATTTTCGGGCGTGAGACCTCCAGCGAGAAAGAACGGTCTGCCGAGGTCGGCAATCAGCGAGTGGTCAAACGTACTGCCCGTACCCGTTCCGCTGTCGAGCAGAACATAGTCTGCGGAGCTAACACGCGCGGCTTCGATATCAGCCTCGGACTTGACCGTGAAAGCCTTGATTATCGGCTTATCAGTGTGCTTCCTGAGAGCGGAGATGTACTGCTCGCTCTCGTTTCCGTGAAGCTGTATCACGTCGATACCCTCCTCGAATTTGCCGATAAGCGAATCAAGCGGCTCGTTCACGAAAACTCCGACGCGCTTTATATCGCTGTCCCTAAGCATAGCCGACAGCGTGATGAACATATCATAATCTATCGACCGCCTGAATCCCCCCGACAGGATAAATCCTGCATAGTCGGGGCGGAGCTCCAGCACCGTGCGTACGTCAGCCTCAGACCTCAGCCCGCAGAGCTTTACTCGCATCATACGTTGTCACCTCTGAGCTCGCGGAGCTTTGCCGCGATGTCGGGAGCTCGCATAAGAGCCTCACCAATGAGGACGGCGTTCGCTCCTACAGCTTCGAGCCTTGCCGTATCCTCGCGGGAGCTTACTCCGCTCTCGGAGACGAACAGCACTCCGTCGGGGACGAGCTCGCGCAGGCGGCTGCTGTTGTCGGTATTGACGGTGAAATCGGCAAGATTTCGGTTGTTCACACCGATGATACGTGCTCCGACGGAAACAGCCGTCCTGACCTCATTCTCATCGTGAGCCTCAACGAGCGCGGAGAGCCCGAGCTCGTCGCATATGGCGATGTAACGCTCTATCTGCTCGGCGGGAAGAATTGAGCATATCAGCAGGACTGCCTTTGCTCCGAGCACTTTCGCCTCGTATATCATATATTCATCGACCGTGAAATCCTTGCGCAGGCAGGGAGTTTTCACGGCTGCGGCAATCTCGCGGAGATAGTCGCTGCTGCCGAGGAACCACTTCGGCTCGGTCAGCACTGATATGCAGTCCGCACCCGCAGCCTCATACTGCTTTGCAATGTCGAGATACGGGAAATCCTCGGCGATTATGCCCTTTGACGGGCTCGCCTTCTTGCACTCGCATATGAAGGAGAGCCCCTTCCGTGCGAGCGCCTTCTCGAACTCAAATCCGCCCTTGGGCATTGCGAGAGCCCGCTCCTTCATCTCATCGGCGGGAACTGCCAGCTTTGCGGCTTCAACTCGCTCTCTTGCGTGCTCTGCGAGCTTGTCAAGTATAGTCATAGCTTCTCCTTATCTGTTGGAAACCTCAATTGCCTTTTCAAGTGTAGCATATGCCGCGCCGGAATCTATAAGCTCTGCCGCAAGCTTTATGCCGTCAGCGACGCTGTCAGCCTTCTCGGCTACGCAGAGAGCCGCGCCCGCGTTGAGCAGTACAGCCTCACGCTTGGGACCTCTGTCCTTACCGTTGAGGATATTGCGTGTTATCTCCGCGTTCTCCGCTGGTGTGCCGCCGCGGATATCCTCGTGTGTACCGCCTGCAAGTCCGAACTGCTCGGGCGAGATAGTGTAGCTCTTGAACCAGCCGTCCTTGAACTCGCATACCTTTGTCGAAGCGGCAATTGAGACCTCATCAAGCCTATCAGTTCCGTGTACGACCATTCCGCGCTTTACTCCGAGGTTCATAAGCACCTGTGCGAGCGGCTCTACGAGTGACGCGTCATATACGCCGAGCAGGAAGCGCTTCGGGCTTGCGGGGTTGGTGAGAGGTCCGAGGATATTGAATACGGTGCGGATACCGAGCTCCTTGCGGATAGGTCCGACGTACTTCATCGAGGTGTGATACTTCTGCGCAAAGAAGAAGCAGAAGTTCGTCTCGTCGAGCATTTCGCGGCACTTCTCGGGGCTCATATCAATGTTAATGCCGAGAGCTTCGAGGCAGTCAGCCGTACCCGAGAGTGAGGAAGCGGCGCGGTTGCCGTGCTTAGCGACCTTTACTCCCGCGGAAGCAATGACCATAGCCGAAGTCGTCGAGATGTTGAAGCTGTGAGCGTTGTCTCCGCCTGTACCGACTATTTCGAGAAGGTCATCGTCGTTCTCGAACTTGACAGCCGCATCGCGCATTGCCGCCGCACAGCCCGCTATCTCCTCTGTAGTCTCAGCCTTGGTGGACTTGGTTGAGAGAGCCGCAAGGAAAGCCGCATTCTGCGTAGCTGTAGTCTTTCCCGACATTATCTCACTGATTACCTCATATGCCTCATCATATGTGAGGTCCTGCTTGTCAACTATCTTTACAATTGCCTGTTCTATCATAATAATAACCTCCAATTAAAGTTCAACAAAGTTTTTGAGCATTTCTTTTCCGAGCGGTGTGAGTATCGACTCGGGGTGGAACTGAACGCCGTATATCGGGTACTGCTCATGCTGTACCGCCATAATCTCGCCGTCGTCGGTTACCGCCGTCGCCTTCAGACAGTCGGGAAGTCCCACTGCCGCGAGCGAGTGATACCTCGCTACCTCGGTATTCTCGGGAAGTCCGCGGAACATCGGACAGGACGTATCCACCTTGACCGTGCTCTGCTTGCCGTGCATAAGCTTCTTCGCGTGGACTATCTCCGCACCGTAAGCCTGACATATCGCCTGATGTCCCAGACATACGCCCAGTGTGGGTATCTCCTTGGATACAGTCGCCGCGACTTCCACGGTAACTCCCGCGTCCTCGGGGCGACCAGGTCCTGGCGAGAGGATTATCTTCTCGGGAGCAAGAGCGCGTATCTCGTCAACTGTCATTTCGTCGTTGCGAATTACCTTTATATCAGGTCTGAGCTCTCCCACGAGCTGGAAAAGGTTGTAGGAAAAGCTGTCGTAGTTATCAATAAGAAGTATCATTATTCTACCTCCTCTGCCGCTTTGATAGCCTCGATGACCGCCGCAGCCTTGTTGCGGCACTCGCGGTACTCGTTCTCGGGTACGGAGTCGGCTACGATACCCGCGCCGCTCCTGATGAAGACCTTGCCGTTCTTCTTGAACGCCGAGCGTATCGCGATACAAGTGTCGAGGTTGCCCGTGAAGTCGATGTAGCCTATCGCGCCGCCGTAAAGTCCGCGCTTGTTGTTTTCGAGCTCCGCAATGAGCTGGCAGGCGCGTATCTTCGGAGCCCCCGAGAGCGTGCCCGCGGGCAGTACCGAATTCACAGCGTCAAGTGCGTCGCAGTCGTCTCGGATCTCGCCGCGCACCGTCGAGCCGATATGCATAACGTGCGAGAAACGAAGAATGGTCTTGTACTGCTCTACGCTGACAGTTCCGAACTTGCTTATGCGTCCGAGGTCGTTGCGCCCGAGGTCAACGAGCATATTGTGCTCGGCGAGCTCCTTCTCGTCGGAGAGCACCTCCGCTTCAAGAGCCCTGTCCTCCTCGTCGGTCTTGCCTCTCGGACGTGTGCCCGCAAGCGGGAAGGTGTGGAGCACGCCGTCCTCAAGCTTGACGAGGGTCTCGGGAGAAGCACCCGCTATCTCAACGTCAGTGCCCGAGAAATAGAACATATACGGCGACGGATTCGTCGTGCGGAGTATGCGGTAGGTATTCAGCAGACTGCCGTCGTACTCAGCACAGAGGCGGTTCGAGAGCACTATCTGGAAGATGTCGCCGTCGAAGATGTGCTGCTTTGCGCGGTCAATCATCTTGCAGAACTCCTCCTTCGAGAACAGCTCCGTGACCTCGCTCCTGAGCCTGCCGTTCGGCTCGCTGACAGGCTTGCCGTTCCTGAGCAGGTCAGCCATCTGCTCGAGCTCCATACAAGCTCTCTTGTAGCTGCTCTCAGGGTCGCTGAGCTTCATATTCGAGATGAGCACGAGTCTTCCGCGGTAGTTGTCAAAGGCGATGACCTTGTCAAACAGCATAAGGTCTGCGTTCTTGAAGTGCTCGCTGTCATCGACAGGGAGCTTCACCGTCGGCTCGCTGTAGCCGATGAAGTCGTAGGCAAAGTAGCCGACAAGTCCGCCCGTAAACGGCGGGAGTCCCTCAACGCGGGGACTGCGGTACTTCGCAAGAAGCTCGCGAATATGCGAGGACGGGTCGGTCGTCTCGATGTCCTTGCCGCCTATGGTTATCATATTGTCCGAGCAGGTAAGCTCGAGCGCGGGCTTGTAGCCGAGGAATGTCCAGCGTCCCCAGCGCTCCTTGTCGGACGCCGATTCGAGCAGATAGCAGTGAGTCGATACATTTTTGAGTATCTTCACTGCCTCGATAGGCGTGCAGATGTCGGAGAGAAGATCGCAGCTCACAGGCATAATGTCGTATCTGCCGTCTGCGGCGTATTCCTTTGCGGTTTCGAGTGTGGGATAGAACTTCATAACTGCACCTCCGTAGTCGTCAGGGCAAAACAAAAGTCCCTGACAAAACCTTTCAGCTTTGTCAAGGACGAATAATACTTATCCGCGGTGCCACCTTGATTCGCAGCTTGATACTGCGCACTTTGCGGGATACCTTCATACCCCCGACAACTCACGTATGTCCCCACGTCGCAGAATACTCTGCCTCACGGCATTTGACTGCGCCCTCAGCGGTCCATTTGATGACTTGTTTTTCACCCATTCTCAGCAACAGGGCTCTCTGTGGAAGCATCATCACCGTTATCTCCGCGTCAACGGTTTTCGTTATTTTGAATTATAGCATATAATTTTTATCTTGTCAAGGGGGGGCAGGAATTTTTTCTGAAAAGAAAAGCCCTCACTTTAAAAGCGAGGGCTTAGAAAATGCTTTATTCCTTTTCGAGCTGTGAAGCAGCGCCGATGAAAAGCGGAACGTTGTTCTTGTCGAGTATCATATAAACGAAGGGCTTGTCGAGCTCAATGTGGACTTCCTTCTTCGGCACGGGCATAGCGCAGCCTGCCGCCATCATAACAGCAGTAACAGCTGCCGCCTTGACTCCCTTCTCCGTAACCTCAATGCGCGTCTTGTGGAGCACGTCGTCAATATAAAGTGCGGGAGCACCCTCTATGCTGAGGTCGTTTATCTTCGAGAAATCAGCCAGTCTCGGGTCAAACGCGCTCTCCATACCGAGCTTGGGGAGTATCTCCTTGAAAGAGGTATTGTAATTGTACTTGAACTTGGGTATCATTACGTACAGGTCAACTGTCTCGGGGTCCTCATACTCGGAAAGTCCCTCGAAGAGCTTCTCCGCATCGAGGTCATTCACGTATTCAACGATGTCCTTCTCCTTGGGCATTATTCCCACGAACTTGTAGCTGCCGCCCGCGAACTCCTTGTCGAAGGCGTCGGCGTCACCGAGGTCGTAGTAGTGAGCCTCCTTGCTGTCCATTCTCTCGATCATATGCTCAACGCCGTCATAGTCGGTGAATGTACCTTCAGTCGTGGAATAATACGGTTCAGCCCAGTCATTCTCGAAATAGAGAGTATTGATGAGCATCATCATCATTATCTTCTCGTCGGTCGGGTCAAGGTCGCCCTTCTTTAAGAGAGAGGGTATCATACCTCTTGTATTGTCGTTGACCCAGCTGTTCACGTCCTTGACAGTGCTGTCATCAAACGGAGCCTTGTAAAGCTGAGCGTCATAGTATTCGACGTTCTTCTTGAGGAAGTCCTCATATACAGCAAACTTCGGGTCGTCCCTGAACCATATCGAATCCGCGAGGTAGAGCTTCTCGCGCTCGCCGTCGGGAAGATTGGCGATGTAGTACGCCATATAGTCGTTGATATCGTCGATGGTCAGCCCGTTTCCGATGACCTTCTCCATTTCTTCAAGCGTCTTGCCGTCAGCACCGTTTGCTGTCATGGCGAGAGCGGCAGAAATTGAGAGCGGTGAAAGAAGTGTATTCTTAGTATCTTCTTTTTTCGGGTCGAAGCACTCTTTCAGTAGGTTCACGCCGAGGTTCATCTCAGCAGAAGCGAACTTCTCGTCGGTTTCCTTGCCATCAGACAGGTCGCCGCCGATTTCAGCGCAAAGGTCTACGCTTCTGAGCGAGCCTACGGAATTGAACTCCTTAGTCCTGCCGAGAACGAAATCCATCACCTGCTCGAGGTCTTCCTCGTTGATAACATCGTCCCTGTTGATATCGGCATTGAGCTTCTGAGTCTCAGTAAGAGCCGAAGTATTCGTACCCGCTATTTCCATACGGTAGATAACGGTATCGAACGTGTCAACAACGCCGTCAGTGTTGATATCGCCGTAGAACTGGATATAAGGCGAGCTGAGCGCCTCTATGCCGCAGAATTCGTAGGTGCACTCACGGTCAAACGGAAGATCGGTGCCGTTGTCGGAAGTACGGGAGCTCGTGTACTCATCAGCGGAGACAAGCGTCATATTGACTGTTATCTCATTTCTTAGAAGCTTTGCAAAACCGCAGGTCTTAGCCCACATCGCCTCAGCTTCCTCTGTATCCATATACTTCTTCCCGTACATAGGGTTGGAGATCTCAACACTGAACCTGTTATAATACGGTTCATACATATCGTAGACCTTCGGTGCAACAGTCATATCGATATATTCTTCGCCGATCCGAACGTCGACAATGTACACATCGAGTTCATACTCATACAGCTCCCCCTCCTGACTTGAAGCCGCGGAAGCCGTATACTTTTCAGCCGAGTTCAGCGAGCTGAATGTCCCGAACGTACCGAGAGCAAGAGAAAGGCTCAATACTCCCGCCGTAAGCTTTGACATCTTCTTAAACATTCCCATTGTTATCACTCCTTTTTTAATATGTGTGGTTCACCCCTGTAACCTTAGTATAGCCTCTTATCCACAAAATGTCAATAGGAGTTTATGAATTTATGGTAAATTTAACCGATTTCCTCTGCAAAGGGACTGTACAACAGACGGATGTCGTCAAAAAGCCCGCTTATCGCGTCAGATTGACAGAACCGCTCAACAGGTACAGCGCCGTCCTTGGTGAGGATACAGCCGTCCGTCTCGTTCAGATGTGTTACGAACAACGTCCGCTTAGCGGGGATATCGCACTCTGCAATGTCGCGTACTACCGCCGAGGTAAACTCCTCAGTGCTCCCGTGCGGAGCAAATCTCAGCGAGCCCTGCCACTCATTCCGCACATTGGTGCGGTCAGTGATACCGTAGGCGAGCGGGTCGAGCAGCCCCTCATACGGAAGCGGACCTGCTCCGTGGCGTGTCACATACGAACGCGTGACGTATATGACCTCAGTATCGGGGAGGCTCCCCTCTCCCGCTATTGAGCGGAGTATACGCGCAGGCTCATACAGTCCCGTGCGCGAGGTCGTGAGGTGCGGAGCATATTCGAGGTTGAACTCGTCGAGCAGAAGTCCCTGCGCCCCCTCGAAGATGACCTCGTCAAAGCCCGCGAGGAAGTCAGCCTCTCGGAGCTGAATTAAATCGGCATTGCGCGACATCTCCTCGGCGGCATTGCGCAATACAGACTCGCTGAACAGCATTTCACCGAGCTCACCTACCCTTCCGAGGTCAAGACCGAGCTCGGCGGTACGTTTCGGCGTATACTCACGCGAGAGCTCCGAAAGCCTGTTATACAGTGCCTCCGCGCTCCCGCCGACTACGTCCCCGAGACGGAGCGGGCACGTCTCCGAGCGCACCGCCGCCTCGTTTATACCCATTCCGCACGAGCCGTGCCGCCCGTCTCCGCGTGAGGCTTCGAGTATCATATTTATGAGCACGTCCCCGATATAGGTACAGCGGCACGAAGGCGAAGCATATATCGCGGGCACACGTCCGCTGATACCGCGGAAGCCCTCAGTCTCCGACCCGAGCTTGAAAAGGTCGGGCATAAAGCTGTCCGCCCAGTAGGTGTCAAGCCCCCGAAAAGAAGCCGACGAGAGCTGTGAGAATACGAACCGAGCATCAGGCAGGTCAACAGTATGCCCCGCCTGAGCGCCGCCGTTGTGCCGCACGCAGACGGCAGAAGATCCGCCGCGTACAGCCCCGAGCGCATAAGTATCGGTCGCAAGTCCCTTGCCCTCGTCGCCAAAGCTCTTGCCGATTATTATTTTAGCCTGCATTATTCTTGGAAGTATCAAGCTCAATAGTGCGCAGCGCTTTTGCTACGACATCTCTCGCCTCGCCGCTCCACTGAGAAACAGCCTGCTCCTTAGTCATTCCGCCGACCATCTGCATGAGCGATATCATCAGCTCCGCGAGGTAGTTTATCTTTTCCGAAGGGAGCACTGCATTGCGTCCGCTGATGAGCTTCTCCCACGTTTTGTACGCCATTTCAGTGCGAGAACCTGTAATAATGTGAAATATCTCATACTTACGGCTTGCCTCGGCGTAAAGCTCGACTGTCTTGCATCCCTTCTCGGCCTTGTCGCTGAAAACACTGAGGATATCGCCCGCCGAGAGGATATCTTCCTGTCCCTCGTCGCAGACCTCATCGCCGATACAGAAAATGAAGCCCTTCTTGCCGCGCTTCTCGTTGCAGTCGGTGGAGGTGTGCTTGAGCGCGAAATACCACACGAGCGAGTCGTAGCTGTATGGATTTCCGCCGCTGAGAGTGAATTCAAGCAGCTGCTCCACAACGCGGATATCAGCCTCAAACTGGGTTACCTGAAGTGCAGGACACTGCATGGACGAACTCGGCGATGTAAACGCCGCGCACATAATGTGCGGGTCGGTGACAGGACGCTTTTCGAGTATCATCGTAGCTGTCTTGTTCAGCGAGTTCTTCGCTATCTCCGCCGCAAGATATCCCATCGAGCCCGTGGAGTCAAAGCCGATGATTATAGGCGTGGATTCGGGCGAATCCTCACTGTCGCGCGATTCGCGCATATTGATGAACTGCGGCAGATACTTCTCGTTTACCTTGTTGCCGCTGAAAATATCATCAGCAGTAGATGATGCGCTGATGCCCCTGCTGTTTTTGAGCTTGTTCCAGTCAGCTGCACTGTAGCTTCCTCTTCCCATTTGAATTACCTCCTCAGAATGAAATAGTATTATTATTGCTTATGTTTATGTATGCGAGCGACTTAGCCGCCGTCTCGGCTGCACGCTGCTCCACCGAAGCGAGTGCCTCGTTCGGGGTCCTGCCCTCGGCTACGGAAATGAGCGCGTATATAAGCTCCGACAGGCACGAGATGTCGCGCTTGTTTATCGCTGCTACCCTCCCCCTCATAAGCGAGCACCAGTCCGCGAAAATGCGCTCGTCCTCGGGAGCGCCCTTATCAATGCAGATGTGAAAGACATTGTACATCTTCTCGGCTTTAGCAATGAGCTCCTCGTCCGAGAGGTCGTACTCGACCGTGTCACCAAACACGCGGCTTATCTCACCGCGGGTCAGCGTCTTGTGGCAGCAGTCGTCGCCGATAGTTATGAGGATACCTTTTTTGTGACGCTTCTCAAAGCAGTCGGTACGGGTACGGTTCGCCGCGAAGTACCAAGCGAGGTTATAGGATTCGCCGCCGTTACCTCCGCCTCCGCCTTCGAGACAGAGACTCGTCAGCTGCTTGATTATGCGTATGTCGCTCTCAAACTGCGTCACCTGCAAGGGCTTTTTGTCGGACTTGCAGTCGCCTATCGCACAGCACATCACCTGCGGACACAGTATCGGCTTGTTTTCGTAGATGTACATTATCGCCTTGTTCAGCGAATTCAGCGCAAGCTCCTCGGCAAGATAGCCCATTGAAGCTGTGACGTCGAAGCCGATGATAACGGGCGTGGATTCGGGCGAATCCTCGTTGTCGCGAGCCTCGCGTATCACTCCGCTGAGGTCAGTCGGTATCTCCGCGGAACTATTCGACTTGAAAATCTTCTCCGCCCTGCGCTCGTTTCCGAAGGAGCTTCTCAGCTTCGTCCAGTCGCTTGCGGTATAGCTTCCTCGTCCCATAGATCACCTCTTTCCGTAGATCTGCTCGTCATCGGTATCCATAGTCACGAACCTGCGCTCGCCGTAGGACTGCATGAGCACCTCGTCCCAATGGGCAAAATCATCGTAGGCGTTGCTCGCAGGAGCACTTCTGATGAAGTCAGCAAAGGGCTTCGGCAAATCGCCTGTCTCCCTGACATCACTCACGCTGCCGAATCCGAGCACTTGTGCCGCGATACTGCGCAGAGATACAAGATTGTGGCGAGTCGTATATGTCACACCGCTGACGGTGGTGTTATTCGGCACGACCTTCCACCAGCTTCCGTAAAGACTCGCGGTGTGGTCGTATGGGTCGATGTACACATCGTCTATGTCAAAATTTGTATGTACAAGGCTGTTGTATTCGAGCACACAGCAGAGATTTTCCAGTCGGCTGACTATCCACGCCGTCTGTCTGCCGTCGAGCCTGCCGAAAAGTCTGAGAGGGTACTCGTCCTCGCTTTTTTTCACCGCAAGCAGAGCAGAGCCGTCTGTGAGTCCGAAGCCGCCGCTTATCGTGGGAAAGAAGTCGGAAAGGTTCTTTGTATCGGCTGACGGGTAATCCAGCGAGGATACAGCCTTGCGGAATTTATCGGTAAAGGCTGCGTTCTGCGGGTCAAAGCGGAAAATGATGTTCTGCCTTGCGGTATAAACAGTCGCGTCCATGTCCTTGTAAACGTTAAGGCTTTTTACGTCTATCTTTCTGCCGTCGGTGCACTCAAACACCTCCTCAGAGGCGCTGTTCCACAGCTCATCGGCACGGATCCTGCGCTCCTGACCGTCCTTGGAGAGCCTGAGAAAGCCTCTCATACGCTCGTAGAAATCGCGGTAGTAGTCGGTATCGCTGTGGTCGAGCACATACCGCGAGCGGCAGTACGGACAATGAGCTGTCGTGCCCGACGGGTCAATGACCATAGAAGCGCCGCAGCTCTTACACTCCAGAAATTTCATATAACACCTCCGAATATGCGTTATTATGGATTTATTATATCTTTTTTCACCGAAAAAGTCAATAGAAGCACCGCGAATTGTATACAAGATTGACACGGGCAGCAAATTGTGATAATCTATACTTATAACGATAACATCAGGGAGTGATCCAATGATATATAAAAAGTTCATTTCAGCGGCACTGTCCGTGCTCGCCGCAGCTGCTGCCTCTACATGTATGCAGGCGCTCTGTGCGATAGATATGGACTACACCGCTGACGGAGCCGTTGACACCTTCGACCTCATCGCGGCACGAAAGTCCGCCACACAGGAGGAGCTGCAGCGCCTTAACGACTTCATTCTCGGCAAGCCCGTCACAAGCTCGGGCTACACGCTGATATGGAGCGACGAATTCGACGGCGAGTCGCTTGACACCGAGAAATGGTCGCTCGAGCTCGGCAACTGGAAGACTGACTCGAAGGGCAACTACATCACCAACGGCTGGGGCAACAACGAGCAGGAATTCTACACCGATAAAAACACCGCCATCACCGACGGCGTCCTGACGATAGCCGCCCGAAAAGAAAATTACACCGACCCCGTGCAGGGCAGCTACGAGTACACCTCCGCGCGTCTGAGCTCGCAGTACAAATTCTCGACCTGCGGCGGCAGGATAGAGGTGCGTGCCCGCTGCGACAGTGGAAAGTCCCTGTGGCCCGCGATATGGTTGCTTCCCGAGGACAGCGTCTACGGCGGCTGGGCGGCTTCGGGCGAGATAGACATAATGGAGGGCTGGGGCAGCACTCCCGAAAAAGTATGCGGAACTATCCACTTCGGCGACGTGTGGCCAAACAACACCTATCTCACCGCCGATTACAATTTCGCAACAGGCGACTCTGCCGAGAACTGGCACACCTACGCAGTCGAATGGGACAGCAACGAAATGCGCTGGTTCGTGGACGACGACCTCTACAGCACACAGACGGAATGGTACTCCGTCAACCGAGCTTATCCAGCGCCGTTCGACCAGAACTTCTACATCCTGCTCAACCTTGCGGTCGGCGGACACTTCGACGGGATCGACGGAATTTATGCTGACCCAGCCACGTTCGCAGACGGCGAGAAGCACTTCGACATCGACTACGTCCGCGTGTACAAGAAAAACGGCGACAGCTTCGCTCCCACGCCTCAGACCTCGGCGGCTCTGTCGCTGTACAGAGAGGGAGCGGAAGCGGGGCTCACCAACAAGGACGGCTGCTCGGTAGTCCACATCTCCACCCTCGGAGATAAGCCCTACAGCGTAATGGGACTGCTTGAGGGGCAGCACGTTGCCGCGGGCGAGGAGCACACTCTCAGCTTCACGGCGCAGTCAACCATAGAACGGCAGATAACGGTCACGGTTGAGGACGCGCAGTACGAGCGCTACCTTGACGAAACTATTATCGTCGGTACAGAACCTGCCGATTTCACATTCAGGGTTCCGTTTGGTACGGACATGGACGTGGATATCAAGTTCCTGATGGGTAATGTCAGCGACGACGTACCAAGCACAGAACACGATATCACGCTGTCGGAAATAAGCTGGAAATAGCCTTTATATCCCGCCGAACAAATCGGCGGGATATTTTTTGCACGGCTTGAATCGCAATATTTGGTATGCCAGCCGCAAAAAAAGACTTGAAATAATTGTTCGTACATGGTAGTATAGATTTAGGTTTATGTTATAACAAGTTTTCAATTTATTATTTTTAAACATTGGATCAAAACGAATACCTAAGAGACAAAGAAATAGATTAAAAAATATAAGGGTATGACCCGCAAGGGTTAAATTATAGAAAAGGGGAATTTTCCAATGAAAAAACTACTCTCACTTGCTGCTGCGGCGATGACTGTAACTGCCGCAATGGTAGGACCGTCCTCGACTACGCTCGCGGACACGGACTCAACCAGCTACCTCCTGAGCTGCTCATTTGAGAGCGGTGAAGACGGCTGGACAGGCAGAGGCGGCGCTTCTGTCGAATCATCATCAAAAACATCGTTCGACGGCAGTAACGCTCTCTACTGCACGAATCGCTCCGATTCGTGGAACGGCGCGGCTATAAGCTTCGACGATTCCTACGCGGGCGAAACATTGAGCTTCAGCACAAACGTTAAATACGAGAGCGGCAGAGACACAGCTTTGTACCACTTCACAATGCAGTATAACGACGGCAGCGAGACTAAGTACGAAAAAATCGCAAGTGCCAACATCATAAAGGGTGAATGGGCTCAGCTCGCTAACCCGAGCTTCACTGTTCCCGCAAATTCATCCGAGATCTCGATATATGTCGAGACAGCAACAGGAACAAGCGACTTCTACGTTGACGACGTGAAGGTAGCCGCAGAAGGCACGGTCATAGAAGGCGCAAAGGGCGGAAAGTACATCCCCGGAGACATCTTCCCCGACGGAGTTGTCGATACCTTTGACCTCATATGTGCGAGAAAGCTCATCGTGGCTTCCGACCAGCCCGCTCCCCAGTCCATAAATGCAGACATAGACAAGAGCAAGGAATTCGCTGTCAACGACCTTGTTCTCCTTGACGAGTTCATAAGCGGAAAAATAACCGAATTCCCCGAGAATATCCCCGTGGAAAAGGTCACTCCCTTCGACTACGAGGCTAACAAGCAGTTCAAGGAGGCTCCCGGCGACTACTTCAACCCGTGCCAGCAGCAGGGCAAGGTAACTCAGGAGAACTACAGCAGTATCAGAGGCAACAAGACCCTCTACGTTTACACCCCCTACAACTACGACCCCGAGAAGAAATACAACATATTCTACCTCATGCACGGAGGCGGAGAGAACGAAAAGACGCTCTTCTTCCAGGACGACACGATGATACAGAATATGCTCGACCATATGATAATGAACGGCGAGCTTGAGCCGCTCATCGTAGTAACACCTACATTCAACGGTCAGGGCGGTGAGGCTGCTAACTTCTATGAGGAGCTCCGCGCAAACGTTATCCCCTTCGTTGAGGGCAAGTATTCAACTTACGCTGAATCTACCTCAGAGGAGGACATCAGAGCTTCGAGAATGCACCGTGCTTACGGCGGCTTCTCAATGGGCTCGGTATCCACATGGCAGGTATTCAAGAACGACATCGACCTCGTTGGCTACTTCATGCCTCTCAGCGGCGACCACTGGGGCGGAAACGGCGCTTACGGGAAGGCTAAAGACCTCGCGGACGCTGTTGACAAGTCGGGCTTCACCGACAGACAGTACTTCATCTTTGCGGCTACAGGCTCGGACGATATCGCTTACCCGAACGTTAACCCGCAGGTAGACGAGATGAAGAAGATGAGCCAGTTCAAGTTCACCTCCGACTTCTCCGAGGGCAACTTCTACTTTATGGTGGCTCCCGGCAAGACCCACTGGTGGGGCTACGTAAGACACTACGTATACGACGCTCTCCCCTACTTCTTCCACGAGACAGGCGAGTAAACCGATAACAGCAAGGCGGCACAAAAAAATGTGCCGCCTTTTTTCGCAGATGTGAAATATCTGCCGCTCCGAATCTTACTATATAGTCAGAGGACCTCAACGCCTCACGAAAGGAGGCTAATCCGATGGATGATGCATCAATAATCGAGCTTCTCCGAAACAGGGACGAAACTGCGCTCGCCGAGCTCAAACGCAAATATGACCGCTTATGCCTGTATATTGCGGGGAACGTGCTCTCTCAGCGCGAGGACATCGAGGAATGTGTAAGCTCCGCCTACTATGAGGTGTGGAACAACATTCCGCCTGCCGCTCCCGACGACCTGAAAAGCTACCTATGCCGCATAGTACGGAATATAGCCATAAACAGGTACGAGTACAACTCCGCGGCAAAGCGAGACAGCCGCTATACAGTCTCGCTCGACGAGATAGCCGACTGCGTGCCCGCTACTCCCGACGAGAACATCTCGCTCACCGACCTTGCGGACGCGATAAGCCGCTTCCTGCGGTCACAGGACGATGTTCACAGACGTGTATTCGTGCGCAGGTATACCTACGGCGATTCGCTCGCAGATATCGCGCGGCGGTACTCGCTGAACGAGAGAACGGTCGCGACTTATCTCTTCCGCACACGGAAAAAGCTCAGAGAATTTTTGAAGAAAGAGGGGTATGACTATGAATAAGAAGGATTTTATGAAGGCAATGTCCATGATAGACGACGACCTCATGCGCGACGCCGACACCGTCACAAAAGCTGATACTCCCGAATATGAGGAGTCGGTATCGGGCGTTGAGCAGTACCGCCGTCCAGTATGGCAGACCGTAACAACGCTTGCGGCTTCGCTTCTGCTCGTTATCGGCGTAGGAGCGGGCGGCACGTACTATCTCACACACCGCGGAGCACCTGCTCCCGAGGAAGAGCAGATAATCGCGGCTTCCACCGCAGAGACGGAAACAGCTTCGGCTGAAACAAATGAGCAGGCGGAGGTGACTACAGTGCGCACAAGAAAAAGAGACACGCTGGCTAAGACCACGCTCAAAGACGCAGAAACAAAGGAAAGCACCAATACAGAGCCCGTAACAGACCCGCCTGCGGAAGGCGAGGTCAAGAGCGAAAGCACAAACGGCGGCGATGAGCGCGACCCCATATCTACCGCGCCCGTTACGAAAGCCGCAGCTCCCGCAACAACAGCTACTGCTGCAACTACTGCCGTTCAGACAACGACGATACCTGTATGGACACAGTTCCCGCAGACGACACGTATCGACCCGAACTGGAGCCCCAACGTCGACCCTGCTGACTGGAATTATGACATCTTCGCGGACTTAGCAAACAACAGCTACTATACGCCTACCTGTGACGGCTTACCGAAGTATGTTCTCTATGCTCCCGACGGAACGGAGTATCTTATCAATCTGACAGAGCAGTGGGTATGGCGCAAAACTCCCGATATGATAGGACAGCCCGTAGAGCCCGAAGAAGCAATGCTCACTCCGACCCAGTGGTATTACCTTAAAAAACACGGCGCAGACATAGGAATGCGCGAAGATATATACGGCTGGTAAACACATATCCTCCAATAAGTGCAGAGGCGGCGTACAGCCGCCCGCACGCTCCATTCAAATCTGACAAAGCAAGAAGAACCTCTCGGATATCCGAGAGGTTCTTCTTGTTATATGGAGTTTATACAGGTATGAATTTTATTCCGTGGTCTACTATTTCAAACGTGCTCAGCTCGCCGTGCTTTGAGGTGACGTCCCAGTTGCTGTTCACGGACTGTCTGTTGATTCGGAGCTCGCCGTCCTCCTCGTACAGCCAGTATACCCTTTCTTCGCCATTTCTGTCAAACGAGGTGTAAATATAGCCGTTGTGGATATCCCAGACTGCAAGCTGTCCGCATATCCTGCTGCTGAGTCCCATGTCGTAGGTCGTGCAGAGCTCGGGATAGCCGTCACCGTTGATATCAGCGAGGTAAGCCTGTCCGCCAGTCGCCACGCTGCCGAACTTCTCGCGGGTCTTCTTGTTGTATATCTCAATATTGCGCTTCATTCCGTTCCACGAGAATACATAGTCAGGGTACTGCTTTATTGTGATATTCTCGAAGCTGCGGATGTCGAAGCTATCCACCGTCGCGTCGTGCCAGCACCATACGCCGCTGACATTTACGGGGTCGGCGGGCTCTGCCTTTGTGAGCAGCGACAGAGTATAGGTGTCTATCGCGAGCAGGTCGTTATAATTTGCCGCATAGCCCGTGCCCTCTACAGCGAAATACTTGTTTGCCGCGAGCGTGTAATTGTGTATCAAGCCCTTGTTGTCAGTGACATAGATATGCGTGAAGTTTCCGTCGAGGTAGCGCCAATCGTCGCCGACGTTCTTGGTGAAGGTCAGCTTCTGTATCATCGGAATGAGCTTATTAATCTCGTCTTTACCGAGAGCCACATAATAATTGTACATCGGGTTAGTAAGCTCGACACATCTGATGTAGTCAACGTGGCAGTCCTTGATATCGCCGAGGACGTTCGTGAGAGTGTCGGGATCTCCCGCTTTCTGACGGCATTTCAGCACGAAGTCCATAACGTTCTCGTAGCGAATGTCTATGTAATCCTGCTTGGTGGGACTTGTATATTTGCCGTAGTAGAGCTCCACAACGCCGCACTTATCTGTTTTAGCTCCAGTCATTCCATTGACAATGAGCGTGAACTCAAATTCAAGCTTGCCGTCCTTGTTCTCCGTATAGACGGGTATCTCCCAGACGCATACGCCCGAGCCGATGTCCTCGTGATTATACGCCGCAAAGTCGCCGAGTGTAAGGTTTTCGCCGTACTCGGCGTAGCGCTTGACGAGGTCGAGCGTCAGTCTGCCGTCTGCTGGAGGTATCGGCACGGGAGCCGTTGTCGTCGCGGGAGACTGCTGTGTCTTTGCCGCGGTAGTTGTCGTGCTCCTGCCGCTTGAAGCGGTGTTTGCCTTTGCAGTCGTCCTCGCTGCGGAGGTGCTCTTGCCTGCCGCCGTTGTCTTAGCCGTCTCGCCCTTTACGGGAGGACCTGATGTATTAGCGAGCTGCTCGGCTTTCTCATTTGCGGCAGTTGTAGTTGACGGCGACTTCTCGCCATTATCGGAAGCGACAGTGCTCGAAGCCGACTCCCTGCCGTCCTCGGTCGTGGGAGCTATAGCCTCCGACTCGATTATCTCCTCATCGGGAGCGGAGCTTCCGCGGTGCTTAATATAGTATGTACCGCCCGCGACTGCTCCCGCGATTATCACCACCGCGGACGCTATCGCCGTTATCTTCTGCCATATAGGTCTGCGGTAAGGCTCAACACCCGAAACCGTGAGCTCGGGCTCGGCATCGTCCGCATATTTAGCCTCCGAAACGGTATCGGCAGGCATTTCTGCTTCTTTCACAAGGTCGTCGTCGATCAGATTCATTGCTTCATATATTTTCAGCTTATTCATGATCATAACCTTCTTTCCGTAAAAAGTCTTTCAGCTTGTTTCTTGTCCGAAAGAGATATGTCGCGACCGTTTTCTCGTTCATTCCGTAAAGCTCTGCTATGTGCCCGAGCGAATCCCCGTACCAGTACCGCCTTACAAACACCTTGCGGTGCTTCTCGTCCTGCTCCCTAAGGAAGCGGCTTATCGCCTCGGCGAGCTCCTTCGCGGAGAGCTCCTCCTCTGCCCTTGCGGGTATGCACTCGGCGAGCTCATCCAGTGACATCGTCAGCTGGGAGCTCCGCTTCTCTGCGGAGTTGTACTTCAGTCTGTCTATCGCCTTGTTCTTTACGATACGGCAGAGGTACGTTTTCAGGTCGTCGGGAGCCGCGGGAGGAATGTTGTTCCACACCTCGAAGTAGGCGGAGTTCACGCACTCCTCTGCGTCCTCGTGCACGGACAGGATATTGCCCGCAACATAAGCACAGAGCTTATCGTATTTCTTTTTCAGTTCTGCGATCGCACTTTCATCTCTCTTACGGAACAGCTCGAGTATCTGTGTATCCTCCATCAGACAAGCCCCCTTCCGTAATATGCTGAGGTCCTCTACCCATATAGTCGAATTTCCCCGCAGGATATTTCACTCTTCCGAAAAAAATACGGAGCTTCCCGCAGACACGGGAGGCTCCGACTATTATTATACTATTTCCACGCTCAGAGTTATCATATGCCTTTCGGTAGCCTTGTCCCCGAAGGCAGAATCCACCTCAAAACTCCTCTGAAGCGTCACGGGCAGCTTGTCGATGGGGTACCAGTCACCGTCGAAGCGGACATTCAGATTGTTTACCGTCACATCGCCGTATCTGCTGAGCGGATAATCGTACCGAGTAAGGTCGTGCTCGCCGTCCTCTATCGGCAGGTCAAGGGTAGAGCTGAGCGTGCAGCGCTCCCCTCTCCCGAAGATATGTATGCGCAGCTTGAATGCGGAATTGGAGGCATCGGGCTCAGTATTCGGCATACGGAAAGAGACCGTACTGCCGCACCGCGCACAGATAAGCCTTTCGGGTCTTTTGTCAAACGGGTCTCCGTTCATCCCGCCTACAGTGATTATGTCCCTTGAGCCGCAGCCGCGGCAGACCAAACGAGTAGAGCTCATATCTTCATCTCCTTACAGGCTTGTCGAAAGGGTGATACCTTAAACGCATTATAACACGAACAGCGCACATAAGCAACATAAATTTAGCAGCGCGTGTTTTTTTCTGTAATAATACAACAATCAGCCTGTGGAAAGCAGTGCACTATGCTGAAAAAATGAAGCTGCATATCCGAATAATGCAGACATCAAAAGCAGCAGCAGACTGCTCACTGTGCCCAAAAGAGGACGCGTCATTTTCGCTCCCAATGACAAATGATACCGCCCCAAATTGTGCATTGTACAATTTGGAGCGGAAAACATAATACATATTTAGGTCTGTGTTTGGTTTTTCAGAATACCGACCACCACCTGCCGCTGCGTCCCGTCATCTGTACAGGAGATGACCGTCAGGCGATTATCGCCAAAGTCATTCAGCACCCACGTATCCGACGGCTCGACAGTTTTGTAATCCGTTACCACGTACCTGTAGCGCGTGCGGTTCTCGTCGGTGTCCACGAGGAACATCTCATCGCCTGTCTCTATCTCGTCGAGGTCGTTGAAAATCTCTGCGTATATCGTACTGTTGTGTCCTGCGATGCAGTAATTGCCCTTTCCGAGAGCGCCTGTGCCCTCAAAGTGTCCCGCCGAGACCTGCAACGCCTTGTCGTCCGTCCCCTCAAGCACGGGGACTTTTATGTCCAGCCTCGGTATCTCGAAGTTGATGTTGTTATTGAGGAGCTTTCGCAGATAGAGCTCGCGGCTTATCTTCCTGTAGCCGTAAAATGACAGCGCTCCGACGCCAAATACTATCATTATGATGCCGATGACGAACATCGGCTTGTTTCTTTTACGTTTCTTTGCCATACTTCCCCCCGTTCCGTCTGAAACAATTATAACACTTTTACTACGCAAATGCAATATGTGAAGTCAAAGCGGGGAGTCTTCAGTGCAATCGTAATTTGCAGACACGCAAGCCTCAATATGTCTTTTCTTATGCTACGATAATGAAAAACAGCTATAAATAGCTATATTACGTTAGCTATTGTCAGACACACAAGCCTGTCATCTGCGCAAAATTTTTCCTATTGCCAACATAGGAACAACTGTCACACAAACAAAAATCCCCGATAATTCGGGGATTCTCAATGTTTTATCTATACGGAATAGATGACTCTCATGCGCGGAAAAAACTTGCGCCCCACATAATGTGGAGCGCGAAATTGCCCGCGAGGGCTCCCCGCTGGTGCGGATAACAGGACTTGAACCTGCATGTCCTTGCGAACATATGGACCTGAACCATACGCGTCTGCCAATTCCGCCATATCCGCATTGCCTTAATATTATACCACAACTACAACGCATTGTCAAGCGTTTTTATAATATTTTTTGAAATCAAATACGTTGCGGATAATATAGAAGCCTTAACTAAGGCAATATCCAAAGCAGAGGTATCAAACAAGCTGCCAAACGTACAAATAGTATATTTTGGAATTGTGTCAACAAAACGTGTAATTCGTTTACAAAAAATCAACATATTCACGCTGAAAATGTGTTAAAATACACATATAGAAAATTTATAAAGCAATATAGATTTTCTGCGACAATATATGGAAAAAGGGTTGACAATTATGCAATGGGCTGATAAACTAAGAACAGAACTTAACATAACAGCTAAGGCTAACTGTGCCCTTTTCACAATTTCACAGGTAATAAAAGCGTACTCTATGGGATAAGTATTTCCCGTGGGGGCGCTTTTTGTTTTATCACAACAAGGAGGATATGACTTATGAGAAACTCATGGAAGAAAACAGCGACATTCGTGCTTGCATTCACTCTTGTGGCGGCTCCGATGACACAGACAGCAGGGAAAAGCGGACTGCTTGGCAGCAGCGGCATTGTTGCTCATGCCGAGGAAATCTACACAACCGGTTCAGTAGATTCTTCATCGCTTCAAGTAGGAGATATTGTAAAAAAGGCGTTATAATCAACATAACTGATGATAAAGGAATTCAAGATGTAGGATGGGACGAACAAACCGATGTTTACGCCAGACAGTATAATCATACTACTATATCGTTTGATTACGATGTAATTGTTATCGATGATTCTGCCCAATTTACGAATATAGCTGTAGTTAATGTCAAAAGATACGAAACCATCAGTTCGGAGAATATAACAGCTAAAAGTGATACTGTTCCAGTAGCAGCTTCCTATAAACCTTCTGTGCAATTTAAGACTTATCCATATGAGGAGATACCAGATTATTATATAACTTATGATTTGACAGAAGATTCAGACTATGTAATAACCTCAATCAAGAATTCTGAGAATCAGGAAATAACTAATGTTACAAGTGCTGGTACATATACAGTAACTATCGAGGGAAGAGGGTGTCTTAACGGCACAGCAACTTTTACATGGACACTTAATGTTGAAGCCACTGAACTGACCGCCGATAATGTCACCATTGCCGATTTCACATATGACGGCACGGAAAAGACACCTGTCCTCAAATACGGCGATACTGTGCTTGTCAAGGATACAGACTATGAGCTTGTCACAACAGAGGGCGACACGGCTTCTGCCACAAATGCAGGCACATACACGATACATATCAACGGCAAGGGCGATTATGCAGGCGAGAATGTGCTTCTGATGTGGAATATAAGCAAGGCTGACCCCACCGTTACCGCTCCCACAGTCAAGACAGGGCTGACCTACACAGGCTCGGCTCAGGCACTTGCCGAAGCAGGCACGA
>Ga0129307_1000298_pt1 | contig 83581 bp, 91 predicted proteins | sample P1105metagenome_FD_94437 | JGI IMG/M metagenome (GOLD analysis project Ga0129307, IMG submission 94437) | Capybara group fecal microbial communities from Wisconsin, USA - P1105 metagenome | ecosystem: Host-associated > Mammals > Digestive system > Large intestine > Fecal | place: USA: Wisconsin...
AACGAATATCTTATCGTTAGCAGATTAGGGTTTGTACATTCAAAAAATTTGCTTGCAAATTTCTCATTCGGCTCGAGACTCGAGACCCGAGACCGAGCCGCTATGCGGCTCATGAGACCGGGGTGTTGCACCAAACGTGCAATACCCCTTTTCTATTTCCTCTTCTTCTCCAGCAAATGGGTCACGATGATGGCGCAGGAGGCGTCACCGGTGATGTTCAGGGTGGTACGGCCCATATCGAAGATCCGGTCCACACCGGCTACTAGGGCAATACCGTCTACCGGCAGATTGACAGAGGCCAGGACCATGGCCAGCATGATCATCCCAGCACCGGGCACACCCGCCGTCCCTACGGAAGCCAAGGTAGCGGTCACAACGATGGTGAGCATCTGGGACAGGGTCAGGTCCAGCCCATAACAGGATGCGATGAATACAGCACAGACACCCTGATAGATAGCCGTCCCGTCCATATTGATGGTGGCGCCTAGCGGCAGGGCGAAACTGGTGACTTCTTTAGAGGCTCCCAGTTTGTTGGCACATTCCATATTGATGGGCAGGGTCCCTACCGAAGAAGCACTGGAAAAAGCGAACAGCATGGCCGGCATCATGCCTTTGAAGAATTTCAGCGGACTCATTCCGCCGATGGCCCGGACCGCCATGGAATAGACCATGATGGCATGGAGGGCATAGGCGATGTAGGCACAAAGGATGACTTTGGCCAGAGAGCCGATGACCGCAGGCCCGTTCTGGGCGACCACCGGACATAACAGGCAGAATACCCCGATAGGAGATAGAGCCAGGATCATTTACATGACTTTCATGAAAACATCGTTCCAAGTATTGATGAAATCTGCTGCCTTCTCCCCTTTCTGCCCCAGGGCGATGATGGCAATTCCGATCAGCAGGGCCATGACGATGACCTGGAGCATATTGGCGCTGGTCAGAGGTGCCAGGAAGTTAGAGGGGAACAGATCCACCAGCATCTTCATAGGACCTGTGGAACCCCCTTTGACTTTAAAAGACAGTTCTGCCACGGACAGGGCCGGGAACAGGGGCTTGAAGCTGTTGGCGATGAACAGTCCGATGGTGGTAGCAATGGCGGTGGTAATGAAATAATAGACCAGTGTGATGCCGCCGATGGATCCCAGTTTCCGGATATCACTAAGAGAGACCACCCCTGCCATGATGGAAAAGAGGACGATGGGACCCACGATGAATTTCACCAGATTCAGGAAGATCGTGCCAAAGGGTTTGATGTACGTTACAGCAAATTTTACATTCCCCTGCAGGGCCAGCCCTGCCATGATCCCCAGGATCAGCGCGATGAAAATCTGTCCGGCCAGAGGGATCTTCTTTTTCTTTTGTTCTCCATCCATTGCAATCAGCCTCCTTTAGATCATCTGGGACATAGAACTGTATTGAATTCGTCTACAGTCCTCTTTGCATCCATTATAGCATATAGACTCCCTAATATTCGTCTGAGAATCCAGAATATTTAAAATATTATCTAGGGACTGCTGCCCAGATAGCAGTCCCTAGCCTGCCAGGAAGGCCATGATCCGGAGCGTCATGCCGCTGAGCATGAGGATCCCAAAGAGAATCAAAAAGAGACCGGCAGCTTTCTGGATCCGAGGCAGCCAGCTGTAGCCCCGGCGCAGGGTGGAACCGATTTTCTGCCAGAAGAGCGCTGCCAAAAGAAATGGGAGGCAGAAGCCCAGAGCATAGGCCAGCAGCAGGAAGATGCCCTGCCGGGCGGTCTGCTGGCTGCCGGCGGCCATAAGGATGGCGGTCAGGATGGGACCGGTACAAGGAGTCCAGCCCAGGGTGAAGGAAGCTCCCAAAAAGAAAGAACCCAGTATCCCCTCTTTTTTCTGCTGGAGGAAGGGCCTCCTGTCCTTGAGGAGAAAAAGAGGCGTCCACCATCCACTCATAAAGAGCCCCAAAAGGATCAGGATCACTCCCGCTGCTTTTTCCAGTACTTTCCAATAGTTCAGCACCAGCTGGCCTAAAAGCGTCGCGGTGGCCCCCATAGCCAGGAAAACCAGGGTAAAGCCAGCGAGGAAAGCCAGGGTATTGCCCAATAGACGCTCCCTCCCCTCTTTCCCTTCCTGGCTGGAGCCTGCCAGGAGCAGCAGGAAAGTGGGCAGCATGGGCAAGACGCAGGGCGAAATAAAGGACAGGAGCCCTGCTCCAAAAGCGGCCCCCAGGGTCAGGGGACCCATTACCGTTTCCCTTTCAGGAATTCTTCCAGCTGCTGGGCGGTAGCCATGCCTTCGTGGCGCTGGAGGATGTTCCCTTTTTCATCCAGGATGACTGTAGTGGGGACCACTCGGACCTTGTACAGGGCTGCTGCTTTCCCCTCCTGGTCCAGGAGTACTGGCAGGGTATAGCCGTTGTCTTTTAGGAAGGCCTGGACTTTGCTGCTTTCTTCCTGGAGATCTACGGCATAGAAAGTCACTTTGTCCTTGTGTTTGCTGGCAAAAGCGTTCATCTCCGGCATTTCGTTCCGGCAGGGCGGGCACCAGGTGGCCCAGAAATTGATTACATAGATCTTGCCGTCACCGGGCTGGATGGAATGGGAAGTCCCGGCGGTATCTTTGAGGGAAAATCCCGGTGCCTGGGCCTTCTGGGCAGAAGCCTGGGAAGCAGTTTCCGGAGCACTGCCCTGGGAACTGCCGGCAGGGCCGCCACAGCCGGTGACAAAGAGAACTGCTGCAGTAAGGAGCGCGGAAAAAATCAACTTGGATTTCATGAAGTTCCTCCTGTAGAAAAAATATTAATCAGGAATTTTTCTTTATAATATCATAAGGAGATGCTGCTTGGCAACATCTCCTCGTCTTTTGTCATTTTTTCCTCAGTGATGACAGTCGCCCTCGTGATGGTCTCCATGATGGTCGCACTGGATATCTTCCTGGTACTGGAGTTTGTCCGCCAGGAAATCAGCTACCGCCTGGTCAGCCTGGCCACTGCATCCTCCGTAGAAGGCAATGCCGGCTTTTTTCAGGCCTTCCTGGGCGCCTCCTCCGATTCCCCCGCAAATCACAGCTTCTGCGCCCAGCTGCTGGAGCACCCCCACCAAAGCTCCGTGGCCCTGTCCCTGGGTGCTGCAGACTTCAGACTTTTGCACTTTCCCGTCCGCCAAGTCGTAAACTTTAAAATATTCGGTCCGGCCAAAATGCTGGAAGATTTCTCCGTTTTTCGGATCATAGGTTACGGCAAGTTTCATTTCTTTTTCCTCCCTCTGGGAGATGCCGCCGACCCGGTCCAGGGTCCGCAGAGCAAACGTACAGCAGCCCAGCTCTGCGTCGTCGGAAACTTCCACCTGGCCCCCGTAGATTTCGATGTCACGTCCATGGACCAGCGCTCCGGCTACCTTTTTCCGTGCCCCGTTGAGGATATTCTGGAATGTGCTGCGTCCCACATGCATCCGCAGGGCACAGCCAGCCTGATCCAGCCCCACTTCATCCATCAGCCGCAGGGCTTCCAATTCATCCAGAGTCAGCTGCACAGTCTCTTTTTGAGAGCCTTCAGCCGCAAAAAAAGTGCAGTCTGGTTTCTGGTAGATGGTCCGTTTCCGTACAGGTCTTGGCATCTCATTCCTCCTTTATAAATGGCATATACCACTATAGTTATTATATGGCATATGCCATTTACTGTCAAGAGTCATATTTTCTGCAGCCGCAGAGGGAGTTCCAATCCACAGGATTCCAGCAGGGACTGGTTGGACAATACATCATGAGCGGAGCTATCCTCCTGGAGTCTGCCATCCGCCAACAGGATCACCCGATCACAGGTATCCCAGATGAAATCCAAATCGTGAGAAGCGATGAGCTGGGCGCAGGACAGCTGCCGGAGGATTTCCACCAGTTTCCGGCGGTTCCGGGGGTCCAAGGCAGCAGAGGGTTCATCCATCAGCAGCAGGTCCGGTTCCTGGGTCAGGAGGCCGGCAATGGCAGTGAGCTTTTTCTGTCCTCCGGAAAGCCGGTAGATCTGCCGCCTGGCCAGACCTTCCATCCCTACCTGTGCCAGGGCCTTCTCCGTCTTTTGTTCCACTTCTTCTGCCGGCAGGCCGGCATTCCTAAGGGCAAAGGATACATCGCTTTCCACCGTGGGCATGAACAGCTGGCTTTCGGAATCCTGGAAAACGTACCCTGTCTTCCGGCGGATGGCGGGGAAAGTCTGTTCGGTGAGAGGCAGGCCGCACACACTCAAGCATCCTTCCTGGAGGGGCAGGAGTCCCACCAGCAGCTTCAGCAGAGTGGACTTCCCCACTCCATTGCTGCCGATGAGACCCACTTTCTCTCCTGCTTCCAGAACAAAAGAAAGGTCATGGAAGACGGGGACCGGATCTTGGCCGGGACGGAGTGATGGATATTGGAATTGCAGTTGGGAAAGAGTCAAAATAGCAGCCACAAGGACCTCCCTGATGTGAATATCATGGCATCAAAAAATAAAAGATGGCAGACAGACCCGGCAGAACAGGCACCAGGCCAGGGTGCCCCCGAAAAGCAGCAGGTTTCCTTTCAGGGATCCTATGGTTCCCTGTTCCGGGAAACGGCCTTGGAAACCTCTGAGCTTCATGCTTTCATAAACCAGTTGGGCTCGCTCCAGGCTCCGGAGGAAGAGCAGGCCCAGGAGACTGCCACTGATCTTCCAAGGGATCCCTCGGTTTTCCGGAGCCCGGAGCCGCCAGGCAGACGCCATCCGGTCCCCTTCTTGGAGCAGCAGCACCAGATACCGCCAGGTCAGCAGTAGGGATATGATCAGCACCTGAGGCAGCGGCAGCTTCTGGAGGGCACAGGCCAGCTTTTCCAGGGAGGTGGTAGCTAAGAGCAGGTAAGCCCCCAGTACGCAGCCTATGGCTTTCAACACAAGGAGCAGCAGTACTCCGATCCCTCCTGGTACTTCAACCGGTCCCAGGGGAACAGGCGGTCCCTGGAACCAGAACAGGTTCATAAGTCCGATCGCTCCCACCATGCCCAGCACCGGGACCAGCTGGCGCAGAGGCTGCTTCCAGGGGATACGTCCCAGCCGGTATCCTGCCGGGAGCACCAGGAGCAGCAGGAAAGCACTGGCCAGCTGGTCCGTGCCCAGAGAAGCCAGAGTCACCAGGAAGACAAACAAGGACCCCAGCTTGGCCAGGGGGGACAGTCGGGTGAAGAATGTATCTTCCCCTGCCAGATCATCCAACAGATGGATGGTCTCAATGGCGCGGTGCAGAGACTTCATGATGCCCTGTCTTCCGTAAATTCCTGCCCAGGAACCAGATGATCCCGCAAGCCAAGAGGGTGCCGATGATTCCGGACAGGGCCGTCCCCAAAGGACCCTCCATCCCCGGTATCTGATAATCCGGGAATAGGGCCATCACTTCCTGGATCCGGGCTGCGATTCCATAGATTCCCTGTTCCGAGCTTTCCAGTTCCGGAGAGCCAGTCAGCCGGGCAATGGACCATTCCAGCCCATCTGGATCTTCGGAAGCCAGCAGAGATAAGCCTCCGCCGATTGCAAGGGACAGGGCGCCCAAAGCCCCCAGCAGTTTCTTTCGACTCCAAGTCCCTTTCTGTCCCACCGTCCCCAAAGGAGCTGGCTGCCGCAGGATCTCCGGACGGGTTTCATAGACAAAGCCCAGTACCGCCGCGGTGATCAGCCCTTCCCCCAGCCCGATGGCCAGATGGATGGGCTGCATCAGCAGCAGAAAAGCGCTAAAAGGCAGCTCCGTGATTCCCGAGAGATAGGTTTCCCCTGCAACGGAAAACGCCCCCAGCTGGAGGGTCAGCACACTGCCGATCACACTGGCAGCCGTAATGGTCTTTTTGGTCAGCCCCTGCCGGGTCAAGAGTGGCCAGAGGATACCGCCCCCTACAAAACAGCCGTAAAAAGCCATATTCCATACATTGGCCCCCAGCGCCAGCAGGCCTCCGTCTCCAAAGACCAGGCACTGGAGCGTCAGGATGCCGATCAGGGTCAGGAAACCAGCATAGGGTCCTACCACCGCAGAAAGCAGCATGCCCCCGCAGAGATGGCCAGAGGACCCAGTGCCGGGAATGGCAAAATTGATCATTTGGGCAGCGAACACAAAGGCCCCCAGCACTCCCATTTCCGGAATGATCCCGTCCTGTTTTTCTTCTTTGACCTTCCGGACCGCATACCAGGCCGCCATGCCGGATACGGCATACATCGTCCCCGCCACTCCTGGAGACAGCAGGGCATCTGCCATATGCATAGTTACCCCTCCCTTTCTCTGGCAGCTGTCAGTTCTCCCAGTACTTGCTGCCAGATAGCCTGATAGCTGCGTCCGGTGCTGCGGCACAGGGCTGCGATACCATCATATTCAGGATACAGACGGATTTCACTTTTTCCAGTGGGGCGTCCTTCCGGAGAAAGTTCCGGTACCTGGACTTCCTTCACCGGTACCGGGCCCAGAGCCGTTTCCACGATCCGATCGTGCCGCTTCAGGATGCTCCGTTCCATCTGGCAGCGGCGGACGCCGATGGTGGTGGTCTCTGCAAAGAGCAGGGCTTCCAGGGCTCTCCGTTCCGTTTCCTTGCACAGCACCGTGACCAGCCATCCCGGCCGGTTCTTCTTCATATAAACGGGAGCATACTGCACATCCCGGGCTCCGGCAGCCAGGAGACGTTCCAGCACGTGGCCCAGAGCCTCTCCGGTGCAGTCATCCAGATTGGTCTCCAATTTCCAGATTCTATCCGTATCCCAAGGTTCCGCGGCTTTCCTCTCCGGCACCTCCAAAAGCATGGCCCGGAGCAGGCTGGGCATAGCCTGTTCCCGTTTCCCCGCTCCCAAGCCCACTTTGGCCACAGTAAAGGTTCCTGGCAGCTGGCTGCGGGTCCGGATGGCGGCAGCGATGGCGGCTCCCGTCGGTGTCACATATTCGCCGGCAAAAGGCATGATATGGAGGGGAAGCTGATGGGCGGCTGCGATGTTGGCCACCGCCGGCACCGGGATGGGCAGGATGCCATGGGCACAGCGGACGCTGCCGGTCCCCTCGTTGAGTACCGGGATCACCACCTCCCGGATCCCCAGATTGTCCAGGCATACCGCCACAGCGGCGATGTCCACGATGGAATCCACCGCCCCCACTTCATGGAAATGGACGTCTTCCAGGGTGGTGCCATGGGCTTTGGCTTCCGCTTCTCCCAGGATGGTGAAGATCTTCACCGCAAGAGTACGGGCCCCTTCCGTCAGGTCTCCCTGAGACAGGATATCCAGCACTTCCCGGAGGCCCCGGTGCACATGATGGTGGTGATGCGGGTGAGAGATTTCTGCTCCTGCTTCCAGGGGCTCATGGTCATGCTGGTGCCCATGATGCTCCTGATGATGGTGATGGCCCGTCCCTTCCGGGATTTCTGCCTCAGCCTGGGTCCTGGCAAAGCCGTACAGATAGTCCATATCGTGATCGTGGTTCTCGTGTTCCGCATCCAGCCGTACCAGGAAATTGCAGCAGTCCAATCCTGCCTTTTTCACCCGGCTGATTTCCACTGTATACCCGGTAAGAGGCAGGGAAGCCAATGCCTTCCGGAGCACCTGTTCGTCCGCCCCCAGGTCCAGCAGGGCCCCTACAGTCATATCCCCGCTGATGCCGCTTTTACATTCCAGATAGAGCAGTTTATCCATGATTTTCCGTATCCTTTCTGCCGGCCAGCCGGTTGATCTGGGTGGCCAGATACCCGGCACCGTATCCGTTGTCGATATTCACCACTGCAATGCCGTTGGCACAGCTGTTGAGCATGGTGAGGAGGGCTGAAATCCCCTGCAGGCTGGCGCCATACCCAATGGAAGTGGGCACCGCAATCACCGGATTGCTCACTAGGCCGCCCAGGACGCTGGGCAGGGCCCCCTCCATCCCGGCCACCGCAATGACGCAGTTGGCTTCCTGGATGGGGTCCAGACTGGCCAGGAGCCGGTGGAGGCCGCTGACCCCCACATCATAGACCCGGTTCACTTTACTGCCGAAGAATTCCGCCGTCTGGGCCGCCTCTTCCGCCACCGGGATATCCGCCGTACCTGCTGTGCAGACAGCCACGGACCCCTGGAGCTCCACTGGCTTCCGGATCACCTTCACCAGTCGGGCCAAGGGGTCGTACACTGCATCTGGGCATAGGGAACGGATCAGCTCGAATTGTTCCCGGCTGGCCCGGGTGCCTAGCACATTGCCTTCGTCTTCCGCCAGCTTCTGGAAGATCTGTTCCAGGTGGGCATCGCTTTTGCCGCTGCAGAACACCACTTCCCCGAACCCGGTGCGGATCTTCCGATGGGTATCCAGCTTGGCAAAACCCAGGTCGTCAAAAGGTTTCTTCCGGAAATATTTTTCTGCGGCTTCCACAGAAATCTCTCCGTTCTGGACTTTTTCCAGGATCTCCTTGGTTTCCATGATCAGGCCTTCTTTTCCGGGGAAAGGGTTTCATTCATACTGCCAGTCCGGTAGCCCAAAAGATCCAGGGTCACATAGGCAAAGCCGTATCCCTTCAGTTTTTCCGCAATCTCCTGCCGGTGGTCCAGTACTTTCTGGAGTTCTTCCGGCATCACTTCGATCCGGGCCAGGTTCCCTCCATGGATTCGCACCCGCAACTGATGGAACCCCAGATCCAGCAGGAACTGTTCTGCTTTGTCCACCATCCCCAGCCGCTGAGGAGTGATTTTTTCTCCATAGACGAATCGGGAAGAAAGACAGGCAAAGGACTGTTTGTTCCAGGTAGGGAGTCCCAGCTCTTTGGACAGGGCGCGGATTTCCTTCTTGTACAGACCGGCCTGGCGCAGAGGACTGGCGATCTTGAGTTCCGCTATGGCCTGGAGGCCGGGACGGTAATCCCCTTCATCGTCCAGGTTGGAACCTTCTGCCACCGCCGCCAGCTGGTTTTCCTTGGCTACAGCCAGGATCTTTTCAAACAGTTCATGCTTGCACAGATAGCAGCGGTTGGTGGAGTTGTGGGAAAAACCGGGGATGGACAGTTCTTCCGAATCCACCACCAGATGGCGGATCCCTTCTTTGACGCAGAAGGCTCTGGCTTCCTGCAGTTCCCGTTTCGGGAAAGAGCAGGACTGGGCTGTCACTGCTAGTATTTTGTCCCCCAATGTATCATGGGCCACCTTCAGGAGAAAAGTGGAATCCACACCCCCGGAAAATGCCACGGCCACACTGCCCAGCTGGCGGAGGATGGTTTTCAATTTTTCCAATTTTAATCGATTCACTGCATCAGCCATTCTTTCGTTCCTTTCTTACTGGAATTTTGGATCCTTACAGAAATAGAGTCTCAGAAAAAAAGACTCTATTTGCAAAGTATATATGGAATTGTCTCAGGATTTTGAAAGTCTGTACTTATTATACCATAGGTCGGGGTGATTGGGAAAAGTTCCCTTCGTCAGCTCTACCGTTTCAGGAAAACCCGGATCAGCACCAGGCTGATTTCATAGAGCAAGAACAGCGGCAGAGCCAGCAGGGTCTGGGAGACCATGTCCGTAGTAGGAGTGATCATTGCAGCCACGATGAACGCCAACACGATCACATACCGCCGGGCCTTTTTCAGCCGTTTAGAAGTCACCAAACCCATTTTGGCCAAAAGCAGCAGCGCCAGGGGCAGATTGAAGAAAAGTCCCACCGGCAGCACCATCAGAACCACGAAATCCAGATAAGACTCCAAGGACCAGAGAGGCTGCACAGCTCCTTGGCTGAAGGCCAGCAGGAACTGGAGCCCCTGGGGCAGGATCAGTCTGTAGGAAAAGACCAGCCCGGCCAGGAACAGCAGTACCGATGACGGCACGAACAGCAGCAGGGTCCGCTTTTCCCGTTCCGTAAAAGCCGGTACCAGAAAGGCCCAGAATTCCCAGGCCAAAAGAGGGGAAGCCAGGATGGCGCCGCTCCAAAGGGCGATCTTCACATAAATCATGAAGGCCTCCGCCGGCTTCATCACATACAGCTGGGGCACCGGAGCTGTGAGGAAAGCCACGATCCGGTCGATCTGCCAGAAGCTGAGGGCCCCTCCCACAGCCAGTCCCATGAGGCAGCGGATCAGCCGGGTGCGGAGTTCCCCCAAATGTTCAGCAAAGGTCAAGCGTTGGGGTCCGCACTCCCCATCTGTCCGTTTTTTTCCGTTTTCTCCGGTTCCATCGTTCCTTTTTTGGCTTCCGCTGGTTCAATGGTTTCCACCGCATTCACCGCATCTTTGAATTCCCGCATGCTCTTGCCCAAGGCGGCCCCGATGGAGGGCAGCTTCCCCGGTCCAAAGACCACCAGGGCGATCACCAAAATCAACAGCAATTCCGGTACACCCAATCCAAACATGGTTCCGCCTCCTTAGTCAAGGGAAATCAGTTCGTATTTGTCGTTGCCCATCTTCAGGTCCCGCATGGCCTGGAGTTGGTGGAGCCCATGACGGGATTCGATCCGTTCGATGAGATCCTTCTTGTCGTCGTTTTGCCGGTCGTAGATCAGATCCACACTGGCCTGGTCCACCGCCAGGATATCCGTAGAAGCCAGCATCCCCAAATCGGCGATCTTGGGTTCGGCGGCGGAAGTCCCGGCACAGTCGCAGTCCACGGACATCCGGCGCAGCACGTTCAAGAATACGATATGCTTGCCGAAATAGTCCACCGTGGCTTTCCCAGAATCTGCCATCAGTTCCATGAAAGTGTCCTGCATAGGCATTTTCCCCCAGTCCGCCCCGGAAGGAGGCATGGCCCCCGTGAGATACCCGTGGACCTGGCGCTTCCCGTGCTGACCGGAAGCGCAACCGATGGCGATGTTTTTCAGGGACCCCCCGTAGCCCCCCATGGCATGGCCCTTGAAATGGGTCAAGACAACCATGGAATCGTAATTGACCATGTGGCCGCCCATGGCAACTTCCTTCAGGTGCTTGCCACCACGGACCGGCAGGTTCACATCCCCTTCTTCATCCATGATGTCCACCGGGCAGAAGTCCCAGCCGTTGACCTTCAGGGTTTCCCTATGAGAAGCCGTGGTATACCGGTCTCCATTATACATGGTATTGGTTTCCACGATACTGCTGTTGGGGATGTGCTGGATTAGAGCTTTCACCATCTCCCGGGGCAGGATGTTGGGGCCGTGCTTTTCTCCTGTATGGAGCTTCACGGCCACTTTCCCATAGATCCCTTCGCTGATTTTATCGTACAGGGCAATGAGATGGGCTGCATCGATGTGCTTGGTGTAGTACACTTTGGCCCGGGACCCTTCCCCATCCACCGCTTTTTTGCCGGTTTCGTCTACAGACCCTACGGTCGGAGCCTGGGCCATTACATTGGGCAGGCCGCTTTTGGACAAAAAGGCGCCCGCAGCTACCCCACCCATGACTTTCAGAAAATCTCTCCTGGAAATTTCTTTCATTCCGATCCCTCCTGCTGTTTCCATCCAAGGCCATAGTACACCCGGGAGTGCACTGTCGGTCAAGCAAATCAATCATGACAGGTCGGGCAGAGCCCGGCTTGTTTTATTTGCAGTATAGCAGGAAGAATTGGATATGAAAAATGCTTAGATTTTATGAGTTGTTATGCATATTACACATGGTAAAGATGTAAAATTTGATATCAGGGATAAAACGGATACAGAATAGGAAGCAGGATCATACTGATTACAAAGCAAACAAAGGAAACAGCAAGACCCGGTTTGATGAAATCTTTGAACTTAATGTTTGCCGGTTCCATGATCATGGCATTCGCCGGAATGGCTAAAGGCGTGCAAACCGCCACACTGCTCCCAATGAAGACAGCGATTACTGCTGCTCGGGGATCAGCACCGATTCCGTTAGCCAGAGTATAAGCTACAGGACAGAGCAAAGAACAGGAAGCCGTATTAGACATGAACTGGGTCATAATCCAGGTAATCAGATACAAGCTCATCATAATGACAAAGGGTCCATAGGAACCTGTAACACTGAGTACAGCATCTGCCATCATTTTTCCTGCACCGGTTTTATTTAGGGAAGAACCCAGGGGAAGCATAAATGCGACCAGGAATACAGCCAGCATTTCCAAATGCTGCATGGCTTCTTTTTCAGAAAGGACCCCAGTAACGACAAGGACGATGGCCCCCAGACAGGCGATGATATGGAAGGGTGGCAGGAATTTGAAAGAACTGGAGGCCACCATACCTATGATCACGATGACCAATACCCACAAGGATATGGTCTGCTGCCATTTGGGGATATTGCTGTAATCCAGTTTGTTGCGGTAGACACCGGCAGAACGGTCGGGTATCAGTTTTGCGCCAAAGAAATACATGAAAACAATGATGCCCAGTAAAAGCGGAATCCCGATTTTTGCATATTCAAAGAAGGTAAAAGTCAGGGTATTATTGCTCAAAGCTTCCACCGTCGTTTTGGCAATGAGGTTCCCAGGAGAACCAATGATGCTGAGATCAGCTCCAATGGTGGCAGAAAAGACCAGGGGCATCAGCAATCTGCTGGGACTGATGCCGGTGGACGTTGCAATTCCCAGGATAACAGGCATCAACACAGCAACGGTTCCCGTATTGGAAAGGAATCCGGACATGACACCGCCCACAATCATGACGGCAACCATGACAGCTTTCCTGCCTTTGGCAAAGCGTGTAATCAGACTTCCGGCTTTAAAAGCCATTCCCGTTTTCAAAAATGCGTGGCCAATGACACACATGGCCACAACCAGGATGACATTCTGGTTGGATAACTGACTAAAAAGAGTCTTTGCATCAATGACTCCGGTGAAATACAGTGCCATCGCTACAATCAATGCAGCCGTTCCCATGGGTACGATTTCTGTAACAAAAATCACGATAGCAAGGACCAGGATGATTAAGGTAATAATTGCCGGTGACATAGTTTCCCCTTTCTCTCTTATTCAGCCTCATTGATTTTCGGGATGATGTTGACCGCCCTGGGGAGCACGATGGCCTTCTTGGGCGTCTTTTCTGCCAGAGCCTTGTTGATGGCGGACTGGAGATCCGGCGCCCAATCCAGCATGCAGCGGTGAGCCATTTCTTCCGTCATGCCCTGGGTAACCAGGATGATTTTCCCTTTGGTCATGGCCCGTGCATACATGAAGGCCTTATTGGTCCCGATATCGAATCCTTCTTGGCGGTAGCGTTCGATGACTTCTTCCGGGCATTTGGCTGCCGTCATCCAATCGACGAAGAGCTGGGGGATGCCGTTTTTGGCTTCTGCCACCAGGATAAAAGTGGTTCCCTTTTTATAAGCCAGCATTTCTGCTACCGACAGTGCTTTTTGGCTCTGCCACAGATCGATGTCTCTTGGGGCCCCACCGGGGCTGGTGATGATCAAATCGGCCCGGCCGTTGATTTCAACGGTATTGATCTTCCGGCAGATTTCCACTCCCGCATTATGGGCCTCCTCCAGATCCCCTGCCACAGCGCCGGCAATCTGTTTATGCACATCTTGGACCATGTTCAGGATGAAACGGACCTTGACCAGGCGAGCTGCTTCCAAGGCGACTTTATGGAAAGGATTGCCTTCAAAGAAATTGATGGCAGGTTCATAGGGACGGATGGGAAGAGAATGATGCACTTTCAGGGTCTTCAGGTCCACGACCCCCGGAACAATGCTTTTTCTTCCCCCAGAAAACCCGGCAGAGTGATGGGGCGCAATCAGCCCAGTGGTGACGATGAAATCAGAATGGGCCACGAATTCATCCAGATAGATCGGTACATCATAAGTTTGGGTCCTGCCCATGTAAATATGATGGCCATCCTGGCAGTCGTGGACATGGACTTTCATCCGTTTTTCCAGGCCACCCAAAATGGTATGGAGCTGCTCTTCATTGGGACCCTTGTGGCTTCCCGTGGCAATCACAAAAGTAATATTTTCTTCGGGCACCCCTGCCCCCTTCAGCCGTTTCACGATTTCTGCCGTCATCTGCGCCGTAGGACCGGGCCGGGTCTGATCATTGACCACAATGGTGATCTTGTCTTCCGGGACCACCATTTCTTCCAGTCTAGGGGTCCCGATGGGATGATCCAGCGCTTCCTGGATAAACGCTTCCACCGATTTCTTTACAGGCGCTACAGCTGGGTCGATGATCTCCGTGTTGACGGAATCTGGGATTTCCGCTTCCTGAAAGTCGTTGCCATAGGGAACTTTGATTTTCATGATACTGTCCGCTCCTTTTTTATTATTCAAAGTAATCCGTTTATTCGCTTCTTGCATGTTTTATGATATACTAGATTTATCATCGTAACCACAAATAATATTGACTATCAAGTATTGATAAAATCACTAGTAAGGAGTATCCTATGGAACTGCGCGAACTAAAATATCTGGTGATGCTGGCTGAAGAAAAGAACATCTCCCATGCAGCAGAAAAACTGTACATCACCCAATCGACCTTGAGCACCTTTATCAAACAGATGGAAACAGAGCTACACACAAAGCTGTTTGCTCGCAGTTCTCGAGGTATTTCCCCCACTCCTTCCGGCCAGGTTTTGATCGACCATGCCAGACGGATGATCCAGGAATTCCAACTGGCCCAAAATGAAATCTCTGATCTAGAAAACCTGCGGACCGGGGAAATCCGCCTGGGCATCAGTACGTTCAGAGGGACCTATATCCTGCCCCACGTACTGAAAAGCTTCCATCAGCAGTATCCCGGGATCACCGTTACCATTTCAGAAGCCAATACCATCGATCTGGAGCAGAAAATCATCGATGGCGTACTGGATCTTGCCCTTGTGACCATCCCCTATCAGGTCATCAAAGGCCCTGCTCCCGAGCCCTGCATCCGGGACGAGATCAGTCTGGTGACACTCCCCGATCATCCCATCTTGAAAAGAGCCTTTACGGATCCTATTACCGGCCGTCTCTCCATCGACATCAACGAAATCGTCAAATATCCCGTGATCATGCAGCGGACCAATACCGTCTTGGGGAACCTGGCTGGTAGCCTTTTTGCCAGATATGGGATCCGTCCTCATTCTCATCATACCAGTTCCACGCCTTTAATGGCATTTTCCCTGATCCGCAGCGGATTGGGAATTGGTTTTTCCTTTACTTCCACGAGAGCCTATTATCCGGATTTGGTCTATCTTGCCCTGAAACCGGCAGGACTATTTGTGGATCTGACCCTCGTCTATCCCCATCATTACGTTTCCAAAGCCTGCCGGGCTTTGAGTCAGTGCTTTTATGAATACGGGAAAGAGAGCCTGGAAAAATACGGAAAAAAAGAAAGGGCATCCCATCCTTGAGGAAAGATGCCTGCATATCCAAAACTGTCAACAACGTATGAAGTATGACAAAAGGGCTGATCCACGTGAATGGTTATCTCACGTGAATCAGCCCTTTAACCGTGTCTCCACACGAACATATGTTCAAGGCTGGTGGAGATGAGGGGAGTCGAACCCCTGTCCGAAAGCATTGCCATGCGAACTTCTCCGAGCGCAGACTGCATATTTTATTTCGCAGCCCCTTTGCCTGCAGACGGGCCAAGGAACGTGCTATCTCGATGGGTTTCCCTGCCCTCCTCCGAGAATTGGAGGACAAGTATCCTGCAAGTGTCGTCTATTCTTCTTCAGCAGGAATGAAGAGGAAAGACGTTAGCAATTTAAGCTGCTAAAGCGTAAGAATCGTCTGCGTTTATAACGCGTTTCCACCGTTTAATGGGGTTGGCGGGATCCCAGCTCGCTTATCGCACACCATCTACCCCCGTCGAAACCGGTACATCCCCGGGTTTGATGTGTATATAGTATTATAGCACCGAAAAAGTTGAATCGTCAATGGGAAGGAGAAACAAGGTGTGAAAAGGGGGCTGCTTAGCCGAACAAAACTGACGTCATACGTCATAAGTCATACGTCATACGCTGATGGAAGCCAGCTCTGCTGGCTCCCAATTTAAGAAAACCAGTTGAATCTTATAGCAGGTTTTGAAATTTTAAAATCAATTTGGAAAAATTGATTTCCAAAAGCGTATGACATATGACGACTGACGTATGACGAAGGGGGTGTTGCACAGAACGTGCAACACCCCCTTTCCATTAACGTGAGACGTCTGGCGTGAAGCGGCTCTTACTTCAGCAGTCCGCTTTCTTTCCAGGCCCGGGTCACTTTTTCTCTTTCTTCGTCGGTCATGGGGCACAGGGGCAGCCGATAGGGGCCGGCGTTGAAGGGAGTCATCCGGGTGACGGCTTCCTTGATGGGGATGGGGTTGCTCACCAGGAACATGCTCCGAGCCTGGGGTACCATCACCTTGTTCAGGTCCCGGGCTTTTTGGACTTCGCCCCGTTCGTAGCTCTGCATCAGGTCCTGGAGGATCTGGCCGTTCACATTGCTGAGCACGGAGATCAGCCCCACAGCGCCTACACTCATAAAGGGCAGGATCAGGCCGTCGTCGCCGCTGTAGATGGAGAAATCCTCCGGTACCAGGCGGTACAGCTCTGCGGTCTGGGCCACATTGCCAGCTGCTTCCTTGATGGCTACGATGTTCTTGCAGTCCCGGGCCAGCCGGGCGATGGTAGCCGGCTGGATGTTGCTGCCAGTCCGCCCCGGCACGTTGTAGATCACGATGGGCAGGCGGGTGTTTTCGGCGATGGTCTTATAGTGGCGGTAATACCCTTCCTGGGAAGGTTTGTTGTAATAGGGCCCTACCACCAGGACCCCGTCGGCGCCCACTTTTTCGGCCAGCTTGTTCATTTCCAGCACATCGGCCGTATTGTTGGATCCGGTGCCAACGATTACCGGACCTCTGCCATTGACTTTGGCGATGACTTTTGTGAAGAGTTCTTCTTTTTCTGCGTAGGTCATGGTGGGGGCTTCGCCGCTGGTCCCGCTGACCAGGATGGCGTCGGAGCCGTGATCCAGCAGCCAGGAGGCGAATTCTGCCGTCCCGTCCGCATTCAGGGATCCGTCTTCATGGAAGAAGGTCACCATGGCTGTAATGAGTCTTCCGAAATAAGGTTTCTTGTTCATGCTAACCACCTTTTTACGATTGGAAAGCAGCGTGCAGGGCATTGACTGCTTCTTTTACCTGTTCTTCCCGTACGATGGCGGAAATCAGGTTGTCAGAATCTGTTGTTTGCAGGATCTCGATGCCGGCTTTCGCCAAGGCATTGATGAAACGGGCCATGATGCCGGGGACACCGCCCATATGGGAACCCACCACGGTGACCTTGGCACAGTTTTCCACTTTGGTGTACATGCAGTGTTCTGCCTGCAGGACTTTTTCCGCATCCGCCGTAGCGGCACTGTAGACAGCGAACATCAGGGAATGGGGCTGGAGGCTCATGGTGCCGATGCTGACGCCATTCTTAGCCAGGGTATCAAAAAGGTCCGCTCCATTCTTACTTTCCAGGTTCACCGAGAAGAAGGCGATGTTTCCTTTGCTGGCCACCCCACAGGCATGGTTCTGTTCCAGGGAATCGGTCTCTTCCATTTCCTTAGGCTGATCGTCTTTGCTGATCAAGGTCCCAGGGGCTTCGGAGAAGGTGCTCTTCACCACCATGGGGACGCCGTAGCGCATGACGATCTCTACCGCCCGGGGATGGATGACCTTAGCGCCCTGATGGGCCATTTCCCGGATTTCATCATAGGAAATCTGCTTGATGATGTGGGCATCTTTCACGATCCGGGGATCAGCGGTCATGACCCCGTCCACGTCCGTGTAGATTTCCACTTTATCCGCATGGACAGCTACACCAAAGGCAGCAGCGGAGGTATCGCTGCCTCCCCGGCCCAGGGTAGTCACGTTCTTATGGTCAGCCGTCACCCCCTGGAAGCCGCAGACCACAGGGATGATCCCCTGCTCCACCAGTTCCAGCAGGTTGTCCGGTTCCACGGTGCGGATCTTGGCATTGCCGTATTCTTCATCGGTGATCATGCCGGCCTGGCCCCCGGTAAGGGCTTTGGCTTTCAGGCCGTGTTCCTGCAGGGTGGAAGCCATGACCGTGGAAGAAATGATTTCCCCGCAGGCCATCAAGAGATCCAATTCATGGGGAGCCGGGTTGGGATTCACGCTTTTCAGCATATCGATCATGGTATCTGTAGCAAAGGGATCCCCTCTACGGCCCATGGCAGAGACAACCACGATGGGGGCATACCCCTGATCGATGGCTTCCTGGACTTTGCCCACCACTTTTTCCCGGGATACGGGCGTTGCTACGGACGTTCCTCCGAACTTTTGTACAATGATTTTCATGTTAACCTCAGGCTCCCCTCAAAATTCTCGTCGTTCTTCTCTTTCTTACAGCCAGCCGTTCTTCACCATGGTTTCTGCGATCTGCAGGGTGTTCAGGGCGGCCCCTTTGCGGATCTGATCCCCTACGCACCAGAAGTTGAAGCTGTTGGCAGCGGATTCGTCCCGTCTCAGACGGCCTACATACACATCGTTCTTGCCGGAGGTGTACAGAGGCATAGGATAGATCTGCTGGGAAGGATCGTCCTGGAGCACCACCCCAGGGAAGTTGGCCAGGGCCTTGCGGATGTCTTCCAGCTCCACATCGTGTTCCAGTTCCACGTTGACCGATTCACTGTGGCTCCGGTAAACCGGCACCCGGACGGTGGTAGCGGTGACCCGCAGGTCCGGATCGGAGAAGATCTTCTTAGTTTCGTTGACCATCTTCATTTCTTCTTTGGTATACAGGTTATCCAGGAAGATATCGATCTGGGGCACCAGGTTCAGGGCCAGGGGGAAATGTTTTTCAGCACTGGCGCTGGGGAAGATCTTGGCGGTCATTTCTTCGCCCCGGGCAGCTTGCTTGATCTGGTTTTCCAGTTCGTCCAGGCCGTCTTTGCCGGCGCCGGAAGCTGCCTGGTAGGTGGAGACGATGATCCGTTTGATCCGAGACAGGTCATAGATGGGTTTCAGGGCCATCACCATGATGATGGTGGAGCAGTTGGGGTTGGCGATGATCCCGTGATGTTTGGTGATATCCTGGGGATTCACTTCCGGGACGATCAGAGGCACATCTGGGTCCATCCGGTAGGTGCTGGAGTTGTCGATGACCACGGCCCCGGCTTTCACGGCGATGGGAGCGAAGGTCTTGGAGATGCTGCCGCCAGCGAACAGGGCCACATCTACTCCATTGAAGGAATCGGCTTTGGCTTCTTCCACTTTATAGGTCTTGCCCCGGACAGTGAGTTCCTTGCCGGCACTGCGGGCAGAAGCCAGCAGCTTCAGGTTCTTGAAAGGGAAATCCCGTTCGTTCAGCAGATTGATGAATTCCTGTCCCACGGCGCCCGTAGCACCCAGAATTGCCAAATTGTATTCTTTCATTCCAATCGTCTCCTTTGTCTCTCGTTAACTTTCGTCTAGCTTCAATCCAAGATCTGATCCAGTCCGTATACCAGGCCTTTGCGTTTCACCATGGTCCGGCAGCCCCGCATCACCCCGGGCATGTAGCATTCCCGGCTCACCGGATCATTGCGCACGGTGAGGGTTTCGCCCATGCTGCCGAAGATGATTTCCTGGCTGGCCACGAATCCGGGCAGCCGCACGCTGTGGATCCGCATCCCTTCATATTCGCTGCCTCTGGCATGGGGCAGCTTTTCTTCTTCATCCGGGTTCCCCTGCTGGACGAAGCCGCCTCGGACTTCCGCCAGTTTCTGGGCGGTGAGGATAGCCGTACCGCTGGGAGCATCCAGTTTCTTGTCATGATGCATTTCGATGATTTCAACCTGGGGGAAGTATTTGGCCACTTCGGCTGCGATCTTCATCATCAAGACGGCCCCCATGGAGAAGTTGGGGCACACCAGGATACCCACATTGTTCTTTTCTGCCAGGCCCTTCAGTTCTTCCAGGTCCTCTTTGGTGAAACCCGTGGTCCCCACCACAGCGTTGACACCGGCGTTCAGGACGGTCCGCAGGTTCCCCATGACAACGTCCGGCCGGGTGAAATCCACCACCACATCGGGCTTCCGGGTTTCCAGGGCCTGGGCCAGGTCCGTATCCACAGGGCAGCCTTCCACGGTCTTGTCTTTGCCGAACACATCCACGGCCCCTACCAGTTCCATATCTTCCTGTTGCATCACGGTCTGCACCACGGTATGCCCCATTCTGCCCAGGGCTCCGTTTACCATTACTCTGATCATTTTCTGCATCTCTCCTTTGATTTCCTTTGGGAGACAAAAAAACAGGTCATCGAGGTGAGCCCAATGACCTGCAAGAAAAGAAGCCGCTCCTGCTTCCGCAGGGGACTTGGTTCCGTTCCCATTGATAGCTCTCCACCCAAAGGCGACAGTCTGCAGGTTGTTCACCTGCATCCCAGCATAAGCGCGCACCCGCAGCTCTGCTTCGGCGGTTCCCCTTTCGTTCCCTTCCTCGGTGTCCCTCCGGGAATTACTGATGTTTTCCGCGCCTCTATCTTTTTGTTCAATTATGGTTACAGTATAGGAGTTTCTGCCTATCTTGTCAACCTTTATTCCAGTGCCTTTTGAAATTTCTTCAATCACGGAGACTTTTCCGCAGTTCTGCCTGGGTCCGGCTGAAGAAATTTGTTAATTCTTTTACAAACTGCTGGGAATACACCGTGCTGTCGATGGTGCTCCGTTTGGCGAAGATGGCTTTCTGCTGGGCCAGCGATTGGCCTTCATAGCTGTGGAGGGCTTCCACCATTTCCTCATAGGTGGCTCCATAGCTGTAATCCGGAGTGCTTTCCATCTGCCGGCCCAAGGCCAGGTAGAAATCGTTCCATTCTTCCAGGGTCAGCTTTTTCTGGAGCGCCGCCATACAGCCCCGGACCAGATGGGCCTTTAGATAGATGTATTCCCGCAGGGCCGTTTCCCGCTGTTCCGGGAACAATTTGAACCATTCATAGAGCTGGTAGCCGCCCCAATCCCCCATGGTATCCACGGCGCTGATCATTTTCTTCCATTTGTTTTCCGTCATATGAAATGCCTCATTTCGTGGTGCTGCCGAAACCGCCGCTTCGTTCCTGTTTGGGAGCTTTGGCGTCGTCATCGGCCAGCAGATAGGTATAAAAGATTCCTTGGGCCACCCGTTCCCCTTTTTCCAGGGTCACGTCCTGGTCACTGTCGTTGGCCAGGGCCAGGAGCAGATGGCCTTCGTTGTCGGGATTGTTGTAATAATCCGCATCCACGATGCCTTCATTGTTCACCAGGCGCAGATGGCGCTTCACCGCCATGCTGGAGCGGATGTGGATGCCTAAGTATTCATTGTCCTGCATATAGGCTTTCACCCCGGTGGGGACCATCTTCTGAGAATGGGCCGGGAGGGTCACCGTTTCTGGCAGGTAGATGTCGTACCCGGCGCTCCGGGCGGTCTGCCGGCTGGGAAGGGGAAAGTCCACTTCTTTATAGGAAGAGATTTTTTCAAAACCGCGGATTTTCATTTTTGGATAGGCTCCTTTGTCTTTTCCATGCCCCAGGCCTGGATCTCTTTTTCCAGGATGGCCACGAAGGTCTTGGGGGGGATGGGGCTGAATTCTTCTTTAATCTTTTTCTTTTCCAGGCTCTTCCCTTTCCGGGTCAGTACCTGGATCTGGTGGATCCGGTAGGTATGGTCTTTTTCATTGATCTCTACCGTCATGAGGCATTCTTTGGCCGAATCGGCCTCTTTCAGTTCTTTTTCATACAGATGGTTCAGCAGGCGGATAAAAGAAGGGTTCTTCAGTACCGCCCGGGCAGAAGCCTGGGTCAGGGACAGATCCCGGGAATCCTTCCGGAACGAGGACAAATCCGTATAATAGGCTCCGGAAGGGTTTTCTCCCAGAAGGCTCCATTCGGTGGGTTTGGCAGCCAGGGCGTTTCCCCCGCTCCATAGGGTGAAGCAGGAAAAAGCCAGGGCCAGCAGTTGTTTTTTCATAGGCCCACTCCTTCACATTTTTTCGTTCCTTCATCTTATAAAATCCCCTGGGAGAAGTCAAGGGTCCATCACTGGCTTCTTTTTTTCAAGATGGCCAGGGCTTGTTCCAGATATCTTTCCTCCACATCGATATAATACAGATTCCTGTCGATCTTTCCCCGGGGGCCGAAATCCCGGATATCCAATTTGGCCCCGCAGCCGCAGGCAGGCGCCTCACTGGGCAGAGAAGTGGAAGAAAAAGGGATGCCGGATGCTTTCAATGCGGCTTTGGCCTGCTGCCAATCTTTTTGGCAGCCCTTTTCTTTGTAGACGGTGATTTTCTTTGAAAAAAAGCCCATATCTTGCCTCCTTTTCTATCCATCATTACTTGGGACGCGTCTTCTCAGGGACGGATCCACCATCCCATCATCACGGCTCCAGCGGCCCCGGCTGCTTGGAGTTCCGGGAAGCGCTCCGGGGTCACTCCCCCCAGGGCATAGACCGGGATGGGGCTTTGGGCACAGACTTCCCGGAGCTGCTCCAGGCCCCGGGGCGGCAGGCCCGGTTTGCACTGGGTGGGATAGATATGGCTGAAGGTGCAGCAGGCCGCCCCCAGCCGGGCTGCTTCCTGCACTTCTGCCAAGCTGTGGCAGGAGGCCCCCAGTTTCCCGTGGAACCCCCGGCGCTGCTCCGGCGTCAGGCTGCGGAGAGCGGCCATAGGCAGCTGGAGCCCTTCCGGCTGGAGCTGGCAGGCCGCTTCCGGGAAATTGTGGAACCAGCAGGGAATCCCGGCTGCCCGGCAGCGGACCAATACTTCCCGGCCCAAGGCCAAGTAGGCTTCCAGGGACAGGTCTTTTTCCCGCAGGATCACTCCCGCCGGACCTTTTGCCAAAATCCGGTCCAACTGGTTCAGGAAGGGGATCCGGCACAGCTGGCGGTTGGTGATGCAGAACGCGGGGAAAGCCTTACACATCTTCATCCCAGGGATTGATCCGGATGGGTTCTTTCCGGAGCATGGCCTGCTGTTCCGGCGTGAAATGGTTCCGGCGGATCACTGCTTCGTAGACGAATTCCCGAAAGTATTTCTCCGAGCAGACGAAATAGCCCTCCTTCCCCACTTCCTTGCCCCAGGAGTTCTCGATCTTCCACCGGGTAGGCCGGCCATTGGCATCGAAATCCACCCCCGTGAGGAGCATGGCATGGGTGGCGGAACTGGCCCCGTATTCCAGCCGTTTCCCCTTGGGCATCTCCAGGGAAAATCCCCCCAGGAGTCTTTCCACCTGGACGCTGTCCGGGTCCCAAATCCCTTCCTTCCGGGCCCCGTAAGCCCCGGCATCACAGGCGAACCACACCGGTTCCCCGGCCTGGAGCTGGCGGATGCACAGGTCCTCCAAGGCTTCCTGGGACAGGTTCAGGGCAGCCATATCCCTGCCCACCATATTTTCCACTGCGTGGAACACGACGGGCGTATCCATCTCCTTGTCCGGCGTGGGTTCGTTGATCACCGGCACATAGGCATCCAGGGCCAGGCCCACGTATTTTTCATAGAATTCCCGGGGTGTCAGGTTCCGGTCGCAGTGATACTGTTTATCCTTGTCCCGCCAGGCGAAGTCGAAGGTCTCCACCGGGGCTCCGAAGGCGATGCACTCCGCCTTATAGACTTCCGCCAGCATCTCTTTTTTCCGAGGATAAGGGTCCTGTCCGGCATGGATCAATTCCCGCAGTTCCAGGGCATCCTTCCGCAGCAGCCGGTTCATGGCAGCCAGGAACCGGTCCGTATGTTCCGACTGGTAGGTTTCCGGGTGAGATGCCTTAGGGACCACTCCATATTTTTCCACCAGATGGGCGGCTTCGCTCCAGTAGCCTCCGTCCACCATGCCCCGGAGCACATACTGCATGCTCTGGCCTTTTACCGGTTCCCCGGCCTGCTGGATCACCATTTCCAGAAAATTATTGGCTTTCTCCAGTTTGTCGTAGAAGCTCAGGTAGTTCTGGGACAGTTCGAATTTTTCCAGCCCGCATCTTTCCGCCACGATCTCCCGCAGGATGTTCAGAGCGGCAAAGAGCCAGCAGCGGCCGGATTTCTGTTGGGCGGTGATGCCCCGGGTCTTCACTTCCACCGCAAAGGGACCCTGGTGGAGAGCCGCTTTCATGGGCACAAAGGACAGATCGGCCAGGTCGGTCTTAGCCAGAGCCCCATTCAGGGTCTGGGCCTCTCGGTCTTTTTCGTAGGCGGTACGGAATTCCTGCAAAAGTCCAGCGTCGATTTCTTTCATAGCAGAACATTTCCTTTCTTTATCAATGATTTTCCAGGCAGCATTTCATTTCTTCAGGGCAATCCCGGCTCCCAGCAGCATGAGAGCCATGCCCGCTGCCATGGACAGGGTGATGGCCTCCCCCAGCAGCAGCCAGGCGAACACAGGGCTCAGGGCCGGTTTGATGAAATAGGTCAGGCTCCCCAGGGTGATGGAGCCATATTCCATGGCATGGAACCAGCAAAGGACGGCTACCAGGGTGACGCCCAGATACAATACCAGCACCCAGGGCAGATTGGCCCAGGTGTATCCAGTCACAAGGGAGATCCGGGCATAGCGGGCCAGCCCATGGGCCGTCAGGAACCGGGCAACCGCCGGGATATGGGTACACAGCGCCAGGGCAAGCAGCTGGAGGCCGCTCCAAAGGAAGGTCCAGGCAGTCACTGTCACGCTGCCCAGGGCCGGCATCAGTTTCTTGCCACCCACGGCATACAGGCTGTAGCCCAGGACACAGATGAACAGCCCCAGGAGACCGAAGGGGTCCATGGTCATATGGAAGGGATCCACCAAGACTCCGATGGCCAGCACCTGGAGACCCAAGGCGATGATCTCGTTCCGGGTGATGGGCGTCCCCAAAAGGAGAGCCGCCAGCACCGTGATGAAAAGAGGCGTACTGGAAAAGATCACCGCCGTATGGCTGGCCCCCAGAGCCACTGCAGCCATCTGGTACAGGGGACCCACGATGGTGATGCCCACAAAGCCCAGGAGGAAACAGGCCTTCTGCTGCGCCCCAGTGATCCGGGTGTGCCGGGCCGCCAGCTGCTTCCGGCTCCAGGGCAGGAGGCAGAGACCGGCCAGGAAATACCGGGTGGCATTCACCTGGATCCCGTTCAGGTCTCCGTTGATCTTTTTCATGCAGATTTCCGTCAGACAGAATAAAAGTGCGGCTGCCACCATGCACAGAATGGCTTCTTGGCGTTTGGTCATCGGTATTTTTCCTTCCATTGTTTCAAATTTCAGCGTTCCAGCAGGTAACCCTGGGCACTGATGACGCCTTTTTCCTTCTGGTCATAGCCTTCTCGGGTCCCCTCCAGCAGGGTGAAGATCAGCAGTTTTCTCTCTTCCGGCTGGTATTGGAGGTCTTTGCCCTCCACTTTTCCCCCGGAAGGATATTTCTCCCGCAGATGCTGCAGATAAGCCGGAGCTATGGGTAGGCTGTATGCAGTATTCCCCTCTCCGGAAAAACGCAGCTGATGGTTTTGGATGACGGCTCTCCCCAGGAATACCACCCGGGAATAGCCGCTGACCGGCAGGCTCTTCAGAGGGTGTTCATAGCGGCAGTACCGGGAGGCAAGCCGGCGCTTCTCTTTTTCTGGGACGGGCAGGGTGGCCAGGAACGAGGATCCCTTGATCTGCTCAACCAGGGGATACCGCCACCGGCCGGCAGAACGGCTCAGGTACACATAGCTGCTGAGGATCCTTTCTCCGTCTTCCGGTGAGATCCCTTTGGCACTGACCAGTTCGCCCTCTTGGAGCAAGTGGTTCCGGGTGATGGTTCCTTCCAAGCGCTGGGCCTGGAACCAGGCGGGCAGATCCACCAGGTTCAAGGGCGAAAAGGCCAGGATCCCGCTGAGGATTCCGCACAACAGGTACAATTTCCGGGGATTCCGCTTCGTGATGCCCCAGAACAGGACACAAAGCCCTGTAAAAGTGCAGCAGAGGGACAGATACCGAAGGCTGGTGAGTCCGTAGGCTTCCAGGCGGATCCAGACGCCTCGGAGCTGGGCTGCCGCCACAGGCACCAGCAGGAGGGCTCCCCATTTCAGGACTTTGCGTACCCAGGGTGGTTCCTCATCAGGATAGGAAAAGTAGAACAGAGCATAAAAAGCCAGGGCACAAGAGCCATAAGGGTTCATGATGCCCACCGGCAGAGCTCCCTCCCCCAGGCTTTTGCCCAGAAAGATATAGAGGATGACCACAAGGAGCACCGCTGCCGGCAGCAAGAGGTTCCGGCAAAGGGTCGGGTACCAGCCCGGCAGCTCCAGGGCTTCATCTTCCCGGGGGATCTGGGCCAGCAGCACCTGCCAGGCCGCCGCCAGGGACAGGACGCAAGACAGCCACAGCCAGCCCAAGGAGAGCTGGGGATACAGGAGCATCTTGATCCCGGAAAGGACGATGCCCAGGAGCATCTGGACCAGCATCCCCAGCAGCAGGCTTTTGCCAAGGACCAGGAGAAACGCGGGAAAAAGGCTCTTCCGTCCCTGGGAGGTATCGCAGAAAAAGAGAGTCAGGGCTGCGGACAGGACCGCAGTGCCACAGCTGCCCATGAACAGATAATCGTTGAAAGAGGGGAGCTGTTCCATCCCCCGCCAGAGCAGGAGGAAAAGCAGGAAATTGGCTGCTTCCCTACGGGGCTCGATCCGGCCGTATTTTTCGTTGTACAGCCGCCAGGGCACAGAAAAGAGCAGCACCAGCAGGGCGGCCAAGAGGCCCTGGCTGACCACGGTCCATTGCATCCATTGGGCTCCCTGTCCCGTGGCCGTGAGCACCAGGGAAGTCAAACAGATGCCCCAGCTGCCCAGAAAGGCCGTCTTGAAACGCTGGTTCCTCTCCCAGATCTTCCTGCACCAATGGCTGATCCTGCCAAACATACAGGTTCCTCCTCTGGCTTTTTGCCTTTCTCCGGCTTCTGCCATGCTTCGTTCATCCCTTCTCTTTTGCGTTCGAGTTCTTTCGGTTCAGATAATCCACCACTTGGGGGGACAGGTCTACATACAGGGTCCCCAGGGCGTAGCAGCCCAGGTCATAGGGCTGGTAGATCAATTCCACCCTGCCCTCTTTCTCCAGGCAGTAGTTGTCCGTCACTTCCGCATTAGACCAGCCGATGGTGTCGGCAAGGAAAGTCTGCTGCCGGGACACCCGTTGATTCCGGCTGTTGAGGATGGGCTGGGTTAAGATGATGAACTTGTCATCTGGTGCCAGTTTCACAAAATGGGACAGGGGCAGTTTCTTCCCATCCGACTTGCGGTAGGTCAGCCCCTGGGTATAGGTGAATCCATGGGCAGCCCCCATGTGGTACCGGTATGCAGACAGGGTCAGGGATACCACCTTGTCATCTTCGTACCGGACCTTGTAGGAAAAATCTCCCTGGTAGAATTTCCCGGCTCGATATTCTTTTTGGAAATCGGAGACATAGTGGAAAATATCCTGATTGATAGCTTTTTCCGCTTGGGCGTTTTTGACCTTGACTTCCGGATATTTCACGGTGCAACTGATAGCTTCGGCCCGATGTTCCTTCACCCGGGCCAGGGCCGTCCCCAAAGGCAGCCCCCACAGCAGTCCCAGGCAGAGACCGGCTGCAGCCGCTTTTTGCAAAGGATTGGAAAACTTATTGATGTGCATCATAAAAAGCCCTCCCTTCATGTCTCCCTTGAGGATACCACAGGGAAGCCGTTTCGGCAAATGAAGAAAAAGGAAGACGGCTCCAAGTATCGCGGTGCCTAACCCACCACCATTGCAAAGAAGGATGCTGCTCACGCAGCACCCCCCTTCTTTTACCGTTCTGCTTGTTTCTTGAAATACTGGAACAAAATCTTGCACAGTTCCTTGGCTTCCTCTTCGTTGAGAGTGATCCCTTTCCCCATCTTTTCCCGGCCTGGGGCCCATTCCCGCAGATCGAATTTGGGCTTTGTCCCATTATAGGAGACCCGGTTGATTTCTTTCTGCCAGCCACTTTTGCTGGTGGAAAGCACCCCCAGTTCCTCCACTAGTTCATAACTGAAATCTGGATTGTTCCTGCCTGCCATCTTTTTTCCTCCTTCTCCGATTGATTTTCCTTGCTCTGTTCCATTATAACGGAGATTCCCGGTTTGGGAACCCCTTTCTGTCAACAACTGCACTTTTCCCATCATTTCATCATCCGGCCGTTCCGGGTCCGCCACCCCGGTTTCTGCTTCCTGGACCCGGATTTCAGCCTGGCGGAGGGACTGGGCCACCAGCTCTCCATAGCCGGTGAGGGCGGCAAAGGGGGCGAACTGGGCAGCCCGCAGTTTCCGCTGCATCCGGGGGCGGAACCGGATTTCCGGACGGGGTAGATGGAGGATATCCCCGTAGCTTTTCATGCCCGATGCCCCCCTACCTGCCGGTTCCGTTCCTGGGTCATGGCCCCCTGGAGCAGGTTGCTGCCCCGGAGCAGGGCGTTCTTCCCATACAGTTCCTGGATCCGCAGGATGGTCTTCTGGAGTTCGGCCTCCCGTCCCCGGCAGGGCGGAGTGGAAGGTCCCTCGAAGAGGCTAGTCTCCTGGATCAAGATGGACTGATCATGGACCGGCCGGATGTGCTCTGCCGTCAGGGTCACTTTGCGGACCAGCAGATGGGGATCGCAGATCCGGTCAAAAAGTGCCAGGACCTCCTTCCGGAGGGTCTGTCCGGAAGCCGTATACCCTTCCGGCAGCCGGCAGGACCCGTGGGCATGGGCTGGGATCAGCCGTCCGTAATGATCGGTGACCAGCTTTCCCCGATACGATCGGCGCCGTTCCGGATCTTCTAAGTTGCATCGGTCATAGCCCAAGGTGAGCACCAGCTGGTCCGTCACCCGCTTTTTCTTCACCAGGTCCAGGGCCAGGAGATCCGCCATTTCCCAGACGACGAGACGGGCCTTTTCCCTGGCGCAGGGCTGCTGGAGCACCTGGCCCGACCCCAAGCTGCTGCTCTGGGGCCGATAGGCCCGGATATCCTGGAGGGTACAGGGCTCCCAGCCCCAGGCATGGTCGATCAGCAGTTCTGCATTCACCCCGAACAGGTGGTAGAGCAGGTCCGGATCCTGGAGGGACATCCGGGCTACGGCCCCCATGGTATACATCCCGTACTGCCGGAGCTTCCGGGTAATCCCCGGCCCGATGCGCCAAAAGTCCGTCAAGGGGCAATGGTCCCACAATTTTTCTCGGTACTCCTGCTCCGTCAGGGAAGCGATCCGCACACCCTCCCGGTCCGGTTCCATACGTTTGGCCACGATGTCCATGGCCACCTTGCACAGATACAGATTGGTCCCGATGCCGGCAGTAGCCGTGATCCCGGTCTCCTGGAGCACGCTGCGGATCATCTTCCGGACCATGGTATGGGCGCTCCAGCCATAACTTTTCAAATAAGGAGTCAGATCCAGGAGGACCTCGTCCACGGAATAGACATGGATATCCTCCGGTGCCATATACTGGAGATAGATTCCCACTACCTGGGCACTTTTTTCCATGTACCGTCTCATATGGGGGACGGCGGTGATATATTCCAGCTCCAGCCGAGGGTTTGCTTCCAGCTGGGAATACCGATACGAACGGCCGATGGACTTCCGGCCCGGGCACAGGGCCCGGCGCAGGGCATTGAGCTTTTCCACCTGCCGGATCACTTCAAAGAGCCTGGGCCGGCCGGGGATGCCGAAAGCCTTCAGGGCCGGCGAAACAGCCAGGCAGATGGTCTTGTCCGTCCGGCTCTTGTCCGCCACCACCAGGCAGGTATCCAGAGGGTCCACTCCCCGTTCCACACATTCCACCGAAGCGTAGAAGGACTTCAAATCGATGGCTGCATAGATTCGCTGTTGTTCCATTTGCCCGCCTCCTGTTTTGTTCATAATATGAACACTTGTTTGTTATTATCATAACACAAAAAGGAGGCCACGGCAAGGTATGTCCTCCTTTTTATATATACCCGATTTTCTCCCCAGTGCCTTCCCCGTCCCTGGGGCAGCCAGCTGCAGATTTCCAGCGTCCAGGCTGATCCGCAGTCCCTGCCGCAGGAACGGATGATTGTAACTTATTTTAATTTTTACAGCGTTATTGTTTCATCTTGTTCTAGTATGTTTATTGAATACGCATAATAAGATAGAAAACAAAAGATTTATTGAAAAATGTTCTTTACAAGAGTACTGAAGCGGTCTAAACTTGATAAGTAAAAAGATATCCTTCGATCCACAATAAGGAGGCTGATGACAGTGGAGAAGCAAGAACTCAAAGCACTTGCCTGCCAGATCATCGACGAACATCATGATCAGATTATGGCACTGGGAGACAGTATTTTTGCAGAACCAGAAACAGGATGGAAAGAATTCAAGACGGCTGAAAAGATCAAGAAAGTCTTTACAGAGCTGGGTTTCCCCACCAAAGACAAGCAGTGCATCACCGGCGTCATCGCTCAAGTCAAAGGCAAAGAGAACAAGCTGAAAGTCGCCGTCATGGGCGAATTGGATGCCTTAGGGCTGCCGGAAAGTCCCTATGCAGATCCGCGGACAGGTGCCGCCCATATGTGCGGGCACCACTGCATGATCGCCGCGCTGTCCGGTGTGGCCTATGCGCTGCATGACGGGCGCATTGCCGGGGCTCTCAGCGGCGACGTAGCACTGATGGCAGTCCCGGCCGAAGAATTCATCGAAATCGGCTACCGCAATCAGCTCCGCCGGGAAGGCAAGATCAAGATGTTCGGCGGCAAGCAGGAATTCATCTACCGGGGCCTCTTGGATGATATCGATATGATGGTCATGCAGCATACCACTCCCACCGAAGGAGAACAGGAAACACCCATCAAGGCCAATGTAGGCGGGATCTCGAACGGATTCGTCAGCAAGGAAGTATGTTATATCGGCAAGGCATCCCACGCCGGCGGTGCCCCGGAAAAAGGCATCAATGCCCTGAATGCCGCAAAGATCGGGCTGGTGGCCATCGACGCCCAGCGGGAGACCTTCCGGGATGAAGACCACATCCGGGTCCACCCCATCATCACTAAAGGCGGTGATACGGTGAACATCGTCCCTGCGGATGTCCGGCTAGAGACCTATGTACGGGGCGCCTCCATCGACGCCATCTTAGATGCTTCCGCCAAAGTGAACCGGGCGCTCAAAGCCGGCGGCTATGCCGTAGGAGCTGAAACGAAGATCGATGAGATCCCCGGCTATCTTCCCATGGACCCCTGCCCTGCCATGCAGGATTTGATGTATGCCAACCTGACCGCACTACTGGGGAAGGACCATGTGGCCCGTCATATTCCCTTCAATGGAGGCAGCACCGATGCAGCGGATGTGGCTGCCCTGATGCCGGTGGTCCATGCTTACGTGGGCGGAGCAGCCGGCAGGGCCCACACCAAAGACTATCACATCGTCGATAAAGAACTGGCTTATATCACCGCCGCAAAGGCCCTCATCATGACGGTCATCGATCTTTTGGCAGATGGAGCGGCCGAAGGGCTTGCCATCAAGGACGGATTCAAACCGGCGATGACGAAGCAGGAATATATCGATAAGTGGGTGAACCAGTAAGACAAAAAAGCCAAGAAAGGGAGTCGATACTATGAGAGAATTTTTCAAGGACTGGAAGATCCATGTACTCTGTGCCGTCATTGCCTTGGCAGCCGAACTGATCGGCGTGAGGAAGTTCAGCATCACCGCGTCCATCGGTTTCAGCCTCTTCCCCATGCTCTACGCTATGGCCATCGGCATCGTACTGGGCGGATGCAGGCTTTTTTCCATGGAGACCATGAAGCAGGCTTCCAGCTACATCACCATTTCCGTCATGTTCCTCACGGCGAAAGTCGCTTCTGGGATTTCCCCGGGAATCTACGATATCTATCGGCAGGGCAAGCTGGTCGGTTCCGGCCTGGCCCTCATCCTGCAGGAGTTCGGAAATATGGGAACGGCTCTCTTGGGCCTGCCCATTGCCGTCCTTGTCTTTAAAATGGGCCGTGCTGCCGTAGGGTGTACCCTCTCCACTTCCCGGGAATCCACCATTGCCATCATCGGGGAGCTATATGGCTTGGACAGCGAAGAAGGGGTCGGCGTCATGGGTGGCTATGTGACGGGAACCGTCCTGGGCACGGTGTTCTTTGGACTGATGGCTTCCATCTGTGCCCATACAGGATTTTTCCATCCCTATGCCTTGGGAGCAGCCTGCGGAGTCGGATCCGCTTCCATGATGTCCGCTTCCTTAGGGGCCCTGGAAGTCGAATTCCCCCAGATGGCGGAACAGATCCAGACCTATGCCTATACCTCCCAGGCCCTGACCAACGGAGACGGCATGCTGATGAGTCTTATCCTGACCCTGCCCATGACCAATTGGCTCTATAAAAAATGTGCCCGCATCCGGGGCATCGATACAGAAGTCACGCCTACGGCGGAAATGGTCACGGACAGCCAAGGACTGACCGCCGCAGGCCAGTCTGACGATCAGGAGGGAGGGACGGAAAAATGACGAGACTCGTTATGCTCCTCAAAGGATGGTGCGTCACGGGAATCCTGGCAGCCATCTGCAATTATATCTATACCCTGCGGATGAACAATCCGGCTAAAGTAGTGACGCCTCTTGAAGCGGTCCCCGGCCTGCTGCTGATGCTGGGCATGATCATCGCCAGCCAGCTCTGCCACAAGCTGATGCAGAAGATCGCTCCCAGCGTAAAAGCTCCTGTGGTCCTTTATATCACCCTGATCGGCATCCTGATCACAGCCCCTGGGCTGTTCCCGTTTTCGGGGTTTGTTTATAAATCCATCGGCAAAATCAGCCTGCTGCCCCTGTGTACCCCCATCCTGGCCTATGCAGGGATCGGAGGCGGCAAAGACCTGAAGACCTTTAAGGAGCAGGGAATTGCCATCGTCGCCACCACCCTGATCGCCCTGTTTGGGACCTTCATCGGCTCTGCCATCATCGCCCAGCTGGTGATGAAAGGAACGGGAGTCATTTGATACGCAAGAAAGGGGTTGTTGCACGTGTGTGGTTTTCACACGTGCAACAACCCCTTCGTCATACGTCAGTCGTCATACGTCATACGCTTTTGGAAATCAATTTTCCAAATTGATTTTGAAATTTTAAAACCCGCTATAAGATTCAACTGATTTTCTTAAATTCGAAGTCAGCAGAGCTGGCTTCCATCGGCGTATGACGTATGACCTATGGCGTATGACGGGCTGCTGCTCATGCAACAGCCCCTTCTCATTCAGTCAGCAGCCAGCAGCTTCACCCGCTGGGCCACCTTTTCTCCGGTCAGGTTGGACAGGGCATCCAGCAGCCGGATGTGGAAGGTCCCCAGGCCCGGACAGTCCTGAGCAGCGTCTTCTCCAGCGATGCCCAGGGCCGCTGTGCCCAAGGCCGCAGCAGCCAAAGAGGATCCGCAGGCATGCCAGGTCCCGGCCAGGGCCCCAGCCATGCAGCCGGTCCCTGTGAGACGCCCCAAGAGCGGGGTCCCATTGGCGATGCCTAAGGTCGTTACTCCATCCGTCACCAGGTCCACCGGACCGGTGACCAGCAGCACCGTTCCATGGTTCCGGGCATACTGGCCGAAGATCTTTCCGTCGGCGGCGAAATTTTCCTGCGTCACCGCATCTTCTACCCCCGCATCCACCCCATGGGCATGGGCAGAAAGACCGCAGAGGGTCCGGATCTCCGAACTGTTCCCTTTGATGATCTGAGGCCGGTTGTGCTCGATGAACTGCTGGGCATACACCAGCCGCAGGGTACTGCAGGCCACCCCCACCGCATCCAGCAGGATGGGGATGTCCCGTTCATGGGCCTTTTCTCCGGCTATCTTCATGGCTTCCAGCCGTTCTTCGTTGATATTCCCCAGGTTCACCACCAGGGAATCCGCCGCCTCTGTGATTTCTTCCACTTCCTGGGGATGGGAGGCCATGGTAGGGCTCCCGCCCACAGCTAAGATGGCGTTGGCACTGTCATTCATGGTGATGGCATGGGTCATGCAGTGGATCAGTGGTTCATTTTCCCGCACCCTGGACATGATGTCCATAAAGGTTCTGGGCAGCTTGCTGATGGCTTCCCCGGTCATAGATATTCACTCCCAATTTTCTCTGGAATTCCAACAGAGTCCCGTTCCGGGACAGGATGGTGAGCAACCCGAAGGCAATGGAACCGCCGATGAGGGTACCCGCGATGAAGCTGGGCACGTAGAACATCCAGGAAAGGCCGGTACGCCCCATGAGGATCTCCATGACAGGATAGGACACCATGGCCCCGATGATCCCTGTACCGATCACTTCACCCAGGCAGGCAGCGATGATCTTGCCCCCGCTGGCCCGGTAGAAGATTCCGGACAGAGCCGCTCCGAACACCGCTCCGGTCAGCGCCAGGGGCGGGATCCCCATCACCGTCATGCGGATGATGCCGATGAGGGTGGCACACAGGAGAGAATACCAGGGCCCCAGCATCACCGAACAGGTAATGTTGATCAGATGGGCCATAGGGCACATGCCCTCCACCCGCAGGATGGGGGAAATGACCACACCCAGCCCGATCATCATGGACAGGAACACCAGACGCAGGACTTTTTGCTGTTTGCTTTCCATAAAAAAACTCCACTCCTTTATAGGCCGGCGCTCCGGTCCTTCAGGCGTGGAGTCGATTCCATTTTCCGTACCCATCCTACAGCGCCCAAAAGACGGACTGAGCCAGTCGTAACGGTCGGTACTGTGGTACCCTCTCAACCCGGCACACGGGCTCCCTCGCTGTAAAATGAATACCGATCCAGGGCGCTCCCCCTCGATCGCCCTCTAGTATAGCAGATTGGATACGATCCTTCAAGGGCTGTTCTCTCTCTTCCAGGTCCGGCAGCGGCTCTCGGCGCGGTGCGTTCCGCCGCAGGTCCCTGTTTTTCCCTGGCCCAGACCGCTTTATCCCAGCTTGCCCGCCAGGGCCGAACGTAAAATGTACTTCCGGCATTGGAAATACACCGCACCCAGCACCACCGTGGCGATCAGCCAGCTCACCGGATAAGCCAGGATCAAGGTCAGGTAATCAGGATGGGCCGCAAACACCGTATAGATCCACACCAGCCGGACCCCGCAGATCCCCACCAGGGCCACGATGGCCGGCGGCAGGGAATAGCCATAACCCCGCAGGGCCCCGGAAAGGATATCCATGACCCCGTTGAGATACAGCATATCCGCCACCCACCAAAGGCGCAGCACCCCCAGACGGATGACTTCCGGATCATGGTTGAAGAAGCCGATGATGTGTTTCCCGAACAGCAGGATGGGGACCGTGATACACAAAAGGAACAGCCCTTCCACCCAGAAGGCCGCTTTGGTAGTAGCCAGGCATCGGCTCAGCCTCCGTGCCCCATAATTCTGCCCGACGAAGGTGGTAGTGGCCTGGCTGAAACCGTTGACGAAGCAGTAGATATTGAATTCGATGATCACGGAAGCCGCGGCCGCGGCCATGGCTGCAGTCCCCAGGCTGTTGATGGAAGATTGGATCACCACATTGCTCATAGCGAAGACCATGCCCTGGATCCCCGCCGGCAGTCCGATATGGAGGATCTTCCCCATCTCTTCCCCCTTGAGGCGCATCTTATGCCGCTGGAGCCGGATGGGCTGAGGCGTACGGCACAGAAGGACGAACAGGATGCCGGAATTGACCGCAAAAGACAGCACCGTAGCACTGACCACCCCTGTGAGCCCCCAGCCCAGGACATTCACAGACAGAAGATCCAGGGTGATGTTCAAGAGATTGGCCGCCACCAGGCTGTAGAGGGGCGTCTTCCCATCCCCGCAGCTGCGGAAGATAGCCGCTTCGAAGTTGTACAGGGTCAAAAAAGGCATCCCCAACAGGAAGATCCGCAGGTAGGTGGAAGCCAGGTCATAGACATCGGCCGGCACATCCAGGATCACCAAAGCCGGATGGGCGATCAGTTCCCCCACCACCGTAAGCAGCACCCCCAGGCCCAGGGCCATCACGATGGCCGTCTGGACCGTCTCTTCCACTTTTTCCTGTTTCCCGGCACCCAGATACTGGGCAAGGGTCACATTGGCCCCCAGGGAGATCCCAATCAAAAGGGTCACCAAAAGGCCAATCACCGGCATGTTGTTCCCTACCGCAGCCATGGCATTCTTCCCTACGAAATGCCCCAGGATGAACACATCCGCACTGTTGAATAATTGCTCGAAGAGCCCCATGAGCCCGATGGGCATGGCAAAGAAGAACAGTTTGTCGGCAATGGAACCATGGAGCATATCCATACCGCGGCGTTTGGGTTGTGTCATCGAGTTTGTCATAGTCCCTTCCTTTCTGCTGCAGCGATCCCGCTGTCTTGTCTCGTCCTGCCGGATCACTTCCGGACTTCTCCCCATTCCCGGATCCGCCTCCGCACGTCTTCCAGGTTCAATACTCCCAGGGCGAATCCCTTCTTCACCAGCTGTTCCGGCAGGTATTCATCATATTTATCGAAGAGCGGCACCTCGTGAGGATAGACCAGCTCCAAAGGATCGATTTCCTTTTCGATTTCTTCTTCCACCACCTGGAAAAAAGTCTCTTCGTCCGCTTCCATGGTGAACTGCATAAAAAAGGGCCGGAAAGGATCCAATTTCTTCAACCCCAGCTTCTGGGCGCATCTCAGATTCAGGAACCGTTCCAGGGCCAAAAAGCCGTAACTCCCCAGCCAGGGCAGCAAACACCACATCTTGCCTCCCAGCTGGATCAGGGGTTTTTCCGCGGCCCCTGAAGCTTGCGCAGTGAACCGGGCCTGCTGGAGCCGAGCCACCGCATTCTTCATCAAATAGGGATAGCTCCGATCTTCCTGGAGCACCCGCCGCATCCGTTCCAGCACTTTGGTGTGGATATCTCCGGGACATTCTCCGAAATAAGCCGGTACCTTGCCCTTCACCAGTTCGCAGTAGATTACGTGGCGCTTCCGGTCCACTTCCAGCACCCGCCACACATGGCCGGCCAGGGCAATCTTCTCTCCCGGGGGCGGAGGCGCCACCACCGTACCCAGTTCTTGGGAATCGCAGCGGACGGTGAATTCCTCGTTTTCCTGGAACACCCCATAGAATTTAAAGGAACGGATTACCCGCTCCCCGGCCAGGCCCACGATGAGCCCTCCCTGTTCCGTCTTTTCGATATGATCTTCGGCAATGAGATACCGGAGCAGCACCTTGTAATCCTCCTGGCTGATCCGATGGAAATAACTGAGCCGCAGCACCCGGTCCGCCAGGGCTGCCGGGGACATCTCCCCATTGCTGGCCAGCACGCTCATAGTCTGGTGGTACAGGAGACTGTAGGGCAGCCGGTCCAGCCGGGGCGGTTCCACCCATTTTTCCTCCAGATATAACTGGATCAGCGCAATGCCCTGGAGCAGCTTCCAGGGGATGGTGGCCGGCAGCATGGCCCGGATCTCCGGCTCATCTTCCCGGATCACGAACCACATTTCCGGGGGCAGATCCCGCCGTCCCGTGCGCCCCATCCGCTGGAGGAAGGAAGAGACCGTCCAAGGCGCATCGATCTGGAAAGCCCTCTCCAGCCGTCCGATATCGATGCCCAGTTCCAGGGTGGACGTAGTGACGGTGGTCAGGTTCCGGCTTTCGTCCTTCATCAGTTCTTCCGCCGTCTCCCGGTAGGAAGCTGACAGATTCCCGTGGTGGATCAGGAACCGGTCCGGCTCATGGTTCAGTTCGCAGTACTGCCGGAGGCTGGTAGTGACTCCCTCACACTCTTCCCGGGAATTGACGAATACCAGGCATTTCTTCCCCCGGGTGTGCTCGAAGATGTACCCCAGTCCCGGGTCCGCCTGGGCCGGTGCCTGGTCCGTCTTCTGGTCCAGGGCTGGCAGGGCCTCGATATCCGTCCGGTCTTCTCCCGCCTGGGCGTCTTTCACATAGAAATGCTCCATGGAAAGCCGCCATTTGGTCCCTGGTGCTTTCACCTGGGGGATCAAAGTCTTCCGTCCCGTCCCCAGGCTGAGGAAAGCCCCTACCTTTTCCGGGTCCCCCAAAGTGGCGGAAAGACCGACCCGCCGGGGATTCACTCCTGCCAGCCGGGACAACCGCTGAATCAGGCACAGGGTCTGCCCGCCCCGGTCTCCCCGGAGCAAAGAATGGACTTCGTCGATGACCACGAACCGCAGATCCCCGAAGAGCCGGGGAATGGCCATGTGCTTGTGGAGCAGCAGGGCTTCCAGGGATTCCGGAGTGATCTGGAGGATCCCGGAAGGGTGTTTCAGCAGTTTGGCCTTATGGGACTGGGACACATCCCCATGCCAGTGCCATACCGGGATGCCCCCTTCTTCGCACAAAGGCTGGAGCCGCAGGAACTGGTCGTTGATCAGGGCTTTCAGAGGGCCGATGTAGATGCAGCCCACGCTTTGGGGCGGGTCCTGGGCAAACAGGGACAGGATGGGAAAGAACGCCGCTTCCGTCTTGCCCGACGCAGTGGAAGCCGTCAGCAGCAGATTCTGGTCCGTATTCAGCAGCACATCCCCGGCTGCCACCTGGATGGGCCGCAGTTCCGACCACCCCTGGCTGTAGATGAAATCCTGGACAAAGGGTGCATACCGGTCGAAGATACTCATGGTTGCCTTCCTTTATACAGTGAATTCCGCAAATTCCGGTGCCGTTTCTTCTCCTTCTACGGCATTTTTCGCATACTGGAAACTGTCGGACTGGAGCAGTTCCGCCACCTTCAGCTCTGGATGCTGGTACAGGATATCCAGCACCTCGATGAAATCACGGATCACTTCCCGAGGGGTGATGTGGGAATCCGCTCCGATCCGCTGGAATTCGATCCGGATGAAGGCCACCAGGTCTTCCTGGGTCACTTTGGGAGCATACCCGTAGAGCACCCCATGGATCTCTGCCAGTTTTTCCACCAGCACCAGCATTTCATCGCTGGTCAGGGGCTGGAGCCGGATTACCGGAGCCAGCAGGTCCTTATGGTCCCCAGCAAAATGGCCTTCCGCCAGCCGGGAGCGGAGCGCTTCATAGCTGTACACCCCCCGCCGGGGATCTTCCATGCACTGAGGGGTGCCTCCCATGATAATGCCCAGGTAGTGGGCCTTCCCCTGTAGGGTATCGTTGTACATGGTGAGGATCTTTTCGTAGTTGTACTGCCGGGTGATGGCGTGAGGGATCTTGTAGATGTTCACCAGTTCATCGATGCACACCAGGAGCCCAGCATACCCGGTCTGCTTCAGGAACAGGGCGAAGATCTTCAGGTATTCGTACCAGTCTTCATCGGAGATGATGATATTCACCCCCAGCTCCTGCCGGGCTTCCGTCTTGGTATGGAATTCCCCCCGGAACCATTGGATGACTTTGGCCTTGGCGGCTTCGTCCCCTTGGCGGTAAGACCGGTAGTAGAGGGTCAGCAGCCGGGCGAAGTCGAAGCCGTGGACCATTTCGTTCAGGGACTGGATCACTTGCCCGATTTTCTGTTCCACCAATCCATCCAGCCGGCCGTCAGTGAGAGTGAGGCCGCTCTCTGCCATAGCCTGCTGCTGAACCTGGCTGATCCACCGATCCAGGATCAGGGGCAGGGCGCCCCCTTCCGGCCGGGTCTTGGTGGCCATGTTCCGGACCAGTTCCCGATAAGTCGCCAGCCCCTGTCCCTTAGTGCCCTGGAGCCGCCGTTCCGGAGAAAGATCCGCATCCACCACCACAAAATCTTTTTCCATCACATAATTCCGGATGGTCTGGAGCAGGAAGCTTTTTCCGCTGCCGTACCGGCCCACGATGAACCGGAAAGAGGCTCCCCCCTCGGCGATCACTTCCACATCATGGAGCAGAGCGTCGATTTCATTCTTCCGTCCTACCGTGATGTAAGGCAGCCCGATCCGCGGTACCACGCCCCCCTTCAGGGAACTGATCAGGGTACGGGCGATCCGTTTGGGTATTTTCAAGGTCATGGTGCTATCGTTCCTTTCAAATCTTCCAGATAATCTTCTATGACAGAGGGCGGGTCCCCGGCTTCCAGGACCGTATCCCCGAATTCTCCATAACATTTTTCATTGATGCCGTCCGCCAAAAGAGAAAGCATCAGGCCTTTGGCCGCAGCCCAGGAAGTATCTCCTCCGTAGAGCAAGTCCTGCAGATAGTGATATTCGTCTTCTGTCAAGCCCCAGGGCCGGTCTGATGGGCCTGCAGCCGGAGCCGTCCGCCCAGGCGCCGAGAAGGATTCTGCCGGTTCCTGGCCGGAAAATGCCGGTACCGGAGACATTTCCGGTTGCTTTTCTGCGGCCGGAGCTTCCAGTCCGTTCCCCAGAGAAGGCAGGGCCTCCTCCCGCCGTTCTTCTTCCGTCATCAGCTTTTCCCGGGTCTGGGCTGCTTCTTGACGGATCGTATCCAGCCGGTCCAGGTGGAACACTACTTTCCGTTTCTCTGCTTCCTGCTGTTCCTGCCGGTCTTCCTCCACAGCCTGGTGGACCAATTTAGCCAGCCATTTATAGGAAAAGGGCTGCTGGAGGGGCTGAGGAAAACCCAGTTCGTCCCGGAGCAGTCCATCCAAGGTCTTCATCAGTTTGCCCAGCTTCCGGAGCTGTTGAGTGGCGTACGCATAGTGCCGGAGGGTCCAGTTCCCTTTCCGGTCATGATAAATACAGAGGGGATTCACATGCACCTTGAATTCCCGTTCATCTTCTTGACGCAGGAATACCGCATTGGCAAAAAGGTCCACCCATTCGTAGGACGGTCCCCCCACATGTTCACGAAGAAAAGACTTCTTCCGGTGGGATTCCCAGTAGGCCTGGATCATCCGGTAGATCCGGCCCAGCAGGCGTACAGTGTCATCCGGATACTGTTTATACAGCTTGGATTGGGAGAGATGGTAGGTGGAAAAGAGATCCAAGGCCTCGAACAATTCCTGATCCGATGCCTTTTTGTAGTCATCCAGCACCAGATAGGCTGCATCCTGCCGGGCCCGCTTGGTTTCCGGCAGCAGCTGCGGATCCAGCTGGTAATACAGCACATAATCCCTGAGCCATTGGTGGAGATACGGCAGGATCCGGTCATCCAATTGGCCATAGGCCTCTCCGAAAGCCTTCAGTTTCTCATAGCCTTCCTGGGTATCCTTCACCCCGATCTGGTTCAGCAGCTCGTAAATATATAGGAAGGCATAGGTCAGGGAAGTCCGTTCCAGATCCTGATGCCGGAGGCGGGTCCGCCAGCCGAAATATCCTCGCAGCTCCTGATCCGTGAGCGCCCGGTAGGTGGGATAATAATGGAGCACCGGCAGGTCGTACACCGTATCGTCTTCGTAATCGGCCGTGGCCTTCCCCTGGCGGACGAAAAGCTCCGGAGTGGTCTCATACTGAGAAGCCGCATCCTGCTGCATGGCCCGAAGTTCCTGGAGGGGAGCCGGAAGTGGTTCTGCCGGGGTACGGGGTTTGATGGGTTCAGAAGCATACAGCTTCTGGAGCAGCCGAAAAGCTTCTTCTTTTTCCTCGGGTGTTTTTTTCACGAACTCCATCCTCCTCGCCCCCTTTCTCCCAACGGTCGTAGGGTTCCACCAAAAGCAAACATTTTTTCACTATCTTTCATTATAACCCGAAAGAGGGGGCTGTTGCAAGCGCAACAGCCCCCTGCCGCCTTACGCCATACAAGTGGTGCAGTTCTTAGACTGAGGGAACAGCAGCTTCCACAAGCATCCTTCCAGCACCACCCCTTCTTTGGGATCGGTGCCTGCTTTGATCGTGGTGTCGATCACGTAACTGACATAGTCCGCTGCTTCCTGGACGCACCGGTTCAGATCCCGGCCGTTGAGCACATAGCCCAGCAGAGTGCTGGTGAACACATCCCCAGTCCCGCAGGTGGCAAAAGGCAGCTTCTTCACTTCATAGGCTTCCGGGAACAGCTGGCTGGGTTCCGAGCTGACAATCTTCAAATGTCCCTCGTCGCAGGGTACACTGGTGATCACCACCTGCTTGGGGCCCAGGGCCAGCAGCTTGTCGCAGAGAGCTTCCAATTCGTCATCCGTAGGCGCCCCTTCCTTCCAGGCCGTATCCGTCAAGAGACAGGCTTCCGTATAATTGGGGGTGATCAAGGTAGCATGGCTCACCAGTTCCTTCATGGCTTCCACCATGGTTCCGTCGAATACCGGATACAGCTTCCCGTCATCCCCCATGGCCGGATCCACCACCGCGATACGATCTTCCCCGGCAAATTCTTCAATGGCGTCCATCACCTGGGCCGCCTGATCCGGTCCTGCCAGGAACCCGCTGTACACTGCATCGAAAGAAATCCCCAGGGCCTTCCACTGGTCCCGGTATGGAGCCATCAGGTCCGTCAGATCCCGGGAAACGAACTTCCCGTAGGTCAGGTTGTTACTGTACAGAGCCGTAGGGAACGGGCAGACCTGGTGCCCCATGGCAGAAAGCACCGGCACCGCCGCCGTAAGGGAGCAGCGTCCGAAAGAACAGAGATCATGGATGGCCAAAACACGTTTGATTTTCATGGGAATACCACCTTTCAGATTGCAAAAAGTAAGCACGATCGACTGAGACAGGATTATGATTATTGTACCCCATTCTATTATCTTTGGAAAGAAAACTGCGTGACGGAGTCCATTGAAATCCGTTATAACAGGTATTCCTCCTGGGGACCCTGGGAGGGGCCCTGCCCCGGCCTCCCGTGAGAGTAAATCGTCCCAAATTTCGTTGTAAAAACAACATATCTGTCTCTCATACCATGTTATATTGATTCCAGAAAGACAAAGAACGTAACACCACCTGGGATAACAGCAACAGGAACGAACGGAAGGAGAATCAGTATGAAAAATCTGGAATGGAACGATAAAATCAGCAGCTTTAAAAAAGTCGACGTGCGGGGCATTGCAGGGAATTTCCTTGAAGGCCTGAAAAAACAGGCGGCCAAGCTCCCTGTGGGCCAGGGACTGGAAGTGATCCAGACCTTTGAACCCATTCCCCTCTATGAAGTGATGGAAATGCTGGGCTATGAACATACCACCGAGAAAAAGGCCGACAATGAATACCACGCCTATTTCTACCGGACCGAAAATAAAGGGAACACGGAAGAAACCCCGGAACGGCCGGCGGTGATCACCAATTATCCCATGATCGACGAAAAACTGGGCGAACTGGCAGTGGAATTTTGGGATATGACCTGGAAAAGCGAAAAACGCTACCTGGATTACAACATCCGGCTGCTGCTTTCCCTGGCCAATGCGGTAGGTGCCGGGCGGATGCGCCAGGCCCTGCGGGAACTGCTGAAAGCCTATGCCAATGGCCTAGATTTCCGGGCCCTGGACGATGTGTTCGAACAGCTGGCTTGGAACATGGGCATCGGCTTCTTCAGTTCCGAAATCGCCCCCTCCCCCCTGTTCCACGCCTACAAACTGATCAAACAAATGGAAAAGCAGGGCAAAGAAAGAGCCGAGATCAGCCAGGCGCTGAAGGAACATTTTTCCGACAGAAAAGGCGGATGCATGTAATAGAGGGGCTGCTGCACAAACAGCAGCCCCGTCAACGGTCAGCTGCCAACGGTCAGCGGCCGATGGAAGGAACCCGGGCTGCGGGTTCCTTTTATTATTTCCTCTCCCCCCTGCAGGGTTTATAATGAAAGCATAACCATTTGAAATTTTCCTGCCCTGAAGGAGGGATTCCCATGCATGTTTGGAAACGGCCTGCGGTTTCTGCTATTTTGCTGCTTTCTCTTTGTTTGCTGGGCTTTGGCCACCGTGCTCTTGCCATGGATTTTACGGAACGGAACGGGAACCTGGTGACCCGAAACGGAGAATCCATCCGGATTGCCCGCACCCATGCGGGAAAGGTGGCGGTGCAGCTCCAGCACGTGCCTTCCTCCAACCGATGGTACCTGCGGCTCCAGGATCTCAAACGGACGGCGGACAGCCAGTTCGGCCCCATTACCCTGGTGAACGGTGCCCGGACCCTGACTCTCCAGCCCCAGACCGATGCCACCGGCCACACCTATCCTGCCTGCGTCCCCGGTCTGGACCGGTGGTACCTGCTGACCCCGGGCGAAGCAGCACAGCTGGCCGTTCCTTCCAAAGACTGGAAACTGGAAGCCGTGAAAAACAATGGAAAGACCTTTTCAGAAAAGCTCTCCACCTTCCCCCGGCTGGTCCAGGGACTCCAGGCTCCCAACCAGGAACTGGCCCCCTATGGTCCCATGTACAGCGTGTTCTATCCGGGAACGGCACCGGAAAAAGTCCGGGACGCCTTTCTCCTTTTCCTGAATGACAAGGTATCCTTCCCCTTCGAATACCGGATGGGGGACCATCCTCTGGCCTGCCAACTGTATAAAACCGAAAGCGGTGGCAATTTTACCGGCAGTACCGGCTATGCCCGTTTTTCTCCCCAGGACGGGGGAACCTGGGTGGATATGGATTTCAGCCAGAGCTGGTATGTGGCCGGCTACACCACCAAATACGGATACGTGCCGCCACAATCGGGGATTTCCACCAGTTTGGAAAATGACTTTGTGGACCACATCTTCCAGGCGGCCCAGACCACTTACCGGAAGCTGGAACCCCACAATGATTACGGGATTACCCTGAAAGGAACATTTACCAGCAAATCCCCTACCATCCAGACCGTGGATACAGCCAGACACCCGGAACTGGCTGCTGTCCGGCCCGGTGATCGTCTCACCGCCATCAATGGAGCCCAGGTAAGCCAGCGGAATTACCTGGCCCAGTATCTGCTGGATTATTCCCCTGCCGATACTCCTCTGACCCTGACCCTGGAACGAGAAAAGGGGAAGCCGTATACGGTGCAGGTGCCCCCACTGGTGGAACAGGCAGCAGACCCCGATGCCGATTACGCATCCCTACGGGCCCTGGGAGACCCGGATTACCGGCTGACGGACAAGGACAAGGTACCGGAAATGACGAACATCGGCATTTTCTACGCAGAAAAATACGACCCCCTGGCAGGGGCCGGGGATCATATCGATTGTCCGACAATGAAAATGTTAAAAAAATGATACCAAGGGATGGGGGATGACCGGGCAGCACGGCTTTGCCGCCCTGGGTCGTCCCTTACGTGTTGCAAGGCAGTTTATTTGCTGAGCTTGTTTTTTCCTGTTCAAAGCCAGCTCTGCTGGCATCCTTTGGCTGTTGACCGTTGACAAGCCTGCTGCTCATGCAACAGGCTCTCACACCCCTCCATCACATCCAGATAGGTGCTGACAAAATCCCCCGTATACCAGGGGTCGGCGATTTCCCGGGGGTGATCTGTGAAATCCAGCAGCAGATGGATCTTCCGGTCCGGGTCTCCCCCGGCGATCCGGCGGATCTCCCGAAGGTTCTCGTCGTCGAACCCAATGAGCAGATCATAGTGCTCATAATCCCCCCGGGTCATCTGCCGGGCCTTCCGGCGCGTGTAAGGAATATGGTGAAGCTCCAGCTGCTCCTTCGTCCCCCAATGGGTATCATTGCCGATTTCCTCCCGGCTGGTGGCCGCCGAAGCGATTTCATACACATCCCCAAGATGATGCTGCCGGACCAGCTCCTTCATGACAAATTCCGCCATAGTGGAACGGCAGATATTGCCGTGGCAAATAAAAAGTACTTTCACCAAAGACACGAACTCCTCTCTATGCCAGGTTATGCCAAAATAGGCCGAATTAATGCCGGTTCCCGGATTTTGCCAGTCCATGCAAGAAAGACAAGAAATGGCATAACCTGGCACAACTTTTCCCCTCTAAGTAGTTAAAGTAGTAGTATTTTGGGCGATTCCTACTACTAAGCGGTTTCTGGGATTGATTATAGCAGAAAAGGGAGTGCTGCACAAAATATGCGGCATTCCCTTTTGTCAGCAGTCAACTGTCAGCGGTCAGCGGCCGATGGACGGAACCCGGCAGCGGGTTCCTTTGAAGGAGAAAAACGGAGTTCCACCCAATTGAACCTTCTCCCCGTCACCCCGACGAAGACGGCGTAGGGGTTCGCCGAAGGCAAACCCATCCCTGGCCTCCCGTTTTTGGATAAATTTTCTTTTGACATCCATTACCCAAAATGATATAATGTGCATTAAAGAAATCACCAGCGTGGTATGCTCCCGACGGCAATTGTAGCCCGGTTCGAATATACCAGCTGGTGATTTTTTCGTTTAGAGCAATACAAGATTTTAATCCAATGCGTCATTTTCTCTTAAGTACTTAGGCACCAGGGAACATTTATCCCCATGAGACCGCCTTCCACACTTCTGGCATTCTATGTTCAGGCTGCTTTCCGATTTCTCAAAGCTAATAGTTAAAGGACCCCCGCAATCGGGGCATTTCAGATTTTCAACATCCAGAGCAGACCCATAAAAAATCGTATTTTCCAATTCATCCCAGGGATTCAACGGAGCTTCCCTTTCCTGCTCAAGTCTGGCAGCAAGTAAGGCTTCCTTCAATGTGCCATTCCCGTCATCCTCCACAATTTCAAACCGACCAGTCATTTTGCCCTCTTGCAAGCCGGGATGCATAATGAAGTACTCATAACTGTCTCCTGAATCATCAATGATCCAGATAAAGGGAAGATCTACATAAAGGACGGTATAGATTTTATGATCCGTCAGACTTTGAACTGGCTGGGAAGGCCCAACATATCTCACCTTCATTTTTTCACTTCCTATCCAAGGCTATAGGCAGATAATAGAAATACCCGCTTACAATCCTAACGTGGGATCTGCCCCATACCATGTCTCAACATCCCGTTTGATAGTATCGTCAGTTTGATTGCCCCAGTCTACATGATCAATCCAGGATATCCCTAACACGTAGCGCTCAGTCTTTGTATTCCGGTCAATCAGGAAAGCCACTCCATTTTCCAGACAATCTGCATCATAATCATATTCATCAGAAACTCGTGCACCGTTTATGTATCCTGCCTCGCACTCAAGACCGATGGACATCTTGAACTCGTGGTCGTTATAAAAGCTTTGGCATTCCAGCCTCTCGCCACTTTCCGGCGACCTTTTATACGGACAATCAGATTCAAAGACGCATGCAATGGTATGGTTTTCTCCATCAGGATGAAACTGAACGGCAATTTGGTACCTTCCCAAGACATGTGGACATAGGTTATCCAGTTTTCTACCCTCTTGTGCAAAGTAAGGAACTGGCTTTCCGTCTATCAGTATTTGGATTTCGCCAAAAGGGGGCAAGAGCTTTTCTACTTTCTTCTCCAATTTAATCACGCTCCCTTTCCGCCCCCATCCCTGCAGATTGTCTGAAGATTTCTTGGTTTCATCTTCATTATACCAAATAACCTATCCCAAAAACACGACAGAAAAAGGCCCGCAATCATAAGACTGCGGGTCTTCTCTTTTTCCCTCTGGGAGGCCAGGGACGGGCTCCCCTGCGGGTAGCCCCTACGACGTCTTCGTCGGTTGTAGATAATGACTGTAAGCTAACCCTACAGTGCATTTCCACAACTTATAACAAGTCCGAATGGGAACCAGTCCTGGTTGCAGTTAAAATCAGCTTTTCTTCTTCCACCATATAGATCAGCAGCCAATCTGGCCGAATATGGCATTCTCGAAATCCCGCATAATTCCCGCTCAGTTCATGATCTCTATACTTGGGTCCCAAAACGATGCCATCAGACAGCCAATCCAGGACTTGTTCCAGTTCATTCAACGGCAGACCTCTTTTTACCATCCGCTTAAGGTCCTTGCGGAAGCGGGAAGTCATCACCAGTTCATACTTCATCGGTAATATCCTTAATCATTTCATGGGCACTATGATATTTTTTGGCAGCAATTTTACCGGAAGCAATATCTCTGGCTTCCTGCATGGCGGCTTCTGTTTCGGCATTGAACCGAGGCTGTCTGACGGAAAAAGGTATTCCCCCCTCCATCAGGGATTTCCGAATGAAGATATTCACGGCATCGCTTATGGTAATTCCAAAAGAAGAAAACAAGTTCTCCGCTGCGCTCTTTATTTCAGGTTCGATACGAATATTGATATTTGCGCTCTTTGCCATTTGTATCACCTCTTTACTGAATTTTATCACATTCATAATACGTTTACAACACAACTTCAGTTTCCATACACTCGGCGTGAGGCGCTCTTCACTCTGCACTCTTCACTTTTCGCTCCCCCGGAAACCGGATTACCTTCGGCTGGATTTCTCCCACCTTTTCCAGTTCTTCCCTTACGCTTTCCATCTCCTTCTGCTGCCGGGCCTGGATGAGTTCTACTTCTTTCTGGGCATCGTCGAATTTGATGTGGGTGTACACATTGAGGGTGATGGATATATCGCTGTGGCCCATCAGGTACTGCAGGGTCTTGGCGCTCACCCCGGACAGGGCCATGTTGGTGCAGTAGGTGTGACGGCACACGTGAGGGGTGATCTTCGGCAGCTGGTACTTGTAGGTGCTGTTGTATTTCTTCACGATTTGCTTAAAATAATGTTCCCAATGCAAGGCTACCATTGGATTCCCATTTTTATCATAAAAAAGAAATTTACCAACTCCATCGATGATAGGTTCCACCTTGGGCGGTTTTCTGCGCTTCAGGATAGCCGCAAAACATTGGTAAACCTCATCCGTCATGGGCAGCAGCCTGGCTCCGGCCTTGGTCTTTGTGGAAAGGATGTAATATTTTCCGTTCCCTTTCTGGAGCTGCTTGTCCACGTTGATTGTCCTTTTTTCCAGGTCGATATCGTTCACCGTCAATCCGCAAAATTCTGAGATCCGCAGCCCTGTATGGAACAGGATGAAGATCCCTTCATAATATCTCTTGTAGTGTGGGTCGTTTTTAATGAAATCCAGGAAAATCCGCATATCCCTTTTGGGAAGAGCCTCCCTTCTCACACTGTCGTTAATCAAGACCTCTTTCATTTCGAAGTTAAAGGGGTTCCTCCACAAGATTTCATCATCTACAGCCATTTGGAAGGCGGGCCGCACCACACCCCGAATGCTGTGGATGGAACTGTATCCCTTTCCTTCGGACTGCAATTTGATCAACCATAATTTGGCATCAGACATTTTCACCTTCCCAATGTCCTTCTGGGCAAAGCGTTCTTTCTTCAGGGCATTGACCACGAACTTGTAATTGGTCAGGGTATTTGGCTTTACGCCTTTTTTGAGGAGAAGGTAGCGTTGAACCAAATCCAAAACAGTCATGGTATCCGCGTTCGCATTGGGACAAATCACCAAACGGACCTCCAGGCTGTCTTCCATCTCCCGAAGGGACCGGTAAGGCTTTCTTCCTGGGGGCAGTGGATCCGTAGGCTCCAGTTTCCAGCTGTAAAAGAATTTGGGTTTTCCATCCACCAGATATTTAAATTGATACTTGCCATCAATCCGAACAGACTCTCCCGGCCGTAAGATCCGTCCTTTCTTGTCTCTCCGGATCCGGCCTCTCATACGTTTTTTCATATTTTTCCCCTTTCTATTCTTTTGGCATCCTATACATCACTCTGAAGACAAAATAAGTCAACTTCTATTAAATACACGAGGTATGACGGAGGAACTGTTCAAATTCTTCCCGGATGATGAGTACTTTCCGTCCATTACAAACTAAGAAGGCTGCACCAGAATGTTCCACAGCCATCCTCCGCAGTTTCTTTTCTCCAATATGGAAATACAGGCTGGCTTCTTTCATGGTCAAAGCAAAGCGCTGGTTGATGGGAAGTTCCTGACATTCATCTTTTTTCATGATTCGTATCCTCCTAAAATTTCTTTTCTAAGAGTAACAGGACAAAGATTGCGGCAATAAGTACTGATAACGCAAAAAAGAGCCATGGCAGGAAGCATTCCCACCATGGCTATCTTCACTCCTATATGCAAAATTTGACGACCCCTGCTTATTTCGTATGCAAATTTCGCAGTGTTCTATTCTCGAACTTGTATTTTATGCTTTTGGGCTAGATACTATTTTCTTTAATGCATTTGTTTGAAAAATGCGGTAAAATAATTTTATTGGTATAAAGCAGTTTTTCCTAATAGACGACAAAAAAGCATAGGAATTCAATCATTATTTTCAATAAAGATACACTTTTTTACTATATCCCACTAGGAGGGATTAGCTAATGACAGATTATTACGAAATTTTAGAGGTACATCCAAAAGCCTCTCCAGAAATTATAAAAAAAGCTTATTTCATTTTAGCCAAAAAATATCATCCTGATGTATATCCGGATAAGGAGTTTGCCGTCAAAAAGATGGCACTTTTAAATGAAGCCTATAGTGTACTGAGCGACCCAGAAAAAAGAAGAACTTATGATTCTCGAAGAAATGGTACTTCCAGGGAATCGGCCCAAAATAATCAGAGTCGAAACACATCTTCTTCAGCAAGAAATTCATCCCAAAACACAACCGAAAGACAGAGGCAACAATATCAAGATAACAGTACATCCGATGACCTATCACCATTGCAAATTTGTATTCTCCGTGCCTTACATTTAGCCAAAGAAAATGGTGAAAAAATATACAATCCAGAGGATCCATTAACATTAAGGCGAGTAAACGGGATTGGCTTTACCTTAATTGGAAAAAAAGAAGAAGATAAATATAGCGGGAGCTATATTAAATCATACTGGTTTACCATTCTATGGATTCCTGTTTTTCCTATAAAAGAATATCGTGTTTTGAGTCCTTCCATGGATTCATACATTATCATAAGTTCTAGGCGATCTTCTGGATTTAAATTATTGCAAGCTGTTGCATTTGCTATATGGGGCTTAATAATTTTTGCAGGCGTAAGTTCATCGAATTCTACAAGTAAAAAATCTCAACCGCCAAAAGCTCCATATAAAGCAGTAAATAAAGCCCCTGCTAAAGCAGCTCCAGTAAAACCCGCTTCTAAATTGACCCCCAAAAAAGGTGTAGTTACAGGATATGTCAAAGGAGAGCCCATTAAAAATAATAAAGGGTATAGCACAATCGAAGTCGACAATTCCCAGAACAGTGCACCAGTTTATGTGAGGATTTGGTCCTTAGATGGCTCCCCTAGACCTGTACGGTGTTTTACCATTAGAGAGGGTGAAAAATTCACAGCAAAAAATATAACTCCTGGGAATTATGATGTCCGTTTTAAATATCTTTATGAAGAACAAGATGCTAAGGCTGGGTCAAAATCACAACCAGTAAAAATAGAAGAAAAACCCAGTCCCTTTGGAGATGGAATTCAATATACGAGCTATAGTTTGACACTGTTTACGGTAAGGAATGGAAACACACGCATGGACGAAATTTCTATAGATGAAATTTAGTTCTAGCAAGTACCGTTTTGTTGAAAAGAAGCAGGTTAAAATGAAAAAAATAATTAATGTTTTTCTACTTATTGCAATGTTTTCTTGCTTTCTAACACCTTGTTTTGCAGAGTTTCAGCCAAATCCTAAGCGATGGACATGGATTGCATCAAATTCTACTAGAAGTATATGGTTTGATAGACAATCAATCTATGCAAGAAAAGAAGATGGCTATAAAAAGGTCAATTTATGGTTGTTGTTTTATAGAAATTCTCCAAAAGAAGAGATAATGGAGTGTGACTGGACTGTAGATCTTATAAATAGAAAGCTCTCGATGAACAATGTATATGTTTATGATATGAATTGGAATCTCATAGATCAAATAGAAGATGATGAAAATAATCGAATTTGGAAACCAGTTGTTCCTGAAACCGCTTCAGAAAAGATATACAAAATTGCTAAATACTTCTATCTCAAAAATTATTCAAAAAAGTAAAGTCAACTTAAATGACAAAACTATAACTATAATATTACAAAATATTTGGTTTATAATAAAAAAGCCATGGCAGGAACTATCCCACCATAGCTCTCTTCATTTCCCAACTAAAGCCGCTATATTAATTTAATTTTATTCACATAGGGAGGTTGGAAAAAATGAAAAAATTCTTTTTCATACTTGTTGCACTTTTTACCTTTGCGTTTTCATCATCAGTCTCTGCAGCGGATGACGACTGGACTTACGGTGGGCGATTTGGTCTGTTATGGACCCCACCAGTTGCACATAATGTAGATATGTATTTAATCAATCATCTAACAACCTTTCGCGGAATTACGTCTATGAGGGATTCTGAAAGTCAGTTACCATATGATGTCTATTATAAACATGATCATTCAACAGATACTGGTGATAACCACCATGAGTATAATAACCACAGTTTTCAGTTCCAAGTTAAAATTGTCCCGTTAAATGTTTACGGAACAACGATGGGATCAGGCACTTATGCAGGTACAATTATATGCAGCTATAGGATTGCAGCCAAAGGTGCCTTCAGTGTCGTAATGAAAAGCTTCAAGGTTTTTGATACTAACACCTATCAACAACTTTTTAATGCAGAAGGAAATTTTGGATCAGAGATAATGTACAAAGACTCTGCGGCTGAAGCAATTCTGAAAGACAGTGCACCACATCCCGTTTCCCAAAGTACGGCTAATCAATTAAATGGTACAGGCTATTATAAATATAGATAAAAATAGAGCCATGGCAGGAACACTCCCACCATGGCTGCATTCATTTCCGCACCAAAGCCGCCAGCAGCACCGTCCCTATCCCATAAGCCAGGTTCCGCTGGGCCTTCAGCCGTTTCTGTGTTCTAACGATTAATACATGCCGTATTTCTGTAAAACTATTGACAAGTCTATTTGTTTTGTCCGAAAATAAAAGAAAACATTTAGTTCTCAAAGGAGACACGTTATGGCAGATGATCAGAAAAGTACTAAATATCAATGCCCCCGTTGCCATTCAGAAAATATTCAGAGCTATCCTGTAATCCATTCTACTGGGTTCTCTAAAATCAATTTGACAACTGTAGGTGTAGGATTTTCCGATTCTTTAGGAGTAGGACGGGCAGAAAGCCATGGAACAAAACAGACAAATCTTGCTGCCTTCACCAATCCTCCCAAGAAGAAGTCTGTCTGGAAGCGTTTTCTTTTTACCTGGGCCATAGGAAGCGGGCCTATTGTTTGGATACTTCGTCTTTGCAGATTTGATTTAATCGCTAAAATCGCAGAAATTGGATCACTTATCTTGGGATGCATACTAGCCTACTTAGCATTTCAATGGAACAAATCAGTATTTCCCCAACTGATACAGGATTGGGAACATTCATATATGTGCCTGCGTTGTGGAGCCCGTTTTAAACTTTAAAGCCTAGCTAAAGGAGGCATACTATGACGGATAATCAAGAAAATTCAAAATATCAATGTCCTCGCTGTCATTCAGAAAATATACAAAGCTATTCATTAATTCATTCCATGGGTATCTCTAAAATTGATTTGTCAACTGTCGGTGTTGGGTATTCCAATAACCTAGGAGGTTGGGAGAGCCGAAAGTCATGGAACCCAGCAGACAGCCATGTCAGCCAGTACAGCTCCTCCTAAAAAACGAAGTCCTGCAGGAGATTTCTTCGGTAGTTGGTTGGTATTTTCAATTCCAGGTGTAATTTGTAAATATTTGAATTTCCATTATCTGATAGTGAATATTCTCGTTTGGGGAGCCGTTATTTTAGCTTTCTTCATGGCTCGTGATGCCTACCGATGGAACAAATATACATTCCCGCAAAAAATGCGCGATTGGGAACATTCCTATGTATGCCTGCGCTGCGGAAATCGTTTTATCCTTTGAAATTTTATTTAATATAGGGTAGAACACTATGATGATGTCAATACTCCATCAGAAGGAGGTCCGCTCATGAAAACCTGGGACGATTACAAAAGCCACGTGAAATCCCTCAGTGAAAAAGAACGCCGCAATATGGAAAATATCGAAGAACTTGCTGAACTCACGCTCCCCTCTTACAATCTAAAAGCTCTCGGCAGTATGACAAGAAAAGAACTGACTGCCGAAATTCTGAAAAGCATTGATTCCCTCAAGGCCGGGCGGGTATATACCGCTGAGGAAGTGGATAAGATTCTTGAAGAAGATTTCATCAAAAGATAACAGGTTGAACTGAAACAAAAGCACCCTGCCGTCATTACAGGCAGGGTGCTTTTGCTATTCATTTTACCCCAGCACGGCCACTCCGAGAGGATACCCCACCAGGACGGTCACGGCAATAGCCACAATCATCATGGCTCCCCCTACTTTCAGGACCTGACCGGTAGTGGTCTTTTCAGAACCAATGGCCAGTGCCACGGCCGGATGGGCCGGCGGCGTTGCATAAGCGTAGCTGGCAATCATTCCGATCAGGGCACAGATGACCGCCGTATTCACCGCCCCCTGTGTTGCATTGCACAGAGGGATGGCAATGGCTGTCACCACCGTGACAGTAACCATATTGGACGAAATATTCGTCTGGATGGATGCCCAGGCAATAAGGAAGACAACCAGAGACAGGGGAGAAGCAGACTGCAGGACAGGGGCTAGGCCCTGAGAAATCCAGCTGGTGATTCCTACAGCCTTATTGGTCATGGCGGCACCCAGGGCCAGAGTCCCGGCGGCCATAATGATGCTGCCCCAGTCCACGCCTTTGCTGACGGCTTCTTTAAAATCAAGCAGAGGTTTGCCGTCCAGCGTCAGCATACACAGCAGGCTGGCCCCCACAAGAGGCGGAAAAGCCGTTCCCTGTGTTCTAAAGAACTGGTAGACTGCCGGGCTGACGTTTTTCAGGAATCCGGGCACAATCCACATAACCACTACCATGACAAAAATGCCCAGTACGGTTTTTTCGTATTTTTCCATAGGCGGAACCGTTTTTTCCAGAGCATCAAAATCCAGATCGGCAATTTTCGACATATCCGGTTTCAAAACAAACCGGAAGATCAGCATGAGTACCGCAAAGCAGATCAGGCCTACGGGAACCGCAAACAGCATATAGTCCCCATACGCTATGGTCCTGCCGGTGGCGGCACTGTAGAAGCCCAGCGCCATAATAGGGAATACATGAGCAATAGGGGTCATGCCACAGGACATCTCGGAACAGATCAGCTGTCCCAGAATCAGGCTGTTGGTTAGGGAATCTTCATTCCGAAGCTTCAGTTCTTCACAGATGGCGTCCAGAATGGGAAGATAGATAACAAAAAGCACCACAGGAGACATAAACATCCCGATAATCAGGACGGAAGCACAGTAGGAAATCAGGAACCACCATGATCCCTTCCGGGCAATCCGGCTGCAGATGAACCCAATGGCACACCGTTTGACAAAAGGAGTCTTGGACAGTGCATAAGTGCACATAAAAGTAAAAAGCAGAAAAGAAAAGGTGGAATTCCCCACAGATACCGCCAGAAGTTTATTCAGGCTGAGCCCCGGCACCGTGGCCAGCATGGCAATAGCCAACAGGCTGGGCCAGTGGATGGCAATGGTCAGCCACATGAGCAGCACCCCAGCAAATATGCCCAATACCTGCATTCCGGCAGGTGTCAGTCCTCCCAATGGAGGAAGTACCTTTCCCAAAGCCATACAGAGAAGTCCCGCAATTACTGCCACATTTCGTTTCATATCCCTTACCTCTCTTTCAAATCAGAGCACCCTGCCGCAGCAGTTCCTGCTGAACAGCACTCACCGATTCTTTTCCGTTTCTGTACAGTGCTGCTGCAACTCCGGCTGCCTGCCCGGTAGCAAATCCGCAGCCCATGACTCTGACGGAAGCAAAAGCTACAGGATCGGCACTGATGGTCCGTCCGGCACACCAGAGATTCTTCCAGTTTCTGGGACGGAGACAGCTCAACGGGATTCCATAATAATCGTCATTGTCCACAAAAATATATTTTGCCATTTTATTAATTTCCGTATGCATTTCACAGGGCCAGCCGCCCCGTGCCACCGAATCTTCCGGTTTCACAGCATGGAGCACCTGTTCTCCGGTAAGGACTTTTTCCCCAAGGACATGCCGGGTATCTCTCAGACCCAGCTGAACACCAGTGGAAATCAGCCGGCAGTTTTCCATTCCCGGCATATATTTCCGGAATACGTCCAGATAATCCTGTGCCTGTCTCCGGGTATCTATTTCGCATTGGGTCAGCGTCTTGGCACTTAAATCAGGGACCCACACACTGGGCAGGATGGCAAAAGCCGTATCGTCGTTGACTCTGAATACGATACCCGATTCTTTGGTAAGATGCTGATACCCGTCTTTTTTCGCCTGGGTAAAGATCTTATCCAAAAGGTCAGGTTTGAACCGGACCTTAGGATCTACCCGGTCCAGCATCAGGATCCGGGTGGAAGCCTGCCCTTTTCCATTTCCGTCCCCATACCGAAGTTCGGCCCCTGCCAAATAGGCCAGGTTGGCATCGCCTGTGGCATCCACAAAGGCATCAGCAGAAAATTCGTAACTGTCCTGATCATCCACGCAAACAATATGCTGCACCGTTCCGTTCTCCGCATCGGCTTCTGCCCGGATCATCCGGCAGTGGAGGAGCACATCCACCGGATAGCGGGAAATCACATTGTCCAGAGCAAATTTTGTTGCTTCCTGGTCCAGCGTTACAATGGCATTTCCTACCGGGGAGAAACTGAATCCATCATAATATCCCAGCCTGTGGAGTTCCTCCAGCACTTCTTCCCCTGCCCCTTTAACAATCTGCTGTGCATTCTTCCCATGGGTAAAAAAACCGCAGTAGGAAGCCACATTGGCCGTGGTTGCCTGTCCTCCCAGACATCCGTACCGTTCCAAAAGCAGACAGCTGGCTCCCGTTTTGGCGGCCCCGATCGCCGCCGCAATCCCGGAAGCACCACCCCCAACTACCACAACATCATAATTTTTCCGCAGCATTTGACATGCCCCCCTGTTTTTTATATATTTATTATAATATTCAAATTTTAAGCAGTAAAAATCATTGATTCTATAAACTTCATAGTTTAAAGCTATATTATCTTCTTAAAAAAACTGAAAAGGAGGCCTTCCTGTGATCAGCCACATCCAAATGGAATACCTGCTGGCTGTTGCCCGCACCGGGAATATTACCAAAGCCGCCCAGCAGCTGCATATCTCACAGCCTTCCCTGAGCAATCAGATCATCGCCCTTGAAAAACAGCTGGGCATCCCTTTGCTGGAACGCCGCCGCAAGCGGATCTATCTGACAGACGCCGGCCTGTATTTTGCCAACCAGTCGTATAAGATCCTGACCCAGAGCCGCAATCTGGAATACGCCATGAAGGAATTTTCCAGACTGCAGAATGGCTCCCTTCGTGTCGGACTGCTCCCCATCCTCTGCCCGCTCCAGCTGCCGGAAGCCATTGCCGATTTTCAGCGGATCTATCCGAAAGTAAAGTTAACCCTGACCGTAGAAGGCAGCCGCCAGCTGCTGGAAAAACTGGATTCAGATGATCTGGATGCAGTCCTGGCCATTCTGGAAGAAAAAGATCTGGAAAAAGACATTTCCTTCCTTCCATTCAAAACCTCTCCCATCTGCGCCGCCCTCCATGAAAGCCATCCTCTGGCAGGTTTTTCAGCGCTGACTGCAGAGCAGCTGACCAGAGAAACGCTGATTCTCAGCAGTGACAGCTTCGTTCTCCAGCAAATCATCCTGGAAAACATCAAAGCCGGAAATACCCCGCCCGCAAACAGCATGAAATGCAGCCAGATCGAATCCTGCCTGGCCCTGGCTGATAAAAACATGGGTATCGCCTTCTGCAGTCCGGAAGTGGCTGATTATTACCATTTTCCGCACATCGTCCTTCGGCCTTTAAATCCTCCCATCACCCGCTGTGTCTATCTGGCTTATAAGAAAAATCCCAACTATTTTCCTCTGCTGAAAGCGTTTGTACAGCATATTCAAGGCCTTGCAGAATAAAGCAATGCCCGTCAGAACAATCTTTTCGAGATGTTCTGACGGGCATTTTTGATGGAATCTGATTTTCAGCTCCGGTTCATTTCCGGAACAGGCTGTTTAAGAATTCCATACAATGCTTCTGATATTCAGCGGCCGCATCCCACATGGGAGTATGTCCGGCATCCAGTTTATAAACTTCCGCCTGAGGCAGACATTCTTCCAGCTGCAGTAAGGAAGTCAGCGTCCGTCTCCGGTCTTTTTCACCCCATAAAATCAGGACAGGTGCTTTAAATCTTTTCACAGACTCCGAATAATCCGCCTCCCGCAGGGATGCTGAAACTTCAATGGCTTTATCCAAAGGTGCCTGAAACGCATACTGAAGCATTTTCCCTCCGATTTCTTCTGGCAGACAGCCATCCACAAAACAGCTTGACAAAAAAACCTGCATAAACTCCGGCTCCCGGCCATGCTCTTTCAGCTCCTGCGGAAAATGACTTTGGCTGTTCCCGGATGCACAAACACCGGTATTGGACAGGATCAGCCCCTGGAACAGTTCAGGTGCTTTGGAGGCGGCCGCCAGAGCTATGACTCCGCCGGCCGAATATCCCAGCAGAACAGCCTTTTCATATTGATCTTTTCTGACCTGCCCGATCAGTTCATCCGCAATCTGATCTACGTTTCCTGAAGAGCACTGATTCAGATAATCAAAGTGTTCTTTCCGGAAGCACGGCGGAAACTGGATTTTGGCAAAGACATCAGGAGCACACAGATTGCCGGCCAGACAGTAAACTGCAGCGTCCTTTTTCCCGGTCATTTCACTTTCTCCTTTACGCAATGCCAACAATCACGGCAAACACCAGCATGATAATGCTGACCAGCCATTCCCATTTGAACGTGAACTTGATATGGTCATTCAACTCCACACCAGCCAAGCCAACACCCAGGAACGTAGTAGCTACGCACGGGCTGACGCTCAGGGCAACGTTTTCCCCGATCAGCATGGCATGAGCGACTTCCGTTGCTGTAACACCATAAGGAGCCACCGTTTCGATGATCAGCGGCATAACTGCATAGTAATACGGATCCGGCCCCATGATCATACCGATAGGAGCCCCCAGCACACCCATGATAAGGTGCAGATAGCGCAGCAGGAATGCAGGAAGCAGATTAATCAGGACCTGTGCCATCTTCGTAATGATACCGGCATTGGCAAAGACTCCCAGGAACACACCGGCGCAAAGCAGGGTGACCGTCAGATCGATACAGCTGGGAGAATATTTTTTCAGCAGCTTGCTCTGCAGTTCCATATCCGGGTAATTGATCATCATGGCAATCAGCGTTCCAAACATGAAAATCAGGAACGGTGTAATCTTCGTAAATACCAGCATTGCAATAACAGCAACCGTCAGCAGCAGATTAATCCAGAACAGTTTCGGCCGGGCCAGGGACGTATCCATATCCGCAGTACCGCCTTCCTGTTCAGAAGCAGTCTGGCTCAGATCATAGCCTTCTTTGGCCAGGCGTTTCTTTTCCATCCTGCCGCAGAGTACAGCCCCCACCACAGAAACCAGCAGACCAAATACCTGCATGGGGATCATTTCAACCCACAGCTGCGTGGCATCATATCCGATAGCCGTTGCCGCACGGATGGTCGGCCCTCCCCAGGGGACCAGATTCATGATACCTGTCGAAAGCCCAACCAGAAGCAGCAGCACCAGCGGATTCAGGTGCATCCGTTTATAAATCGGCAGCATCACAGGAATCGTAATCAGATATGTGGAAGCGGAAGCACCATCCATATGGCCAACCATAGCAATCAGACTGGTGGCCACCATAATCATGGTAACATTATTTCCTGCTTTTCTGACCAGTGCCTTCACAAGAGGATCAAACAGCCCCGCATCATTCATGGTACTGAAATAACATACCGAGAAAATAAAGAGGATGGCCGTTTTCCACATGGTGGTTTCCCCTTTATTGACAAAGCCTAAAATATCTTTGGCTCCAAAGCCGCACAGGACCGCACCGATGACCGGCAGCATGGCAAAGCAGAAGGCTGCCGTTGCCTTTTTCTTCAAAATCATCACCATCATGACGGCCAGGATGCCATACCCAATAATTGCTTGATACATAACTTACGCCTCCCTTATTGATTTTGCTGTTCATGGACTTTCTGTAAGAAGTTTTCAATCTGCTGGTTAAACGTATCCGCTTTGATCCAGAAGAGCATATGGCCCCCTTCTTGATAAATATAGTGTTCATGATAGGTTCTGATCAGTTCTTCATAATGTTTTCCCATAGAAGGAGTATGCCCTTTGGAACTGCCGCTAAAAATAATGACAGGAACGGTGAGTTCCGGCAGAAATTTCGTGCAGTCCCGGTGGCACCAGTCACTGTGCAGGGCAAATCCGATCCAGGGCGGAGTCTTCTTGATTTCTTCCCGGACCATATTCGCAGCTTCGTCAGAAAGCCCGGGCTTGACCCTGTTGCAAAAGTTATCCAGATAGGTTTCCGGGTCTGCATACCAGAGTCTGTATTTCCGATTCCAGTCATCCATGTTGTAGTTTTTGGAATTATAGGAATTCCAGTCATCTGGCGAAAACGGAAACAGACAGGCATCCAGCAACCCCAGGGCAATCATTTTCTCTTCATGATACTTATGGGCATAGGTCGTCACCACACTTCCGGAAAGAGACCATCCAATCAGCAGGATATTTTCCAGATGCAGGAACTGGATCAGTTCATGGATATCATCGCAGTGCCGTTCGATGGAATTTCCCTGGAGAGGTTTAGACGAGTTTCCAAATCCCCGGCTGTCAAAGCATACGACACGATGATTTTTCTTAAGTTCCTCTACATTTTTCTGATAGAATTTCGTCGTGCACATATGACCAGGGACAAAAACAATCGTATCGTTTCCCACTTCTGTATCTTCGAAATAAATGAAAGCGTGATCGCTGGTTTCAAAATATCCCTTCCGCATTGTTTTCCCTCTTTTCATACTATTTAGTCTATTTACACTTCTATTATCGCAGGATATAATTTATAAGTACACTACATGAAATCTATATTTTGTATGCATTGAAGTTATACAAGGAGGTTCTATGGATTTTCGAGACTTCACCTTTGTGCAGGCGATTGCACAGGCCGGTACTCTTTCCAAAGCAGCGGCACAGCTTTTTGTTTCCCAGCCCTCCCTGACGAAATTTCTGCAGAAACTGGAAAAAGAAATCGGGACCCCTCTGTTCAGTCGGGTCAACCGCCGGCTCATTCCAACGTATGCCGGACAAAAATTCCTTGACGCCGGGTCCCAGATTTTCCAGATTGAGAGCCAGTTAAAGAATACGCTGAAGCAGGTTGCCAGCAACAAAGCCGGGACCCTGAATATTGCAATTACAACAAACCGCGGTTATTATGTTCTTCCCAAAGTACTGCCGGCTTTTAAAAAGCTGTATCCCAGTTACCATATCGAAATCCTGGACCTGTCGGTTCCTGCATTGGAAAATGCACTGCGGAACGGCCTCGCTGACATTGGTGTCTATTCTCAGGCTGAACAAAACCGGGAATTCCAGCATTATCCCATCAACACGGAAGAAGTTGTCCTCTGTCTGGCTGCTGACCACCCCTGCAGACGTTTCATCACTTCCAGACCCGGTTTTAAATATCCCTGGCTTGATCTGAGACTCCTGCAGGGAGAAACATTCCTCATCAACGATCCTCTGCAGTGGCGCATCGGACAGATTGCCCAGCGTCTGCTGCGGGAGTATCAGCTCCAGCCGCCCGTTCTGCTCCTGCGAAGTCTGGATACCTGTCTGGCCCTCGCCAGCCGTGGTTTGGGCTGTACTTTCAGCTTTGATATCTGTATATCCTGTTTCCATGATTTCGATGCCCCGCCCCTGTACCTTTCTACCGGAACAGAACCGATTCAATCCGAATTCTTCGTTGCCACACGGAAAGGCCATGTCCTGGATCAGGCCCAAAAGGACTTCATCACCATTCTCAAAGATCAGTTCGGAAAATAAGCAAAAAAAGGCACCGGTTTGTAAAAACCGGGACTTCTGAAGGCAGGGATTTCTATTGCAGAGTGATTCAGTGATCACCGGAAGAATTGACTTCTCATTTTTTCTTCCAGATTTTGAACATGAATGATAACCTCATTCAGTTTGCAATGCCATATTAAGAAGAAGAGGAGTTGATATATGGCTCACTTTTTCGTTGACATCCACAGAAATTTTAATTATTCCCCTTGACATGATGAGATATAACTCATATTATGGTATCAGGAGGTACAAATGGAATTTGAAGTAATTTTCTATGAAACGGAAAACGGTCAAAAACCTGTTGAAGATTTTTTGTTAAGCCTCAACACAAAAATGCGAACCAAAATGGTTCAAATGATGGAAATTCTTGAAGATAAAGGGCTTGCGCTTCGAGAGCCCTACACTAAGCCATTGGGAGATGGTATTTTTGAATTGAGATGTTAAGCTAGCGAGCGATATTTCCCGTGCCTTATTTTTCTTCTATATTGGCCAAAAAATCATTGTCACCAACGGCTTTATAAAAAAGACAATGAAAACACCACAGAAGGAAATCCGTCTGGCACAAGAACGCCGAGCCGATTACATCAGACGAATGGAGGAGGCAAAATGAAAACTTTAAAAGAATTCAAAGCGGAACAAATGAAAGATCCTGATTTCGCTTCCGCTTATATGGAACTTGAACCCGAGATGAATATCATCCGTGCTATTGTGAACGCAAGAATTAATCAACACCTTACCCAGAAGGAATTAGCTGCAAAAGCTGGGATTGCACAAACAGAAATCAGCCGAATCGAAAATGGAACCCGCAACCCATCCCTAAAAATCCTGCAGCGTTTAGCAGAAGGAATGGGAATGGTTTTAAAAATATCCTTTGAGCCCAAAAAGAAATTAAGTGTATAAAAGCTCCCCTGCCCAGTTTTGAGCAGGGTCTTTTTTTATACAAACAACAACCCCCGTGAATCATAGACACTCCCATGGGCATTATTCCCGCACCGGATGGCCGGCCCAGGTCCCCTTGGTGTGGCACAGGCTCTCGATGAAGGCTACGGCGTAGTCTGCCAGTTCCTTGTTGTAGGTAGACGTTTTGGCTTTGAATTTGGTGGGTTTGTACTTTTTCAGTTTCCGCATGGAGCCCCCCTCCTTTCTTTAAAAATTAAGGGCACGTTTCTTGACAGTCTCGCTTCCTCTGATATAAAATATACATATAATGATTCTGAATCGGTGTGAATCAATGTAAATCAAATCGAATATCTCAAACATTTTCACTAAAGCAAAAAAATAGCTGATTGTTGAATCGTTATAAATATAGACAGGATTAGGAGATGATTATAATGAAAGAGAATCTTGACAAGCCAGTTGAAGAAGAAACTCCACTAGACATGGCCAATGCATTTGTTAAAAATATGGGACTCATTCAATGCAACATCGAGATTAACGGAAGTTCTGCTGCCGTTACAGGGTACACCAAAACTCACAAACGTGTAACGTTCTCAATCTCAGATCCAAATAACAACAATTGCCCATTAGACAAGCAAGCTACAATTGCTAAGATTAAAAGGCTAAAAGAACAAAACTACTCCCAAAGACAAATCGCATCACAGGTCGGAATTTCACAGGCAAGTGTAAGTAGATGCTTAAAAAAAAGTGCATTTGTTATCTGTGAAAATAAGGAGGCTGAAAATCATGAAAAAGGCATTTGAAATTACCCCTAAAAAAGAATTTGTAACAGTGGAAGAAAACAATAGATGTATACCGCCTGTTTCTTCGACAGAACTGTTAGCCATAGCTATGTCCAACAAAATTGATATTTCGTCTGAATACGATATGCTTGTAAAAAAGAGAAAAGGTCAAGAATCTGCAGAAATCCACGGGCCTGTTTCATCAGGGGAACGAAGTTATGTTTCGGTAACGAACGATGACGATTTCATTCGTAGAGAAATAATCATCTGCAAAAATCCAGGTTCAAAAGAAGACCGTTTAAAACTCGAAAAAAAATTGTCAAATAGTTCATATCCTACACAGAAAAAAATAGCTACAATCATCGGAACGTCTCAGTCAACTGTATCTAGAGATAAGCGTTCCAATCTATCGCTTTGGTAATTTTTATATTCTTCAACGAGAGGGAGCTCAGAGGCTCCCTCTCGTTTTGTCCCCCGCTCCTCAAAGGCTGAAGAGGAAGGCGGGGACTTTTTCGTATTCGTTGCTCATGAGTTTCCGGCCGGACCCGTAAATTTCGGTCATTCCTTTCAAAGTGCAGCCCATCTGGGTAAATGACCAAGCCACCTGGATGGCGCTGGACCAGGTGGAGGAGAAGGTGAATTCCGTCACCCCAAATTCCCGGAAGGTTTCGAGGATCTTTTCTGGTTCCCGGTAAGTCCCGGAAAGGTCCAGCCGGCTGTTGCCGTGCTTTTTCATGTCGCTGTAAAGCCGCATCATATCCCCAAAGGCTTCCCCTTCAGCCCGGACTTCCTGGAGAAGATCCTGGTAAGCATCTTGGCAAGCATCCATGGTTTTTGCGTCCCCGGCTTTTTCTGCTGCCTCGAACTTTCTTTCCAGTTCCTCGTTCCGCCCGTAGAATCTTTCGATCATTTCCATCTTCGTCATTGTTTTTTCCTCCTTGTGATTGTGTATCTTTGCCTTTTGGCATGTACATTAATCACTCTAAAGGCACATAATAGAAAGGGATTTTGAGAACAATTATCCGTTATTTTGTTTTTTTATTCAGTTTTTGGACTACATCCACCCCATGGATCACATTCAGGTGGGAACCGTTGTCCCAATCCACTAGAATAGATCCCATATCATCCACCCCGGTTACCGTCCCTTTTGTCCCCAAAGGCGGGGCCTGGGAGTCATCCATCCGCACCAGGATAACCCGCGTCCCGGAAGGATACTCTCTGCGTAGAAATTCTAGCATTTCTTTATTGGGAAACCGCATCTTTTTTCCCTCCGTTCCGGAAGGCCGCTGACCCACTGAGCTTTTCCAGCAGGATCTTTCGGCAGTCCTTGTATTCTTTCCCGATAAAGCCCAGGCGCAGGAGGAAACACCGGAAGGCGTATTTCTCGTTGGGGACTTCATGTTCTTTGGCCGTGACCCGTTTGGCGTTCTTGGCAAACTGGCACAGGGCCTTCACCAGTCTGGAGTAGGCTTGGACCTTGGCGCCGTCCGCTTCGTGGAACCAGGGGAAGTTGATTTTCCCTTCGCTGCGGATGATGGTCAGGTCATCCGTCCCCAGGGCCTTTTTGAAAAGGCCGGCTTTAGAGGCCACCAGGTTCTGAAGTTTCTCGAAGTCTTCTTCCGTGAAATCGTCCGGAAAGGAAATGGTGAGGGTGTCGACTTTCTCAGGAGTTTCTTCCGGTTCCTGGGCTGTTTCAGGTTCCGTCCCTTCTTCCAGTTCAGCCGTTTCCTGGGAAAGTTCTGGTTCCGGGTTTGCATCCGGTTCTGCCGTTTCCTTTACGGGTTCTTGTTCCGGAGTTTCTTCCGTTGCTGCCTGTTCTGCAGCCGTTTCTTCTGGCTTGAATCCTCTGGCTTCCAGTTCTTTTACCACCTTCTGGAACAGTTCTCCGTCTTCACATTCCATGGCACCGTTTTTCCACACCATAATGCTGCCGATCCGGTAAGCCTTGGTGGGAAGAAAAAGGTACTTTGCCTTTTCTCCCGTAATGACGCTGATGGCCTGGACCAGTTCTTTTCTCGCTGCACCTTGTCTGTTGTATTCGACCTTCATGATTGGTACCTCCTTAGGGTATTTTGGTACTGTTATTAATCACTCTAAAGGCGAATAATAGCAAGCAAAATGTAGCCCTTATTGTACTTATTTTTCCGCACCCGCCACTTCTTGGTAGGTGTACTTCTTCCCGTCCCTGAGGACAGTTACAGTCTCGTTCTCATGGGAAGCCAGGTACCGCTTCACCGCCACATCCACGAACTTGGGTTCCAGCTCCACCCCATAACAGATCCGGCCCAGCTGGTCGCAGGCCATGAGGGTGGAAGCAGACCCCAGGAATCCGTCCAGCACCACCCCGTTGATCTGGCTGCTCAGCTTGATCAGATAGGCCAGCATGGGCACCGGCTTACTGGAGGGGTGCCCGAAACCGTCCTCTTTGCTGTTCTTGATCCCGTCAAACTCAAAGACTGCTTTCTGTTTCTGGTCCCCGTACCAGTTGTGTTTTCCGTCTTTCCGCCACCCGAAGATAATGGGTTCCATGTTAAACTTCCAGTCGGTGCGCATAAAGGGGGCCTTGGGCTTTTTCCAGATCAGGCCAGCTCCCACTTTGAAACCGGCATCTTCGAAAGCGTCGTAAAAGACCCGGGCCTTCATGGTGGCGTAGAACACATAGATGGAGGCGTCCGCCGCCATGGCATCATGGAAGCAGGTGAAGGCCTTTTTCAGGAACTCGTACCCTTCCTGGTCGTTCAGATCATCGTTCCTGATCTTCCCGGAAGTACTCCGGAGGTTGACCAGGTACGGAGGATCCGTCAGGACCAGGTTTGGCTTTACTCCATCCATCAACTGAGCATAAGTTTCCGGCTTGGTAGAATCCCCGCACAGAACCCGGTGCTTGCCCAGCTGCCAGAGGTCCCCGGCTTTGGAAAACACCGGCTTCTGCAGTTCTTCTTCCACGTTGAAGTCGTCTTCTTTGGCTTCTGTTTCTTCATCGAAGATATGGGCGATTTCGTCATCGCTAAAGCCGGTGAGGCTCACATCAAAGTCCGCTCCCTGGAGGGATTCAATTTCCACCCGCAGCATTTCTTCGTCCCATCCGGCATCCAGGGCCATCCGGTTGTCGGCCAGGATATAGGCTTTCTTCTGTGCTTCGGTAAGATAGTCCACCAGGACGCAGGGCACTTCTTTGATCCCTTCTTCCCGGGCTGCCATCACCCGACCGTGTCCGGCAATGATGTTCTTGTCCTTATCGATGATCACCGGGTTGATGAACCCGAATTCCCGCAGGCTGGCCCGGAGCTTGTTAATCTGTTCCGGGGAATGGGTCCGGGCGTTATTTACATAGGGAATCAGCTCATCGACGGGGAGGAGCCTCATCTCTTTGGTTGTTTTCTCCATGCTATGTTTCTCCTTATAATCGCAGCAAGCCCCCTGCGGGCACCGTTCAGGTCCCCACAAAGGGCTTGTCCTCGTAATGTTTTGATCTGTTGTTTGGTGAGGGGATATCCCCTCAGCCGGGAAATGAATTCTCTTGCTGTCATGCTATACCTTCCGCGACCGCAGCAGCCGTTCCATCACGTCATCCTGGGGCGTGTTGCCGGCAAACTCCACGGAGCAGTTTTCCTTCACCACCTGGTAGATCTGATACCAGATCTGGTTCACCTGCTTCATGTAGTTCTGGCCCATGGTCACGTATGGAGAAGCAATGGCCGCATTGGTGGTGGGGTGCTTGGCCAGAAAGCCATATTCCGAAATGGCATGTTCGCACTGGATCCACCGGGACACCGCCATGGCGTACTGGCTGATGAGCTGAGGGCTTACCAGTTTCTCGCAGTGCCGGGCTTTGAGCCACAGCCAGGTTTCCCGGTAGATTTCTTCCGCCTCCAGCTTCCCGCCGTTCCGCTGCTTTTCCTTCATGTAGGCTTTGGGTTCCGGCATATCTTCTCCAGATAGATCCGCCCCTTCCGGCAGGTCCATCACCTTAAGCGGCCGCTTCCCCGGATTGTCCGGCAGTTTGTCCAGCAGGGCCCTGGGTTTCCGCCCCTGGCCCACCCGCAATCCCCCTCGCATGGTTCCGTCTTTTGCTATTTTTCACACCCCCTTTTTCACCGGGTCAATACCCTTTTTGAAAACGCGTTTTTTTCGCGCGTGACCCCTCGCCCGTTCTGGCTTTCCGGGCTTCCAGAGATTTATACGCCCCCTGGGTATATCACTTTGTTTCAGATTTTACATTTTAAAATTCCACTTTTTTATGCCACCTGTCTCCCCGTTTGGCATGGATCCGGGCATGGCAGGCTTTGCATAAAGCAATCAGGTTGTTCCAGTCGTGGGTCCCGCCTTCCGCCAGGGGCTTCTTGTGGTGGACTTCTTCCGCCACCACGTACCGGCCATTCTTCAGACACAGCTCACAGAGAGGATGGCTGGCCACGTAGGCATCCCGGATCTTCTTCCAGGTCCTGCCGTACCGTTTCTTCGTACCAGAACTTCGCTCATACTTTTCGTACCGCTTGGCGATGATCTTCTGGTGCTTCTCACAGTACCGGCCGTCCGTCAGGTTCGGGCAGCCTGGGAAGGAACAGGGTCGTTTCGGTTTTCTAGGCACAGCTGCCACCTCCTTTCGGGCATGAAAAAAGCCCTGCAGGATAGGTCCTGCAAGGCTTGTCTTTATTCCCTTTTCTCGTGATTCTATCATACCACGAAGGGCCTGTTGAATTCTAGTGTTTCGCTACTGCATTTTCCTGCAATGTACTGCGCTCCTCCAAAATTTTTTCAACGGCCGCCACCCCATCACTGTGGATGGCGTAGATCCACCGGATCCCTTTGCCCATGCTCCGGGCAATGTCCTCCCAGGCATCGAAGTGGATGTACCGGTCCCGGAGGACCAGCCGCTGGGCTTCGTCTTCCACCCGGTCGATGACCTGGCCAATCTCATACTTCAGGTCCACCAGCCGGTCCACTTCCCGGTTGATTTCCTGCTCCCGCTCCCAGATCTTCTCGATGGTCCGGACGAAGGGGGCTTCCGTGGGCCGGTTGGGGTTGTGGCTTTCTTCCAGCCCGGCTGCTGAGATGCCCAGGCAAAGATGCCGGAGCTCGGCCACTTCCCGAAGATTGCTCTCTATTTTCTTATCCAGGTAGAATCCCTGTTGCAAGTACTCTTTCGCGTTCATGCTTTTCCCTCCAAATCCGCTTTGACGGCTTCAATGAGATCCGCCTGGGAACTGTCTTTCTTCTCCAGGGCCTTCAGGATCCGTTCGTCCATGGTGCCTTTCGTCACAATGTGCTGGACGATCACCGTCCGGCTGGTTTGTCCCTGCCGCCAGAGCCGGGCCACCGTCTGCTGGTAGAGTTCCAAACTCCAGGTGAGCCCGAACCAGATCAGGATGGACCCGCCCTGCTGCAGGTTGAGGCCGTGCCCGGCAGAAGCCGGATGGATCAGGGCCACCGGGATCTTCCCGGCGTTCCAGTCGGCAAAGTCCCTGCTCTCCTTCAGTTCCCTGGCTTCCATCCTCTGACAGATCCGTTCCCGGTCGTGCCGGAACCAGTAGGCCACAAGGACCGGCCGGCCATTGGCGCTTTCCACCAGGTCTTCCAGGGCATCAAGCTTTCGGTCATGGAGATGGATGGTCTTTCCGTCATCGGTGTAGATGGCTCCGTTGGCCATTTGGGTCAACTTCAGCGTAAGGGAGGCCGCATTGGCTGCCGTCACCTCGCCTCCCGGCAGTTCCAGCACGAGAGACTTTTTGAAGTCATTATACCGCTTCCGCTCCGAGTCCGAAAGATTAACCTCGGTTTTCACACGCACCAGGTCCGGCATCTGCAAATAGTCTGTGGCCTTCATGGACACGGTGATGTCCGCGATCTTTTTGTAGATGGCGTCCTCTGCTCCCGGCAAGGGCTTGTAGGAAAACACCACCATCCCGTTCCGTTTGTCCGGCCGGAAATAGGTGTTCCGGTACTGGCTGATGTATCTCCCCAGCCGCTCTCCCATGTCCAGGAGCCGGAACTCCGCCCACAGGTCCATAAGGCCGTTGCCGCTGGGAGTCCCCGTGAGGCCCACGATCCGTTTCACCTTGGGCCGCAGGGCCTTCATGGCTTTGAACCGCTGGGCCTGCTGGTTCTTGAAAGAAGACAGTTCGTCCAGGACCACCATATCAAAATCCAGCCGGCAGTTCTTGCAAAGCCACACCAGGTTCTCCCGGTTCACGATGTATAGATCCGCAGGTTTCTGGAGGGCCTGCCGCCGTTCCGTCACGGACCCCACGACAACGCTGCAGGTCAGGTCCTTCAGGTGGTCCCACTTCCGGAGTTCCTCCGGCCATGTATCTCTGGCTACTCTGAGGGGGGCCACGATCAAAACCCGGTGGACTTCAAAGGAGTCATACATCAAATCCCGAATAGCCGTCAAGGTCGTCACCGTCTTGCCGAACCTAAGCCCATATCCAGCAGGAGAGCCGTCACCGGGTGGGTCTTGATGTACTCGATGGCATAGGTCTGGTATGCATGGGGTATGAACTTCATTGGGCATCACCTCCTTCCGCGATGGTCTGCAGCAGCCCGGGGATATCTTCCAGGGCATCCAGGACGAACACCCGGAACCCCAGCTCCCGAAGCTTTTCGTGCCTTTTCACCTGCAGAACCCGTGGTTTCTTCCCCGGTGCCTTCACTTCCACAAAGGCCAGCTTCCCACCAGGAAGAAGGACCAGCCGGTCCGGCATGCCGGAAAAGGAAGGGGAAACGAACTTCACAGCCAGTCCGCCTTTCTTCCTCGTTTCCGTCACCAGCTTCAGTTCTACTTGTTTCTCATTTAAAAAGGACATCTGCTGCCTCCTTTGCCTTTGCCATCACTTCAGCATCCACCGGGGTTCTTGGTTCATGCTTCAGGTCTCCGTAAAACACATTCAGATAGTCATTGCTGACTTCCGGATGGTCATGGAACATATTGTCTTCCGCCCGGGACCGCACTTCATCAATCTTTTGCAGGACCCGCATGAATTTGTCCGTATCCGTAGACAAAAGGACCTGAGACATGTGGATGGCAAGATTTCCACCCAAAGTCCGGAACAGCCGCATTTCGGCTCCCACCAGTTTGTACAGTTCAATCGTCCGTTCTTTCTTGTTGATCATCGCTTTTCCTCCTTCAGTATGGGAGTGACGGTGGTGACACTCTTCAACATACCCTCTCTATAGATCCTTTTTTAAAATCTTCTTTAGGACTTTCAGGTGAGAGTGTCACTACTGTCACTTTTCATAAGGTGCAGGTGGTGAATGTCTCCAGCATACCTTTATATAGAACTCTTTTAAAAATTCTTCTTTAGGACTGTCAGTAGTAGACCTGCACCCACCTGCACCTTTTAGATTTTTCCATTAATCCCATGGGGTGCAGGTGGTGAAGGTCTCTAACATACCTTTATATAGAACTCTTTTAAAAATTCTTCTTTAGGACTGTCAGTAGTAGACCTGCACCCACCTGCACCTTTTAGATTTTTCCATTAATCCCATGGGGTGCAGGTGGTGAAGGTCTTCAACATACCTTTATATAGAACTTCTTAAAAAATTCTTCTTTAGGACTGTCAGTAGTAGACCTGCACCCACCTGCACCTTTTAGTCCAGAAAATCCTGTCCTTCTTTCAACCGCAGCCCGTGAACAACGATTCCTTTCTTCGTCTTGTGACGGAAGAACCCCGCCTTCTCCAGATTCCCATAGAAATCCGAAGTGCTTCTGGTGTATTCACCCGTCTGCATACAGACGATCCGGTACTGCTGGTACAAATCCCCCGACTTCTCCGTGAAGGAGGGATCCACGTCACAATGGGCGTCCAGGAATTGTCCCAGCCAATCGTTGTCCTCCCGGTATTTCTCTACCGCGTTCCGCACGGCTTCCGGTTCCTCAATCTTGAACTTCTTCCGGATGGCAGCTTCCGCGCCTTCAATGACCCACTTCAAAATGGCCGGCCCGGCTTGTTCGAACAGGTAGTCCGAATAGTTCTTGATGTCGTTTTTCCGGGTAATCCTGGCGTTGAAGGGAATGATAATCAGCCTCCGCCAGGTGCCGTCATCGTTGGCGGCCACTTTCGGCAGGTGGTTGGTGTAAAGGACCAGTGTGTGGGAGGGGACGAAATGGAAGGGAGTCTTGAATTTCTTCTCCGCTTCGATGGGGTCCACAGAACAGATCTGCTTCACCATCCCCGTATTGAGCCGCTGGCCTTCTTCCAGTTCGGAAGCGATGATCAGCCGCTTCCCTTTCAGTTCTGCAATTTCCGGTTTTACGTTTCGCCGGCAGTTCATGGTCATGGTCTCGGCGGAAATCTTGCCGGAATACAACCCCAGCACCCTGGCGATGGTGTTCCAGAAGGTGGATTTCCCGTTGGCCCCGCCGCCATAGGCGATAATCATCTGTTCGGCATAGACTCGGCCCACTGCGGCCATCCCCACGATCTGCTGCACGTACCGGATCAGCTCCTGGTCCTTGCAGAAGAACAGGTCCAGGCTTTCCTGCCACATGTTTCCTCCCTGGGTTCCGGGAGAGCAGGCGGTGACTTTGGTGATCATGTCATCCGGGTCATGGGGCCGTTTTCCCTGCATCCCTTTGGAAAGGTCGTAGGTGGCTTCCGGGGTGTTCAAAAGTTCCGGATCATAGTCCAGCTCGGAAACATCCAGGGCCAGCATGGGGGTGGCGGCATTCTGGACATTGAGGATGTTCTTGTAGTTCCGGTTTTTCATGACGAATTTCTTGTAAGCATCCGCGCTGAGAAGGGCCGTCAGCAAATGGCCTTTTTCCCCGGGAATCTGGTTGGCCAGGGTCTTGCTTCTGGACTTCACGTCTTCCCGGGAGATCCCGATGGCGGTCAGGTCTTCTTCTGCCTGGCGGATCTTTTCTTCTGCGTCTGCCAGCTGGTCATCCATAAAGTCCTCGATGACGCCCAGAGGCTTATGTTCATCTTCATCCCAGTGATTACCCACGTAGGCGATGTACTTCGTAGCACTGGTGTACCGAAGGCGTCCCATACAGGTCCGGGCCAGGACTTTGGCTTCCCCGATATCCGAGAAGTCATCCGGCTGGAGGGACGGGTGGCCAACAGCTTTGTTGTATTCATCCGGGGGCACATACCCCTCGCTTTGCTGGATTTTGTTCCGGAAGAACTTCAGGGCACTTTTCCAGATGGTGTCCAGCTCTTTTTCCGGAAGCCGCGGTTCGCAATTCTCAGCCCGCTGCAGGTAGGCTTCGTAGGCTTTTTCCGTATCCCCATACCGCTTCAGCACCCGGCCGGCAAAGTGGGACATGGTGTTGTTCCGGTTGCCTTCCGGGATAGAACTCCCGGTATAGAAGGGAGGTTCCGTCTGGTCGGGTTCCAAAGGTCCCAGGCCGGCCAGAAAATCCGTGATGGTTTGCTTCCCTTCCTGCCATAAGATAGCTTCCGGCACCACTTCCGTGCCATACAGGAACCGGGCTGCATCCAGAGCCTGGGCGTCGAAGAAGGGAAACTCTTCCCGGATCCCCTGCTTCAGGGCCGTATAGGCTTTTTCGTCCTGCACTTCGGTGATGGGAAAATACGCATGGAACCGGGGCCGGGCTTTCCGGCCTTCCTTGGCTTTCCCGCTATTCCGGGACGGGACGATGGCCACAGCCACGTTTGGCAGCATGGCAAGGAGCTTTTCTCCCGTCACCCACTCCTTCGGATTTTCCGTATGGTCGTTGTCGCAGTCCATCACCGCCACATCGGAAGCCAGGAAGTTATCCCGGCTCCGGTAGTTGTCCTTATAGGCCGCACAAACGTGGTCGAAAGCAGCAGCCGTCCCCAGTTCCCTGCTGCTTGTGATGACTGCTTTATTAGGATATATGGCATTTCGTTCGTTGCCGGTACAGTCAGCCGTGTAAATCGTGAATCTCATCTTTCTGCCTCCTCGAGAGTTTCCTTAAAAAACCGCAGCCGGAAGTTCTTCCATCTGGCCCTCCGGATTTCCGCATCCATGCCAGGAGATATGTTCTCCCCGAATACCCACACTTCCCGGCAAAGGCCCATCAGGATACTGCCGCAATGAAGTCCTGCCTCCCGTTCCTTTGGATCCCGGTCATCCAGGAACTGGGGAAAGAGGAGATGCGGAGCCAAGGGCAGGTACCCTTCTTCAAAGGCAAAGCGGCAGTACCGCCTTGCTGCCAGGATATTTTTATCCGTTGCCCCGGAATACGGGGAACAGATATATACGAGAGGCCGGTAAGCCCGGAGTGCCTTCCGCTGGGCTTCGACAGCACTGAGTGCTCTCTGCGGAGTAGGATCCTGATAATGCTCCTGGTTAAATTTCTCCACTGTCGCCACGCCCCTTTTCGATAAGCGGATAGTTGCCTTCAGACGTCATCAGCTGATAAATAAACAGTCGTCCCTTCTGGGTCCAGTACATATAAGTGCGGTTATGGGGAATGCCATAGCTATCGGGAACACTGTATGTCTTGGTGCTGGTGTACCCCATGGGAGCGTATTTCTGGTAGAGCAGCCATATTTTTCCCTGCTTGTACTGGATTCCGTGTTCATGGAGCCAGTTATTCATATGCCGGGCAGACCATCCATAATCCTTTGCAATGACCGAAGTCGGAACCAGATCTTTGCATTGGAGGACCAGATCATAGTAGCTTGCCTTCGGCTGGAGTTCTGCGATCTGCTGCTTCTGAGCAGCTGCCAAAAGTTCCATGGATTCACGCCGTTCCCGTTCTTCCTTGAGCTTAGTAAAGACTGCAATGGCAAGGTCCGGATTATCAAGGATAGCTTCCGTTGCATACAGACCGGATTGGCGGATAGAAGGAATGACTTTGTGTGTTACCCATCTTTTAAATGCCCTGGCTTCAGGTTTCCGGCTACTGAGAATCAGGGTGTAGAGTCCCGGCTCATTCACAACACGTTTTTCCGGATTGCCAGGAATACCCTCGGTTAAAACTAGGGTATTCTTTTCATCGTCATCCAGCCTCGAAAGAGCATCGCTGGGGTTGGCAATACCAAGGATGCGGCACACATCGGCGGCCACGAACCATGGCTCTCCGTTCACAACAGCCGTCCGCACATCCATCCCGTTATAAATGAAGTCTTTTGTTGTAGTCATTTTGATGACCTCCTTGAAAGTAAGTTTGGAATTGTTTTCCTATTCATTAGCCAGGAGAACCCGTCAAATCTGACGGTTTCCAAAAAATTCCTGTAATTTTTTCTTTGCTCGCTTCAGCTTCTGGGTGATATTGTTTTCATTGGCACCTGTTCTGGCAGCATATGCCCGGACGGATTCTCCATCGATATAGACAGCAATGACAGCTTCTGCCCATTCTGTTTTCTTGGCCAATGCGATCCTGATGGTTTGCTTGGTCTCTTCATCGCTGGCTTCGCGATCCCGTTCCACTTCATCCCGGCTTACAAGACTCATATCCGGCATTGCCTTTCCATTCCGTTTGCATCCGCTCCCAGCAACTGCACAACCGCAGGTATCAGGAGCATCTTCGACGGGATTCGCCAAGCTGATATCTTCTTCATCCCTTCCCTGATAATTCGGGAACTCACTTCTTCTGCGGTGCTCCCTGCGCCAGTCGTTATAGAGGGGCTTGTTGAATTCTTCGTCCATGATTTCCTGGGCGCTGCGTCGGGTAACTTCTTCCCCTTCCTTTGCCGCCTGTTTTCTCAGTTCGTAATCCCGCTCGATCATGATCTGGCAGTCACCTTCAGGGACTTCCACTACCGTGACCACTGGTGCTTTCGATTCATCCCAACTGTAGTGTTTGACTCTGATTTTCATTTTTGGCATCCTTTCCGTCCGTGCCAGGGGACGAAGGGATGCCAAAAAGACCTGCGGGGAAAGTCCCCCCACAGGTCCTGGTAAGCCCAAAATGGCACACGGGAACAAACGGTGGGGGCATTTCCAGTCCTGCCCACCGCATCACTGCGGTAATCCAGAACTGTCTATGCATCCCATCGTCCTCATGCGCATCTCGGACAACAGAGATTTTTTTCGAGTGCCTGAGCACTCATATGGAGGCAGGCTTGCCTGTTTCCATATCAATGTTCAAACGAATGACTGTCGGAACCGTTTTCAAACTACTGATTCAGTCTTTTGCGTTTCCTAGCTTTATGATATCGAAATGAAAAAAGGAAAAATAAAAGACCACCCGTAAAAACAGGTGGTCTAAAAATCAGACGTATAATTTTTATTTTATTCGTTTAAGCGAAGCACTTATTGCTTCTTGAATGTAATCGGGTTCTAGATCCCGGTAATTTTTGTCAAAATATTTTTGAACACTCCATCGATCGATGCCCTCAGCTATATCATATATGCACTCTCCCAGAATTGTTTTTAATGCGGGGGTGATGTTTCTATACTTTTTAAGCGTATCAATACAAAAATAAGCTACTGCATCAAAACTGGCAAAAGTATGTCCAATCGGATGCAGAAAAATCTGATGAAGCGATTCAAATCTGTCTATCATAATAGCGTTGTATGAAACGTTCGCCACAATCTTTGAGTACACATATCTAAACTTTATATTGTTCAAACGATTTATCAGATTATCTTCTTCAAATGACAGGAGAAATTCGTCCATGGTTTTATCATAACGTCCGACTGACAGAAACCGTTCACACTTCATAGCATACTCGTTATCTGCCTTAGTCTTTGTCAGTCGATTTATTTTATCTATCATTTCCTTAATAGTATGATATCGGGCATCCAATGACGCCTCTGTCGCTATTGTGCTGACAATGCTGAGTGTATGTTTGAAATTATCAGAATCTCTCGTCATAACATAATTGACTATTCTTCCAAGAGAATATATATCTGACTGTTTATCAGCAAAGCCTAATCCTTGAAACTGACGCGGGTCACAATATTCAAGGGTGCCGTTCATAGATGTGTCAATAGTCACGTATGTTCTCCCATCCCCATCAATGGCTTTTCCGAGTCCAAAATCAGCAATAATCGGATGCCCGTCTTTAATAAAGATGTTCTTGGGTGACAAATCCCTATGAAGCACTCCGCGATTATGTACCTGATCCATAATTCCCAAAATTTCAAGAACAAGGTCTATGCGCTGCGTTTCATTTAGATTCATGTCAGCTATATAATTCTTTAAATCGGTGCTGCAATATTCCATTGTGTATGAAATTTCATCAACGTTATATTCGTATCCCTTGATAATGCCATCAATGCCTTGCAGCTTATTGTGTATCAAGTGAAACTCCTGCTTAAATCTCGACACTATTCCGTCATTGTCCTTAAATTCATCCCGGAGTTTCTTGACTACAGTGTTCGTTCCTGGAACCCTGTAAACATTAGCAAATCCGCCGCTGCCAATCAAATCTGAATCATCATCAATATGGTGTAAGATAAGCCGATTGTTGAGACTCAGAAGTTCGAGATCATCTTCGAGAAGCATTTGATTAATTCTGTCTATGGCCTCCTTTCTTTTTTCCGCAACAATTGCCTGATTTGTTTCTCGCAACTCTTTATTAATATTTCTGAGTGATAACATTACAGTGAAGAATTCATTGATATTTCCCATTTCATACATGTAATTTATCGTGTTATCACACAGTGTCCATCGGGAAGGGCCAGCCACAATATTTGGGGTACCGAATCGTGTAGTATACATTTCTACCAAATTACTCCCAGACCGGTACTGATACACGGAGTCCTGATAATCTCCATTAAAGTATTCACATATATTTTTTTGAACGGATGGCGTCATCCGCAGATTCTCCTGCATTTAATCACCTCATTTCATAGGCGTTATCCTTGCGCTTGACTAATGTTTTACCAGATATATTCTCAATCTGTTTACGGAGTGTAATCATCTCTGAATCCGTGTAACGCCTCTTTGATAGATTTTCTATAGCTCTTTTGTTCATTGCTGTTCCAGCTCGCAATTGCAAATATATCTTGACGAGTGAAAAATCATCATCTTTGCAGTTCTCCAGAACCTTGGCATTACTCATATTAAAATTAGTAAAGTCGATTTCCAGGAGTCTATAGCACTGAATCATATCAGTGCTATCTTTTTCTCCCATAATATTGCGGTAAATATACGTTTCTACATCAGTCAGCTCTTCAACTTCTGTTTCCACCATAATCCCGCAAGAATACAGAAATGACATTAGATTAATAAATCCTATCATTACCTCTGCATACCGTTTTCTATCAAACCGATAGTTATCATGGCAAAACACAATTGGATTAAAATAATCCGTTTCTAAAAGATGCACAATAAATTCAAGATATGTCTTTTTCCCGATTTTATTGCTTATCCCGCTGAGGGAATCATTCTGGAATATCTTCATAATTTACCTTAACAAGCAGGTTCTTATCTTTCAGAGTGTCAGCATTGGGAGAAAACGGAAGATTCAGCAACTCCTCAAGTCTTTTAGGAGTTACTGTATTCCCATTCGTATATTTAATAACAGCGTCCGTTCCTAACAAAAAAGCAGAAAGAAGAAATTTATTTATCCTATTTTGGGTGCAAAATTGGTCTATTGAACCAAACTGCATCATTATTATCATTTGCAAACATTTCCTTCGTGTCTCCTTGACCTTGATTTTCCCATTGCTGTCCGTCTTTTTATTTATTTTGAATATACCGCTTATTACGCTGCCCATGTAAAAATTGTATGCAGCCGGACTTTTTTCTGGATGATAACCGACAAAGTCCTGTTTGACCTGCCCCAAATGCAGAAATATTTCAGGGCGTGAATTCATGAAACAGTAGTAAATGGTACTCTTGCCGCCTAGACTTTTTCCAGCCTTTTCAAGCAGAGTATTCGCTGTCTGTTCAGGTCCAAACAAACCGATATAATAAACATCCGGGACAGCCGTATTGCTACTGTATATAAGCAAATATTTTGAAGCATATTCGACCCGGAATGCGTTCGAATGAATGGCTCTCCCGTATTTCCTTTCGAAGAAGGGGCTGCTCTTTAGAACTGTAAGTGATATCCTGCCATTGATTTTGATAGGATAGTAGAAAAAATCATTTCGATTATTTTTGATGTTTTTCCGGATATCAAAGTAATGATCGTCGGTTATGTGAAACGCTTGCCTGACAATAAAAGCATCTATATCTGTTACATCGGTGCCATTGAAACTAATCTGTGAAACGCTTCCCTTACTGTTAATATGAATTTTTCCGAACGAGAGATCTATATCAGTGTCATAAGCATGAAGCAGGATTGCATTTCTGACAGCAACAGTTAATTCGTCCCGTATATCCTGAAGCAGGCTTGCCGTCTGATATGTCTCTTTTAAGTATAACGAAAATTCCACTGAGTTAGCTCCCTGTAAAATTTCTATCCTAACAGTTTAATAATTGTGTAAGTCAATGATGTTGTAGACCACTGCTTACTATTTCTGACTTTTAGCCCAGGCACTAATTTCTGAGTACTTGAATTTCCAGGACTTCCCAATCTTCTGAGCAGGAATTCCCTTCCCCTTCCGAATCCAATCACGGATAGCAGCTGGTTTCACACCAAAATACTCCGCCGCCTCATTTACATTGATCCAACGTTCTTCAATGTTCTCCGCCATGATGTCCGCGCCTTTCATTTGCTTTATTAAAATTCATGCCCGGTGAAAATCGTCACACCGAGCATTTATATATTTATATTATATCGTTGCAGGGACTTGCATCTTAAACAATTTTGTTTATAAGATGTTGCACCTGCTGTTCTGATTATTTTGATTGCCCATATTATCTTAACTGTACGATGGATGCTTATCAAAAACTTATCAGTGGTGATAAACCACCGTGGGGAGTACAAGGTAATTGTTCAGGGTGGTTTGACTGTATTATATATAGCATATAGCCTCTTGATATTCAACCTAAAGATACTGCTGATAGCTCCGACGGCATTGACTATGGTGTTGGCTAAATTAGTATTCCTCTTCCTCTGGAGTGTTCAGTTCAAAGCACCTCTTTATTTGCGTTTCTGAATATAGATCAGCGCAATAATTGCTACAATCAATTCAGAAATTGGCATTGCTACCCACACTCCTAAAATACCCATAAACAGCGGCAAAATGTATATCAAAAGCCCACTGATCACAACGCTTCTCAAAACCGCAATCATCATAGACATTCTTCCGTGCATAATGGATTGAAGATGGTAAGTTGCCAATACTGTGATTCCAAGGAACAGGAACAACAGGAAGAAAGGACGGATAATTCCGGGAGCAACCGTCAAAACCTCCGGTGTTACATCCATGAACAATCTTACGATCTGTGTCGGGAACAGTTCGCCAACCGCTGTAAAACCAATACCCAATACAATTACTGTCGTAAGAGCCATTTTCCACACCTGCTTGATACGGTCAGCTTGCATAGCGCCGCAGTTTGCAGAAACAATAGGCTGGATTGCCTGTCCCACACCGCAGTACAGCGCTTGGAACAAAGATGTGATCGTGGCAACAACACCATAAACCGCCAGCGCATTTGTATCCCCGTAGCGCATGATCTGATTATTCATAATGATGGATAAAATGACGGTTCCAAGGTCAAGAACGCTGGCACCAAAACCAATGCCAAGCGTCTGACAAATTGCAGGCTTTACATGATTGGGCTTTACAATACGGAGCGTGCATTTCTTTGTGAAGAAGTGTATGCACATAATGATGACCTGGACGCTGGTTCCCAAAACGGTAGCTATTGCCGCACCCGTCATACCCAATCCCAACGGAAATACAAAGAACCAGTCACCAAAGATATTTACGCAGCCACCGATGATGACCGCTGCCATAGCAAGCCCCGGTGCGCCGTCGTTGCGGATAAAGGAACTGATAAAGGTCGGAAGAATGAACACGGGGAGGAACCAGATCAGCCAGCGGGCATATTCCATTACCTTGGGCATCAATTCCGCATCAGCACCAAAGAAAGTGAAAATTTGCTGATGAAACAATGCAAAAATAATCCACACCAAAAGAATCAGGAACAGCATCAATCCTGTGGCTGCAGTAAATAAAGCATTTGCTTTTTCCTCTTTTCCTTCACCACGGGCATTCCCATACAGTACAGAGCCACCAACACCGCACAGAATGCCAAGAAAGATCAGCACTCCATACAAAGGTGTAATAACCGCCATGGCTGCTGCACCCGCAGGCCCTTCCGATTGACCGACTGCAATGGTATCTACAAAGCTATAAATAGACATGACCATAGCGCTTGCCATTGAAGCGGTCAAGAATTTGCGATAAAGTTGTTTGATGTCGCCAGTAATAAAATCCATACTTTTCCTCCTAAAAAACAAAAAACGCCGGATAAGATGTTCCGCACAAAGCAGTTGTCTTATCCGGCGTCGCCCCATACGCTGCGCTCGCCCTCCGACAAAAGTCCTTATGCGACATCTTATCCGGCGCTGTAATTACGTCTTACAGTTCCTCCGATTAACTAAATTATTATAACATATTTTTGAGAAAATTTCAATAGAAATACGGAATTTTCAATTTAGAGAAATAGCCCGCAGGATTTCTCCCACGGGCGGCATATGGTCAGCTATCCAGAGGCCTGTATTCGGTTACAGTTTTCAGATAGGTTTCGGGATCGCCGTTGAGTATCAGCTCGGCGTATGCTACCGGGTCATTGTAGATCAGATAGTCCAGCTCTGACCTCTGATACATATTGTCGGCTACTTCGTTCTCAACGGCGATAGTATCAATCGCAATCATGCTACCGTCATCGAATTTCATTTCCACACAGGCGGTATCCATATTGAACGCACAGGATAGGATTTTCATTGTTCTTGCCTCCTTAATCTTTCGGCATTTTTCTTTGCCAGTTCGCTTGCGGCCTTGCGGCGGCTTTCGTCATAGGGGGCTGTCAGCTTGAAGCCGAAGCGCCCTTTGCTGACCTCAAAGGTCAGACAGCCGTTTCCATCATCGTCGATCAAGCGGCACTCAGAGGGATATTTCCCGGCGTACTCTGTGAGCCTGTTTTTGAGTGCGGTATTGTAGGTACAGACCTCAATCATGCTGTCTGCTTCGTTAAAATAGATGTTGGTAGCTTTCTGTTTCTTGGAAAGACCTGTTCTCATAAAACCTCCTGTTTTTCACGATTTTTTCTCAGCTCATCACCTGTAAAAATGGGCTGATTTTTTGATGGGGAGCGTACAAACGATGCACTATACGATTTGGACGCTCCCATTTGACAATTTGCGTTTTTTCCAGCTCTACACGGGAATCAGCGGGCTTCGTCTCTGTTGCGGTTTTTGCCACGGCTTCCGCTAAAGAAATGCCACAGATTATTACGGGAAATCACATCTTCATAGGTGCGAAGTCTGCTGCGGAGACGGTCATTTTCCTGCTCCAAATCCGCTGTGCGGAGCTTACCACGGACGGACTTGTATTGTGCCAGTTCTGCCTTTACCGCCGATAGTTCCGTTACCAACGATTCGATTTTCGCTTTCAGATCGGCAATGGTTTTCTTGGCATCCTTCAAGAGCTTTTTCAGCTTACTTTCCTGTTTCTCCTGCACCACAAATTTCTGCGCCGCCGTGACGAGGTTTTGGAAGTCCTCCTTGTCAACTGCCACCTTGGAACTCAGCGGCAGAGGCTTGGCTTCGATCTGCTCCACGGCTTGAATGGAAACCTGTTGCTGCTGGACACGCTCGATGCTCTGTTCCAGTTCGGCAAGTTCTTCTTTGCGTTTTTCTCGCTTAAATTCCAGAACACTCAGATGCTCCTTGTGTTCGCCTTTCTGCTCCCATTCAATGCCATGCTCCAACATGATCTCCGCAAGGGCTTCTTTTTCTTTCTGTACCCACAGGTCACGCTCGGTCAGAGAACGTCCCTCGCCGGTAATACCTTGATCGGCAAGCGCCTGTTTCAGCGACACACGGGTGGAAAGACCTCGCTTACTTCCTGTGGTAAACGGGATGAAGTCGATGTGCAGATGGGGCGTTGCTTCGTCCATGTGGAGATGGGCAGAGTACACATGGAGCTGCGGATTGCGTTCAAGGAAGCTGCGGTAGAACTTGTCCGGAATGGCCTTTGCAAGCTCTGCGTTCTCTCCGGCGGCTCCCATATCGTCTTTGTTGCCCACTTGGAAAATCACTTCATAGAAAGTTTTTTCCTGTTTGCCATCACGGATTTTTTCGTAGTAGTTTTCGATGCAGCGGTCTTTGCGTTTTTGCTTGGCGTTAAATTCTGCGAGAGCTGCATCGAACAGTTGGTGGTACGCTTCTTCGATGGGGGTGTAGCAGTATTCGATATTTAGATGGGTGCGTGTCGGGTCAACATTTTCTGCAAGGTAAGTGCGGCGGTTGTGAGCAACGACACCGTCACCGGACATTGCGCTGATTGTTCGTTTTATAGGCGTCACCTCCTAAAATGCGGTTGTTTGATTGGTATTCCTTTCGCCGCCGCAGCGGCGGGTTTTGTTACTTTTGCCAAAAGTAACCAAAAGTAACGCAAAAGCACTTTTGACAGCGGAGCCATCAAAAGAGCATTGCGCTCTCCGAGGGGATATGCGGCTTCTGCGGAAGCCTCTGCCGTCTTTTTCGGCTTGTAGGTAGTACCCACATCCTCAAATACGGCGTGACCGACAGCCTTTTCGCAACCGAATATGCTTCAATGCCGCCGCCCACAGGCAGAGAAGATTTTAAAAATCCTCTCTGCCATCCATCTCAAAATCTGCGGATTTTTCGATGGGGACGGGGGATGCGGTGAGGTCTGTGTCAGCCAATGCTTTGCCTTGTCTGCCATTTACAGGAGCGTGGCACGCTCCTGTCATAGCTCCCAAGGAGAAGTAGTCCAGCGGTAGCTCTGCGGCACTCCACGGCGGTCAAGATATTCCTGCCTTGCCTGTTCCCGCTGTTCCTCGGTGGGCGCTGTCTTGTATTGAGAGTAGAGCTGTCTGTTGAGCATGGCATCCAGCTTTTGCTCCAAGCCCTGTCGGATTTCTTCATCGAAGTCATCCTCGCCGTTCAGATGGTAAAGCACCAGATCGACGAACAACTCATAGGGTATCTGTACGTTTTTCATTCGATTCTTTCCCTTCCTTTCCGTGACGGTTGTGACGATTGTGACGGTATTTTTGATACCGCCCCATTGTCAAAATAATCGTCACAACCGTCACCAATCGTCACACGGTCTTTCTTGCCAAGCTGATGAAGCTGCCGTTGCGGGTACGCTTCACGGCATATTCAATGCTGTACTCGTTCAGTAAATCTCCTGCTTTGACATTGAGCCTGCAGGTCAGAATATTGGGCTGTATATCCTCTTGTAAGAGGGCTACAAGCTCCGTTGCGCTGCCGTTCCATACCGGGGCATCCTCAGTAATCACAGCGGCGATCTTGTCCAGTAGCGGGTCGGGAGGGCTTTTCCAAAGCTCTGTTTCCGCATGATCGAGCTGCCATATCAGCTTCTCGGCATCCCTCGTCAGATGGAGCTTTTGGTCGGGCTGATCTCTGCCGACAATTTCAAGGGTGGCACTCAGATCGGTGCGCTTCTCCTTTTGCAGAAGAAAC
>Ga0129307_1000299_pt1 | contig 83576 bp, 71 predicted proteins | sample P1105metagenome_FD_94437 | JGI IMG/M metagenome (GOLD analysis project Ga0129307, IMG submission 94437) | Capybara group fecal microbial communities from Wisconsin, USA - P1105 metagenome | ecosystem: Host-associated > Mammals > Digestive system > Large intestine > Fecal | place: USA: Wisconsin...
ACAGAAATCTAAGATTTCCTGCTTTCTTGATTCTACATCCGCTTTATATTCGATAGATGTCAGCCCAAGATGACCCACACTCTCTATCTCCAAATGACCATAAAAATGTTCTATGCTTCCGATGATTCGCTCACATTCCGGCATGTTAGGCCCGGTTCTCAAAGCAATAGTAAATCCCTTCTTTCCAGGCTTAATAGTTGCATGCGGCTCGTGCGTATTGCACCAAGGTGTACATCTGTCGATGAATGCCTTGAACTGCCCGGGAATATCTGCCCAGTATGACGGAGAAACAGAAACAATAATATCTGCCTCATCATATTCTCTCATTATATTCTCGATAACACCTGCATCACTCATGACACACTTCGCCATATTGTGGCACGAACGGCAGCCTCTACAGAATGCAAAGACATAATCGTCAATGCAAATGCTTTTGACGCTGTATTTATTTGATAACTGTTCCGAAACCAGCTTAACTATTTCTGCAGTTGCCCCGGTGCGAACAGGGCTACAGTTAATGACCAATGCCTTCAGTTCATCCATTCTCATTTTATACGCGTTTTAATCCTTTCTTACGAATATCGTCCAATTCCTCCGCAGTCAGACATCCGCTCTGATATAAACGGAGGTATTCCTTGGATACGTCCGAATCAAAGATCAATACATCATCTGAATTGATGGTTACATCCACACCGCTATGATAAAGCTCAGCAATGGGGTGAGTCTTCAAGTCTTTAACCCTTCCAAGAAGATAGTTGCTCGATGGTGTAATGTTTAGCCGAATCTTATGATTTGCCAGAAAACTGACTACAGAAGGATCATTTACCGCCGCGATCCCGTGCTGGACCTCATCAAGTTCCAAACATTCTACAGCCCTGCGTACATCCTCCGCCGTCCCCCATTCTCCAACGTGAGCTTTCAGTCTCAAGCCTTCAGCCTTAGCCCGTCTATAGATGGGGATAAAGTTTTCTATGGGCTGCGCCAGCTCATCTCCATATAAATCTATCGAATAAAAGGCTTTGCATCCCCAGAAGTGAGACAGGCAATCCTCTAAATACGCAATATCACAGTGGCGCGACATTCCAATCTGAAGCCTGAGTTCTATCTCCGGTGCAATTTCCCGATGAGCGGATTCAAACGCATCCACCAGTTCATCGATGTCGTTATTGAAAAATGCACCCAGCCCCCAAACATCTTCACCAATCTCAAGAATAGTAACACCATCTTCTTTTGCCTGAGTAAAGGTCGCATTTATCAGCATTCTACGACCTTCAGTCGTATCAAAGAAACTGCCTATGTTCTCTCCGTTCCATGCGTGCATCTCATCCATAGAATTAAGAGGCTTGGTAATCGGCCGAATATCCCGACCGGAATGTTCAAACAAAAATTTACGGCTTCCTCCAAGCACAAAATGGTTGTGCAGATCAGCCTTGGGACACTTACGAATAGCTGCAATATCCCCGTCTATCAACGCATCTGTAAATCGCATCTATAATTCCTCCGTATCTTGTGATCTGCGTTACAATGCTTCACTTTCCGTGGGTTCACTTTTGAACCCATGAACCCACGATAGGATGATTATCTTCCAATATAATCGACAATCACTCATTAAGTGAAGGCAATACTTTTTGCTCAATAAATTCAACTCTGTCAAAGATTCTCGGCTTAAATGTACCTGTCATTCCAACCGATACATTTTCCTCTTTGTTTACATAGATAATATTTCCGCTGTCACCAATTGCCGCATATACATCTTTGTCATCGTAAGGTTTATACCATAAGTATCCATAGTTCATGAAGCCAAAGCGCTCGCCAAGCTTAATATGTGGTGTCAGCATGTCTTTTATATATTCTTCTGAGATAATTCTTTTCCCATTATATAGGCCACTGCCTAAAACCATTGCCCCTATCACAGCCATGTCTCTTGCCGACATGCATAATCCCCAGCCTGCGGTGACACCGCCCTGTGGGTCAGCGTACCACTCATATTTTCTGGGTTTCTTATTCATAAAGAAATCAAATTGATCCTCTTTAGAACTGTCTCCGTGAGGTATCCGCTTGGGAAGCTCAAGTGGTTCAAACAGATTATTGTTAGCGAAATCAATGCATTTTTCGCCCGTTGCTCTCTCAATAATCCCCGCAAGAATCTGAATGCCAAGTGTTGCGTACCTGAATTCTCCGGTAATTCCGTTCCGGCCACCAAGATAATCAAGGATTGCAAGCGTAAAGTCCGGGGAAGTACATACCTTCTTCCATGGTTCTGACTTACCCTTATATGGAGCAGTCATGGTGAGCAGGTGCTTGACAGTAACATCATAGATGGTTTTCTCGCCGCGCTTAACATTGTAGTCAGGAAAGAAATCTATTACCTTCTGATCCAAATTCTTGATATAGCCCTTATCCAGTGCAATTCCGGCAAGCAGCCCCATGACTCCTTTTGTCACCGAGTTAACATTCATCGCGTCTAAAGTCTTAAATCCGTGCCAGCAATCATCATACACGGTCTCACCGGCTTTAATCGCGTAAATCTGGCAGATGTTTGACTCATTGCCTGTACTGTTTTCAATGTATCTGTGAAGTTGTTCTTTGTTCAAAATAATAGCCTCCTCTTAGGTAAGATTTGGACGTCCTAAGAAAAGGCTAATCGAATTAAAAATCTTTTTCAAGAAAAATCTTAAAAAATATGTAGTCAAAGATATAGCGAATAAAACTGTAATTAAATCTTGTTAATTAATCTCTTTTCTGGCAATATATATGTACCTTGCCATCCTCTGTGCAAATACATCGTAAGAATCCGTAACGCAATCTGTTTGAAGCATCAGCATATCAAACCAGTCTTTATTGCCCTCTTTTTCAAAATCTCTTTGATGCAGCAACGCAGCTTCTCTTTTCTTTTTGAGCAATTCATAAGTTTCCTGAGTTATATTTTCAACTTCATACCGGATTCGGGATTTATCGAATACCTTTGCAAGTATCGTAGTCTTCTCGTTATCCGTTTTGGGCATTACATCGCCTTCCTGATAACCTACAAACAGCACTCCGTCTTTCTTTAGCCATTTTATTATCTGCCGGACCAGCTTTTCCATATCAGGTGCAAAATACATAGTATCCATAGAAACGACCAAATCAAATTGTTCCGCAGGATAGTCAATCTCCCCGATATACCCTTGTTTAAAATCTGCTTTGGTTTGAAACAATCTCTTAGCGGTATCAATTGCATTTTCGGAATAATCGAATCCATGAATATATGCATTGGTTTTGTTCTGCAAATAGCCAAGCATCTTCCCATTTCCGCATCCAATATCAAGTATATGAATATCTTTCCCTGAAGGAATATGGCGAAGAATTCTGTTTATCTGGTTTATATCACTAAACCCATCCTGAGAAAAATCTTGTCCGAAAGCATCTCTACAAAACGATTCAAAGGTTTTTGATTTCTCAGTCATTTTATAAAATTGTTCATATTCTTCATAAAACAAAAGTTTTGTATTATTCATATTCGTGTAAGTTTTAAGAACTTCTTATCGTTCATTTGCTCGTTTGTAACATACTCCCCATCATGGAATAACGCATAATTCGTGATTGGTGTCGGTGCATTCTGTGCTTCTTCTTTGCTTTCAAGATGTATTGCCTTGAATGCAATACCATTTTCTTTTGCCGTCTGCTCCAAAACCGGGACATATTTTGCATTGAACGGGCACTGATTCGTGTAGTACAAAACATATCCCTTCTCTTCTATATGCGGATGTTTTGCACATTCCTTAAACACCGGAGCTTTTGCATTTTTATCGAACGGCATATACCAAAGCTGAATACCATTATCAGCTTCATCGCTCACGCCAAATCCTTTGTACTTCAGAAACTTTGGATCAGCCAGGAAAGGCATTTTCTTTGCAGCGCACAAAATGCACAGCCCTTTCCTTCCCTTTTCTTTGCTGTCCTCAATGCAGGCAGTAAGTAGATCAGTAGAATATCCATGCCCTTTGAAAGAACCCGACACCCACAGACAGTCAATATACATATATCCATCTGCCTCAATCGGAACCCACGCATTTTCTGCCGGGATATATTCGATAAAGCACTTTCCGCGCTCTACGCTCTTTAGGAAAACAAGTCCTTCATCAAACCTCTCCAAAAGCCATGCCTTCTTAGAAGAAACCTGAACATCCTTATTATTAGATATTGCACAGCAAATATGCTCTTTTTCGATATTATCTTTTGTTACCCGGATATATTCCATGATTGCTCCTTTCAATAACATGCCAAGGAACACTTAAGCTCCTTGGCATAGATTGTATTTACTCAATAGGGAAACAAGCTTCCGTTACATACTCATCAACTGAAAGTTATGAATTCATCTCATCAACAACGTCCACCGGCTTTACAGTCATTTCTACCCATGCCGGAATAAAACCGCTTTTAGCCGCATTTCTGGCGGATCTGATGTTTGACCATGCAGAACAATAAAACGGAACCTTTCCCCGATTTAGAATCTCTTTTGCCAGTTTGCTAGTCAGTGCTGATGCAATCCCTTTTTGCCTGTATTCCGGCAGAACGTCTATGCCTATCTGCCACATTTCATCGCAATCTGCTGAACAGGCCGCAAAACCAATCAATCTGCCATTATCGTATGCTCCTATACCCAGCATATCCAGATGGCTGCGATCCTTACATAGTGCATTACTCCATTCAGGCAGATACAAATTCTTGAAATCCCCTTGATCCAGTATGTGCGTTTCATATAAGCACTCCGCATCAGGAATTTTGTTTACATCAGGAAGATAATATTCAGCCATGAAACATACCTTATGCCCACGCTCTAACAGTCTATCATTGAGCCAGTGCATATTTGGCGTTTCAAAGCAATGATAAAATTCAAACTTGCCTATATACTCCGTTACCAGATCCGATACATCTTTTGTTGTAGCCACAACGATATTACTTCCATAGGAAACAAAATTACATGTGATTGGTTCCTTATAATACTTTCGCGCATTCTTGCCTAAACAAAATGGCACAATAACATTCTTATCTGAAAGGAAATCATGCGCCTGGCAGCCTATATCCTCTGCAGACTGCTTCAACGCGATCTCCTTTATCTCACTATTATTCATTACTTAAAACCTCATTGTTCATGGATCGTTTTACTGAAAGATACTCTCGTTAAGTATTCTCAAAGAACTCTATTGTTCGTTTACATACATCAACCATAGTTTCATCTGATGGCAGATGTTTACTGTCTATTTCAACCATCGTGACAGGTCCTGCAAAGATTTCTTTTGCTTTGGTAAAAACTTTTCCTGCCGGAAAGAATATGTCATTTTCCGATGCGATTATCAAAAGCGGAGACGTAAACGATGTCATTTCTTTCTGCTTATATTCCTTTGGCGGCCGCATTTCCATCTTATATGAGGACATCATAATATCGAAAAATTCTCTCCATACAGGATCCCCATTTCCACCCATAGACTCAATCACTTCATCAAGCGTTTTCTCGGAAGCGTGAAAAAAGTATTTCATAAAAGGAACCACCATCTTTCCCATCATAGGTAGAATCGGGCCATGCGCAATTCCTGACGGGACCAGCAAAAGAGCCTTATCCACCATCTTAGGATACCTCTTTGCAAAGGAAAGAAACATTGCAGAACTGTAGGAAGAAACTGCAAATGAAATTCTATCAACTTTATAATAATCAAGGACTTCTTTTATCCAAAGTCCGTACTCATCTTTACTACTGCTTATATTCCTGTAGGGATCACTCTTCCCAGGCATCCCTATTACATCCGGCGCAATGATACAGTATTCTTCCAACAGGGGAAGAAACAATTTTAAATTGAGTGTTGTGATTCCGTTGCCACCATGTATCGTGCATATCCTTGGCTTTTTAGGATCTCCGACAAGAAGGCAATGGGTTTTGCCAAATGATGTACCAAAATAATCTTCCGAATATGGTACAACAAGAGATGCAAGGGTCTTATCGTAGAACTCATGCATCTTCTTCATGCTTTCTTCATTTTTATATACGAACTTCCCGTTTTTCACATTGCTCATAATAGACCACTAACCCCGTCCCCTAGGTTCATTACGACCTCTTCAATTTTGCAGCAAGATGCCTTTTAATGCGTTTATACATAGCACAAAACGTCAACGTTATCGAGACCGAAAGAAGTATTGCCACAAAGAAATTTCCTGTGTGGTTCATTCCGATTTTGTCCAAAGCGTACTGCCAAAACACAAGTATCGGGAAATGGATTATGTAGTATAAATATGATATTTCCGAGAAGAATCCCGTAACATCATTTCTAAAGTCAAGCCATAGGGAACCTAAGCAGAACAAAGCCGGCACTCCTAAAATAAAAGCTAAATAATTACATACTGTAGTAAGTCGGTAGAAGCCCTCTGTGTATTCAACCAGATAGACATATAAAGCAGTTGATATTAGAAATAGCGGCACTATAAACCACTTCAATTTCTTTATCTTCTCGATGTAATTCTTGTCACTGTAGAAGTAGTATCCCAGCAGGAAGAGGAAAAAATACGTATGGACCGGTTCACCAAATAGTCTTATTTTAAATGTGGCTATTGACGCCAAAGTCAATGCGATAAAGCAAATCAGGCCAAGGCCCTCTCTCTTCTTGACAGGTATAATTTCCACTATTTTGATTACTACACAAGCCTCAATAGAAATAATTATTAGGACCGGAAGGAACCACATGTGGGCCACTGCAAAGCCACCATCATTACCTGTTAAGTCAGTTATCCTCGTAAAAAAGACTTTGTAATGCTCAAAATAATTGCCGATATACCCATTATGTGTAACATCAGCAAAGTAACTAAGGACAGGGTTTATCAACAAAAGGCCAAGAATAAATGCTATTCCCAATTTTTTTAATCGCTCTATTATAAAGCCAAAGTATCCCCTCTTTTTCAAAGAAAAGCCGGCAGATACTCCTGCCAGAAGAAACAACAAGGGCATAAGCCATTGTGCACAGGTCAAAACAAGTGCTGCAATGGGTTTGCTTTGTTCAAAAAATATATAAAAGTCTTCTCCCCAGATGTTATACGACATTGCCGCATGATAAGGTATCAGCAGAAATACACATATCCACCTGAGATTATCTATGTAGTTAATTCTATTCCCGTGTGAAGTTGATTTAGTCACCACAATTTCTCCTCCATAGTATACTATTTGGTTAATGAACCACTAACCCCGTCCCCTAGGTCCACTATAGGGTATAGCCGATTAAGAGGCGAAGGGTGTTTTCTGCGCCGTCTCTGTGGCTTCTTTCATAGCCGTGAGAAGCGTATACGCCTGCACCGATAAGGCCGTGCTTTAAATCGTTTCCTGAGCGAAGGGTAGCTTCAACGTCGCTTCCGTAGTGAGGATAAATATCTACTGCGTAGTCAGCGCCTGTGTTCTTTGCGGCCTCGGTAAGGGCCTTAACGATTTCATAGCTGTAAGGGCCACCGCTGTCTTTTGCACAGATTGAAACCTGTCTTTCTGTACAGGTAAGGCCATCGCCCACACATCCCATATCAACGGAAATGGCTTCGGTACAATTATCGGGAACGCTTCCGCATCCGCCGTGACCTACTTCTTCAAATACTGTAATGTGAGCGTAAAGCGCTCTCTTTGGCGTTACTTTATTGTCGCTAATATACTTTGCAAGGCCAAGAAGTATTCCGACGCTTAACTTATCATCTAAGAATCTTGACTTAATGTACCCTGACTTTGTAACTCGTACATTTGGCTCAAAGCACACGATGTCTCCAACCGAAATGCCAAGTTTCTCCGTATCTTCTTTTTTCTTTACATCCTCATCAAGAACCACTTCGCAGGTTTCCCAGGTTCTTTTTTCTTCATTGTACTTATCGTTTACATGGATGGATGCGTTCTTAAGCTGGAAGGTTCCTTCGTAGATTCCGTCAAATTTTGTGATGACTCTGACGTTCTCGGTTTCAGCGTTATTGGGATTCATGCCTCCGAGATTTGTAAGCTGAAGTCTTCCGTTTTCTTTTATGGTAGCAACCATACCGCCGAGGGTATCCACGTGGGCTTCGAGTAAAAGGCCGTTCTTTTTATCCTTTCCTGTAAGGTCTACAATCACGCCGCCTTTGTTTGTAAGGGTTGCCTTAAATCCGAGGGCTTCAAATTCTTTCTTTACCCAATCGGCCGCTTCTTTTGTGTAGCCTGTGGGTGAATCTATATTAAGTAGTTCCTCAGTTTTTTTAACTATAAAGTCTGTATATTTTGTAAGTGATATCTTTTTCATAATCTGCCTCCTTAAATGAACCACTAACCCCGTCCCCTAGGGTCAAAAAAGACTCTTTAGATATCGTATCTAAAAAGTCTTTATACGTCAAAGATTTTAATGAATTTCCGTTAAGTCGTTGACTATTTCTCCCGCGATAATAAGGCCTGCAACGGAAGGAACAAAAGCAGTGGAACCGGGAATGTCTCTACGTTCGGTACATTTTCTAACGGTTCCGGGAGGGCAGATGCAATGCTGCCTGCAGCTAATAGACATATCTTCTAAGGGTCTTCTGGGCTCTTCTTTTGAATATACAACCTTAAGCGAATCTATACCTCTTTTTCTGCATTCACGCCTCATTACCTTGGCAAGAGGGCATACGGATGTTTCGTAAATGTCAGCCACTTCAAACATTGATGCATTAACCTTATTACCTGCGCCCATTGCTGAAATAACGGGTACATTTGCTTTCTTTGCCTTTTCGATTATTGCAAGCTTTCCCGTTACGGTATCGATGGCATCCACAACGTAATCATACTCTGTAAAATCAAACTGATCCTGAGTATCGGGAAGAAAGAAAGTCTTATATCCTCTTACTTCGCAATCAGGATTTATCTCGTGAATACGTTCTTCCGCCACATCCACCTTATATTTTCCCACAGTCTTTCTTGTGGCAAATATCTGTCTGTTTATATTTGTAAGGCACACTTTGTCATCATCAATTAAATCAAGGGCTCCGACGCCGCTTCTAACCAAGGCTTCTACAACATATCCGCCGACTCCGCCTATTCCGAAAACGGCAACTCTTGATTTTGCAAGCTTCTCCATGGAGTCTTCGCCATATAACAACTGTGTCCTTGAAAACTGGTTAAGCATAAAAAACCATCCTCCGGCAAGCGCTATATTTGTCTTAAATACTAATCATTTAAACTGATTAATAATATCACAATTTAGCGCAAGTGCAAACAATTCGAAGAATGGTTTATAATCAAAGCTTAATATTTTATTTTTTTAGCCAGTCCCGCCAAAGGGAGAAAACTATCTGCTTTTACAATCGCAATGCCCTGGCCCTCATCTCCAAGCACAAGCAGCCTGTCCCCTGCAGAAATTTCAAATATCTTTCTGGCCTTTGCAGGAATAACAATCTGTCCTTTATCTCCCACCGTAACAAGGCCGAATAAATGCTTTCCTTTAGGAGGCACTCCGAGGCCAAAGTTTTCATCAGACTCATAGTTAGCCAGATCGTCCAAAGAAACCCCAAAGGTATCTGCCAAAAGTTTACATTTATCAAGGTCAGGAACCGTCTCACCCGATTCCCACTTGGCAACTGATTGCCTTGTGACGCCAAGTTTATCCGCAATATCTTCCTGAGTCAATTGAAGCGCCTTACGCATCTGAACGAGATTATCCTTAAACATTTATTTCTCCTTTTTCTTTTTGATTCCAAGTACCGCCCATCTAAAGAAAGGAATTCTTGAAATAACCGCATATAAGCCGTAGCCAAACAAGAAACCTGCAATCAAGCTTAAAATGTAGCAGGGAAGTGCCGGCAGTAACTTTGGCTTTGCAATAAAGTATCCGACCGATGATATTCCAAGATAATGAAAGATATACAATCCCCAGCTATGCTTACTCATCCAAGAAGTAAAGTCAGTGCTATAATCCATAAACCTAGCCATTCCAAGAAGCATTGAAAGAGAGCCAAAGTAAGCGCATGCCGCAAACCACGGGCCTCTGTTAATGGGCTTATCGGCGTAGTTTAAGCCGCCCTTTATATAAAAGTAATATACAGCAAAACTTACGCAAAGAAGCACACCTAAAACAATTGAAGGCACCGCAAACTTTTTAAGCTTTTCAATAACTTCGTCATGTGAAAAAACAAAGTATCCAAGCATAAAGAAAACGAAGTAAAAACCGAATCTGTAAACAGAAATTATGGGAGTGTTAAGTATCTGTCCCGCACCCCATATAGGGAAAAAGAATAAAGGAATCACCCATAACGGAGTCTTCTTTCCAAGCTCTAAAAGTTTTCCTTTTTCTATCTTTTTAATAAGCACCAACAGCACACTAAATATCCAAAGCACATGAACAAACCAAAGAATGCCGCTTCCCGAAGCCACCATAATAAGATAAATAACCGGCTTTGGCAAACCCATCATTGATAAATCAGAGAAGGCTTCTCCTATGTGCATATTTATATAGCCTTGAAGAAACCAAAACACAAAAAGACCGATTGTGGAAGGCACCAAAAGCTTTGTGGTCCTTGTTTTCACAAATTCTTTATCCGTGTGGCTTTCTAAATAAATCTTTGAGCTTATGCCCGCAATAAGAAAAAGAATCGGCATAAACCAAGGATAAACCAGATACTGGAATATGTCATAATACTGTACCGGTAAATCCGTAATTCTACCTACACCTCCAAGCACTCCTTCTGCATTGTACATGTAAAAAACATGGTAAATTAACACGATTACTACCGTAATCCATCTAATGTTGTCTATGTAGTGTTTTCTCATATTTATCCCACCTTTGCAATTTATTTTAACATTATTCTATTGCCAAATAAATAAAGAGTCCACCAACTAAACCTAACATTTGTCGGCTCTTTTTGTTAAAATGCGTTGCTTTTTCTTGGGCATAAAAAAATCCCGGATAAAAATCCGGGATTTTAAATTGCTTATTTTTTGTAGTCGTAGAAACCTTTTCCTGTGTTGATACCTGTTTCGCCTTTATCAATCTTTTCTTTTAAAAGCTTACAGATTCTGTTTTCAAGGCTTCCTTCAACCTTTGATTCAGGCTTCATGATGTGAATGTTGTATGCTGTCTCAAGACCTACGATATCAAGGATTTCGAAAGGTCCCTTAGGAGCGCCTGTTGCAAGTCTCCATGTAAGGTCGATTGTTTGAGGATCTGATACTTCGTTTGCCCAAAGTGCCTGAGCTGCGCTTAAGAAAGGCACAAGCATTGAGTTAAGAATGTATCCGGGCTGCTCTTTGTAAAGCTTTAAGGGCACCATGTTAATGTCAGCTGCAAAGGCAACTACCTTATCATAGATTGCCTTATCGGTTCCGGGATGTCCCATAACTTCGGCTGTATTGTTTTTCCAAATAGTGTTTGCAAAGTGAAGAGATAAATACTTTTCAGGTCTTCCTGTGTATTCTGCAAATCTGCTTGGAAGCATTGTTGATGAGTTTGTTACAAGAATTGTCTTTTCAGGTAAAAGATCTTTCATTTGTTTATAAACACCGATTTTTGCTTCGGGATCTTCAGACATTGATTCAATCACGATATCAGCGTCCGCAACAGCCTTTGCCATATCAAGTTCAATCTTTATATTGTTTTTAAGGTTTTCTTTTCCGACTTTTACAAGTTCATCAATCTTTTCAGCGGTGATTCCGTCCCATGTCTTAATCATTCCTCTGGGATAGAGCATCTTTCCGATGGGATTTGAAATAAGTGCTTTAGCTGCTTCCAAATCCTTAAGCATCATATCGGAATACATTTCAATCTTTGGAGTGGTACGTCCGATAGAGCTTTCGCTTCTGAGCCAAAATGTTACCTTGTGACCTGTGTATGCACACATAAGGCCGATCTGAGTGCCAAGGACACCGCCTCCGGCCACTACTACGTTTTGTAATTCCATAATAAAACCTCCAACTACATAAATTTTCCCATACAGATATTTTTACATATTTAGAGGAAATAAACTATACTTTTTTTAGCTTCTTTTAGGAAATTTTTATTAAAAGAAACCTTTCTTAGTTTAGCCTATCTTCCAACTTACGGCTTTTCTTCTTCCTGTGATGAAGTTTTTGTATATTCCATCCTGCTTCATAAGCTCGTCATGCTTACCCTTTTGAACGATCTTTCCTTTATCCACCACGATAATCTGGTCTGCATGTCTTACAGTCTTAAGCCTGTGAGCAATCATAATAATGGTCTTTTTCTTTGTAAGATTCTCAATAGCTTCAGTAAGTTCTTTTTCGTTTTCAGGGTCCACATTTGCCGTTGCTTCATCAAGAATAATGATAGGCGCATCCTTCATAATGGCGCGGGCTATGGCGATTCTTTGACGTTCTCCTCCCGAAAGTGTGGCTCCGCCTTCACCGATAACCGTATCGTATCCGTTGGGAAGTGCTGATATAAAGTCATGACAGGCTGCTTTCTTTGCAGCTTCAATCACTTCTTCCATGGAGGCATCGGGCTTACTGAATCGAATGTTGTTTGCAATCGTGTCTTCAAAAAGATAGACTCTTTGGAACACAAAGCTAAAGTTTTCCATTAAGGAATCAAAGCTATAGTCCTTAACGTTTCTTCCGCCCAAAGAAACACTTCCTTCATTTACATCCCAGAATCTTGCAATAAGGGAAGTGATGGTGGTCTTTCCTCCGCCTGAAGGGCCCACAATGGCGGTTGTTGTGTTTTCTTTTATGTCCAAAGAAACGTCATCGATTATCTTTCTGTTTTCATAAGCAAAGCTTACGTGTTCAAGATGTATGTCTCTGTTTTCGGGCTTAAAGTCAACGCCGTCAATATCCATCTGCTCTATATCAAGTATCTCGTTTGCAAGGTCAACACCTTTACCTATTACCTTAAGTAAAGCCGTGAATGTTCCTGCGGTATCCAAGGCTTCGAATACCATGAATGAGCAAAACAGCATTGTAATTGTATAGATAATATCCATGGTGCCGTTAAAGTAAAATGAAAGTGACGCGCCTGCAATCACAACACCCATAAGCTTTACAAATAAGTTTTGCACGCCAACCGCGGGAATTGCCGAAAGTTCTGCGCTTATGTCGGCATTTTTCTTTCTGTCTATGGCCTTTTGAACTCTTGACTGATTTTGACCGATTATATTGTAATTTCTGATTTCTGCAATGCCTTGAATGTATTCAAGAATAATGCCCACCATGTTTTTGTCTGCCTCTATCTTTTCACCGGCAACCTTGGCTACGCATTTGTTGGTCCATCGATTAATCAAAACAAACAAGCCGATACCGATTACAGAAATGAGCCCGATTCTTACGTCAAAAGTAAACATTAAGAGGGCCACAATAACCGTGGTAAGGCTTCCCTGAAGTACAAGCATTATGGCTCTTGTTGCTATATCTCCCACCTGTTCCATTGTGTTTGTGGTAACGGATGTGATGTGGCCTAAGCTTGTGTCGTTAAAATATCCCATGGGAAGGTATCTTAAGTGTTCACCGATTTCTATTCTCTTTAAAGCACAGGTATCATATCCCGCTTCCGTTTGAAGCATGGATGAAAAGCGACTTATTGTCATTTTTCCGATTGTGCTAAGAAGCATAAGTCCTAATACAGTAAGGATTGCTTTTGTATCTACGTTCTTTTCATATACGGCCTTTATTGCCACAAAAGCGGCAGGAATCTTTATAGCCGTAAACATTGCTTCAAGTACGCCTAAAAATACTGATTTGTACAGCTTGTTTCTGTTCTTTTCACTGCAAAAATCAAAGAACTTTTTTATCATCTTAAACATTTGCGGCCTCCTTTAAAGAAACTGTTTTTGCTTCCTCATCTTCATCCTTTGCCATGCTGTGGGCTTCCCACATCTTTTTATAAAGTTCGCATGACTTAAGAAGCTCTTCCTGAGTGCCGCAAGCTTCGACCTTTCCGTCATTAATAACAAAAATCTTGTCTGCATCAACTATGGTTGATAATCTGTGGGCAATGACTATAAGGGTGCGTCCCTTTATAAGCTTTGCTACGCTTTCCTGAACGATTGCCTCGTTTTCAGGGTCTGTATAAGCTGTAGCTTCATCGAGGATAACAACCGGTGCATCCTTAAGCATCGCTCTTGCAATACAGATTCTTTGGCGTTCACCGCCCGATAAGTGGCCGCCGGCCCCGCCTACTATGGTGTCATAGCCGTTTTCAAGGCCTAGGATAAATTCATGGCATCCTGTGGCTTTAGCCGCATTTATTACATCTTCATCCGTTGCGCCTTTCTTTCCAAGCCTTATGTTTTCTTTAACCGACATATCAAAAAGGAAATTGTCCTGCGCTACATAAGCTATTTGATTCATGTAGTAATCAAGGGGAAGGTTCTGGATGTTGATGCCTCCGAAGGTAATCATTCCCGAATCCACATCCCAAAGGGAATCGATAAGTCTTGCAACGGTACTTTTACCCGATCCTGAAGGGCCAACGATTGCCGCCACTTCTCCCTGCTTTATTTCCATATTTATGCCGTGAAGCACTTCGGTTTCTTTGTAGGTAAAGTGGACATCCTTTAAGGTGATGTCAGAGCCAACCGGAGCCTTTGTGATTTCTTTTGGCCTAACCATGTCTTTTCTTTCAAGAATTTCCGTAGCTTCTCCAAAAATAGAGCCAACCTTCATAATGTCGTCCATATATGTAAAGGCAACCACCAAAGGTGTAATAAGGCCCGCGGAAAGGATGATACATGTGATAAAGTCACCTGCGGCCAAAGAACCGTTTTTAACTAAAAGAAGCCCTACGGGAAGCACTCCCAAAAATGTTGCGGGAAGAAAAGCCATCATGCCGGACTGTGGCCAGATACATCTTCTCATCCAGTCTATAAATACGTCAGCGCCCTCTCTTGCGGCTGTAACAAACTTTTCATAAGAGCTTCCGGTTTTACCAAAAGCCTTAATAACTTCGATACCGTTAATGTATTCAACCGCCGTATCGTTTAGCTTCTTTGTTTTCTCTACCGATAAAGCAAATCCGCCCTGGCTTCTTGCAAACATGACTATCATGAAAACAAGACCTATGATTGCTCCCACAAAGTTTGCAAGGCCCACTCTCCAGTCGATTGAGATAATATAGATAAACATTGCAATGGGAAGAAGGATGTTTGCTGTAAACTCAGGCACTATATGGGCCAATGTGGTTTCCATCGAATCCACTCTTTCAACAATTATGTTTTTGTAGCTTCCGCTGTTATCATCAAGCACCGAGCCCAATGGAATCTTTGAAAGCTTTTCGCAAAGCTGAGTTCTTATTCCTCCAAGGACCGTAAAGGTAGCCACGTGAGACAGGGATGTTGAAAATGAATGAAGTGTTGCTCTTATCACCCAAAACAATCCCATAAATAAAACTTCTTTTAAGTAAAAGCTAAAATCTTTGTTTCCAAGAAGCAACTGCTCCACAATTTTAGCAATAATAACATATGGGATAAATGAAGCCGCAACGCCAAACATGGCAAGCACCACACTTCCCGCAAAGAAACTTTTCTTGCGTCCTGCAAATTCCAAAATCCAGGACAGCACACTCCTTTTTTTCATGTACATTCTCCTTTACAGTATTTCTTTTATTCTACGTTCTTTAACGCCACAGAAAGCGGAATATTCTTTATTCTTATAAAGTCTACAACCGACACAAATGCATAACCTATCAAAAGGTATAAAACAGCAAGTACCATTGATTGCGGCCTCATATAGAAGGCAAAATATCCGTCCATCCGGAGCATAAATATCTTAAATATTTGGATCATTAAAAAGTATCCGATAACAAATGCAACTGATGCGCATATCACTACCACTATCGCAGTGGGTGCAATGTACAAAGAACCGATTTCGCCGTTTTTAAATCCAAGAATCTTAACCATGGATATAGATTGCTCGTTTCTTTCAATTATTATCTTTGCAAGAAGATAAATTAAGGATGCGGAAAGAATAATTAAGGCAACTTTAAACACTCCCATCATTCCGCCCATAGAATGCATAAGCTGGTTTGTGACCTTTAAAATATCCTCTTCTGTTATGACCGTAGCTATATACTTTTCTTTAATATCAGTAATTTCATTATTTGAAAAATATCCCGAAAACTCAGCGTCATCTTTGTCAAAGGTCTCATTAAAGAAATCATCTTTCAAAAAGATGGCAATTCCTCCTTCATAGTCCACAATGTCTTCAACGCTAAACTCATAGCTTTTGTTTTCATACTCTTCATTAAGAGTAATCACATCTCCGGGCTTTAGGTTAAATTTCTTTGAAAAAGCAGAAGAAACAAAAGCTCCGTTTTTATTTTTAGTCTCTCTTAAAGACACATATTTACTGTTATCTTCTATGCCGTAAACCGTAACGCTTTCATCGCCACCGCTTCCCATACCTGATCTAACCTCAGACTTTTTCTTTGGATATAAAAGATTTGTCATACCAAAGGCTTCGGCTGATTCTTCGCTTGTTTTAATAACATTTGAATCATCGTCTTTATAATTCATCAAAATGTACTGGTACTTTGCAAACATCATATTCGGAGCTTCTTTTGCATAGTGATTTAGTGCATCGGGCAGTCCAAATGCAAAGCACATCATAAGCTCAATGAATACCACACCGAATATAAGCACCATGTAGTTTGAAAGATTCTGAAAAAAGTTTCTTAATCTGAATCTTCTTATGAAAGACCACTTAGGGATTCTCCTTGCTTTAGTTCTCTTATGTTTAGAAAGATCGTGACGCAAGAAACGAAGAGGGCTTAACTTAAGCTTTCTTACTATCACAAAAAGATTAATGAAAAACATTAATATAAGCGGAATTACAGTGGTCTTGACTATAGCGGTGTTGCTCCAGACTGCCTTACATTCCGGAAGACTGTAACTGTTAAAATATAGGTTTACAGCCACGTCTTTAAAGAGTGTATATCCAAGGACATTTCCGACTATCGCTCCAAGTATTGTAACCGCCACAGGCATTGACATGTAGTGAACCAAAAGTTCAGATCTGGAATATCCTGAAGCTCTTAATGTGCCTATTACAGAGGCTTCTTTGTCTATTGTGTTGCTTATGGTAATTGCAAAAATAAAAGCGATGACAGCGATTAATATATAGCAAAGAATGCCGGTACCGGCTGCATCTCCCTCGATATCGCTGAGAGCAAAATTACTAGCCTGTCGTAAATATTCAGGAAGGAAATCTTCAATCTCGTTGTCATACACCAAAGCCTGAGTGATCAGGGCCTTTAAATAGTTTTCTGCATAATCCGCAGATTCAATCTTATCTTTTGGCTCATTTAAATATTTAAATGCATAGCTAAAATGCACTCTTGACGAAAAATCATCAAAAGCTTTGGGCGTCACCATTGCAACATCGAACCCAAAAGCATCAAACATTAAGTCGGTATTTGATTCATGCAATGTATTGTAATTTACATATGAAAGAAGCCCTACGATTTCAAAGTCTTTTCCTCCGACATTAATATGGTCTCCAATCCCTACCCCCACATTGTCTGCATGCATTCTGTCAATGGCAATTTCTTTTTCATTCTGAGGGGCGCGTCCTTTGTTAAAAGAAGCCATATCAACCAAAGAGTCACTCTTATAAATTCTTACCTTGGCTTCAGTTTCCCCGTCTAAATTGCTATCTTCGTTTTCTTCCCTAAAATAGTGATCATAAATCTTTGCCGAAACCGGGAAGAAAGCCTCATCATTAAGGCTGTATCTGTCTGCCACTTCATCCCATTCTTCATTGACTTTTTTAAGTACTTCCTCATGGGCTTCCTTGTAGGCTTCTTCGTTCGCTTTTTTAAATTCTTCTGACTCCCTTACTTCTTTTGAAGCCTTGGCGAAAGAAGCCTCAATGGCTTCATCAGCCTCTTTGTTTCCCTTATTAATGTAATAAGTTTTAACATCAGCCTTTTTACCTGTTTCCAAAGCTTTAATCAACTCATCTGAAGCTTCTTTTGATAATTCAAAGCTTCCGTCTTCTAAGTTTAATTCTTCTCTTCCTTCGTAAATTGCCGAAAGCATACTGTCATGGCCGACATACATTCCTGAGATAACCCCTATCATAACCACCATAAAAATGATGATTACAAAGTATTTATGCCAATCAGACTTAAGCTCTCTGGGAATTCTTTTTATAAGCGGATTTTTCATAAAAAGACCCCCTTACCATTCAAGCTCGAAAGCCGAGATTTTGTTTTCGTTTATGTCATTATGGCGCACCACGCCGTCTCTTAATTTAATAACATGATCTGCCATGTTCTTAATGGCCTCATTGTGGGTAACCATGATTACGGTATTTCCAAACTTTCTGTTACAGTCTTCAATAAGCGCAAGTATTTCTTTTGATGTCTTATAGTCAAGGGCACCCGTGGGCTCATCGCACAGAAGAATATCCGGGTTCTTTACAACAGCTCTTCCGATTGATACTCTTTGCTGTTGTCCACCGGATAATTGATTTGGGTATTTATATTTGTGATCCTGAAGACCAAGGGTAGATATTACTTCTTCAACGTCTAAGGGCTTGTCGGAAAGATAGGCTCCGACTTCGATGTTTTCTTTTACATTTAGATTTGGAATTAGATTATACATTTGGAAAACATATCCCAGATGCTTTCTTCTGTAGATTGTAAGCTCCTTCTCATTCATTTCTTCAAGCTTGTCACCGTTGATGCTTACAAATCCTTCATCCGGGGTATCGATTCCTCCGATTATATTTAAAAGAGTAGATTTTCCCGAACCCGAAGGGCCTAAAAGAACGCAAAACTCTCCTTTATTTACCGTAAAGTCCATTCCTCTAAGCACTTCCTGCTTTGCTTCGCCGGACCCGAAACTCTTTTTAAGATCCCTAATCTCAAGAAAATTCGCTTTCATATTTCCTCCTACTATGAAACAATTTTCCCCAATAACACTTTTCTTCCCATGCTTGGTTAGCCCTCGCTAACCAAAGAAGATGCTACCACCCATCTTTTAAAAAGTCAAGGAAAGCGTGTTGTATCTTTGGCTTACCGCCATAAAAAAAAGAGCCGAAGATTTCTCTTCGGCCTAATATATAAAGCGCTCACCGATTATGGGTTATGCGCTAATCGAGGTAGGGCATCCGATGGATGCAATTGAGGTAGTGTTCATAAGCATGTACCTCCTTTCCTCGATTAGTATTATCACACAATAAAAGCCTGAAAGCAACTTACTTTCAGGCTTTTAATAATCTAGAATGTATAGGTTTCGGGACCGTGTGTAAAGGAACTGAATGATGCTGTAGCATTCTTAAAGTAGAATACTTCGGTGTTTGGATCATCTGCCGAATACATTTGCTTAAGATTAGGATAAGCATCAAGCATCGAAGCCTTTGCTTCCACTCTTTCATCTTCCACAAGTTCACCTGATAATCTTAACCAATCGCCGTCTTTAAAAGCACAGATTTCAACCTTGGGATTTTTGTGAATCTGTTTAGAAACATCCTTCATCTTTCCTGTCTGGATGTATAACTTTCCTTCGAAAATATGTATAGTGCCAAAGGGGCGAACTCTCGGCTGATCTCCGTCAACTGTCGCAAGATAATATGTGCCTGCTTCTTTTAAAAATTTTTCAACTTTTTGCATTCCTTAGCCCTCCGTTTTCTTTTTATTCTACACTTTTCTAAGCAATAACTCCACAGAAAATCCATTATCATTATAAACTTCCATGCCGCCAAGCATCTTTGTCATGTAAAGACGCACAAGGTATAGGCCAAGGCCGTATCCGTTCTGCTCGGAGGAGTTTTTGCCTCTGTAATACTTTTCACAGATTAAAGGAAGGTCATCTTCCGATACTCCCGGGCCAAAGTCTTTTATAACCACACGCACAAATCGCGCTTTCTTTCCGTTTTCAAGGCTTATGGGGCCTGTTTCCGAAAAGCTGATTTTTATGTCCGTGCCCGCATATTTATAAGAGTTTCCCACAACGTTATCAATGACCTGCTCCATCCTTAATTTATCAAGATAAATAAGGCAGGAGGGAATGTGATTTTCAATTATCACCTTGCCGTAGTCTTCAAGATTTTCAAAAAGCTTTTCCACAACCTGAGAGTTTTCTTCTTTAACGTTTACCTCTATGTGGTCAAGCTCATCCATCGTGGCGTGCATCACGTTACTCATGATAGAAGAAACCGTATCGGCCTTTTTTGAAACTACTTCTACCTTTTCAACGGCGTCCCAAAGGTCTTCTCTCTCACTACTATCTATTGAAAAATCACCCATTCGCCTTTTAAGCTTTAAGTCCAAAACTTCGCAGGTAGCCTTAATTACCGCAAGGGGCGTCTTTATATCGTGGCTTAACTGGGCAATGATTTCTTTTCTTGCAATTTCAGCTTCCATTTCACGCTGCTTTGAAGCCTTAAGCTCTTCTCTCATAAGGTCAAAGGCTTCAACGAAGGTGCCAAAAAGATTGTGTTTATGAATGGGAAGAGGCTCGTCAAGATTCCCCTTTGCAAGCTTCTTTGAAAAGCCCACAAGCTCATTGACCGGTTTAATCAATGAGCTGTAAAGGTAATAGGCAAACAAAGCTACGCCTATAAATATAAGGGTCCACATATAAATTGCCGCTCCAAAGAACTTGTCTTTGATGCTCTCAAAGTTTTCAAGCTCCGGAGTCCAGGCGATTTTTCCAAGGTATTCACCATTCGGCGCAAAGTCTAAAACAAAGGCTGTGTTTGCATAAAGTTCTGTCAGTTCTTCGTCAACCAATTCTTTGGAAAAGACAATACAACAGTCATAATTTCTCTCTATGGTTTCTTTCTTTACGCCATCTAAGTAGTCAGCCTCCGCTTTTCTGAGGAGGTCGTTATAGAAGACCACATCTCTTCCTTTATAGTTTAGGTGATTGTTTAGATACACAAATCCGTAAAGCACAAGGCCCATGTAGAGCACAAATAAAATGAACGCTCTTATTATCTGCTTCATAATCGCTCCTAAATCTCCAAATAATAGCCCGTGCCCCAGACGGTCTTAATAAGCTTTGGATTATTGGGGTCTTCTTCAAGCTTTTCCCGAAGCTTTCGAATGTGTACGTTTAAGGTGGAATCACTAAAAAATGCATCCCCCCACACTTCGTCAAACAGCACTTCTTTTTTTACAATGGTGTTTTTATGTCTGTAAAGACATTCAAGAAGTGTATACTCCTTGGCCTTTAAGGGTATTTTCTTTCCGTTTAACATGACAGACAAGGTTGATTGGTCCAAAGAAAACTTTTCGGTTTCTTTTTCCGTATCTTTATTTCCGGGGGCTTTCGCCGAATCAGCGCTTGTCATAGAAAGCCTCTTTAACGTAACTTTAACTTTTGCAAGCAAAACCGACAAACTGTAAGGCTTTTTAACGTAATCGTCTCCGCCGATTGAAAGAGCAATAAGCACATCGTCGTCGCTTTGACGCGCACTTATAAAAAGGATGGGAATCTGGGTATCTTCCCTAAGCTTTTTGCAAAGGTCAAAGCCCGATCCGTCTCCTAAATTAATATCCAAAAGTATGAGGTCAGCGGTGTTTCCCGCCTTAAAAAATGCTTCGCAGGCATCGGCCGAGTCCACATACTCTGTGGATATATCAAACATTTTAAAATATTCTGCAGTCATCTTTGAAAGATCGACTTCGTCATCTACTATCAAACAGTTGTAATGCATTTAGCACCTCACTTATTTAACTTACGTAGTAAGTATAACACAGGGCTTATTCTTCGGTAATCATCTTTACAGGCTCTAAGGTCTTAATTCGTTTTCCGATAAGGCCTGCGGTCAAAAGTGCGATTCCCAAAATCAAAAGAGTTGCCAAAATATATGAGCTAAAGTTTACATAGAAAATCGACTTCTTAAATCCAAATACGGAGAAAAGAATACTCATAACTTTCTCTGAAGATCCGGCTGCAACTATGATTCCAAGGACGCACCCAATTAAGACAGAGGGCATATTTGAAAGCATTGTCTGGATTATTAACTGCTTTGAGGTATATCCCAAGGCTTTGCTTACGCCTAAGTCTCTCCAGCTTCTTGTAATCTGAGTCTTTATAATCAAGGATTCAACAAAGGCAACAATTATTGCTGTAAGAAACGCAATCAAAACAGCCACAGCCTTTACCCCGCCCTTAACTACGCCTATTGTGCCTTCCGCAGCCTGCTTAAAATCTGTAACTTCCACATCCGGGTAGTCTTTTAAAAATACTTCCTTAAAGTCATCAATTGTATATCCGTCCTTTAAAAATACCATGTAGGAAAGCATATTTTGATGACCTGAAATCTTTTCAAAGCCTTCAAGGGACATGTATCCCATTTGGCCCATGTTGTTCATTACCTGACACAAACCGGTTACAAGATAGGTTTCTTCGCTATTTCCGTTCTTAGCACTAACCACATCTCCCACAGAAACCTTAAGCATTTTTGCCGCATTTGTGGCAAGCATTACTTCGTTATCGTGCATAGGCACTCTTCCTTCAATGGGAGAAAGGTTTTGGTTTTGTGTAATATCCGAAAATCCTCTGGTGTTAAAGTTTCTTTCTTTATTTACTTTCTTTGATGTGTATAAAAATGAAGCGTTTGTTTCGCCGTAAAGCCTTTTAACCATCGGCATTGCGCTTACATACTGAGCCATTGCCTCATCGCAGTAAACCGAAATATCCGCATAGTCAAACCCTACCATCTTCATTAAGGCATCATTGCTTGAAAAAGTATCCGCAGAGCCAAGGCTTAGGATTGTAGAAGCCATAAGCACCATCATAATGAAGATTACACCGACATTACTTTTAAATCTTCCGAAGGTTTCTTTAAGCGAAAGAGTTACCGCTACAGGGAAAGCACTCTTTTCAAAAGGGAAGAAATTCTTTTTAAAGTTATGAGCATTAACTCCACCCCTTAAGGCTTCCAAAACCGTAGTCTTTGAATAGTCGGAACCGATTAAAAATGTAAGGCCGGTAACAATTAAGCAAAGCCCCAAAGCTACGCCCAAAGCCAAATCCATGCTTACCGCCTGATTCCATGAAAGTCCCATGGTTATAACAATGATGACTCCAAGCCTTCCGATAAGCAAAGCTCCTATCAATACGCCTACGGCACTAGCAACCAAGGCTACGGAAACAAGCTGCACCACCAATATGGCAATTAATTCGTTTACCGTATATCCCGCCGCTTCCATGATTGCCGTGTTCTTCATGTTTGTTATGATAAAGTTTTTAACACTGAAATGAATAACCACCATCGCTATAATAAACATGATTACAGCAAAGGCGCAGATAATACCAAGAAACATATATGGTAAAATCATGGCGCTTCCACGTAACATATCGTATGGCACGTCAACCATGATGCCACCCGTAGCACCGGGATGATCGATTCTGTAGGTATCAAGCCAGGTGTTGTATTCAGAGGTTATTGAATCCATGATTCCCTGTATTTCAAAGTTACGCCTGATGGCTTCTTTGGTAAGCTTTGCCTTAAACACTTTAACCGTAGCATATCCCGATGAATTGTTTTCAAAATCTATGTCGTTATAAACAGAATCAGAAACGTAGCAAAGGGTTATTCCCAAGTTAAGGGGGGAACAATAAATCGAATCTTCGTTGTAGCCTGCAACCTTTAAGTCGTAAATATTATCATTAATCTTGATTCTGATTGTTTCTCCGATTTTATAGCTTGTGCTCATGCTTACGGGGAGCACAATGTCTTTTCCCCGAAGTCCCTTTGTATCTAAGCTTGGCTTTTCAACCTTAATATCCTGATCGTAAGAAACAAACTGAAACGTGCTTTCCGTTAACTGTTTATCCTTTGTGTGTCCGTATTTTACGGATAACCCCAAAGAATCCGTTGTTTCGATTTCGCTTATATATTTACTTCCTTTTAAAAGCTCTGTCATCTTCGCTTCGGCTTCTTCTCCTGAATAAAGCATGTAAAGAACTTCCGGTCCGTTTGTTTTTTCATGGACGGAGTCAATTACATTGGGAATCCCCGAAATAAAGGACATACTTATAAAGATAAGCATGGCTGATAGCAAAATCATCACAAAGAAAGTCTTCATATCGCTTTTTTGTTTCTTCATGTTGTTTTTTGCGATAAAAAAGAATCTGTACATACTACCACCCCATATCCTGAAGGAAGGCCTTTAACTTGGCATGACGTTTCTTTGCTTCTTCCAAATTGGGATTACTCTCATCTTTGTAATCTCCAACGTAAGGTCCTAAGTTAATTTCATCGGAAATCACTCCGTCTGCCAAATATATGATACGGTTTCCTCTCTCTGCCGCTTTTATTGTGTGAGTTACCATTACAATGCTCTGACCTTCGTCATTTAAGTCAGATAAAATGTCCAATACGTTTTGAGTGTTTTGTGAGTTAAGAGCACCTGTAGGTTCGTCTGCATAAAGCACCTCGGGGCTGTTTATAACTCCTCTTACCACAGCCACTCTTTGCTGCTGACCACCTGACATCTGGGTGGGGAATTTGTTAAAGTCTTTTTCCGTAATTTCTACTTTCTTTAAAAGTTCCTTTGCTTTTTCGGAAAGTGCTTTTCTGTTTTTATTCTTTAAAAGTCCGCACACCATGATGTTATCAAGGGCGCTCATGCTGTCATTTAAGTAGTTTTGCTGAAACACAAATCCCACGTGATCTCTTCTGAATAAGGCAAGCTTATCGTTGTTAAATCCTGAGATTTCGGTTTCTTTTACATTGCCGTCTTTCCCTGTAAAATAGGTGATTGTTCCCATGCTTGGGCGGTCCATTCCGGAAAGTGCATATAAAAGTGTGCTCTTACCGGAACCTGAGTTACCCATTATTACGGTGAAATCGCCTTTGTATATTGAAAGGTTCAGATTTTTAAGTACGTGCTGCTGAACCGATTCGTTTGAAAATGTTTTTGATAAATCCTTAACTGTAAGGATAGCCTGTTTTTCGCTCATTTTTCACCTCTTAGGTTACTGATTTACTTTAACGTCGCAGCCGTCCGTAAGCTCGATTGCGTCGTTCCATACCACAATATCGCCTTCTGAAAGGCCGGATATTACTTCAGCGTAGTCATCATTCTTAACGCCGATTTCGATGTTTTTCTTAACTGCCTTTTTATTGTTGTAAACGTAAACATATTCTTCCATGTCGTCTCCCATTATTGCATCAAGAGGGATTCTAAGTACATTTTCTTTGGAAGCGGATGTAATCTTTACCTTTGCTTCAAGGCCTAAAATGATATCATCATCAGGCTCATCCAAAGTCACTTCAACGCCTACACCCACAGCGCCTTTATCAGTCATTCTGGCAATTCTTGATACTGTTCCCGTGTAATCTTTATTCTTTATTCTGACAGTCGCCTTCTGACCTTCTTCAACATTAACTATATCATACTTATTCACACTAAGTTTAAGTATTATATTCTCTGTTGAATCAAGTGTCACAAGATCCGTACCTTCCGCTACATTACTTCCTTCAGTTGCGGACACTGTTGTGACGATTCCGTCAAATTCTGCCACAATGCCCTTCTTTGCAGTTTCTAAATTTGCAACGTTATGAGCGCATACAAGTTCGCTTGTTTCTTTAGTAGCCTCTAAGTTTTCTTTCTGACCGCTTGTAAGAACCGCTGTCTGAGTGGCAGCTTTCTGGCTTGTCATTTCCGCTTTATATTCTTTGCAATATGCAAGATGTGTTGCAAGCTTGTTTAGCTCTTTCTGAGTCTCGATAATGTCTCCCGAAAACTGCTGATTGTAGGCGTTTTCCCTTACCGCCTTTTCAAGGTTTTCATATTCGCTTGTACCGGGAGTTGCTTTTGCAAGCTTATCCTGAAGGTTTTCGCCTTCGTATGATAAATCAACTCTTTTATCCACAAGGTATGTAGACAATCTGTCATAGGCTGCCTGGTAATCTGCAATCTGCTGATTTAATATGGCAAGATTAACGTTTGCTTCATTGTTAAGGCTTGAAATCTTGCTGTTTTGCTGCATGGCATTATCGTATGCGCCTCTCTCAGCCTCAGCCTTAAGTTCTTCAAGCTTTAACATGTAATCGATTTCGTCTTGGTCAAAAGAAACCAGTACGTCACCCTTCTTTACAAAGTCGCCTTCCTTTACATTTACGGAACCTATCTTTGCATTAACCTTTGAGTAGTAGGTTTCTTTCTCCTGTGTTTCCACATTACCGTTTACTTCCAAAATTCTGTCTACGGTTCCTCTTTCAACAGTGTAGGAGCTAACCTGTGTGGCTGCATTTGCGCTAAGCCATGTGCCTCCTACTGCTGCCGCGGCAACGATTACGCCTGCCGCAATAATTACTTTCTTTTTGTTTTTTAAATTAAACATATCTCTGTCCCCTTATAGTGTGATAATTAAAAGACTTCCGTCTGTTGTCGGTATAAAATATACCAAACCAACTTACGGAAGTCTTAATCTAACTCTTGTTCAATTCTTAACTGATTCTTAAATGGAATTGCAATATGCATCCACACCGTGATTATAGTATAATGTTTATCTAAGAAATAAAGGTGGTAAACATATGAAAAGCAACTTATTAAATCGCTGGATTATAAATTCAATAATCGTATTCGCCGTGTTTTTTATTCTCGTTTTATTGTTGAGTTTTAAGGAAACCATGGATTTTGCCAAAGGAAACTCATATGCCGCAAAGCATTTGATGAGAAGTATAATTCACGGTTTGTTTCAAAGCCTTGGCTACAGTTTCATCGGTACCTTAACCTTCGGACAATTGGTCTTTTGGGTTACAGAATTACTAAGAAAGCTAAGTGTTATTTCTTTTAATACATCGGGAATCGGTCAATTTATTGTTATTCCGATTATTACATTGGTGTTTTCTTTATTAGTAATAATACTGACTGCGCCTCTTTGGTTTAGAATACCTTTTTAAGTTAAAAGCAATCAGGAATCTCTTTTACGCCCCGCGCCCTGCAAAGACAGGATGTGGGGCCTTTATATGATAGAGGATTTCCGTCCGTGTCTGTCACAGTGCATCCTGCTTCTTTAGCTATCAAAGCTGCTGCCGCATAGTCCCAAAGTTGAATTCTTAATTCAAAATACAAACAGCATCTTCCCATTGCCACACAGCACATATCCCAGGCTGCGGTGCCGGATCTTCTTAAATCCACGCACATGGGAAGAATGTTTTTCACTATATCTAAGGTCTTATCTCTTAACTCTGTATAATAGGGAGCGGTTCCAAATACCGCCAGGGAATCTTTTAATGGCGCTTCGGAAGACATGATTTTTTCTCCGTTACAAAAAGCGCCCTCACCGGCTTTTGCAGAAAAAAGCAAATCATCGTATGGATTATAAACAACCGCCATGTAAGGTTTTCCGTCTTTTAAAAGCCCGATTGATACAACGGAAGGCCTGTACTCATATATAAAATTGGAAGTTCCGTCTATAGGGTCTATCACAAAGCAATAGCCTTTGCTCATTTTTTCGTTGAATACGTCCTGCCCGTCTTCTTCTCCCAAGAAAGAAGCCTCTGTGCACACTTCATTTATTTTTTCTATTAAAAAGGCCTGAATCTTTTCATCCGTTTCGGTGCAAAAATTGGCATGTCCCGATTTTTCCATGATTTTGGGGCGCTTACTTTTTATCATTATATCGCCCGCTTCTTTAGCTATTTTGATTATCTTTTCAAGCATTTTCTTTCTCCTTAAATTACAATATACATTATCATAAAAAGGAAAACGTTCCTAGGTCCGTCTTCCTTTTTACAAAAAACATATAGTATCAGAGGATTTTTTTATTTTGTCCGTAATAAGCACCGGGGCCGTGCTTTCTTAAGTAGTGCTTATCCTGAAGCTCCTTTGGAGCGGGAAGCACACTTTGATTAATAAGCTCGCATCTTGCGGCCATTTTGGCGCACTCGTCAAGCACAACCGCATTATGAACCGCATCAAAGCAATCCTTTCCCCATGTAAATGGGCCGTGATTCTTACATAAAACTGCGGGCATTGCCTTAGGGTCAATGTCATTTTCTTTAAAAAACTCTGCAATCAAAATGCCCGTGTTCTTTTCATAGTCTTCGTCTATTTCTTCTTTTGTAAGATTTCTTACACAGGGGACTTCCCCGTAAAGATAGTCTGCATGGGTGGTGCCGTAGCAAGGAATACTTCTTCCCGCCTGAGCCCAGCTTGTGGCCCATGATGAGTGAGTGTGTACCACCCCGCCGATTTCTTTAAACTCGTTGTACAAAACAAGGTGAGTTTTTGTATCGGATGAAGGATTATAGTCGCCTTCCACTTTGTTACCCTCTAAGTCTACTACTACCATATCCGAGGTCTTAAGTTTTTCATATTCAACACCGCTTGGCTTGATTACAAAAAGCCCTTTTTCTCTGTCGATGCCGCTTACATTTCCCCATGTAAAGGTAACAAGATTATATTTAGGAAGAAGCATGTTCGCTTCATAAACCTGTTTCTTTAATTCTTCAAGCATAAATCTACCCCTTAATCCTTAAACAAGCTGTGGATAATCGCGATAATATTCCATACCGAGCCCCAAATCTGCCAAACAAGGGCTAAAAGAAGTGCTATTGAAGCTATACTTAATACTATTTTCATGTCTGCCCCCTATTCAGTCTTTTCACGAATACGATCGCCGGTTTCAATATCAAAAAGATGAGTCTTTTCTTCTCTTACTTCAAGCTTTATGATATCTCCTCTCTTGTATCGCTTTTCGTCTTCCGTTATAAGCATCATCAAAACATCGCCAACGTGGATACCGATTCTTCTTTCATCGCCCAAGTTTTCAAATGTGGCGATTTCTTCGGGTGTACCCTTTGAATCTGGACCGCCTATAAGCACGTCCATGGGGCGAACGCCCATCTTACATTTAAATCCGTCGCTTACAACGCTGTAATAGCGCTTGGGAACCGCAATCTGTAAGTTTGAGTTTTCAAAGGTAAAGAAGAAAGTTCCTTCTTTACTTATTATTGTTGTTTCCAAAATGTTCATAGGCGGCTCACCGATGAAAGAAGCAACAAATTCGTTTGCGGGATCATCGTAAACTTCCGTGGGTGTTCCAAACTGCTGAAGCACGCCAAAGTTGATTATGGCAATCTTATCTGCCAAAGACATGGCTTCAAGCTGGTCGTGAGTTACATAGACGGTTGTACATTTAATCTTATTTATGAGTCTCTTAATTTCCGTACGCATAGCCTGGCGGGCTTTTCCGTCAAGGTGAGACAAGGGCTCGTCCATAAGCAAAAGCTCAGGCTCACGAATGATTGCTCTTGCTATGTTTACACGCTGCTTTTGACCGCCCGAAAGCTTAACCGGCATCTTGTCAAGAATGTCGTTAATCTGCATTAAAGGAGCAATTTCTCTTACCTTTTTATCGATTTCATTTTTATCAACGCCTTTTGCTCTTAAGTTAAAAGCAACATTTTCATAAACGTTAAGGGGCGGATACATAGCATAGTCTTCGAAAGCAAGACCTATGTTTCTGTCCTTTGGATGAAGCTTGTTTACCAAGCGCTCTCCAATGTATATTTCTCCGTCCGTAATCTCTTCAAGGCCCGCAATCATACGAAGCGTAGTTGTTTTTCCACAACCGGAAGGACCTAAAAGAGCTACAAATTCACCCTGTTCGCAAACAAGGTTTAAATCTTTCACGGCAAAATCATTCTTAGTTTTTTTCTTTTTGCCGGAATTATCGTATCTTTTGTATAAGTGATTTAATGTTAAGCCGGCCATTATTTTCCCTCCGAATTATTTGCAAGTGCTTTGAAGTTTTCTTCATCGTATCTGACAATGTATTTCTTTGTGTTTTCATCAAATAAGATGCTTCTGTCAAGCTCAAAACGAATGTATACATCGGAGTCGATAGCCACATTAAGGCCGTTTGGAGCAATCATTCTAAGCTGATAATCTCCGCATTCGGCTACAATAACCGACTTGTTACCGATACTTTCATAGCTGTATACACTTGCCTTAAAATAACCTTCCGTGGGCTCAAAAGCATACTTTACGTTCTGAGGACGGATTCCTAAATCCACATATTCAAGTCCGTTTTCTTTGATGGCTTTATATATGCCCGCATCTTTTGGAAGCGGAAGGTTAACAGCATCTTCTCCGACGGCAAATAAAATGCTGTATCCGCCGGCTTCTTCAATGATTCTTGCTTTAAATATATTAATCTGAGGGTCACCCATTAAGGATGCCGTAAACTCATTGCAAGGCATGTAGTAAATTTCATCGCCTGTACCTATCTGCACAATATTTCCTTCATTTATAATGGCAATCCTGTCGCCAAGGGCCATTGCTTCCATGAAGTCATGTGTTACATAAATACAGGTTGAGCCTAAGTTTGCCTGCATTTCCTTAAGTTCTGTACGCATGGAGTTTCTAAGCTTTGCATCAAGGTGAGCAAGAGGTTCGTCCATTAAGAAAACATTGGGTGTTCTTACCAAAGCTCTTCCCATTGCAACTCTCTGCTTCTGACCGTTTGAAAGCTGACTGGGAAGTCTTTCCAAAAGATTTTCCATCTTCATGACTTTAGCTGCCCAGGCAATTCTTTCTTTTATCTCTTCTTCGCTTGTTTTATAAAGCTTACTTCTTAATGCGGATGCCATATTGTCGTATACGGTCATCTGCGGGTACAAAGCATAGTTTTCAAAAACCATCGCTACGTTACGATGGGCCGGATCTATAAGGTTCATAACCTTACCGTCAAACTTAACGGTGCCTTCATCGGGCATTGTGATTCCCGCAATTGTATTTAAAATTGTGGTTTTTCCTGCACCTGCAGGTCCAAAGAGGACAAAGAACTCTTTATCCTTAACATCCAATGTAATGTCTGAAAGAGCCTGTACTTTTCCGAAGGCCTTCTTTACATGTTCAAGTTTAATCTCAGCCATAAGTCCTCCCTAACCTTTAACCGCACCAAAGCTTAGACCTCTTACAAGGTGCTTTTGAATGCAAAGTGCAAATATCATAGCGGGCAAAGCAGATACAGTCGATGCAACCGCAAGCTGACCGTAATGAGCTGAGTCCGTGCCAAGATATTTCATGATTGCAACGGTAACGGGATATACTTTATTACTTGATAAGATAAGCGGGAAGGTAAATGAATTCCAAGCAAAAATAAATGCAAGGAGCGCAGATGACACCAAGCCCGGCTTAATAAGAGGAACCAGCATTTTAAAGAAAATCTGATACCAGCTGTAACCGTCTACCTGAGCGGCATATTCTATTTCTACCGAAATATCTTCAAAATATCCTCTTACAACCCAAATCAAAAGCGGAAGGGAAATAAGCTGATATACCCAAATTAATCCTAAATAACTGTCATACAATCCTATCTTTTGATAAATCATGAAAAGAGGAAGCACTACAAGGATTTCAGGTGCAAATTTGTAAGAAAGAATCTGGAATGCCAGATCTTCTTTCCTGGGGAAATTGTATCTTGCCAAAGCATATGCGGCGGGGACACCCACTATTATTGACACCAAAACCGCACCCCCGGACACAACAACGCTGTCACGAATATATCTTCCGTAATCCGAGCGAATCAAAACCTCTCTGTAATTTGCAAGGGTAGGATGAAACAAAAATGTTGTGGTGAAAACTTCCGTATCTGACTTAAATGAAATAAGGATCATCCAAATAAGCGGAAAGAGTGCGAACACAGCATATATAAGCAGCAATAAATTCTTAAGCACATAAAGCGTTCTTTGTTTACCTGTCTTCATCTTTTCTCTCCTTTACTCTTCTAATCCCGCAGCCTGTTTTTGAGCGGCACGCTGTCTGTTAACAATACGCTTTGCGGCTATGTTGATGATAAGCCAAAGCACCAAAATGTAAGGAATTGCCGCACCGAATTTCTGGAATTTAAATCCCTTCTGATATGCGGTAAGTGATAAAGACATAAGTGAGTCTCCGGGGCCTCCCTTGGTAAGCGCAAAAATAATTGCATATTCCTGCAAAGCCGCCATAAATCTAAATAGCAAAGCAATGTATAAGCTTGGCTTTAACATGGGAAGTGTTAAGTTAATGAAATTAAACCATGCGCTGCCGCCATCAATCTTTGCAGATTCGAAGGGGGACTTGGGAAGCGATTGAAGACCTGCCAAAACTAAGAGGATAATGAAGGCTGTATTGATCCACACATCAATCAATATGACTGTCATCATAGCTGTTCCCGGAGCGGCAGCCCATGGGAAATTATAGACTCCGAATATATTCAAAAGCTTTTCAACAATACCTACCGAACTGTTTAACATAAGCTGCCAAACGATTGTTGCCGTTACAGGCGCAATCATCAAAGGGAAAACCAACAGAACGCGAAGTACTTTGGAAAGCCCATTATTCAAATTATTAAGCAAAATGGCAACTCCAAGGCCAAGAAGCATTTCTATCACCGTGGAGATAGTGCCGTACAATACCGAAATTTTTACTGCTCCCCAAAACGAAGCATCACCAAGCATATTTACCCAGTTTTGAATACCTATAAACTTATGATTGGGGAGTTTAAAAGAATAGTTGGTAAGTGAATACCAAATTGCCATTGCAAAGGGAACCATAATTCCGATTGTAATGATAAGTGAAGGAGCAACAATCATATACGGCCGAACTCTTGTCGAAAACGGCACCTTGTTCAAATCCGATTTTTCGTTACTTTTTTTCTTTGCAGCCATTTCTACACCTCATAACGATTATTCAAAATCCGCGGGGGAATCACACCCCCCGCCGGACTTTGTTAAAATACCTTCTTTTTTCCCTGAATATTATTCAACTTCAAGGTCTGATACAAGTTCATCCATTGTAGCCTTTAATTCGTCCATAGCTTCCTGAACGGATGAATACTTATCTGTTGTAACAAGATACTGAAGAGTCTTTGCCCATTCGGTTGTTGTCTCAGTAAAGTAAGGCTGAGCTGTGAAGAAGATACTTGCATTCTTTGAAATTGTTGAGAATGCTTCATAATATCCTTCTGCACCTGCAACTGATTCTGCATATGCGGGATCTTCAAGAACCGATGTACGAGGAGTATCTGTACAAGCTTTTTCTACGCCTGACCAAAGCATAAATTCAGGACTTGTGAAGTACTGCATGAAATACCAAGCGGCTTCTTTCTTTGCCGAATCTGCATTCATAGCCATTGACCATACCCAAAGGTTAGACTTCATATCAGCTTCTGTCTTTCCTGCTGATGTAGGATAAGGAACCATACCAAATGCCATGTTGCCGGCTTCATTTGAGGAACCGGGAGTATTCTGTGTATATCCTCCTCTGTCGGCATCCCACATCATAGCTGCCTTACCTGCACCAAGATCGGCGCCGCACATTTCCCAACCATATGTTGACCACTGAGGTGCACTGCCGTTCTTTACCAAATCTACCCAATACTCTGTCATTGCAACTGCTTCAGGTGAATTAACTTTACTTACAAGCTTTCCGTTTTCGATTTCAAAGTCCTTTGCGCCCCATGTTGAATACATTGACATGTATGCAGGGTGAATGGTTCCCCAGTCGGGAAGACCACGAACTGCAAGGCCGTATGTACCGCTTCCGTCAAATTCCTTTAAAGCCTTAGCTGCTTCAAGGAGTTCTTCTGCTGTTTTGGGAGGATTGATACCGTGGTCTGCCAAAATCTTCTTATTGTATGTAAGAATGTTTACTTCCCAACCCATAGGAAGAGCCCACTGTGAACCTGAGCCAACCGCATGTCCGGGTACCAAATCCCACTTAAGGGCGTCTATAACCGCGGGAATGAAATCATCATATTTCCATTCGGGACTTGTAAGGTCTGTGTTAATGAAGTTTTCAAGGGGTTCGAGGTTTCCTGCCGTTGCGTATTCCCATGACTGATAAGCACCTGTCATGAATACGTCGATTGAGCCTGAGTGGCTGCTTAATTCGACATTCAACTTTTCAAAGTAGTTACCTTCAGGCATTGAAGAATAATTAACTTTGATACCTGTTTTTTCTGTGAACTCTGAAAGCTTTTCTTCTACAGCGTCAGCATATGTATGTTCACTGAACAAAACTGTAATTTCTTCCCCGTCAAACTTCTTCCAGTCAAACTCGCCTGTAGCTTCGCTTGCTGTAGAAGCGGGTGTACTGCTTTCCACTGTTTGCTTTTCTGTTGAACCTGCGTTAGAGGGTGCGGGTGTTTCGCTTGCAGCACCACATCCTGCTAATGAACATGCCAACATAACCCCTGCCAACATGAGTGCCAATAGCTTTTTCATACTATCCTCCTATTCTCTTTCATATTTCTATTTCTCACATAATAGAAATTGACCATATACATTATATAGTTTTTCGTTGTAAATTTTTACATTATTTAATGAACTTTTTTGCGTTTACAGACAACTTTTTAGTCAAACTTTAAAACGACTTTCAAATCGCCTTCCTTACCGGTAGCAAGGTCAAATCCCTTTTCCCATTCTTCTATGGGAAGAACGGTTGTGATTACACCTTCAGTCTTAAGATTTCCGTTACGCATATTTTCAATAACAAAAGGATATGCATAAGGGCTTAAGTGTGCGCCCCTTATATCAAGCTCTTTTCTGTCGCCGATGATTGACCAGTCTACGGTTGTTTCTTTGCCGAATACAGAGAACTCAACAAATGTACCAAGCTTTCTTATAATAGTAAGTCCTTGAATAACACTTGCGGGGTTTCCTGTCGCTTCGATGTAAATGTCGCAGCCGTATCCGTCTGTGAGTGCTTTGATTTCTTTGTCGATATCGCACTTACCGGGATTGAATACCAAATCGGCGCCAAATTTCTTGGCCATTTCCAATCTGTTTTCCTGCATATCAAGAACAATAAGTTTCTTGGGATTCTTCATCCTTGCATAAGTGATCATTCCAAGTCCCAATGTTCCCGCACCGGAAATAACAACCACATCTTCATTTGTAATTTCAGCTCTGTCAACCGCATGCTTTGAACAGCCGTAAGGCTCAACCAATGCTGCCTGCTCAAGTGGCATGTCTTTGGGAAGTTTTGATATAACGGATGTCTTTCCGTATCTTACATACTCCGCCATTCCGCCGTTTGTGTAGCTCATGAATCCGTACATGTCATGAGGCTGGCACATCCAGTAGTGTCCGTCTTTACAGAAACGGCACTTTCCGCAAGGAACAATCTGATCGGCTGTAATCTTTTCGCCAAGTTCATATCCCTCAACGTTCTCACCCATCTGAACAATGGTTCCGTAGAATTCGTGTCCGGGGATGAAAGGCGGCTTTACCCATGACGGCTGTACATCATCTCCCCAAAACATTGCAGCACCGTGCTTACACTTTAAATCACCGGCACATATGCCGCATGCTTCTGTTTTAATGATAATATCGTCGGGTCCGCATTCAGGAGTGGGATAAGCAAGCTCCAGTCTGTAATCGTCCCTGCCGTAAGCAACCAAAGCTTTCATAGTCTTTGGAATACTTCCTTTTACCGGCATCTTTTTACCCTCCTTATTCTGTAACTTAAAAAGAAAATTGAATGTAAGATTGTGCACATCTTATTTGGTTATATAAAGCCGTTTTGCATAACGAATTTATAAACCGACAATAGCACGCTAATTTTTTGTTGTCAACTTTTGATTTTGATTTTTTCTTTAAAGTCGCTACATTCGGCGTTATGCACAAGTATTTCCCCTCGATTTCGTTTGTTTTGCCGTTAATACCCGGATTGCTTTTTGCGAGGCGTGTGTGTTAAATTCTTAGTAGTTATATAAACCCGTTTTACTAAATGCCTTTATTTTTTACAGAACATTTAGGAGGAATGAGAAATGCTTGGTAACCACTTGCTGGGGCTTTATGAAAAGGCTCTGCCCCCGGAAATGGATTGGTTTGAAAGGTTACAAACCGCAAAAGACTTAGGTTATGACTACGTAGAAATATCCATTGACGAAAAAGACGAAAGAATAAACAGACTATATTTTAATGATTACCAAAAAGATAAGCTTCATAAAGCTATAAAAGAAACAGGAATCGAAATTCCTTCCATGTGCTTAAGCTGCCACAGAAGGTTTCCTTTCGGAAGTCACGATCCTGTAATCAGAGAAAAAGCAAAAGAGCTTATGGAGCGAGCAATCCTTTTTTGCAGAGAATTCGGAATCAGGGTAATTCAGCTTGCAGGATATGACGTTTACTATGAAGAATCTACAAAAGAAAGCCTTGAATACTTTTTGGAAGGTCTTAAATGGTCCGCTAAGCTTGCTGAAAAATACCAGGTAATGCTTGCCATGGAAATAATGGACACGAAACTTATGAGCAGTATTACCCGTTATAAAGCATATAAGAAAGAAATCCCATCTCCCTGGTTTACGGTTTATCCGGATCTTGGAAACTTAACAGCCTGGGGAAATGATGTTAAAGAAGAATTGACCCTTGGAATCCATGAAATCGTGGGCGTTCACTTAAAAGATACCTTAGCCGTAACACCTTCTTTTGAAGGAAAGTTTAAGTGCGTAACCTTCGGAGAGGGATGCGTTGATTTTAAGAAGGGCTTTGAAATCTTAGAGGACCTTGGCTATACGGGGCCTTACATGATGGAAATGTGGTACAGCGAAGAAAACGACTGGAAAGACTATATAGAGAAAGCAAAAACTTTCATAGAAGAAGAATTTAAGGAAGGAGTTTTAGAAAAAGCATGAGATACTACCTTGGGCTTGATAACGGGGGCACAAACACAAAAGCTGCTTTATTTAATGAAAAGGGTGAACAGATTGCGGTAGAAAGCATAGCCACTGCAGCCATAACCCCCGCTCCGGATTTTGTGGAGCGAGACATGGATGAAATGTGGGACGATAACTGCGCCGTTATCAGAGGCCTTATAAGTAAAAACAACATAGATCCAAAAGATATTGCAGGCGTGGGCCTGTGCGGTCACGGAAAAGGACTATATTTATGGGGTAAAGACGATCACCCTGTAAGAAGAGGCATTATTTCTTCAGACAACCGTGCATGGGAATATGCAACAAAATGGAAAAATGACGGTACGGAAGAAAGGGCATTTGAATTATCCGCTCAGCACATAATGGCTTGTCAACCAATCTGCCTTCTTGCCTGGATTAAGGATAATGAACCCGGTACCTTTGAAAACATAAAATGGATATTTGAATGTAAAGACTACGTCCGATTTAGATTAACAGGAGAAGCCAGAGCCGAAATAACCGACTATTCCGGAACAGGTCTTATGAACCTTCATACGGCTTCTTTTGACAAAGAATTACTTAAAATGTTTGGTATTGAAGAGCTCTTCGGTGCCCTTCCTCCCATTTGTTTATCAACCGATATTGCAGGCCACATTACAAAAGAAGCCGCAGAGCTTACGGGACTTTGCGAAGGCACTCCCGTAATCGGCGGAATGTTTGACATTAATGCCTGTGCATTGGCAGTAAATGTAACAAACGATGAAAACATTTGTATGATTGCAGGCACATGGAGCATTAACGAATACCCGAGAAAAACCGCGGTTTTGGACGGCAGTGTGCAGATGAATTCAATCTTTTGCCTGCCTGACTACTATCTTATCGAAGAATCAAGCCCCACTTCCGCAGGTAATAACGAATGGTTTATAAGGCAGCTTTTGCCTGAATTAAGGGCGGAAGCAAAAAAAGAAGGCAAAAGCATCTATGACATTATGAATTCCTGGTGTGAAGAATTTAATCCTGAAGATTTTGTGCCTGTATTTTTGCCTTTCCTTACGGCAAGTAATGTTAATCCTTTGGCAAGGGCCGCTTTTATAGGCCTTGACGCTTCCCATACAAGGCACCATATGTTAAGAGCAGTTTATGAGGGAATCGTCTACTCTCACAGATGGCACTTAGACAGGCTTTTAAAAACAAGAGAAAACAAAGATGCTGTTATTCGTTTGGCGGGTGGCGTGGCAAAGTCGGAAGCATGGACTCAGATGTTTGCGGATGTAATGAACCTCCCTGTTGAAACCGTGGATGTAGGTGAAACCGGAGCCTTGGGCTGTGCCATCGCAATCGCCGCAGCAATCGGAGATTATAAAGACGTAACCGATGCGGCAAATCACATGTGTCGTATCAATAAACCCATATATCCAAGAGAATGGGCGCACAAAGAGTATGAAAAGAAATATAAATTATATAAACATGTGATTGACGCCCTGGATCCTGTCTGGAGTGACATGCAGGAAATAATCTCTCAAAATATTTAGCCCTTTTCTTTGATTTGCACATCTGTTTTCAATTTTAAAGAAAATAGATGTGCAAATCTCCCTAAATATTGTATTATATTGGTAAGCATTTAACACGGAATGGACTAATACTATGGATAATTTCCCTTTCGATTTAAGAAAATTCAATACATCTAATATCTATTCCTACTTTTTGGACCACGAGCATGCTACAAAGCAGGATTTGGCCACCACTCTTAATCTGACACTTCCTACAATAAACAAAAACATCGATTATCTTACAGAGCTTGGCCTTATTTCAAAAAGCGGAAAGCGCAGACAGACAGGCGGAAGAAGCGCTGTTACTTACTCGATTTGTGCCGACGCAAAGGTTGCTTTGGGCCTTGATATTACAAAACACCATGTATCTTGCGTGGCAGTCGGACTAAACGGCACTATTCTTGCATTTAAGCGTAACAGACTTTTATTTGAGTATTCGGATCCTTACTTTAACGAAGTATGGAAATTACTTAAGAAATTTATAGATGAAAATCATTTTGAAGATGAAAGAATCCTTGGCGTAGGCATCGGAATTCCCGCTTTGGTTCAGGCAGACAATAAGACAGTCTTTTACTCAAGAATCATGGGATTTGAAGAAAAGTCTTACGACATGTTTAAAAAATATATCCCTTACGACATTGCAATGTTTAACGATGCAAAAGCATCCTGCTTTGCGGAAAAATGGGTAAATAAAGACATTCAGAATACTTTTTATATAATGCTTAGCACAAACGTGGGCGGCGCCATGATTATAAACGGTCAGGTATACTCAGGGGATAACTTTAGATCGGCGGAAATCGGACACGTTGTATTGGTGCCTAACGGAAGACAATGTTACTGCGGACAGAACGGCTGTGCAGACCCCTACTTGGCAGTTGCCAATCTTTCTTCAGACGATTTGGCAGGTTATTTTGAAACTTTAAAGACCACCACTGATGAGAAAGTTTTGGATAACTGGAATCAATATATGGACTATATTGCCGCCGCAGTCATGAACGTTCGCGCAATTCTTGACTGTGACGTAATCTTAGGAGGTTACGTAGGTGCTTACCTTGAGCCATACATTGGCGAAATAAGGAAAAAAGCTTTAAAAATCAGCACCTTTGATAATAATGCCGACTTTATAAAGCTTTGTACCTACAAAAATGAGTCAATCGCCGCGGGCGCAGCGCTTCACTACATATCAGAATTTGTTAAAACCATATAATATATTAAAAAAGATGGCCATATAAGTGACCATCTTTTTTGTTTAATCATTAATAGCCGAAAATTTCTCTTCTTAATTCAAGATACCTCTCCACTGAAATTTCTTCATCGCCAAAGCGACATATAGCTGTTTCTTCATTGAAATATACATAGTCCCAATACTCGGCAGTTAAGCTTGTCTGCTCGACTATTTCACCGTCGCCCTCATATCTGTCCATAAAAAAGATTTCTCTTCCGCCATGCGAATTATCTACATGACAGATATAGGTCTTTCCATCGTATACTGCATACCACAATTCCACAGCAGTTCCTTCACCCTCTGCAAGTTGATATACAGCGCCATCCCTGGCATCAAGATACTTGCCACCATACGGTCCATTTATAATAAGCTCAGTGACTCCGTCATTATCTAGATCTACTCGATCTCCGATAGTATAACTGAAGTAATCATCAGGATCATTGGGTAAATCCGGTATGTTGAAAGAATAGGCCTCGCCGTCTTCAGATGTTGCATTCACCTGTATTTCTCCTGCAATTGCTTTGGAAAACAGTTCATCTGCTTCTTTCTGTAATTTTTCCACATTATTTCCACAGCCTGTGGCAATAAGCAACGTTGCACACATGAGTGTAAAAAAGTATTTCTTCATTTCTGTCATCCCCATAAAATGAACCACTAACCCCGTCCCCTAGGTTCATTTGGCTCTCTTCATTTTTATAACAAGGGCTTCATAGGGAGAAAGTTTCAGCCCCATTTCGGGTAAGATTCTAATTTCTCCCGGCGCCCGTTTCTTTGGATAATTTGAAAGCATTATCTTTGCGGTGTGATTTGCAAAGCCCTTAGGAAGCATAAAAAGAATCTTTTCCGGGGCAAAGGAGCAAATGATGAAATAAGAAATGTTTCCCCTTCTTCTTTCATACATATACACAAATGCGTTTCCGTGCTCGTATTCTTTATACTTTCCGTATAGTAAAACAGGATTGTTCTTTCTTAGCTTAATGCACTCTCTGTAATAGTTTAAAATGCTTTCTTTATCAGATTCCTGATTCTTTACATTTATCTCTTTATAATTTGGATTCACAAAAAACCAAGGCTTTACACTAGAAAATCCCGCGTTTTCAGAATCATCCCACTGCACAGGCGTCCTTGCCGAATCCCTGCTTGATACATGAATTCTGTGAAGCCTTTCTTCCAAAGAATCCTTTAAATGATATTTGTGGTAGTTGTTCTTAGATGACACATCCACGTATTGGTCGATGGAAGAAAGCTTAATGTTAGTCATGCCGATTTCCTGACCTTGATAAATAAAGGGAGTTCCCTTTAAAAACATATAGGCAGTGGCAAGAGCAGTGCCGCTTTCTCTATGGTACTTTTCGCTTCCGTATCGGCTTATGATTCTTGGATGGTCGTGATTTTCAAGGTACAAAGAATTCCAAGCCTTGCCCGCAAGCTTATATTGCCACTTGGATAAGGCGTTCTTTAATCTTATTAATTTAAAGGGCCTGTGAAGATACTCTGTAAATAAGCAGTCTGCGGTCATATGGTCAAAAGAAAACATCATGTCCATGGACTTTGTATCTCCGCTTAAGTATTTAAGGGCGGTATTTACCGTAGTCATGGGGCCTTCGCCAATTTGAACCGCGCCGTACTCATCACAGACTTTTCTAAATTCTGCCAAATATTCATGAATGTGTGGGCCGTCTTTAAAGTTATGGATGCTACCGATAACAGGCAAGAAACCGATTCCGTTTGGAAGCCCTTCTTTCTTTGAAATAAAGTTAATAACATCTTCTCTAAATCCGTCAACTCCCATAGAAAGCCAGAATCTAAGGATGTTTTTAACCTCTTCTCTGACCTTTGGATTATCCATGTTTAAATCAGGCTGTTTCTTTGCAAATAAATGAAGGTAATATTGCCCTCTTAATGAATCATACTCCCAGGCTTTTCCTTCAAAGAAAGAATCCCAGTTGTTTGGCTCATCTCTCCAAATGTAATAATCCTTGTAGGGGTTATCATCTCCGCCTTTTCTGCTTTCTTTAAACCACTTATGCTCATCGGAAGTGTGATTTATAACAAGGTCCATGATTACCTTCATGCCAAGAGCATGGGCCTTATTGAGCACTTTTTTAAACTGATCCAAATCGCCGTAATCGGGATGGATGTCACAATAATCGGAAATATCGTATCCGTAGTCGGCATTTGGAGATGGATATAAGGGGTTAAACCAAATGGCGTCTACACCTAAGCTTTTTACGTATTCAAGCTTATCGTAAACTCCGTAAAGGTCACCGATTCCGTCCCCATTTCCGTCGCAAAAGCTTCTGACCCAGATTTGATAAAATACAGCTTCTTTGTACCAATCTCTGCTTTCTTTTTTCTCACTCATTGCCATAACTGTCCTTCCACGTAATCTTTCGCCACTTCGATGTCGTGGTGTATATGCGTTATGATATTTTTTGAAGCATCGCCGATTCTTTTAAATGCTTCGGCGGTATCTGCTGCCGCAGCAAGCAAAATGTCTGAAGGCTCTGTTTTCTTTACAAATTTTCCTTCCGCCACAAGCTCTCTTATTTCCCCGTATCTTTCAAAGGCCAGCTTCACCGCATCATCCCATGAAATGTAGATTTCATTCATCGCATTTTCGCCAACCTGAGAAACCTTTTCCATATCCTTACAGATTTCAAGTAAAAGCCCCGCCATAGACTCAGGCGTCTCATCGATTAAATATCCGTTTCTTAAATGGGTGATTCCTTCTGCGGCGCAAGAACCTTTAATAAGCACGGACGCAAGTCCGCATGCCGCCGCCTCCCTTACGACGATTCCGTTCGTATCGTATGTTGACGGGAAAAGAAACAGGTCTGCCCTTGTGTTTATGGCTCTTAAGACTTCTCTGTCTCTTATCGGGCCTGTGAATATGACCTTATCGGATAAAAGCAACTTGTTTGTTGTTTCTTTTAACTCACTTTCATCGGGACCCGAACCCACCATTAGCATTCTAAAGTCCATGCCTTTTTCTTTTACTATTTTTAATGCATCAAGAATAAGAGGCAAGCCTTTATACTTAACCAAACGCCCCACAAACAAAAATACAGGAACGTCTTTAGGAAGATCGTAATCTTTTACAGCTTCCCTAACGGCCGATTCGTTAGCTTTTCCTCTTTCAAAGTCAACTCCGTTTGGCATCACTCTGTAGTCGCCTTCAAAGCCCAAACTTTTTAAGTTTTCTCCGGCGCCCTTTGATACGGTCCAGACTTCATCGCAAGCAGAAATGTTGTTTACCATAGTCTTAATGGTTTCTTTTTTCAAAAAGCCGTCTCCCACCGCTCTTGCTATGTCTATATCAAATTTTGTGTGATAGGTGAAGACAATAGGCGCACCTGTAGAATGGTGCAAGATTCTTGCCATTAATGTAGACGCTGCCGGGCAATGGGTGTGAATGATATCAGGCCCAAACTCAGAAATCCTGTCTACCTCATGCATAGACAAGGGTTGCCCCGCTCTGTAGCCTGCCACAATTTTCGAAGTATCAATGCTTCGGTAGGGCACAACCTCATAAGGATATCCCGTATAATCCGCATCGGGATATTTAGGCGTTGCCACAATCACATTTGCTCCGTGATTTTGCGTAAGGGCACGCCCATAATTTAAAACTACATTTACAACTCCGTCAATTATCGGCGGAAACGAATCATTGAGTAAACAAATATTCATAAAATTCCCCCGCTATAAATTTTTAAATGGACCGCTAACCCCGTCCCCTAGGGCCACTATAGTTTCAATACAATTACACCATAGCCGGGGAGGATTATATCTCCAGCAACGGTTTCTTCGGAAATTAAGTCAAAGGCTTTTTCTTTGACTTTAATTGTCTTAGCGTCTTTTTCGTAGTTTAAGATAAAGGCATATTTGCCGTTTGCATTTTCTCTTACCGCAAGTTCGATTTCTTTGGGAAGGTCAAAGTATTTCCCGAAGGGATTGCTTACGCCTAACTTATCAAAGAAAACTTTGACTGACTCTTCATTAAAGGCGCTTCCGTAATAATACACTTCGCCCTTTCCGATTTTATTTACACTAAGGGCTCCGTAGCCTTTGTAATAGTCATCTTCATATGTTGCAATAATTTTAGAGTCGACAGTTTCTTTTGAGTCTCTATCCAAAGTAAGCTGATCCACAAATACGCTAGCGGTAAATACATCATCGCCCCACTTAACGTGAACATCAGTCATATCGGGGGCTATATATGAATACTCAGGAATATCGCATCCCGTAAGGGCTTTAAGCTTTCCGGGGAGCTTTTCCATGGTGCACTCTCCCGTAACGTCTTTGTAACCGCTTCGGCACGCAAACAAAAGCTTTCCGCCGTTTTCAACATACTTTCTAAGTGCAGGCAAAAAACTTTCGTTAACTATAGTCATATGAGGATAGATTAAAAGATCGTATTTAGACAATCTTTCAAGTAATGAATCGCTTTGGCCTAAATAGTCGGTTAAATAAAGATAATCGATTGGAGTATGAGTCCTTTGAGAAGCGGCAAAAATCGCTTTTTGGCTCTCATCTTCAACGCTTTTATGCCATACGTCATACTCTGAATCAAATATATTATCGTAGTCTTTTAAAACCGCTACTTTGGCAACATACTTTCCATTGGAAACAGGCGATAGTTTTTTTACCTTACGATCAATATCTCCGATTTCTTTAAGCCTTCTATTGTCTCTTCCTGAATAATCCAGGATTCCATGCCAGTACATTTCCGTTCCAAATGTAGCTGTTCTCCATCTAAAGTAGCTTATAAAGTCTGCTCCGTGGGCAATTGATTGCATGGTCCATAAGGTAATCTGACCGGGCCTTGGAGTAGGGGCTGCCATCCTTGAATTCCAGCCGTTTGCGCCGGATTGCTGTTCCATTATTCCAAAAACAGGAGATATTGCTCTGGTTTCGGAAAGATTCATGCTCCATCTTCTGTCTCTTAAAGATTCATTGTTAGGGTCAAAGCCTTCAAATGTATATGCAAAGTTTGGATAAGAGTCATAGGTTATAAAATCTAAGCTTTCATCTCTCATCCTCTGATAATCCACATGTCCAAAGAGTCCGTTTGTGGTGATGAAGTCATCTTCCTTTTTGTACTTGCGGATTATATCTGCCTGCATTTTTACAAAATTGCAGGCACTGTCTGAAATAAATCTGTAATAATCAAGGGTCTGATGGGGATTTACATTTTCATGCACTGTGGTTCTTGGAATGTGAACTTCACTCCACTCTGTGTAGGTCTGATTCCAAAAAACCGTTCCCCAGGAATCATTTAATGCATCAAGAGTTTTATACTTATTTTGCAAAAATAAGTTAAATGCTTTGTCATCGCTTTCAGAATAAAACTCTGCGATTTCACAGTTTATTTCATTGTCTATTTGCCAGCCTATTACGCTTTTTCTTTTTCCGTAATGCTCTGCAAATTTTTCAACTATTATTTTTGAAAGCCTTTTGTAATTTTCGGAATTATAATTGTAATGCCTTCTTAGTCCGTGCCTAAAAAGTGTTCCGTCTTTCTTAGCATTTAACACATCCGGATATTTTTCCGTAAGCCAAGCAGGAGGCGTTGCCGTAGGCGTTCCCATAATTACCTGCATTCCAAGTTCATCTGTTAAATCAAGGAATTTATCAAAGAAATCAAAGTTAAATTGCCCTTCTTTTTCTTCCACCTTGCTCCAGGCAAATTCTGCTATTCTAACAGTCGTTATGCCTACAGAAAACATTCTTTCAAGGTCTTCTCTCCATAAAGATTCATCCCAGTGTTCAGGATAATAGCAGGTGCCTAAGGTTATAGCTTCTTCGTTTAATATTTTACTCATGGCTTTTCCTTTTTTAGTTTAAAGTAAATGCTTAATTTATATTATATCAACTTTTAAGTCAGATAACCCATCTGTTTTAAACAAAACAGTTGATTTTGTTGCATTTTCTTTTTTCTTAAAGACAGCCAAAAGTTTTCCCGCAAGCATTGCTCTTTTTTCTTCTTTATATCCTGTTAAATCAAGCATATTGCCTGCATCCATTCCGATAAATTCAAGAGTATCGTCATACTCTGTAAAGATTACGGGATTTGCATTCGGAACTAAAGCGCCGTCTTTATCAATAGCGCTTAATTCAACAAAAGAAAACTCACCCACATTTTTAACGTTAGCTTCAAGCTTCGCAGTTTTCCCTGTAGTCTTTACTATGCATTCTTTTACAAGCTTATCTCCGATATAGCCTTCGGCTTTAAGTTCGCCTTCTTTGAAGGGTACATCCCATGATAAATGAAGGTCCCCTGTCGTTGGTTGATGCCTTCTCGTTTCATCATCCCAACTCTTTGTGGCTCCAAACCTGGGACACGGGGCACTTGACTTTTCGGATATAAATTCTCCGTTTAAATAAAGCTTAACTCTCTCACAGTTTGTGTAGCAAAGTACCTGCTTAAAAGTGCCTTCCTCACCTTCAAAATTCCAATGAGGAAGTAAATGCAAAGTCACATCGCTTTCATTCCATATTGATTTATAGTAATAAAAAGCATCCTTTTTAAATCCTGCTGTGTCAATCGCTCCAAAGTTAGCGCCTCTTCTTGGCCAGAAAGCTTCTCCCAAATAGTCGATTCCGGTCCAGATAAAGTCTCCTGCCACATAGTCTCTGCTTTTTGTAAATCGCCAAAGAGCTTCATGGGTAAGAGAAGCGGTAATGTAATTGAAATTGTTTTCTTTATCTAAGCTGTAATCTCCTCTATCCCCGCTTACCGCAGGGTTTTCGGTTCCGATAAATAATCTGTCGGGATGAGCGATCTTATCATCCTCATAAAACCTTTCTGCTCTCTCTCTCCATCTTCCCACGTAGTTGTATCCCACAACGTCTATTGAATCAAGAAACTCGTCCTTAGTTGCAAGCCCCGGGAGAGAAGCTATATTGTCACAGGCACTTGTAGTAAGCCTCTTTGGATCTTCATCGTGAACGATTTTTGATAAGGCTTTAGCTATCTTAGCTCCGCTTGCAAATCCTTGCTCCGGAATCTCATTTCCTATGCTCCATAAAACAATACTTGGGTGATTGTAATCACGCCTTAGCATTGTTCTTATCTCATTCTCCGCATCACTTGAAAAGAACTGACTAAAGCCATAGGAGGGTTTGTCGGAATAATAGTTTTCGTTTTTGTTCTTTCCCAAGGTCCACTCATCAAATATTTCATCCATTACGATAAAGCCCATCTCATCGCAAAGTTCCAAAAAAGCGGGAGCCGGAGGATTATGGGAACATCTTATGCCGTTTACTCCCATTTCTTTAAGGGTTTCAAGTCTTTCTCTCCACACCTCTTTATGGAAAGCTGCGCCAAATAGTCCGCTGTCGTGGTGTAGGCACACGCCTTTTATCTTTATCCTCTCTCCGTTTAATAAAAAGCCTTTATCCCTTGTAAACTCCGCACTTCTTATTCCTATTTTTTCAACCCGTGAATCAACCGGGTTTTCGCCTTCATACACTTTAGTTTCAAGGCTGTATAAATAGGGATTGTTATGACACCACAATTCAGGGTTCTTTACATACATCATGCTTGCGGCTTCGGCACTGCCATTTGCCTTTACCCATAATGATGCTCCCGTTGCGGCAATTTCTTTTTCTTCTTTATCTTTTATAGTCCATCTGATAACTATGTCTTTGTCTTTATCAGAATAATTTTCTAATTTAGTCTTTAAATCAACAGTCGCAAAGCTTAAGTCGTCAGCAATCGTGTTTGTATCCGACTTTACTCCAAACAAGTCTATGCAAAGGTCTTTGGTTTTTCTTAAATAAACGTCTCTGTAAATTCCCGAACCTGTATACCATCTGCTGTTTGGCTGTTTGCTGTTATTTACTCTTACGGAAATAATATTTTCTCCCGCTTCAAGCTTATCTGTAATATCAACTGAAAATGTGGAATAACCGTAGTTTTTGCCACCGGCTTTCTTTCCGTTTACAAAAACAGTGCTTTCCATATAGATTCCTTCAAAGATGAGTTCGTATCTATACCCTTTTAACTCTTCTTCTAAAAAAGAAACCACTTTTCTGTACCAGCCTGTTCCGGCTTTTGCGTAGCCTCCGCCGGCACCGCTTAAATTGTCTTTATCAGGCGCAAAAAATGTATCCCAGTCATGCGGCAGTGTATGCACTTCCCATGAAGAATCATCGTATTCAGTTTTAGCAAAAATATTATCGCTACAATCTTCTAAAATAAATTTCCAATTATCATTTATTAAAACGGTATCTTTTAAAATCATTTTTTATCTCCTGATAAAGTTTATAAATATGGGGAGCAGGTTTAGCTGCTCCCCTTGAAAAAAATTATCTTGTTTTATACCACGCATCGTACTGAGAGTAGAACTCATCAAGCACTTTCTGAAGTCCTGAATCGTAGCATTCCTTAATCATCTTATCAAGTGTAGCATCTACATCTTCAACAAGACCAAGTTCAAGCATAGGAACATATGAATTTAAAACAGTGTTAACTGCTGCTTTTTCGTTTGAAACATTTGCATCATCAAATACAAATGTGATTGTAGGATTGCTTACAACTCTTTCTGCCCAGCTGTCGGAAACTTCCTTTTCTCTTGGATCTCCGCCTGCCTCTGACAATTCACCGTTCTTAATAGCCCATGATGCGGAAACTGTCATAGGGGGATAGTTTTCTGTTGCTCCGTCAACCTTTGTGTACTCATTGTTTTCGTTGATTGTGTAGTGCTTTCCTTCTTCACCAAGTAAGATTAAGCGGTTAACGTATGTATCCATCTTCATGATATCCAAAACCATAGCTGCTCTTTCAGGATTCTTTGAGCTTGCGGTAATAGCCATATCGTTGTTTGAATAAGCTTCGCAACCTACAAGATGAGGCTTTGTGATATCGTATGCAGCGCCTTTAACGCCTTCAGTCTGCTCTGCCTGTCTGATATATGTAAATACTGAAGCGTTCCATGCAATTGATGCACCCTGTAAAGCTCCGAATGCATCATCATCCGTTACTGTATTTGTAAGTGCAGATCTGCTCCAGCAGCCTGCGTCAGCCATTTCCTTCATATCTTTTGCATACTGACGGAAAGGTTCGTATTCGTATGCAAGCTTAATATCATCCTTTGTGGGAAGTGAACCTTCTTTGTACTCATAAATCATGTCAAAGAAATCTGAATCAAGTGCAAGGAAAGTATCGTACTGTTCTCTGTAAACGTCCCAAAGTTCGTTGTTGTCTCCTGCAGCGGCAAGAGCATAAATACCTGACTGAGGGGTTTCTTTTTCCGCTACAGAAAGTGCAAATTTCTTGTAATCATCCCAGCTTGAAAGCGTTGAAAAACCAAGCTTGTCGGCAATATCCTGTCTTACTGCAACGATTTTTCCCATAGGCTGTGCAGTGTTTGAAGGAACTGCTATGGTCTTTCCTGCGAGTGTAGTCTCATCCCAGCTTTCCTTTGCCTGATATTTGTTTGTAAGAGGCATGCACTTTGCAATAAAGTCAGAGTCTATTGTGTAGAAAGAACCCTTTGCGGCTTCTGTGTACATATAGCACCAGGGAGCTGTGAAAATAAGATCTGCATCTCCGCCCTGAAGCACCAAAGAATACATTGTGGAGTAATCGCTCCAGCTTAAGAATGTCACCTTAAGGTCTGTATTGAAAGGCTTAAGATAATCATTGATGAGCCCTAATACGTTATCCCAGTCATTTGGTGTGTCACCGATTAAATACACCTGAACCGTATAGGGTTTGCTTAAGTCGATTCCTGAATACATTTCGGGAGTTGCCTTAACAACACCTTTTCCAATTGCTTCCGGTAAATCTGCCGGAAGTTCTGTCACTTCACTTGACGCCGTAGTTTCCGTCGTCTGATTTGCAGTCTGTGTTTTAGTTTCTGTGCTTCCTGTTTGTGAAGCACTGCCACAGCCTGCAAGTACCCCTGCTGTCATAACGACAGCCATAATGATTGATAATACCTTCTTTTTCATATTAACCTCCTTTATCCTTTTACTGCTCCTATAGTTAAACCCTTTACAAAGTATCTTTGTACAAAAGGGTAAAGCAATACGATGGGACCTGTAGCTATTACCGTCATAGACATCTTCATACTTTCAATAGGAATCGAGGGAAGCGCTATTCCTGACTTTTCGGCAACTATTCTCATAGCTTCCGCGCTTCCGAGTATTCTTTGTAAATAGTATTGAAGAGTAAACATGTTTTCATCGGTAATGTAGAGCATACAGTTATACCAGTCATTCCAATAAGCCAGTGCCGCAAAAAGTGAAAGTGTGGCAATTAAAGGCTTTGAAAGTGGAATGATAAGCCTTGCAAATATCACTAAATCATTTGCTCCGTCTATCTTTGCCGACTCCGTTATTTCCATGGGAAGCCCCGACATAAACGACTTTGCAATTATCATGTTCCAAACCGAGAACATTAAGGGCAAAATAAGTCCCACAATGTTGTTTTTAAAATTTAAGTATCTAACGCAAAGTAAATACCAGGGAACCAATCCACCGTTAAAAAGCGTTGTGAAGAAATAAAAGAACGCAAACTTATTTCTCCATGGGAAATCTTTTCTTGAAAGAACATATCCTGTCATTGTGGCAAGAAAAACAGAAAGAAATGTTCCTACCGCTGTAACTCCTATTGTGGTTCCGTAAGCTTTAAGTATGGCAACCGGGTTCTTTAGGCTTAATTTGTAGCTATCCAAACTAAAATCTTTAAAGGACGGTAAAAGTGGATAGCCGTTTCTTATAAGAGATGTCTCAGAGGTAAAAGAAGCTATTATGATAAGGTAAAAGGGAATTACGCAAATCAAAGCAAAAATACCTATTAAAACAATGCCCAGTATATTAACCGAAAGTTCGTCTTTGCTTAATCTTTTATGTGTGTTTAAGACTACTTGATTAGTCATTTCTTCCTCCCATCAATACAGTGCATAATCAGGATTGGCTTTTTTAACCAATGCATTCGATATCATAATCGTGACAAAGCAAAGCACTGACTGATACAAGCTTGCCGCCGCCGATACTCCGATGTCACCGTTATCAATAAGAAGTCTGAACACATAAGTGTCGATAACATCAGTCGTGGGCTGGAGTAAAGCACTGGATCTTACGGTCTGATAGAAAAGCCCGAAATCTCCTCTAAAGATGTTTCCTATTCCCAAAAGAACCAATATCATCATGGTGGGCATTAAAGAAGGAATCGTAAGATACCTGATCTTTTGCCAAGCGCTTGCGCCATCTATTGATGCAGCCTCAAACATTTCCTGGTCTAAACCTGTAATGGCCGCAAGATATACAACCGAACCATATCCTGTCTGCTTCCAGATCTTTAAAAAGATTATTACTATAATCCATGCGGAGGGGGTGTTGTATAAGTCAAAAGCTTTACCTCCCAAAGCCGTAATAACATGGTTAAATACGCCTTTTTCATAGTTAAAAATGTTGTACATTATTGCTCCTGCCACAACCCAGCTTATAAAGTAGGGCAAAAACATAAGTGACTGCGTAAACTTTTTAAAAAACTTAGAAATTATCTCGTTTAGCAAAATTGCGCTGCCCATTTCAAACAAAACACCAAGGGTTATAAACGCTATATTGTAAAGCAAAGTGTTTCTGGTAACCATTCCAAGCTTTCCGGAAATCAAAAGAGCTTTGAAGTTATTAAGACCGTTCCAGGGCGAAAAATATATTCCGCCTGCGTACTGGTACTTTTTAAATGCTAAGATTATTCCCGTCATCGGGACATAACTGAATATAATTACATAAATAAGACTCGGAAGAAGCATTAAAAGAAGCAGCCAATGCCTTCTTAATACTTTTAAAAACGGAGTCTTTGTCCTAGTCTTTTCCATACTCTCTCCCACGTACACTATCCATAAGTTTCAAATCTATGATTTAATTGTAGGAACTATACCTAAATGGCTCTAGATTAATAATTTTCAAATAATCTAAAGTTTTTTATATTAAGTGAACGAATAATTTATGATTTGTGCGCAATTTTGCGCATTATTAGCGCAATTTTATCTTTTTTGCGCATTTTTTATTGTTTTTCCCTTTTTTAAAAGCTATAATTGGTCTCATGGGAAAAGAAATTAGATTAAATGAACTATCAAAAGAACTGAATTTGTCGGCTACGACGATTTCAAGAGCCTTATCCGGAAACGGACGAGTATCTGAAGAAACAAGGAAAAAGGTTACGGAAGCTGCCCTAAGACTTGGATACATTTCCCCTTCGCAGAAAAAACAAAGTGACAGCATTATTTCGGGTCGAAAAAGTGGAAACGTAGGCGTGGTGCTATCAAGAGACCTGTTATATGAGTCGGATTTTTTCCACCTTTGCTTACTTGGTGCTGCCGGAGCTTTGGCCGATCACGGCTATGAAACTCTTCTCATTTTGTGTAACACGGACGAGTATGAGCCTCTTATTCCTGCCGTTGAAAAGGGGGCTCTTGACGGAGTTATATTTACAAGAGCAATTTCAGGTGAAAAGAGCCACTCTTACCTTAAGAAAAAGGGGATTCCCGTAGTAGTGGTGGGCTCAGGTATTAAAGACGCGGTTATGGTTGATTCAAATACCGCTCTTGCCTGCAGAGAGCTTGCATCAAGCCTTATGAACAGCGGTTGCAAGCGCATAGCATTCATAGCGGGAAATATGAATTATAACGTAAACATAAAAAGGCTTGAAGGCGCAATGATGGGAGTTTCCGATTACTCCGTCAATCCGGATCCAAACCTTATATTCAGAGATATATCTAATTATAATTCCTGTAAAGTTGCGGTTGAAACCGCAATTACCAGACGTTGTGACGGCATCATTTGCTGTGACGATGTAATTGCAGGATGGTCTTATGAAGTGCTCACAAGGCTTGGGCTCTCGGTCCCTAAGGACGTTTTGCTTGCTTCTTGCTTTGACAGTAATGAATTGGCCCGCCACACTCCTCCCATAACCGCTGCCCACATCGATGCAAGGCAAATGGGATTCTATGCAGGCGAAGCAATGATCGGTCTTTTGGAAGGCACTGAAAAAAGACAATTTATTCCGGTTGAACATACCATTCACTTAAGAGCATCCACAAGGCATTTTAGTGTCTGATGGTTTCTTTAAAATTTCACGTAAAGGAGAAGGTATATGGGACTTAAAGAAAGACCTTTGGTGCATACAATTGCCGGGGGCAAATATTGGGAAAACCAATACAAAACCTTTTATGCAAAAGTATTTGTGCCGGACAATGATTTAGAGGGGCAGGTAAATAATTATGGATTTAGAGCGCCTCTCTTGCTGATATTTGAAGAGCACAAAATGGATATAGAAGAAGCCATAAAGTTTGCAGACTTAAGGGGCTTTACAAGAATTGCAGCAAAATACGATGCCCCTGTAATCTTTGTTTATCCCACCTGTGAGGACGGCTGGGCATATGCTGATGAATCTTTATATCAGGAGCTTATTTCAGAGGTTAGTCTTTATCCCGATTATGAAGACGGCGTGGTTGCCTGGGATAATTTCTTTTCTAAGCGCTTTGAGGGCTATTTTATAAGGGGTGCAAAGCACAGAGCTTACCTCTACGGTTTTGGAAGGTCGGCAGATTATATTGCAACCAAACTATTAAAGACCATCCACGGCGAATACCTTTGGGGCCCCGGGGAAATCACTCCCGCGGTCTGCTCCCTAGAGCGCCTTACCACCCTTCCGGATCTTCAAAGAAAAGACATTGCCATAATCAGCGTATTGAATGAATCCGTGATTAATATGCCCCTTGAAGAGAGCGAACATTTCTATAGGTCGGATGGGCTTTACGAAGAGGACTTTGAAAAGTTTGCACGGAAATTTAAAAGATGGTGCGGAAACCTTGAAATCGAACCTACTGCGGAAGACTTAGGCATGGTAGAAGAAAACGGTATTGTGGAAGTTCACACTTCCTCCGATAACCAAAGTAAGTACAAAGACCTTCCCACACATAAAGCGGGATATTTTGCATTTTATAATAAAGGGGCATTTGATAATGGCCCCATCCCTTTGGTGCTTGCTTTCCACGGAGGCGGAGACACAGCCCTTCACATAACCTATGTGCCGGGATGGATTGACATTTGCCACAGAGACGGCTTTTTGCTTGTGGCAATAGACGACCATTTATCTTTAAGAGCTACGGAAATAATGGAAATTCTTGATAGTTTAAAGAATCGTTATAACATAGATGAAAAAAGAATCTATGCAACAGGCTTTTCAATGGGAAGCGGAAAGACCTTTGATTTATTTATGGAATACCCGGACGCTTTTGCAGGCTTTATGCCATGCTCTGCTCTATTCCCCATTAGAAACAATCCTTGGGGCTTATCCTTGGGGGACCCCAGAGTTAACACAAGCGTAAGCAAGCCGATTTTCTATTCAGGCGGCGAAGATTCCACACTTCCCGAGCTACCCTTCCAGGATGAAGAAAGCTTAGTGCGCATTAAGCATGTAGCAAAGATAAATAAGTTAAATAAAAAGTTTGATTTAGACTTTAGTAAGAAAGAAACCTGGGAAGACAAGGTTTATGGGGAAGCTCCAGATAAAACAGAAGTGCTTCACGATGAGGAACGTAACAGTGACCTTACAGTTAGATACTATAGAAGCGCCGACGGCGTTATTAGAACCGCCTTTGCAAGCGTAAGCGGTCAGGTGCACGAATGCAGAAAGCATAGCATCGAATGCGCTTGGAAGTTTATTAAACAATTTAAAAATGAGTAAAGAAAAGCCCCGAAGTTTTTCCTTCGGGGCCTTATCATTTATCTTAAACTTTAAGCGCTCTTCCCGCGCGGTTAAAGGCGTCGTAGTCTATTTCTTTATTAAGCATCACCACTTCGCCGTTTACGATTACATCCTTGATTCCGAAAGACTCAGTCCTGTCAAAAGGTGAGACAAGAAGCTCCTCTTCGTCAAAGACTGTAAAGTCTGCAAAGAAACCGGGCTTTACATAGCCTCTTTCTTTAAGCATAAACCTGTCTGCGCTCTGACCCGTCATACGTCTTATGGTGTTTGGAAGGGTGTCTCCGTAACCCTTAATCGAATCCTTTAAAAACTTAGGGAAGCAATCATAGATTGCGGGGTTTTGGATACCGTTTTCTTCTACCCATGCATCCGTCATGTAAAGGCACAAATCATTCTTTTCAAAGTCGTGAATGATTCTTTCCGATGTATAAGGGCCCATGTTTACTCTTCCCTTAAAATCAGACTCCTTACAAAGCTTTAAGTACATATCAAGGTCTTTCATTTTATATTCTTTTGCAAGCTCATGGACCGTTTTACCTTCGTACTTTTCATAGCCTTTTCCGATGTATGCTACTTCAATATCCTTAAAGCCGAATCCCAAAAGCATGGAAGTAGCCTTAATTAAAAGGCGAAGCTTTAACTTATTAATCGGCTTGTTTCTTTCTTCCTCGCTCATGCCCTGATACCAGGTGGGAAGTATTACTGTGATTACAGAAACGCCCTTAAGCTCATTGTAAATGTCAAAGCAAGCGTCCATGCCGCTGTCGCGCATTTTCTTTATAAGCTGTAAAAACTCGGGCTGATCCTTTAAAGAACGCCTTCCCACAAAGATTGCGTGAGAATACTGAAGCTTTAAGTTTGTGCCCTTTCCGATTTCATAAAGCTCGTCCACACCTCTTAAAAGATGAGACCTTCCAAGAAGCTCGGGATAAGCCATGGAAACCGCTGAATTTGCCCTTGGGTGCACGGTTAATGGCTTATTGTATTTTATGCACAAAGAAGCAACTTTCTTAAGCTCTTCTATGTCGGCGTATAAGCCCGGCTCATACATTAATCCAAGTGAAATGCCTGCAGCTCCCTTTTTAAGGTTGTCTTCAAGGATAGAAAGCATCTTTTCTTCTTCATCCTTAGTAAGTTTTCTGTTTGCATATCCTGAAACCGCAGCTCTTGCGGAGCAATGTCCCACGCAGGTTGCCATGTTTGTGGGGATTTTTCTATCGATTGCTTCATTTAAAGCATCAATATCGCCGTATTTTCCTTTTGTGTCTTTAAAGAAAAAGAGGCCTCCCCCAAGCTTATCCGTATACTCGCTTCCTTCCCTAAAGCCGATTGTCGAAATACCGCAGTTTCCCGCCACAAAAGTGGTGATTCCCTGCTTTACAAAAGGCTCAAAGAAAGGAACCGGGTCCTTTTTGATTGCAAACCAGTCGTTGTGTGAATGAATATCGATAAAGCCCGATGAAATCGAAAGCCCCGTAATATCGATTACTTTGTCCGCCCTTTTTACATCTATGTTTTCTTCTATTGAAGCTATTCTGTCTCCTTCGATAAGAATATCCGAAACAAAGGCATCGGCCCCCGCTCCGTCATAAATCTTACCGCCCTTTAAAAGTAGTTTCATTTACCCTCTCCGTTTAGCCGTTTATTATATCTTCAAGTTCTTTAGCCTTAGCATTGATGGAATTTAAAATTTCTGTCATTTCTTTCATGTTCTTTGTGGCTTCCTGGGCTGTGGTTACGCCTTCATTTGAGCTTGCAGCCACTTCTTCGCTTGCAGCCGAAAGATCTGAAATACTGTCCGTAATCTTTCCTGTATGTTCCACAATGCTGTCAATCTGAGCCTTAACGCTTGTTGCGCCCTTTACAAGTCTTCCCATATCTTCATTTATGCGTTCAAAGACTTCATTGCTCTTTTCAATCATCTGATTTTGCTTATCAACGTTACCGATTGTGGTGTTAACGTTTGCTTCGGCATTTGAAACTTCTTCTTCCAAAGAAGTGATAACAGAGTCGATTCTGTCTGTTGCATCCTGAGTCTGCTCTGAAAGCTTTCTTATTTCTTCAGCAACTACGGAGAATCCTCTTCCCGCATCTCCTGCTCTTGCAGCTTCGATAGAAGCATTAAGGGCGAGTAAGTTAGTCTGTCCCGAAATTTCTGAAATAACGCTTAAGATGTCTCTTACTTCAGAAACCTTTGTAACAAGTAAACCGGTGCTCTCGATTGTTTTGCTGCTGGCTTCTTTTGCAAGGTTAGCCTGAACGCCGAGTTCTTTAACAAGCTCGGTTCCTTCTTTTACAGTTGCCTGAGAGTTTTCAAAGTCTGAAAGCATAGCATTTACGCAAGAATCGGCTTCCTTTGTGCTGTTTGTAATTTCTGTGCACATTTCGGCTTCTTTTTGAATGCTCTCAACCGTTGTCTCTGTGCTTTCTGCGATGCAAGAAACAGATGACTGATTGCTTTCTAAGGAGGCTTCAAGATTTTGAGTTGCTGTCTTTGAAGATTCAAAGTTTTCCATAATCTGTCTTGCTGCGTCCACTACCTTCTCGTTGGTTTCTTGGAGCGATGCCGCAAACTCATTAACCGCATCAAGGTTTTCGTCCTCAAACTTTGCAACAATCTTTCTTGCTCCGATTACCGCAAATACGCAGGCTATAGATGTGAATGCAAGAGCGATCAAATCGTCCTGAGACAAAAGCCCCTGTAATCCCATTCTTATGCTAAGCACCACAATAGCTGCAGATAAAACAGCCGAAGAAATCACTGTGAGCTTCTTATCAAGATATACAATTGAGCAAATCATGATTGGAATGGCATAACTATAGATTGACGGAACTATAGTTACAAAAGAAAAAATAAAGAAGGCAACTGAACCAGACAATATCACGATATAGCCGGTTTTCTTTGTGCCGTTTGACTTAATTGCGCTTATTACAATCGCAAGAAGCGAAAGGACATTAAACGCAAGTGAAACAATGGCAAAAATTGCGTTGCCGGAGTTTCGGCCCATAACAATTACGTCTGTTGCGATGAGTGATATCATGACAAGAATCACTACGGGCAACACAAATCTTGTTGCTACTTTGTACTGCTGCTTAGTCATAAAAAAACCTCTTTTCATTAAGTATTTGCATCCGAGTATTAAGTTAAGAGCTTTTTTTAACTAAATTTCCCTTTTATCCCACACACACAAGCAGGATGGGCAAATTGCCTATTCCGCTTTTAATCTTCCTTAGAAATAATAGCACAATTGGTAAATTATGTAAACAAATACCGCTAGAGTTTTTGCGAACTATATTGACTAATATACTTATATTTACCAGTCATAATCGAACAGTCTTCATGGTTTCTTTATTCAGTTAGCAGTTGCTAATTTGCTTTAAATGCTGTATTTTATCTATAGATATGTGTAATTGGCTACAAGTAATAATCATTTAAAGATTGGAGAATTCAGTTATGATGAAGCTTGTACTGATTAGACACGGCGAAAGCGAATGGAACAAGTTAAACCTTTTTACAGGTTGGACCGATGTTGACTTAAGCGATAAGGGCCGTGAAGAGGCAAAAAATGCCGGTAAGATAATGAAAGAAGAAGGCTACGATTTTGACGTATGCTACACTTCTTACTTAAAGAGAGCGATTCACACTTTAAACATTGCACTTGATGAAATGGACAGGGCATGGCTACCCGTTCACAAATCATGGAAGTTAAACGAGCGTCACTACGGCGCACTTCAGGGCTTAAATAAGTCTGAAACCGCTGAAAAATACGGAGAAGAACAGGTTAAGATTTGGAGACGTTCATTTGACGTAAAGCCTCCGGCACTTGAGGAAAGCGATGAAAGAAGTGCCACAAAGCAGGAAATGTACAGAGGCATTGATAAGTCTTTGCTTCCCGCACACGAAAGTTTGGAAACCACCATTGAGCGTGTAATTCCTTACTTTGAAGAAGTTATAAAGAAAGACATGAAGGAAGGAAAGCGAGTAATTATCGCAGCTCACGGAAATTCCTTAAGGGCTTTGGTTAAATACTTTGACAACCTTTCAAGCGAAGAGATAATCGGTGTCAATATTCCCACAGCCGTTCCCCTTGTGTATGAATTTGACGATAACTTTAAAGTTATTAAGCACTACTATCTTGGGGACCAGGAAGCTTTGAAAGCAAAAATGGATGCCGTTGCAAATCAAGGAAAAGCTAAATAATGGCAAAAATAAAGCCCGATGCATTACTGCACCGGGCCTTTTATTATCTTGCAAGGCTTCCCATGGGATCCCAGGGGTCAAGCACGATTGGTTCTTGTTCAAACAGTTTCTTTTGTTCTTTTGATAAGTACTTCTTTTCTAAAAGAATCTGGTAAGCAAACTCTCCAAACCACTTATCATCCATTACATAAAATCCTTTTTCGCCGACGTCTTCGCCCCAGCTGTTTTCAACCTTCCAGCGGATGGGCTTTCCATTTTCGTCAAGATCAACGCCTGTAATAACCATAGCGTGAGTCATTAATGATTCGCCAAAATCAAGCCTTTCTTCTTTGGTCATTGTAAACTTGGTATCAAAGAGCTTATCAACATTTAAGATATCGGATGTTAAATATCCGCCCTTTCTGTCAGAGAACTGTCCCACATCGCTTCCAAACCATACGGCTCTTCCTGCCTTTAACTGCTTAATGGTAAGGTCTCTTAAATCATCCATGGGAAGATTTAAATATTTAACGGGGTAATCGCCCTCTTCCACGTTTCCAAGATACTTAACTGTATAAGTCTTATTGTAAGGCTTATCCTTTGTGGGTGCGTTTATAACGGTTACAAAGTCATCAAGATTCCAGCCTACGTACTTATTAAAGAACTCAACGGGAGTGATGCCCTTTTCGCTGTGATACTTTTTATCCTTATCTCTAACGCCCCAGTCAAACTTTACAGGAGGCTTTCCTAAGGAAATAACTAACATGCGATAGATTGTTTCCATCATCTCATCTTTAAGCTTTCTTAAGTCAGCTACGCTCTTTCCCTTAGCATGTTCTTTTCTAAAGGTGCATGCAAACTCTCTTAGCTTCTTTGTGAGGAAACCGTCAAGCTCTCTTGTGGCTGAAGAAGCGTTTGTTTCAGGCATTACTTCTTTAGGTACAACGCCATACTTTTTAACAAGGCTTCTAAACATATCCCACTGTCCGCCGTCTCCTACAGGGTCTGACAAAAGAAACGCTACTGTTCTTGAATTTACCGGCTCGTCAATGGTATCAAGCATGCATTCAAGGAAGTGATTGCTCTTTTCAAGCTTATCGTAAAACAAAGGATAGTTCTGGCTTAACTCCATATTTTCAAGGTTAAGCTTTTTCATTATTTCAAGTCTCATAACGTTGTATGATGCAAACATCCAGCAACGTCCGGACTGCTTTTGGTTACAAACCTTTCCTGCTTCCACTTCTACAGAAAAGCTAAACTGATTGTTTCTTTTTGCTTCAAAACTTTTTGAAGAAGCGATAATACCGTTTTCGTTAACGGCGTTCATGGCAATAATATTGCCGGGATTTTTGTTAAAATTATCATCAAATTTCTTGATGTCCTTAAGGCTTATTTCTTTTTTCATAGTATAACTCCTTCTTTAGTTAGCCTTGGCTAACTCATTTAAGTATCGTATATCTTTATGAAAATAATGTCAATAATGTTTAAGCTTATTGATTCTTTATAGTATAGCTTCTAAGGGCCATAACAATAATAGGAACAAGCACAATGTGAAGGATGATTCCGGGAACAGCGTTTATAAAACCGCCTGCCAAGAACTTTTCGATTCCAAACTCTGCTTTTCCGATTCCCATAAGGAAAAACATTACGGCGCCCCAGACAAGTCTTCCAAGAAGCATGGATGAAATAAGGGTTACGTAGATATATATTTTCTTTGCGGGAAGTGCCTTATATATAAGCCCTGAAAAAAGGCCGTATGCGCAAAGCTCAAAGGCCATTGCCGTTGCATTTGGGAAAAGTGCGGGCATTCCAAACATTACGGCTCTAAGAAGGGGTGCCACAAATCCAAGTATGGCAGCATATACGGGGCCCACAAAGAAACCTGCCAAAAACACGGGAATATGCATAGGTGAAAGTGCTTTTCCGATTTGAGGAATCTGCCCCGTTAAAAAGGGAAGCACCATGGCAAGTGCCAAAAACATTGCGCTTAAAACCATTTTATAAATCTTTGACTGAGTCTTCATCTGTAAAAATTTCTCCTTATTGTGTCGACTATTACAAAAATTCTACATTATAGGAGTATCCGCATCAATAAAAAAAGCATTAAAAAACCTCAAAGCGATAACTTTGAGGTTTAAAATGCTATTAACCTTGTAATCCGTTTGATTGTCTTATCATATCTTCAACAACGATGTCGTAGATTTCTCCGACAGTGTTACAATACTCAAGCACCTTCCAAGGTTCATTTGTGTGGAAATGGATTTTAATCAAATCCTCGTCGCCTGCTGCAATAAGGCTGTTTCCTTCGAAATGATCTGTAATATAATCTGCTATTTCATCTTCGTCTAAGTCTTTGTCTCTTCTGTCAATTAAAAGCTGTGTGTCATAACGATACGCAAACTGATCGTCTTCAGCATCGATTGATTCAATACCCAACTTTTTGTCCTCCTTATAGTTCATTTGCTTTTTGTAAAAAGCACAATGACACTTTACCACATTTACTTAAGATGTGTAAAGAAAACAAGGAGTCTTTTAAGATTTATGCAGTTTCTTCTTTCGCTAAGTTCTTCTTCCAGGTAAAGTAAGCAATGCACACATAAACTGCCGCAACTATCATAACGCAAACTTCAAGCCAAACGTCCGATAGGCCTGCTGCCTTTAAAGGCATAAGCATTCCGTCAAGGAAAGCATGCATTAAAATTGCAAGGAATAAAAACCATATTTTCTTTGCGCCCTTGGTTACTGCAATCCACACAAGTACGGATAAAGAAAGCTGTACCGCCATTGCTGACACTCTTTCCCATGAAGATAAAAGGAATTTTGCGGGAGGATAAGCTATAAGAGTGTTGAATGTCTCTTCCAAAACAGCCTTGTTTGCATCATCCAAAGCGCTTGTGATAATTGAGGCGTGGCCTGTATTAATCATTATCGAGTAAAGAAGATTATTAAACATGGTCATGGTCAAAAGCATCACCATCTCGATTCCGCCGTGTCCTGCGCCGTACATTAAAGCGTTGTGCGGGTTATCGGTTTCTTTCTTTAAAAAGAACTTCATTGTAATGAATCTTCCGCACTCTTCAAAGATACCTGCGGCAAGGCCGCCGTAAATCGCATAGCCCCAAGTGCTTGCAAGTATCTTCTTTCCCGCATCCGTAGTCAAAACCACTGAATGCATTATGCTCTCAAGTATAAATGCAAACACAAACATGGTTAAAAGGCCGAATAAAAAGGCCTTTATGCTTGCGTTATACCTCTTTTTAAACCAAAGAAGCAAAAATATCGGAAGTGCCACTCCGAAAATCATGTTGATAACCATCACTACTAAAGATGCTGTTGATACCATTCTCTATCCCTCCTATAAGTTAATCGGTACTGTCTGAATCGTCTCCGCTCCAATCGCCGAAATCTATGTCACCGCCATCACCGGATGATGAGCCACCGCCGGAATCGCCGGAACCGCCGCCTGAATCTCCTCCCGAAGGTCCCGGATCAGGTGCCGAAGGTTGACTTCCGCCGGATGAACCGCTCTCGTGTGAGTCTGAATGATCCGATGAACCGCCACCGCTTCCTGAATCAGAGCCTTGAGCGGGCTGAGCTGCAGGGGCCGGTGCGGGCGTTTGCGTCGGTGCCTGGGGTGTAGGCGTTGCTACAACAGGTTTCTTTGTACTCGTTGCAGGCTTTGATGTACCTGTCTGAGTTTTTCCCGTTGTTGTATTCTTAGTAGTTTCTTCAACTTTGTTAGAATCAATTGAAGCTACTTCTTTTACTATATTGCTTTCGGTGCCGGTGTTTACATTTGTGATTACGCCATCACTCTTTTGATTGTATTTAAGGAAGGGGTCTTCACCTTCTATGTCTGAAAGGTTTCCGTATTCGACCCATTCGCCGTCTATGCAAACAAAAATCTTTGAATCGACTATCTTTACAAGCTGCTCCCCGTCACCGACTTTAACAGCAGGCTTTCTTGCTTCAAGAAGCTTTTTGTTATTTTCAATTGCTTTTGCATAGTCGTATCTGTCTATCTTTGGATAAGATGGAATGCTAAGCTCTGCCTTTTCAAAGAAAACATTGTCCTTTTCTTCAAGGCTTACTTCTTTATAGAGACACTTCATAAGATCTTCTGTATAAGCATATGCAATAGCTGTTTTTCCATCACCTGTTTTAACAAGTTTTTCTATATTCTTATCGCTCAGGGCTTCAACCGTAGGTTTTCCGTTTTCATCAAAGGTGCCTTTAAATACGACCTTTGTGAAATCCTCTTGATTTTTTATAAGAACTGAAGTTTTATCCTTTGCATAGTTATCAAAGTAAGAAACCACTACTTCATAATCACCGAAAAGTTTTCCGTCTTTTAAGCTTCCGGTTTCTTTCTTCATAACCCCTGAGTAGCTATCAACCGTTAGCTTTTCAAATGTTGAAGAAGAGGCCTTGTTAAATACGTCATAGAGACTTTCAAACTCCCCTGCTTCCTTATAATAGGTTACGCTGTTTGAAACTTTAGTAAGCACATAGCAGGTCTTTGTGTTTTTATCAAAGAAATATGCTTCCAAAGTCTTTTCGCCATTTTCATTATAGCCTACAGTCAGCACAAAATAAGGCTCTGAGTCTTCTTCGTAAAAGTAAGTTCTTCTTCCTTCTTTAAGCTTAGGCATCAATGTTTCAAAAGACTTATCTTCTTCTATCGCATCTATCGCTTCGGATAAATCTCCGGTACCTGTGGACATTCCAGTTAAAACGGCATCCAAAAGAGCAATAACTTCATCGCTTTCTTCAAGTCCGTTTACACTTATATCTTCACACTCTTCCAGAATTTCAGGATCTTGAAATATTCTGTAGGCATCTTCCAAAACATCTCTCTTTGCTTTCATCATGCCCTTTTCTTCGCATAAAGAAGCTAGAGTCATGTATTCTTCTTTAGTTAAGCCTTCTGCGGTTTCTTTTTGCATAAGAGCCAGGACTTCTTTTAGCTCATCATCTATATTAGTCGAAGTCGCGGCCCCGCTTTGATTATCATTCGCTGAATTAAATAAACCTTTATCGCCTCTGTGAACCGTTGCTTCAAAGGGGTTCACACAGGCGCTAAGAACCAACGATGCGGAAATCGCCGTTACTAACGCCAAAGCTTTTTCTTTTTTCATCATTGTCCCTCCTGTTATTGCTGCGGATTGTCTGCATCCGAAATAATCTTTCTTAAAAATACATCTGCGCTTGAGCCTGCGGGATAAGCTCCTGAGTTAATCTGTCTGCTTGCAAGGTTATAAATGTTATTTGAAGCAGGCGGTCCGTATATGGTAACGGTTTGAGAGTTTCCGCTTAAAGTAATGAAACCTCTGAAAGAAAAGTCTCTCTTATATGCAGTTGCCGGAAGACCTGTAAGAACCGAAGTATATCTGTCAACGCCGTTTACGGTTTCAAAAATCGCATCGACTCTCTTTCCTGAGCTGTCGGTTCCATAGGCAATTCCGTAACTTGTTTTTTCTCCACCCTTCACAAAGGGATATCTGTCACGGTTTGATTTATTCATTACTACGGTTCCGTACTCTATCGCCCGATAGCCATCTACGCCCTGGCTGATTAGCTTTCTTCTTAGAGTTGAGTTGATTCCCGTTTTTATTCTGATGCCTGAGTTTCCTGTAATTCTTATAGAAAAGCCTACAAAGGAAAGCAGGTTTTCAAGTTCCGGCTCATAGGTTACGGTATATCCGCCGTTTGCATACTTTAATATCCACACATACATGCCTACACATGTACCTGCGGAATTGTATTTATATATAACTGCATTTGTGGCACTTTGAGACTCTGTGTCCACCACAATGTATCTGTTTCTGCTTGTGCTTGTTTTCTTTACGCCGTCAATCCAAACTTCCGATGATAGTGTCACGTTGTTTGAAGCTGCACTATCCGGCAAATATAAAACTGCCTTTTGATTGCTCTGAGGATAGGGGCTCGGAGTATCGGGCATATCGTTATAAACAGGAATCTTAAACACGAAATTCTGGTTTAAAGAACCTGCTCCCGCATACATTTTCTTTGTGGAAGAGCTTTCCGATGATGCCGCAGAAATATTCTGCATGTACTGATGTCCGTACATGTTTCCTGTTGCGGGATTTACGTTAAACTTCTGAAGGTATAAGGTGTCCTGACCTTTTAAAACGTAATTTTTTGATATCTGATCTGCTCCGCCGTCTATGGCTTTGTAGGGATCAGACCAACCACTGTTCTTTGCATAGGAAAGACCGTTTGTAATTACTTCGGTGTTTGTCTTTCCGCTTGCCCCGATGTTTAGGTAGTTATAATACCCTTCATATCCCGGGTAAGTGCCTGAAATCATAGGCGAAGTGCCGTTTCCCTGCTCCTGATAGATTCTTGATGCAAGGAAGAAGGGGCTTATATTCTTAACTCTTGAGAGGTTCCAAATAATGTCTGCATAGGTTATGTCCATTTGGGGAGCATGTGCAGGGCCTTTCATAAATGTAGTGCTTAAGAAGGTTTCAAGAGCCGGCTGCGTGTGATATTCGGCATTGTATGTTAAAAGTTCAAACTGGAATATCTTTTCTTCATTTAAGAAGTTTCTTGGATCCATGTAATAGCTAAGGATTTCGGGAGTTGCGTAATACCATGTATTTTGACCGTAAAGTCCTTCTCTTACTGCCGCGCCGAGTGAAGAATGAATTAAGCTTTTATCGCCAAGTTCACTGTTTACCGCCGTCTGAAATGACACGCCTGTTGGCATCTTTACAAAGGTCCAATTTGGGTGAGCGTTTTTAAGTGCTGCCAAAGCTTCTCTGTAGCTTTCGGGGAAAGCCATAATATCAGCGGGATAAGGATCCGGATTTGAAGGTGGTTCTTCTCCGTCCTCTCCGTCTGTTAACGACATATCTATTTCATTTTCAGAAACATCTGAATCTGTGTCGCCCTCCGACATAATGCCGGCCCTGTTTAAGCCGTCCAAATTTAAGTTAAGGTTCCCGCTTTTCATGTAAAGCTTTGGAGCTATGAAGTTTATTATCGGGTCTTCGATTTTGTTATCGACTATTCCCGCATCTTCTTCTGCGCCTAAGTAATCATTATCCGCTGTGGCAAGATAGCTTCTTTCTACATATCCGTACTTATCTTCCCCATAGAAAAATGACACCTTAGCCCAAACGTTTCCTTCTTCATCGGTGGTGTTTTCCAAAATGGTAACGGACTGGCCACTGAAGACGGTTTGAACGGTGCCCGCAGTTTTGCTCGGAGCATCCTTTATGTCATAGGTGTCACAAAGATATATGGTTGCAAGTATTTCCTTATTTTCTCTGATTGTATCAATGGAATCATTGATTTCATCCAAAACTTCGCTCACAAAGTCCGAAGCATAAGAGTCTAAAGAAGGGTACAAAAAGGAAAGGCATAAACCTAAGCCCAATGTAAATAATGCAGTTTTGCCGACTTTCTTAGAAATCACGGCGCCCCTCCCTCTGAGTACTTCTGGGTATATTCGAAGTTGACCAAATGCCATTCGTAACACTAGTATCCCACTTTATGTAACCCATTATACACCATAATGATTCACAAAAAAATAGCGACTCCATATTTTTTTATGAAGTCGCTACAATATGTATTATTTTTTATGTCCTTAACTACTACATCTGTCCTTTTTCAAGAGCAAGTGTTCTTGTGGTAAGGTCACATACAGAAGCGGGTCCGTAGTACTGGATAGCACCGGGATATGTAAATGCAGTTTCAACTGCCCACTTATCTCTGTTTGCTTCAAAGTACTTAAAGGGCTTTCCGTCAAGTTCAACCAATGCTTTTCTGATAACGGGCTTGTCTTCACCGTTTCTTCTTTCGATGTTCATCATCTTTGTGATAGGCATACCACCTGCTACCCATTCATCAGCGGGCTTAGCAAGGTTAGAAACCTTTGAAAGGTATCCTGTGTAGCCGTAAGAGATAAGCATGAATGCATTGTATCCAAGTGAATAGCAGTAGTCTGCATCGAAGTTTGAAGGGAATGCACATCTTCCTTCATAACCAAAGAAGTGATGCTGTGCTGCAAACTTACCTTTGTAAGTGCCTGCTTTCTTTCTCTTATCAAGTTCAGCCTTAACAAGTTCTGAGAAGAGCTTTTCAGATTCGATCAAAGAAACCTGTACGTTTCCGTGAGGGTCTCTTTCTAAGAAGAGCTGCTTCTGAATTGCTTCGGGAAGGATATCAAATACTGCAAATGATTCCTTTGTAAGACCTTTCTTAATGAAATCGTACTTAGCAGCCCAGTCAGGAAGATTGTTAAATTCTTCTGTTTTCTTTCCTGCCAAAAGTTCATTGATTTCTGCAATAAGTACTGAGAATTCGGGAACGAATTCAACAATACCTTCAGGAATAATAGCTACACCAAAGTTGCTTCCTGCATTTCCTCTCTTTTCAACAGAGTCAGCAATCTGACCTGCGATCTGAGCAAGTGACATCTTCTTTGCAGCAACTTCTTCACCGATAAGGCAGATGTTAGGCTGTGTCTCAAGAGCACATTCAAGTGCAACGTGAGAAGCGGAACGTCCCATAACCTTAATGAAGTGCCAGTACTTCTTAGCTGAGTTAGAGTCTCTTTCGATGTTACCGATTAACTCTGAGTATGTCTTTGTTGCTGTATCAAAACCGAATGATGCTTCGATATCTTCGTTCTTTAAGTCACCATCGATTGTCTTAGGGCATCCGATAACCTGTACGCCTGTGTTGTTTGCTGCCATATATTCAGCCAAAACTGCTGCGTTTGTGTTTGAATCGTCGCCGCCGATGATAACGATAGCTGTAAGTCCGTGCTTCTTAGCTACTTCTGTAACAACCTTGAACTGTTCTGTTGTTTCAAGCTTTGTTCTTCCTGAACCGATGATATCAAAACCACCTGTGTTTCTGTATTCATCGATGAAAGAATCTGTAAATTCGATATAATCGTCATCCAAAAGTCCGCTGGGGCCGCCCTTGAATCCTAAAAGAACATTGTTCTTATCTGTTGCCTTTAATGCATCATAAAGACCGCAAACAACGTTGTGTCCGCCGGGTGCCTGTCCGCCTGAAAGGATTACACCAACTACCTGCTTCTTGGAAGCTGCGGTGTTGTTACCCTTTACAAATGTAATTTCTTCTTTTCCGTAAGTGTTAGGGAAAAGAGCTTTAATTTTATCCTGATCTGCAACGCTTGTTGTAGCAGATCCAACTTTAACGCTGATTTCTTTGATACCTGCCTTAAGCATTCCGGGAAGCTTGGGCTGATATTCATATCTAGCTTTCTGAAGTGGTGAAAGATTCATAATGCTACTCCTTTTCTTTGTTTACTACACACTTTTAATATGCTAAATCATTTTTTTGAAAAAGTAAAGAGGATGGCGCAATTAAGGCACTATCCCTTTATGGTGTTTTCTATAGATACAAACTCGATTTTTAGCACTTTGCCCATACCAAGGGCAAGTCGTTTAAGCGTTTTAAGCGAAGGATTAGCCAAGCCTTTCTCAATTTTGCTGATATCCCCCTGTGCAATTCCTGTTTTCTCAGCCAGTTCCTTTTGCGTAAGCCCTGACTCTTTTCTTGCATCTATTATCGCCTGAATCACTGCATGCTCCGGCTGAAGGGCTTCAAATTCTTTTCTGAACTCATCATCCTTTAATTGCTCTTCCAAAAAGTCGTCAAATCTAGTGCTCATTATGATTTCTCCCTTCTTTTTAAATAATCCGCCCTATATTTCTTTGCCAGTTCAATTTCTTTCCTGGGGGTCTTCTGTGTTTTCTTTATAAATCCATTTGTAAGTATTATTTTTCTGTCTACATAGAAGAAATACAATACTCTCGAAATATCTGAGCCGACTTTAGCCCTTAATTCAAAAATACCATCCGAAAGGTGCTCCGAATACGGCTTTCTTAAGTCGTTCCCGTTGTCTTGCAATAAGGTAATAGTATCCATCATTTTTGCACGCATCTTCTTATCAAGTGAAAGCAAAAACTCCTTGGCCGGTTGCTCTTTACTCTCTTTCTCATAAAACTCTACTTGAAACTTCATTTGTCTTGTCGATTATTAGTATATAGGATATATCCTATATCGTCAATCTGTTTTACCTCCTTTACGCCTTGTTACATTTTTAAAAATGGGGATTTTGCCAACCCGCATACGGGCTGCCACAATCGATTTGCTCGTTATTTCGAGCAGCACATAAAAAATATACATAAAAAGAATCTTTTTGTAAATACAAAAACGGCTGCGGAAATGCCGCAGCCTTAAAATCATCAATCTCCATCAAAATATTCGAATATAAACTCTTCTGTAATCCCATTCTCTATTAGCAAATCGTGAACGTACTCTTCCCACCTTTTATAAACACCCTCGTAATCTCCGTCAAAAAGTAATTCAAATTTATCCGGATCGGCGAAAGCCTTATTTAAGGCTTCGTCACCCTTTTCAATCTTTAAAAAATGTATCAAGCTTCCAAGTTGCTCATAGGATAAATCCCAATAGTCCTTTATTTCATCACCGGTTTCTTGTTCTTGGTAGCATACACTTATATACTTTACTCCGGGCCGAACATTGAGCCAATATGCATACATTTCCCAAAATAAGTCATGCCGATATGCCATCGTTTCAGCATTCCAAAGTTTGCTTTGCTCTATTGTTTTATCGCATTTTTCCTGAGATTTATGCTTATACTCATAGTGATCACGCACAACCGTATATCCCTCAATCAAAGCCAAAACTTTAAATCGGCCATACAATTTGCATCTCCAATCACTCTCAAACTCCATGTAATGAGTGTATTCGTGTTGAAATGATTGAACTGCATTCCAAAAACCGCCGTAAAAATCTATGATTCCCTTGTTAAACGCATACGCTCCTGCCTTATAAGTTTCTCCTACTTTATCTATTCCGCTATGTAAATACATATTAATCTTAGGAAGATCTTTATCATATCCGTAAAAAACTTCTCTCGCGTTCTTTAAATCTTCTTCCCAATACTGGCTTGAAATCTGGTAATACTTAAAATATTCACGATAATCCTGATCATTTAAAACATCCGACGCTATAAATAGGTCATAGCTTTTGCTTTCTATATAATACGGATATTCCTCCCTGTCTTCTCCTTCGTTTTTTATAAAGAAGAAAGAAGCTGCAGGGACATACTCTGTTTCTACTCCGATTGATTTTAACCACTCATTTTTCAGGCGTGTTTTCTCTTCATCATTTTCAGGCGATTTTGAAAGGTCTTTAAGCTTATTAAATCCGTATGTTTCTTTAATGTATCCGCAAAAAGCTCTTGCCGCGTTCTTTGTATACTCAGCCGTTTCTTTGCTTACTAAAATATCTTCGGTCAAGGGACGCGTAAAATCCAAAATATAAGTATTCTCTTCTTTACTTAGAAACTGTGCCAAATCCCCTTCATCAATTGCACCATCATCAAGGATATTTGAAACTATTGCCATGGAAATGCCGTAATCATAATCACCGCCCAATGTTTCAACATAAAGGGAAAAATAATCGTCAAAAGAAAGAGTCAGATTATCCGAAACCCTGAAGCCTTCATCACCGGTTGAAACAAAAACTTTCGCATCCGTCGCTTCAAAATCCGTAAAGAATATGTCTAAATTCGCTACAAATTTCTTGTAAGAATCTTCTTTCTTTTTATCTTCACTAAGGACTATTTCTATTCCTTTTTTCCTTAATATCTCTTCTTTCTTTTGGGTTTCTGATTTAAATATCCCGCATCCCGAAAGAAAAACGCCCGTAAAAAGGCACAGTAAAACAATAGCTCCTCTAATTCTTCTCAATATCCCCATTCCCTTTCATAGTTATTCATAGTAATGGACCACTAACCCCGTCCCCGAGGGCCACTTGCTCAAGCATTATTCCCATTGGCTTGAAACAGTATTTTGTTCAAGGTTTCTTCATCAGAATGCACTCTTTCATAGAGCCATTCTCTCCATGCCTTGTAAATTGCCTCGTAGTCACCGTCAAAAAGAGCCTCAAACTTTTCAGGTTCAGCAAAGGCTTCCATCACGGTTTCTTCTCCTTTTGTAATCTTTAAGTAATGTATGAAGCTACCTAACATGTGATAGGAAAGCTTGGTGTACGGCTTTATTTCAGTGTCGGTGGTTTCCATTGTCCGGGATACGCTGTAATACTCGATACCGGCTACAGTGTCCTCGGCGTAAGCCAGCATGTCGTTATACATGGCCGAATCAAAGCGCTTTTCTTCTTCGTTCCAAAGATTTTTATAATTTATATCCACAGGCATGATGAGGCTGTTTCTTGCAAGTTTTCTATACTCATAGCAATCAAACTCTACAGCATAGCCTTCATCCATTGCGCTGATTGCTTCTCTTCTCATTAGCATTGCCTTTGCATTTGATGTAAGCTGAAGGTGATGAGTGTACTCGTGCAAAAGAAGGTCCGTTGCCACATCAAAGTTGTGATAAAAGCGGATTTTTCTGTCCCAGTAATCAGCATCCAGCGTTCCGCCATTTGGAGCTTCATCGCTAAAGCAGGTATACATTCTTACTTTCGTGACATTCTTTTCATAGCCAAAGTATTTTACTATCGCGTCTTTTAAATCTTCTTCCCAGTACTTTCCTGAAATCTGATAGGGCCTAAACAATTCTCTGTAATCATTGTTCTCCAAATCCTTTAAAGAAATATACAAATCATAGTTTTCACTGGGAATATAAAATGGATATTCAGCTGAGTCAGCACCTTCATTTTTCAAAAAGAAGAAACCTGCTGCCGGCGTATATTCAATCGACACGCCCAAGGTTTTAAGCCATTCATTTTTTAGTTTCGTTTTTCCTTCATCGCTAACGCTCGATAGGGTCAACTCTTTAAGCTTATCTTCTCCGTAAGTATCAAGGACATAATAAGAAAACGCCTTGGCTGCTTCTTTTGTGAGCTGAGCGGTTTCTTTTGACACAAAAATATCTTCTGTCAGGGGGAGGGTAAAATCAAGAATGTAAGAGTTTTCTTCTTTGCTTAAGAACTCGATGATGGCGGCTTTATCAGTTTCGCCGATACCATCTTTCATATTCGATATATACGCATAAGTAATTCCGTAGTCATAAGTCTCGCCAAGTGAAGATGCGTATTCTTTAAACAGTTCGTCAAAAGGAAGCGAGGTATCTAACTTCGTCTTGCTTTCAGCTTCTAGGTTTCCATCAACCGAAGGCTCATTTATTATGGCACTGTCAGAATTTACTTCATCAGCTTTAAATGAACATCCGCAAGCAAAAAAGACTATCGTTACGATTATTATTCCAATTAGTATACGTCTGTTCTTTCCCATCGTTTCCCCCTTAACCTTCTTCGTCCTACCCTAAAATAGACCACTAACCCCGTCCCGGAGCCCTTATTGCTCTTCAATCCACCCTTTGATGCCTTCATATATATCATCGCTTTCGGGAGGGCAGCCTTTGATGAAATGCTTAAACTCACGGGTGCAGTTACCGATGCCGTAGTCGCCGGTTTGTCCCCGGTTTCCCTGGCCTATCATTATCTTTGATTTAAATTTTTCAAGTAAACCCTCGTCCTGAAGGCGCTCCAACGCTTCCATTAAGCTCTCATAACAAGAAGAGCAGGTATCAACGTCTTTTGCAAAATCTTTAAGCTTTATAATTCTGTGGGTGACGGGTAAGACTTCGTCTTTTTCAACACCGTCTCCACCGATGGTTCTTAATTTAAGAGTCGATAAATCAGCACATCCCACGCCTGCTTTTTCGGAAAGGCCGATGTATGGTACATCCGATAGTTCATATCCTAAAAGCTTACAAACATAAGAATCAAGTAAAACAGGATCAACTGCCGCCATCACACAATCAGTGTGGTAAGGGTTTCCGCCACCTTCCGAATCCAAGTCTCCGCAAATATGATCAACCACAATAAAATCCTGCTTAAGACAGGAGTTAAGAATCGCAATAGGCTCATGAAGACCCATTGAATGAAATCTTCTCTTTTCTGAGTTCGGAATAAGGCCCTTCATATTTTTAAGGGCGCAGGTAATGTTTGTCTGGCAATGCCCCTTAATGACGGGCACATTAATAAGAAAGTCCACGTCCTTCATGCAGTTACAGACATTCACCTTTATATCGCCGTTTCCTGTTTCATAGGCTGATTCCTTTTGGGTGTCAACCAAAGTGATCCCGTAGGTTTCTTTAAGCGCATTGTATCCGCAATATTCAAAGCTCATTTCGGTTTTATCTCCCACCCATGAGCCTTCGATTATCCTTATGTCATTAAAGTCATGCTCTTTTAAATGCTCTATAATACCTGCCACTACTTCAGGGTGAGTGGTGGCGCCAAAGTCAGCGGGAACGGGAGCCATTAAATTTGGCTTAATTCCTATTCTTGCGCCCTTTTTAATGCGCTCAAAAAGACGCGCCTCGTTAAGGAGCGTCTTTGTCATTTCCTTATAATCCGTACCGTAAATTCTCAATATTTCGTTTTTTTCCATAACCGTTTTCCTATAAAAATCTTTTTAGCATAGCCTCAAGTAAAATGGGGTCGATAGGCTTTCCCATGAAGTCATCAAATCCGACGGAACTATAGTATTCCCTTGAGTTTGAAGAAACATTTGCAGTAAGCATAATCATGGGGGTGTAGTGATTTAAATTATCTTCTTCAGACTTAATTGCTCTGAAAGTCTCGATTCCGTCCATATTCGGCATCATGTGATCGATAAAGATTACATCATACTTTTTAAGACGGGTCAATTCTATAGCTTCCATACCGGAAAGGGCCTCATCGATTTTAACAAGGGTATGCTTTAAAAGTCCCTTAAATATCTTAATGTTAACCTTTGTATCGTCAACTATCAAAACCTGAGCATCCGGCGCTGTAAAAGAAGCTTTGTACTCCTTTAAGTTTTCGTGAAGTTCTCTAAAGCTGTCTTCAAGATTTCCGATTACTTCATCGCCCACAACTCCGATTTCTACTTCAAAAGAAAACCGCGAGCCTTCCCCGTAAACGCTCATTACATCAAGGTTAGAATTCATAAGCGCCAAAAGCTTATGGGTAATGGACATTCCAAGGCCTGTGCCCTCAATATATCGATTCTTTACTTCATCAATTCTTTGATAAGGCTCAAAAAGCTGCTTTATGGTATCTTCTTTCATGCCGATACCGGTGTCGGCAACTGCCACATATAAGTTGATCTTGTCCAAAGAAACCTTCTTGTAATTCATAACAAGGGTAACAGTACCGGTCTCCGTATACTTAACGGCATTTGTAAGGATATTAACCATTATCTGTTTAAGCCTTACTTCATCTCCGTAAAGATTCTTAGGAATACTATTATCTATCTCAATCTTAAAGTCAAGTCCCTTGTCCTGGGCGCGGACGCTTATCATGCTTATTATCTCGTTTAAGAGCACCACAAGATTAAAGTTTGTGGGCACAAGTTCCATCTTTCCCGACTCAATCTTTGATAAATCCAGAAGGTCGTTAATAAGCCCAAGCATAGTGGTGCCTGACTTCTTTATATCAACGGCGTAGTTTTTAATCTTTTCTTCCGTTGACTCTCTTATTATCATTTCATCAAAGCCCAAAACCGCATTGATGGGTGTTCTTATTTCATGAGAAATACCTGCCAGGAACTCACTCTTCGACTTGTTTGCGGCATCTGCTCTCTTGGCCATGTCTTCCGCAAATTCCTTGCTTTCTTTAAGCCTTGAAATATATTTTTGAGTCTCACTGTCATCAACAATCTGCAAAATAAAGCCAAGGTTTTTCCTTCCGTCCTTTGCATAGAAAGGCCTTACCGTAACCTTTACGATATCTCCGCATCTTTCATAAAGCTTAGGAGGAACGGAATGTTCACGGGATTCTAAAATCCAGTCTCCGAATTCATCTCTTAAAAACGGGTCTTTAATTTCGCAATCAATTTCAAGGTTGTTTACTTCCGGAAAGTACATCCTTGCCACTTCATCGCTTCCCATATACTTTCTTGCGGCACTTAGAATAACATATCCGTGGTCGTCCGTATGGGCAAAAGAAAGCTCTACGTTTGCGTTAACATCATATATGGCGGCTCGCTTTAAAATGTATAGAATAACTATTTCATCAAAAGCATAGGCATAAGGAAGAAACTCCGCTCTTAAGCCCACATATCTTTCACCGAAATATATGACAATGGTCAATAGTTCCATTAAAGCAAGTAAAAGAGCATATATCCAGGATACTTTCTTTCTGTTTATAAATGCCCAAATAACTATTGCCATGGGAATTAACATGCTGATTATAAGGGTCACGGTGTAAAGAGTATGATGCGGTCCATACACCTTCGCAAGGTACACAAACCCATTTTCTTCGGCGCGAACCGCTGAAATATAGTGCCAAGGGGTGTAACCTGCGGTAAAAACGGAAATCATTATTTCCATGTTAAGAAGCACTAAGGGCACAAACCAGATGTGCTTAACCTTAATGTTACAAATCTGAAGCATGCATTTAATAATGAAAACCATTAAGAAAGTGCCGCTAAAATAAGTAAACTTAGTGGCTAGGAGCGCATCGTCCGTGGACTTTGAAATGGCAACACAAAAATACGACAGGTTAACAAAGAATACAGTAATAAACAAAAGTGCATGGTATGTATTCTTTTGCCCTTCCGTCGCAATAAGCAATATCCATAAAGCAAATACCGAGATAATCAACGGTATAACATAAATTAAAACTGTGATCATGTTTTCTCCGAGATAATAAATCACTAAAAATCAATGACATTCTATCATATCATTGTTAAAAATATGTAAGAACATTTATAAACATAAGTGCTATAATGCCCTTGTAACACTGGGAGTGACAAAATGCTTGATAATCTGATTTTTTCTTTAAACGCCACGCTTCCGATCTTTATCGTGATGGTGCTTGGCTACATTCTAAAGCGCATTAACTTAATAACTGAGCCTGTGGCAAACGGCATAAACAAGCTGGTTTTCAGAGTATTCTTACCGGCGCTGCTCTTTTACGATTTGTCAAAGCAGGACTTTGTAAATATCTGGGATTCAACCTTCGTGCTATTTTGCATGCTAAGCACTATTTTAAGTATCTTGATAAGTGCATTACTTGCAAAAATCTTTTGTAAAACCTGTGACAAGGGCGAATTCATCCAGGCTTCTTTCAGAAGCGCAGCAGCCACCCTCGGTATCGCATTTATGACAAATGTCTATGATAACGTTGCCATGGTATCCCTTATGATAATAGGTTCCGTTCCAATCTACAACATTGTTTCCGTTATTCTCTTGTCTTTAACGTCCAAAGAAACCAAGTCAAATCAAAGCTTTAAGGAGACAATAAAGAAGACCCTCTTTAACCTTGTAACAAATCCTATTATCCTTGGTATTTTGGCAGGATTTTTATTTACACTCCTTCCCTTTGAAATGCCAAAGATCGTTGATAAATCGGTATCATACCTTGCAAACGTTGCTTCACCCTTAGCCTTAATAGGACTCGGCGCATCCTTTGAGTTTTCAAATATAAAAGAAAACTCTCGTGCCCTATCACTCGTTATCTTTAATAAGTTAATACTGTTTTGCTTATTGTTTTTACCTGTGTGCGTGCTTCTTGGATTCAGGGATGAAAAGATTGTGGCGGCCCTTATCATGCTTGGAACAGCCACCACAAGCAGTTCATTTATAATGGCAAAGAACATGGGACACGACGGGCATTTATCCTGCGCATCCGTCATGGTGACCACGTTACTTAGCTCATTTACCCTAACGTTTTGGCTATTTATTTTAAGAACATTTGGATATATTTAAGCTAAAGGCTTCCCTTAAAAGGAAGCCTTTTTTCTTTCCCCTTAAGGTGTGCTATAATTAATTTGTGGGAACCTTTAACCGCATATTGGGGGAAGCGATATGTACAATACTCTATTATTCTTTGGGTCGGTCATTAAAGGCATTAATGCCAAGACCGCAACCTATTTCTTTTTGGCCCTTGCAATCGGTATGACGGCCATTCACCTTTACGACAGTTGGAAAGATAAATCAAGCGAGCGAGCAAGGACAAAACCCTTTTTGCTTATTTTAGTGACTCTATATTATCTTTTTTCCGTGCCGGAGCCTTCCTGGGTGCTGGTAGCCGCTCTTTGCGCAAGCTGGCTCGGAGATGTGTTACTGATTCCAAAGGGTCACGGCTGGTTTACGGCAGGCGGAATAAGCTTTATGTTCAGCCATTTTCTTTTTATAGCGGTGTATGTAACAAGAATTGATTTTAAACTGGTTCCGTTTTTTATTGTAATTCCCATTGCCTTAATCTACTATGCAATCGCTGCAATCGTTATCATTAAGGTATCTCCCACCACGCCTAAGCCCATGCTTATTCCAATGTATGTATACCTTATTGCAAACAGCACCATGAATATGTTTTCACTTATGCAGCTTTTTTCAAATCCCTGTGCCGGCTCCGTTGTAGCCTTCATAGGTGCGATTTTGTTCTTTATATCCGATTGCACACTGTTTCTTGTGCGCTATTATAAGAACAAAGACGTAGTTTTCAAACGTCATTTTACTGTAATGCTTACTTACGTTTTGGGAGAATTCATGATCACCCAGGGTATAATTTTACTTACGAATATGAAGTAAAAAAATATACTTTTTCGCCTAATACGGCAAAAAAATGCAGTTTTTCGGCCTATTTTGGCAAAAAAGTGTTGCCATTTTGAAATTTTATGCTAAACTTTCAATATAAATAAACCGATATATGCATTGTAAACGTGTAAAACCTGTTTTGTATGTTAAAGGGGAAAAGACATATGACTACATCAGTTAGTAGCTCGGGAAATGTTTTACAATATGCTGTCGGTGACACCAAATCTGTAAACGAAGCTCCCAAGGAAGTAAAGCCTTCCAAAGAGCCTTCTAAAGTTAAACCTATAGATAAAACACCTGCGGTATCTGTAATGATATCTTCAAGAGTTTTAGATGAAGTAAGAGATTTAGGACACAGCGCAACATATTTTAAAAACAATCTTAAGAGTAAAGAAGACTTTAGCGACTCAGTAAGAGCTTCAAACCTTATAGAGAAATGTACCACACTTGCTTCGAAAGCAAACGACAAAAACCTTTCAAACGGCGAGCGTACTTACATAGAATCTGAAATTGAATTTTTAAAGCAGAATCTAAGCGCTATGAGTTTAACAGTATAAAATTAAGGGAAAGCATTTAGCTTTCCCTTTTTTATTGCTATCTTGCATCCTCTGCTTCTTTTGCTTTTCTTGCTCGTTTTTCTTCATAAAGCATTTTGTCTGCCGCAGATATTATTTCAACAAGCTTCATTCCTTTTTCGTATTTTGCACATCCCACACTCATACCGATTTTAAAGGTGTGATTCAGCGATGCTTCTTCCATCTTTGTTTTAATCAAAGCCTTAATCTCGTTTACGTAGCTTTCATCCATAAGCTCTGTCGCAAAGGTAAATTCATCTCCTCCGTACCTCGCTATGATGCCCCCGTACTGCCTTGCAACTTCTTTTAGCTTATCAGCTACACTTATTAAAGCCTTATCTCCTTCCGTGTGGCCGTAGGTATCGTTAATATGTTTAAACTTATCGATATCCATCATAAACACGTAAAGATTTGTGGTGCCGTTTTTTATTTTGTTTGTAAGAAACCGGATCAATTGATTTCTGTTATTCATGTTTGTTAAGTAATCGGTTGATATCTGAAGGTCCTGAATCTTAATGTGCACAAACATGATGGGAATTGCCATGCCTAGGCAAACCGTCGGAACATCCGGAAAAATAATCTGGATTATTCCAAGCACAAAGGGGAAAAGAATGTATGCCGAGATTATCCTGTACTCACTCTTTTTAAAGTAAATCTGCGTGGTATAAGACTTAATCAAAGCATGAACGCTTGCAAATATTACATAGATGTAGCAAAATGCCGTATTTACGATAAATAAAGGTCCTCTTTCATATTTGCCTTCTGCATTTATAAAGAACAATGTTCCGGTTCTAAAGGAGATAATGCAAAGAAGAGTGTTAATGATAAGTGGCGAAACCGCAATGTATTTAAGTATCTTTTTATTCTTTACGGCTCCGTCTATGGCGTATTCAGCGTACATAAACCAAAAGTATCCGGACGCCACATCAAAAAGATAATAGACCAGATTAATAAAGAAGTTTAAGTATGGCACCATTCTAAGTGTGCCGTTCGAACCGTTTTCCACAATCTGAAAGAAAATGTCCGCAATAATGCACACTACTGAAGATACTATACACATGATGTAATATCTGATTGAAACCTGTCTTTCGGATTTTGAGCAAACGCTTGATAGGGTAAAAAGCAAAATAAAAAGACAGATTGCGTTAATCTCAACAATGTAAATCATACCAAACTCCTTTTTAAGGATTATAGTATGTTACCGTTAAAATAACGTTAAATCTGTCTTTAAAAATGTTTCTTTATGCTTTTGGCAAATGCCATCTGAATTTCGCTGCAAGAATTCTTAACACAATAACCGTTGCTGCGCCGACAATCATAGATGTTTCCACATTAATGTTCCATAAAAGCAATGAAACAACCGCACCGATAATTGCAGCAGAAGCGTAAAAGTGTTTTACAAATATCATAGGACGGTCTTGCGCAAACACATCTCTTAACACTCCTCCTCCGACACCCGTTACCAGTGCAAGAAAGATAGAAAGAAACGCGTTGTTAAAAGACGCTGCCGCCTTAATACCGATTACAGTAAAGATTCCAAGTCCGATAGAATCCATAAGTAATATCATCTTGCTTATTTTATTAATCCTGTTTCTTACAAAGGGTAAGAAAACTATTATCGAAACAGCAATTGCGGTAAGTGCGTATACCGGCTCCTGAAAAGCCATGGGAGGCACCACTCCAATAAGGAGATCTCTTATTATTCCTCCGCCAACGGCTGTGGTCATGCCAAGCACCAACACTCCGAAAATGTCCATTTTCTTTTCAATTCCCACCATAGCGCCCGAAATGGCAAAGGCGATGGTGCCGATTATTTCCAAAGCAAATATCATATCGCGCCTCTATACACCTACGGCTTTCGTCAAAACTTCGTGTAAATCGGGAAATTTCTTTGAAAGTATCATAGGTCTTCCGTCGGTTGATAAAAAGCAATGCTCCGATTTTCCTTCAAAAACGGTCTTTCCCGCTTCGTTTTCCATTGTATAAGAAACCTTAAGCTTTACGCCCTTAAATTCTTCGACTTTGGCTCTAATGGCGATTTTTTCTGCGTATGTGGTACTTATTTTATATTTACATTCGACTGCGGTTACAGGCGATATGACGCCGAGCTCTTCCATCTTTTCATAGGGCCATCCAACCTGCTTTAAAAGGTCGCATCTTGCTTCTTCCATCCAGCGGATGTAGTTTGAATGATGGGTGATGCCCATTTTATCGGTTTCATAGTATTGCACGGTATGAATATATTTATCCACTTTTCTAGCTCACTTTCTTTATGTATTCAAGGGCGTCATCAAAGTTACCGTGAGGGAAGGCGCTTATATCCTTATTGTTTGGATTAAGCATCCAATCTGTCACAAGAAAAACTTTTATTCCCAAAGATGAAGCAGCCACCATGTCTTCTTCGACATCGTTACCTATCATAAGACATTCTTCAGGCTTTGCGTTAATCTTCTTTAAAAGCTCTTCGTAGTATTTGGGGTTTGGCTTACAAAAATGAGAATTCTCATAAGTTGTAAAATATTCAAAATCGTCGGTTGAAAGCCCTGCCCAGGATACTCTTTTCTTTGTAGCAACTGAAGGGAAAATGGGGTTTGTGGCAAGAGCCTGCCTAAGTCCCAATTCTTTAACCTTTTTAATCAAAGCCGGTACCTTTTCATTAAATCCCACATGGGATTTAACCTGATCGAATTCAACTTCATAGTACTCGTTAAAGATTTCTTTATCCTCTATTTTAGAGTTTCCCTCTTTTAAAAAGTACTCCCAGAAAGCATCTTCGTTTGTTTTGTTACCGTCGTTTTTCACCATCATTTTGGTGCCGCCCCAAATCGCTTTAATGAGCGAGTCCTTTTCATACCCGTAAGGAATCATTTTCTTTACAAGGTATCCAAAATATGCGTTAGTGAAGACTTCCATGTCCATAGGAAGCAATGTTCCGTCCAAGTCGTAAAGTATAGTTTTTACCATTCTCATTCTCCCTTGTCTCATTTCTTCCCACTATAACATATTGGTGAACGTGGATACAAATATTTATTCTTTTGTGATGTCCATTCCAAAGTATTTATTGGAAATTTCAGCTAACTTGCCTTCGCTTGCAAGCTCTTTAAGAGCTTTATTTACGGCATCTCTTAATGCATAGCTGTTTTCACCCTTAGGCATAATCATTGCACACTTTTCAACATCGGGATCAACTGCGGCTACTTTTAAGGGTGCATCGGGATGAGCCTTTAAATAATCGTTAAAAGAAACCTCTGCGTTTAATGTAGCGTCAACTCTTCCTGCCGTTACTTCTTCAAGAGTCTGATCAAGGGTTTCTAAATCCTTTACGGTTGCACCGTAACTTTCAGCAGTTGTCTGATATGTGCTGTTTGCTGAGTTACAGGTTGTCTTTCCCTTTAAATCTTCAAGTGACTTAATGTCTTCGTTGTCATTTCTAACAATCAAAACCGTTCTGTTAAATACATAAGGATCTGAGAATTCGTAGGATTCTTTTCTTTCATCTGTTACACCTACACCGTTTGCCATAAGGTCGTATCTTCCGCCCTGAACACCTGCCAAAAGGCCGTCCCATTCGCCTTCAACGAATCTTGCTTCAACGCCGAGCTTATCTGCTACCGCCTTGGCAACGTCAACTTCAAAGCCTGTGAGATTGTCATTTTCATCGTGATATGTCCAGGGTGCCCACTGGCCTTCCATAGCTACAGTGAAATAGCCCTGTGCCTTGATTTTAGAAAGCAAATCGCCTTCCTTAACTTCTTCTTTCTTTCCGCATCCTGCAAAAGAAAGTACTGCCATTGATAATACCAATGCAAGTGATAATAATTTCTTCATTTTATTCCTCCTGGTCAAGTTTCATGCTGCGTTGTGATGTTGTTTAAGAATTCTTTGGTGCGCACATTCTTCGGGTTTTCAAAGAATTCCTTTGAAGGTCCCGCCTCAAGCACGTGTCCTCCATCCATAAACACAATCTTATTGGCAACATTTCTTGCAAAATTTATTTCATGAGTTACAACAAGCATCGTCATGCCCTCCGAAGCAAGCTGTTTCATGACCGAAAGCACTTCTCCGATAAGTTCGGGGTCAAGTGCTGAAGTCGGCTCGTCAAAATAGATAATTTCAGGGCTTGTGGCCAATGCTCTTGCAATTGCCACTCTTTGCTGCTGCCCTCCGGATAATTGTCCGGGGTAATAGTTCATTCTTTCTTTAAGCCCTACTTTTTCAAGCATTTCTTCGGCTATCTTCTTTGCTTCTTCCTTCTTCATCTTTCTTCCTGAAGTAAGTCCCAGCATTACGTTTTGAAGCGCCGTTTTATTTAAGAAAAGGTTGTAGCTTTGAAACACAAAACCTGTTTTCTTTCTGATCTTTGCAATTTCTTTTTTCTTAATGTGGGCTAAATCAAAGGTCTCTCCGTCAAAGGTCATTGTGCCGCCTGTGGCCTTTTCAAGGAAATTTATACATCTTAAAAATGTAGTCTTTCCGGAGCCGCTTGGGCCTAAAACCGCGATAACGTCGCCCTTATCAACGGATAAGTCTATTCCCAAAAGCACATCGTTTGTTCCGAATGTTTTCTTTACGTCTTTAACTTCAAAAAAACTCATTATGCTCTCACCTCTTTCTTTGTATTTACTTCTTTAGAGGTAAAGAAGCCTAAGCGCTTTTCTCCCGCTCTTTGAAGGATTGTAAGTAAAGTTGAGAAGAAAAGGTAAACAAGTGCAACTTCTATATATACCCACAAAGGCTCATAGGTACGGCCAACCACTCTCTGAGCTGCCATAAACATATCCGCAACGGTGATTGTAGCGGCCAACGATGTATCTTTAAGCATACTGATAAGTGAATTTGAAAGGGGCGGGAAGGCTGTTCTAAAGGCCTGAGGAAGCACCACATGCCACATAATCTGTAAGTAGTTCATGCCGGCGCAATATCCTGCCTCAATCTGTCCCTCCGAAACCGATTCAAGGGCCGAACGCATTGTTTCGGAGCAATATGCTCCTTCGTTAAGTGCAAACACCATTACCGCACAGGGGAAAGCATCCATCACGATTCCAAGCTTGGGAAGTCCGAAATAAGCTAAGAATAACTGCACCAAAAGAGGCGTTCCTCTAAATATCCAAATGTATAATCTTGCTATCTGAGTAAGCACCGGAACCTTTGCGTATTGCACAAGGGCCATAATCATTGCTATCACCATTGCAAGGGAAAAGCCGATTATTGTAAGTGGCAAGGTTACCTGAATGCTTGCCGCAAGTATTCTTGTAAAGGCTTCTTGTAGAATGCCTAAAATTCTTTCTGTCATTTAAAAACCTCTTTTATTTCTTTTGAAAATTCTTTCCGTTGCATCCGCAACAAACATCTTCCAAAAGCATTTTTATACAGGGCCTTGCAGCGTCGTACATTTTATGGCATACGCAGCAACAGGGAACTCCCGTCTTTAGTTCAGCTTCTTCCTGTTTTTTGTTAATGGCTGTATAAGGGTAAAGCCCGTAAATAAATGGATAAAAAGCGCACACAAAGGCCTGCTTGTCTTCTTCTGTAATTTCCGGAGTCACTCTTTCCAACACTCTTCGAATGGCTTGGCCTGTACTGTTATAAACCTTTTTAAACTCTATTAAATTATCCATTCTGCAATTATCCTGCATGTCTGCAAGGCTCATACTTAAAAGCCCTAACATTCTTACTCTTCTTGCTAAAGAACCGGCCAAACCGTCGGCCGCTTCATCCAAGGTTAAAAGTTCACCCTTTGCAGGAATAGAGTCAAGATCTTCAATCCATGATCTAAAGTCTCTCATCAAAAGCTCTAAGAAAATCTCTTCCTTTGTGGCAAAGTAATTGTAGATGGATGTTCTTGTAAATGAAGTAAAACGGCCTATTTCTTTAATGGTGATATCCTTATAGGCCATGGTCTCATAAAGCTTTGAGCAAGCGTCAACTATTTCTTCACGCTTTTTCTTAGTCTCTTCACACGAGCATTTTGGCATTTTATTCTCCTCTTCACATATAAACTGACACAGTGTCAATTTAACAAAAAGAAATATATCAAAAAACTGACACCGTGTCAACATAAAAAAAGCAGGGAATTTTCCCTGCTTTTAACTTCACTTTTATATATATGTTTGCCTGCATTATTAAAGATTATTCAAAACATCGCGAATACTTAAGTCATTGTTTTTTGCAATTTTCGC